>Ga0209901_1000051_pt1 | contig 89367 bp, 67 predicted proteins | sample OrgsoiDNA_201058_FD_185806 | JGI IMG/M metagenome (GOLD analysis project Ga0209901, IMG submission 185806) | Permafrost soil microbial communities from the Arctic, to analyse light accelerated degradation of dissolved organic matter (DOM) -... | ecosystem: Environmental > Terrestrial > Soil >...
GGTCGTCCCGCTCAGCGGTTGTGCCGTCGTTGCTTCAGTGATGCCCAGCAAACCATCGGTAAATGGCGTGTTGAGGGTTGGTGCTGGCAGATCATGGATATAGACACCGAGATTGACGGTGTTAGTAATGGTGGCTCCCGCTTCATCCGTGGTAGAAACACTCACCAGATTCGGCCCATCGGTCAGCGCGTTCAGGGCCGCCGTCGGCACCGTGGTGCTCCAGGTGCCACCGGCACCGACGGTCGCGTTGTAGGTTTGACCATTGAGTGTCACCACCACAGCGGTGCCCACCGCGACATCCGCCGTGGTTCCGCTGATGGTGATCCCTGCTGCAGCCTCGGCTACGTTGACATTGCCATCACCGCTGATCGGGTTGAACGCAATGCCGCTTAAAGTACTGTTAACTGTAAAGTTTTCGCTACCCGCTGCCGGATTACCCGCAACGTCAGACACGCTGACGTTGAACGTTGCCGTGCCGTCTGCCAGCGCCTGCAGTACTGCCGCCGGGATGGTGGCGCTCCATGCGCCACTGGCCAGTACCGTAGCGGAATAGCTTTCCGCTCCGATGGTAATAGTGACAATCTGGCCGGATTCCACATGAGTGGTGGTCCCGCTGAGGGTCTGATCTACCGTCCGTTCTGCGCCATCCAGCACATTATCAACGGCAAACGCATTCAGCGTGATAGTCGGTAACAGCAGGGGATCGGCTGTCAGCGTGACGCTCGATGTGATTGTCGTGCTGTTACCTGCGGCGTCAGACAGCGTGGCGGTGACGGTGTAATCCCCGTTCGCCAACCCGGCCAGCGCGTTGGCAGGAAGAGAGGTGGTCCAACTGCCATCGCCCGCCACCACGGCGGTGTAGGTTTGGCCATTAATATTCAGGGTAACAGTGCGGCCTGCGTCGCCGATGTCTGCCGTCCCGCTGATCGGGATGGCTGCTGCGGCTTCAGCCGCATTGATGATGCCGTCGGTCGCGATGGTATTAATGGTCAGGGTTGGCGGCGTGAAATCAACCGTGACATTACTGGTCAGGGTATCGGTATTGCCTGCCGCATCCGTTGCGGTCACCAGAATCGGGTTGGCTCCGGCTGGCAGAGTTTGCAAATCAGCAGACGGTACCTGCACGGTCCAGAAGCCGTTGTCGCCCACGGTGGCGGTATAGTCATGGCCGTTAATAGTGACCACGACTGTCTGGCCGTCGCCCGTTGTGCCGGTCGTGCCGCTCAGTGTCTGGGCTGCAGCCGCTTCGGTAATGCCTAACAGACCATCACCAAACGGGGTATTGATAGTAGGATCCGGCAGATCATGGGTATACACGCCAACGCTGACGCTGTTGCTCAGCGGATTACCCGATGCATCAACCGCCTGCGCGGTAATGATATTAGGGCCGTCGGTGAGCAGGGCCAGATCTGCCGCCGGAATGTTGGTGCTCCAGTGACCATCCGGACCGACGGTGGCGTTGTAGGTTTTCCCGTTGAGGGTGACAACCACCGTGGCGCCCGTTGCGACGTCAAATGATGTGCCGCTAACCACCACCGGCGCGCTCGCTTCGGCAGCATTGATGCGGTTATCCCCGGCGATCGTGTTAATCCCCAGCCCGCCCAATTCGACATTAACCGTGAAGTTCTCGGTGGCCGTGCCTATGTTGCCTGCTTTATCCGCGACGTTCACGCTGATGGTCTGCGTGCCGTCGGTCAGGGTCAACAAGTCAGCAGCCGGGACAGAAACACTCCAGGCACCACTGTCTTGCACGACTGCCGTGTAGACATGCCCGTTTAGCGTGATGCTCACCACTTGACCGGCTTCCACATTGGCCGTCGAGCCACTGAGCACCTGCGGTGCCTGACGTTCCGCACCATCCAAAATATTATCGCCCGCAAAGGCGTTCAGCGTAACCACCGGCTGAGCGGACGGGTCCGTTGCCAGTGTCACGCTGGTGTTATCTGTCGTGGTGTTGCCTGCTGCATCGCTAAGGGATACCTGCACCGGCAGCGTGCCGTTGGCATGGCCGGTCAGCGCATCAGCCGGAATAGTGATACTCCAGTTACCGTTACCCAGTACGGTACCGGTGTAGCTGACACCGTTGAGCGTCAACGTAACATTGCGGCCCGCTTCCGAAATCGAGGCCGTGCCGGTAACCACGATATCTGCATGCGCTTCGGCGACGCTAATCAGCCCGTCGCCAGAAATCGGATTTACCGTCAGAGTTGGGGCGGTAAGATCAACACTGACTGTCGGGCTGATGCTGCTGCTGTTACCGACGCTGTCGGTGGCGATCACATTGATCGCATTGTTACCGGCAGGCAGAGCCTGCAGATCTGCCGCAGGAACAGTGATACTCCAGTTACCGGCCACATCCACCGTTGCGGTATAGTTTTTACCATTGAGAGTGACCAGCACGCTCTGGCCGTCGCCAGTTTCACCGGTGGTACCGCTGATCGTTTGCGGTACGGCGGCTTCGACGATATTGAGCACGCCGTCGCCAAATGGCGGATTCAGGGTCGGCGTTGGCAGCGAGGTAAAGACGCCCACATCCAGACTGTTGGTCAGAGGATTACCCAGACTGTCCGTGGTGCTGACGCTGACTGACTGTGCGCCTTCGGCCAGACCGAGCAGGTCGGCTGGCGTCAGGTTGACGCTCCAGCGGCCGTTTGCCAGTACCAGTGCCGAATATGTATGGCCTCCAAAGGTGACGAGCACCGGCGTGCCTGCGTTAACACCCAGCGTTGTTCCGCTGATAGTGATACCCGCTTCGCTTTCCGCCAGGCTGATTTTGTTATCGGCCGTAACCGGGTCAATCGCCACGCCGTCCAGGCCATTATTGACCGTATAAGTTTCACTCGCCGTACTGGTATTACCTGCACGGTCAGCCACTGTTGCGGTCAGCGTGCCCTGCCCATTAGCTAACAATGCTACGTCAGCCACCGGCACAATAACCGTCCAGTTGCCGCTGGCCCCTACTTCTGCGGTGTAGGTTTTACCATTCAATGTCAGGGTAACGATTTGTCCCGCTTCAACGTTGGTCGCACTGCCGCTCAGTACCTGCGATACCGCAAGCTCCGCGCCATCAACCAGATTGTCACCGGCAAACGCATTCAGCGTCAGGGTTGGCTGCACGGTCGGGTCGGTCGCGAAATGTTGCTCCAGCGTGACCGTGCCAGTGTTACCGGCGGCGTCAGTCAGGGTTGCGGTGATCGGATAGTTACCGTTGAGGCCGCTCAGTGTTCCTGCAGGCAGCGAAACACTCCAGCTGCCGTTGTCCTCAACCACGGCGGTAAAGCTGTGGCCGTTGACGGTGATATTGACGGTTTTACCGGCATCGCTGGCGGTAGCTGTCCCGGTCAGGGTTTGTGCGACGGCCGCTTCGGCCAGATTAATCTGGCCGTCGCCGGTCAGCGGATTGATGGTCAGCGTCGGCAGCGTGGTATCTACCGTTGCCGTGGTATTAAGAGTATTGGTGTTACCCGCGGCGTCCGTCACCGTTACGCTAATTGGCGTGCTGCCTTCCGGCAGGCCGGTCAGCGCAGCGACAGGAAGCGTCACGCTGTAGTTGCCGCTGGCATCTACCGTGCCGGTATATTGCTGACCATTGAACGTGATCACCACCGTTTGTCCTGCACCACTGACGCCCGTGCTACCGGTTAGTGTCTGCGGCTGGGTCGCTTCGACCGCGTTCAGAATGCCGTCGCCAAAGGCTGGATTGAGCGTGGCGTCTGGCAGATTGTGGATAACCACGTTGAAGGTGAAACTCTGGCTGATCGGCTCACCGAGCGCATCAGTACCACTAACGGTAAAGTGAGCGGTGCCATCCTGCAGGGCAGCCAGCGCGCTGGCCGGAACAGCAACGCTCCACACGCCGTTGGCAGCGGTGGTACCGGTATAGGTCTGGCCGTTAAGAGTGACAGTGATCGTTGAACCGGCCGCAAAGCCGCTGGTGGTCCCGGAAATAGTCAATGGGGCAGCGGCTTCCGCCGCATTGAGCGTGCCGTCACCCGCAACTGGATTGATGGTGATAATGCCCGCATTGTCATTGACGGTAACCTGAACCGGAGTACTGGTACCGGTGTTGCCTGCAGCATCGGTCAGGCTGGTGGTCAAACTGTACTGCCCGTTACCCAGCGCTGATACCACGTTCGCCGGAATGCTGACTGACCAGGTGCCATCGGCATTGACCGTGGTGGTGTAGGCGACATTGTTAAAGGTGACGGTAACCGTACGGCCCGCCTCAGACAGAGAGGCTGTCCCGCTGATGTCGAGCGGCTGGTTGTGTTCATTGGCATCGATGATGTTATCGCCATCAACCGGGTTCACGGTGAGCACAGGTGGCGTGGTATCTACGCCAATGGTGACACCCTGAGTGACAGTCTGGCCATCGGTGCCAGTGACACTGACGCTGGCAACATAGGTACCCTCTGCCAGAGCTTGCAGATCGCCCGCCGGCAAGGTGATGCTCCATGAACCATCAGCTGCCGTTGTTGTGGTATAGGTTTTGCCATTCAGGGTCAGGGTTACCGTCTGCCCGGCGTTGACGTTGGTGGTCGTTCCGCTGAATACCTGCGCACTGCCCACTTCCGCTTTATTTAAAATATTATCGCCAGCAAAGGTCGCCAGCGTCAGAGTTGGCGTTTTATTATTACCGCCGGGTTCTCCGCCGGTATTGCCGCCCCCGTTATTGCCTCCGTTATTTCCACCGTTGTTACCGCCGTTGTTGCCGCCGTTGTTACCGCCGGAACCTCCGTTATTTCCACCGTTGTTGCCCCCTTCAGATCCTCCGTTGCTGCTGCTCCCGCCGCCACCTCCGCCGCCGCTGTTGGCGGCAATGGCAATACCGGCACCCAGGGCCACTACACCCAGTACGGCACCAAGAATCGCTGGATCAAAGTTTGAGCCGTCGAGCAGCAGCGCGCCGACATCAGGGATAGTTTCATAACCAGGGACTACCGCTACTGCGGCGCCGGGGGCGATGCCAGTGTCAACAAAAGTGGCATGTTCAATCGGGTTTACACCGTCATCAAAGATCAATTCGCTGTGGTGACCTTTACCATCGGTGTTGAAGAAACTGTGGTAGCGGACCGTACTACCATCCTGCATGTGGATGATCAGGTCGTTGCCCACGCGCTCATAGCGACTCACCGCGGCGCGGGTGGCGTGAACGCGTACAATGCTGAGCTGATTGAGGTTAACCGTCTGGCTGGCGCCAGAGACCTGAGAGATTACGCTGCCGTTGGTGCGGGAGAGTACATCGACGATGACATTGCCATTTTGAGCCATGCTGTGCCCCTTCTAAACCCAGATAAGTAAATATGCACCGCAAAAATTTCTGTCCGATGCAAGCGGAAAGAGACCGTGGTGAATTTATGTTCATTTAAAAACAATGATTTACTTTCCATCTGGTGGGGTACTGCGTCATGTGCTGCCAATAACTGCAAAAAAATCACATCCTGATTAATTAACAGGATTTTTTTGTTTAAAACCCGGCTTTTAGCCGCCGTAGCTTCATTAGTTATATGCATCATTCACGTCAAATACATTGGAATATTGTTATCGAAACGATAAATAAAATCGATTAAAAGGTTTAGAGATATAAGTTTGACGGGTCTGTTTTCATCAGCTACGCAAAAAAATTTGGCTTTAGTGAGCTGATAAACAAAGAATTTGGCTTAAATAATCCTTGGTAGGTAGCACTAAAAAAACAGAATGATTAGCTTTATTAATCCAACAAATGCATAACATAAACTTAACGATTGTGTGATGGATGCGAAAAATTCACTTTTAAAACACATTTCAACTTTCGACAAATAGGATTTTTGGCAATAACACGCAGGTGGGGTTGCTGTTAAAATACGTCGCCTTAAAATGAATGCCACGTTGCCCGTTTTTCCCAGGTATGTAATAAACACAGTCCGGTAACGCTTATTGGTTTTTACTTCACTATGACTTCACTGCTTATCTAAACGGACGCCCATACCATGCCAAGCGACACCACGACATCAGGCAATGCGTCTGCCGTTTCTCCCGGCCTGCCAGGGCGGGCCCAGCAATATGCTACACGGATTATTTTTCTGCTGTCTGGGTTTGCGATGGCGGCCTGGGCGCCTCTGGTCCCCTTTGTAAAACTGCGTCTGGATATCAGCGATGGCACGTTAGGGCTGTTACTGCTGTGTATCGGTGCCGGTTCTACCCTCTCTATGCCACTGACCGGTTTTCTGACCGGGCGGTTAGGATGTAAGACCGTGATTTTAGTGGCCTCGGCGCTCCTGTGCCTGGATCTGCCGTTGCTGACGCTGATGAATTCGACGGGAGGCATGGCCTTCGCCCTGATGGTGTTTGGAGCAACGATGGGGATGGTGGACGTTGCCATGAATGTTCACGCCGTGGTGGTAGAGAAAGCCAGCGGCAGAGCCATGATGTCAGGGTTTCACGGATTCTTCAGCCTGGGCAGTATTTTCGGCGCACTGGTCGTCAGCGCATTGCTGTATGTTGGCCTCACGCCTTTTCAATCGATTTTACTGGTCGTGGTAGTGGTCGTGCTGACGCTTATTCCCACCAGCCCTCACTTCTGGCGGCATACGCGCAACGGCGGCGATGGCCCGATGTTTGTCCTGCCGCGCGGCTGGGTCATCTTCCTCGGCCTGCTCTGTTTTGTGATGTTTATGACCGAAGGCTCAATGCTTGACTGGAGTGCCCTGTTCCTCGCAACGGAACGCGGTGTAAGCACGCATCAGGCCGGCATAGGTTATGCCATATTCTCAATTGCCATGACCGCAGGCCGCCTGACCGGTGACCGTATCATCCATGCCATCGGGCGCTATAAAGTTCTGCTGTTTGGTAGCCTGTGTGCCAGCCTTGGGATGGTACTGCTGGTGAGCGTGGATAACCTTTGGATTGCCGGGCTTGGATTTATCATGACCGGCTTTGGCGCTTCGAATCTGGTCCCTATTATGTTCAGCGCCGCAGGCAATCAGACTGCGATGCCAGCAAATCTGGCAATTGCCTCTGTGACAACGCTCGGCTATGCCGGTATTCTGGCGGGCCCGGCTTTAATCGGTTTTATTGCCCAACTCAGCAGCCTGTCGGTTGCATTAAGCTGCGTAGCGGCATTGCTGTTGCTGGTGACGGCCAGCGCCCGCGCCGTGACCCGATAATTAAGGAAATGCGCCACCACCATGCCAAGTAAATATTTGTCGCTGACCTCAACCAATATCACGCGTTTCTTTTGGTTATTCATTTTGCTGCTGGCGATGGGCCTCGGCATGTATGGCTATAACTACACCAATGCCTATTTGCATGATAAGCAGCGTACGCTGCAAACCACGGCCGAACGTCTGCAAAAACGCATCGATAATTATCGATATATCACCTACCAGATATATGACAATTTTACCGGTCAGCCGCTGACCCCGGACGTTACCACTTCGCAGGAAGTGCGTCTGCGTCAGGATATGTATTACATCACCAAGCCGCACAAGAAAACTGATGCACTGATTTTTGGCACGCACGACAGCTCAACGCTCGACCTGGCTCTGAAAATCTCTTCGTTTCTTGACGATCAGTGGGGGGTGAAAAATCTGCCCTACTCTATGTATTACCTGAATGGTCAGGACAACAGTATGATCCTGATCACCACCCAACCCCTGCAGCAACAGGACTCAAGGCTGAAAGAGAGTTATTTTACCAGCACCCTGCAGGCACGCCGTGCCGAGATGCTGCAACAGGCCAATACCCTGGATGAGCGTGAAAGCTACTCAAATCTGCGCAAATCACGCCTCTCTAACGACTATTTCTTCTCGCTGCGCACCACCTTTAATAACCCGGGCCATCTGGCAACGGTGATCGCCTTTGATCTGCCGATGAGTGATCTGATCCCCCTCTCCATGGCGCGGGATAATTTCCAGCTCAATAACGTGAACGATACGGTTAACGAAGGTGACCCTGAGCAGAGTACTGATATCAGCAGCACGATTGCGCTTCAGGGATGGTCGGTGAATTTCACCGCGCCGCTGAGTAACTCCCCCCTGACGCTGACCTACCATGTCCCGGTGCTGAGCCTGGCGGTTGATCTCACCCGCAATAACTTCTGGCTGGTACTGATCAATATCTTGTTGTTGGGACTGGCGATGGCCGGCATCTATTTCATCCGTCATCAGTACATCCGCCCGAGCGAAAATATGGCCGCGCAACTGCACACCCAGCAGGCGCTGAATCAGGAAATCATCTCCAGTCTGCCAATTGGTCTGCTGGTCTATAACTTTAGTAATCACAGTGTCGTGGTCAGTAACAAGATTGCGGACCAACTGTTGCCCCACCTCAGTCTGAATAAAATTGCCAATATGGCTGAACAACACCACGGCGTGATCCAGGCAACCGTGAATAACGAAGTGTATGAAATCCGCATGTTGCGCAGCCAGATTTCGCCAGAGACTTACCTGTTCCTGCTGCACGATCAGGACAAAGAGGTGATGGTCAATAAGACGCTGCAACAGGCACGCCGCGAGTTCGATAAAAATCTGCAGGCCCGTAAACTGATGCTGCACAATCTGGGCATTGAGCTTAATCAGCCGCTCAATGAATTGAATGGGCTGGTGCAGGCCCTGACAGAAAGTACCGATATACAGGAGCAGCAAATACTGCAAGGGCGTCTGCTTAATGAGTCACGCAATGCGTTGACCCTGGTAGATAACATTACCCTGCTCACGCGCCTTGAAACACAGGACTGGCAACCCACCCAACAGTCTTACGTGTTGTCCGCCCTGGTTGATGAACTGCTGTTGGAGGCGTTGCCGAAGGTCAATCAGAAGGGGTTATCGATTCTCAACCATTTCCATCCTGAACCAGACGTCAGTTTTATCGGCGATGGGCAAGCACTAAAAAAAATCTTGTCGCTGCTGATTGATTACGCCATCGTCACCACGTCCATAGGCAAGGTGACTCTGAGCACCGAGCATGACGCGGAACAACCGGGCCAGCTGATTTTCCATATTACTGATACTGGTAGTGGCATTTCCAAGGAAGAATTAAGTAATCTGAATTATCCTTTCCTGAGCCAGACCATGCTCGATCGTTTTAATCATGGTTCAGGATTGACCTTCTTCCTGTGTAATCAGCTATGTAAGAAGCTTGGAGGTCAGTTGGAGATCCGCAGTAAGCTGGATATTGGTACCCGCTATACTGTGCGCATCAGGCAGACACTGGAAGAGAGTGAGCCGCAGACAGCGCATGAAAAGCTGCTTGATGATGTCACGTTGCTGCTGGACATCACCTCCGAAGAAGTGCGTGGTATTGTGACCAGAACAATGAACGCTTATGGTGCAGTATGCATTGTGGCTGACGAGCGTCAGGTAACCCGTGAGTACGACGTGTTACTGACGGATAACCCACAGAACAGCGATCGGTACACGCTATTGCTAACCAGTGATGAAGCCGGTTTCCAACAGCTTGAGAAACATTATATTCGCGTCAACTACAACGTCAGCAGTGCGCTGATTGATGCAACCCTGCTGTTAATCGAACAGCAATTTGCTGAGTCCGATGACAGTGTTATCACCGAAGAACCCGGGGAAGACTCTCTCGATTTTTATGAAAAACAGCTCAAATCAAGTGATTATTATCAGCTGTTTGTTGAGACAGTACCGGAAGATCTTGAGAAACTGTATAATGAAAACCAACGTCGTGATTTTACATCACTCTCGCAGACTGCCCATCGTCTTAAGGGAGTGTTTGCTATGCTGAACCTGACTCCTGGCAAGCAATTGTGTGAAACGTTAGAACAACATATCGCCGCTGGCGACGTTTTGATGATCACTGAAAACATTAATCACATTGATTCTTTTGTCTCCAGACTGCTGCAGCAAGGTAGCTAATCACATGAATAATATGAACGTAATTATTGCTGATGACCATCCTATTGTCCTGTTTGGGATCCGTAAATCACTCGAGCAGATCGAATGGGTGAACGTAGTAGGTGAGTTCGAGGATTCTACTGCACTGGTCAATAGTCTGAGCAAACTTGACGCTCATGTACTGATAACCGATCTGTCAATGCCTGGTGATAAATACGGGGACGGTATTACGCTTATCAAGTACATCAAGCGCCATTATCCGCAACTGTCTATCATCGTGCTGACCATGAACAATAATCCGGCTATCTTGAGCTCGGTGTTGGATCTGGACATCGAAGGCATCGTGCTAAAACAAGGCGCGCCAACCGATTTACCAAAAGCACTGGCCGCTCTGCAAAAAGGCAAAAAATTCACGCCAGACAGCGTGGCTAAGTTACTGGAAAAAATCAGTGCTAATGGCTACGGCGACAAACGTCTCTCTCCGAAAGAGAGCGAAGTTCTGCGCCTGTTCGCTGAAGGTTTCCTGGTCACTGAGATTGCCAAGAAGCTGAACCGTAGTATCAAAACTATCAGCAGCCAGAAGAAATCAGCCATGATGAAACTGGGCGTAGAGAACGATATCGCGCTGTTGAACTACCTTTCTTCGGTCAGCTCTCAACCGGTTGATCGCGGCTAAACTGAACGCGTGCGCGTTGGTTGTTGTTTATCGCGTAACGAAAAAGGCACCTTAAAAGGTGCCTTTTTTATTGTCTGACATTTACTGGGCATCGCGGGTGCGCCGGACCATTTTGCTGTAATAGGCCAAGGTATCACGCAGGGTTTCCAGCGTAACAGGTTTTGACAGGCAGTTATCCATACCCGCCTCAAGACACCGCTGGCGCTGCTCAGCCAGCGCATTGGCCGTGACTCCAATAACCGGCAAGGTATAACCCAACTCGCGCAGCTTTTGCGTCAGGCCGTAACCATCGAGTTTTGGCATATTAACGTCACTGAGGACGATATCCACCGTGTGGACTTTAATCGCATCCAGGGCGTCCATTCCGTCATTGGCGGTCACAACCTGGTAGCCCATCGAACTCAGTTGGTCGGCCAGCAGGCGGCGGTTAATAGGATGATCGTCTACCACCAGCAGATGAATATCGCTGTTGTCCTGAGTCGCTGCTGTTTCCTGCGCAGGCAATGACAGGCTGCCCTCTCCTGCCGGATCGACTAACTGATAGATCCTGTTGAGCAGTGAGGTCACTTCCAGCGGCGTCGACGTGCTGTGGATCCAGTAGCCGGGACGGGTTTCCAACGGCGGCCCGATGTGGTCAATGGAGAATTCGATCTGCGCGGTCAGCTCACCGTTGTGGATCAGCGATGCATCCGCGATCAGCACATCGTCCGGATGGCTGACGCTGTCATTTTGCAGCTGCAGTACCTCCGCTCCCTGATGGCGCAACAGCTGCATCAGATAGCTTTCAAGATAAGCGTTACGGATTGCCAACCAGAGGGTTTTCCCCTGCCAAAGATCCAGAGGTTGCTCTGAAGGGAACGTCGCGCTATACAGCGGAATACGTACAGTAAACTGGCTGCCCATGCCGGGTTCCGAATCGACTGCGATATCTCCATCCATCAGGTTAATCAGCTTTTCACAGATAGCCAAACCAAGCCCGGTCCCCTGGAAATGGCGCTGTACGCCGGTACCCACCTGGAAGAACGGGTCAAACAGCCGGGTGATCTCCCGCTCCGGAATACCGCAGCCAGTATCACGGATCTGGAATTCCATATAACTGCCGCAGGTGCGGGCATGCAGCACGATGCACCCGGTATCGGTAAACTTAATGGCGTTATTGAGAATATTGGATAACACCTGTTGCAGTCGCACCGGATCGCCCTGGAATGACATCGGCACGTTGTGCTCAATAAAGCAGTAGAGTCCAAGATGCTTTTTCACCACCAGCGGCAGATAATTACCCGCCACGTGGGTAATAACTTCACGACAGGAGAACTCCTGCGGCTCAATTTTTAGCTGTTCGGATTCGATTTTAGAGAAGTCGAGTATATCGCTGATAATTTTCAGCAGCAGTGCCGACGAGTTGTTCATCGCCGTAACCAGACGGTCAACGCCTTGAGGCAGTCCCTGAGTTTGCAACAGATCCAAATTACCGATAATGCCATACAGCGGCGTGCGCAGTTCATGGCTTACGGTCGCCAGGAACATTGACTTCGACTGGCTGGCCTGCTCTGCCGCGGTCGCCATCTCCTGTAAAGACTCTTCCATTCGTACCCGCGCACTGACATCAATCAGGACACAGATCGCCACATCTTCATTGCGATAACGGGAGTGGACAAAACTCAGCTGGATATTGTTGTTATCTTTGGTGATCACATCGACAAAATTGACCTGCTGATCGCAAATAATGCGGGTTATACGCTGACGATCTTCCGCGGTCAGCATGTTGATGTAGTTATGCGCCAGCTCATTACTCAGAATATTTACGCCGTCGCTGATGCGTAATATCGAAATCCCCACCGGCGCAGAGGCCACGATTTTATGATTGAACTGCTCATGTTCTTCGAGGCGGAATGCATTCTCTTCGGCGGGCAGGAACATTTTACGTTCAAACACCCATGCCAGAATAAACAACAGCAGCGCGGAGAAAATATTCAACAGCACCGCATTGAAAATTAAGATCTTAAAACGCTCAATCACCGTATTAAACGGCAACGAGTAGACCACGCTCAAACCAGAAGGCGACAGCGGCTTTTTATAAATCAGATCATTGTAGCCATTCATGTAACCAAAATAGGTCGGCTCTTCGGGATAACTCTCCGGTGCCGGAGCGTAGCGCCCCCCCTCAGAGAAACGCAGCAGCGGCTGATTATTATCGTCAAGCAGTGTCACGCCAGTATGTTGTGCACCTGGCGTCAGCATATCTTCCAGCCGCAGGGTTTGCTGAATCCCCATCAGGGCTTCCAGCTTATTTCCGACATAAATCGGGGTCAGCACATACAGATATCCCAGATCTTTGTTTGGTCCTGGCGAAACCCAGTACAGGCTGTTCTCTTTGTCCTGACTTTTACCATTTCGGTATTTAAGAATTTTCTCATGCAGTGATTTCAATACAGTGCTGTTTTCGCGCTCGATTGGCACGTTACTCAGGCCGAAATCCACCATGCACAGGCTTTCACCACCGATGTAAAATACGCGGTTGAGATCGTAAGCATCGGAAAAATTATCTTTCCAATAATGGATCATAGTACCGAGTGAGTTCAGCGAATTGCGGTAGCTGTCATTGAGCTGGGAACAGTCGGACTCGGAATAGAGCGGATGATAGGTCGGCATGATATTTTTACTGCTTATAACGCCGTTAATGATGTCGAGCCCGTTCATTGAGTCACTAAGGCGCTTTTCAGCCATGTATTTGATATCACGCATAATATCTGCGGAATTTCGGATATAACTCTGCGCCTGATCGTAGTTGAGGTTATCCTCATCACGAATCTCAGACTCTTTGGTGTGGAAAATATTCAGCACGTAGAACGTTGTCAGCAGTGCACCAAGTGACCACAGCATAAAGGCCAGTACCCGGAACAGATAGCGGGAGATCCTGAGCGTTGTTCTAAATGAGGTAAGATATTTCAAAGGGCTACCATTAACATTGCGACGTCACCACGGTGGAAAACGTCCATCAGAATACACTATTGCTACAGAGACTAAAAAGGTCGGCATATACCCAGCGCTGGCAGTCTGAAATATCACGGGTATAAAAAGAAAGGGCATAACACGTTGCCATGTTATGCCCTGATGTTTCAATGCACCCGAAACTTATTCTTTCTCAGAATCCGCTTCGTTTGAATCGGCGTCATCATCTTCGACAGGTTCGTCATCAGATTCAGCTTCATCTGGAATGTCGCTCGCCTGAGCAGCTTCCAGTTCACCTTCTTCAGTGGCTACGCCATCGAGTTCTTCGTCTTCAACCGGTTCAGCAACACGTTGCAGACCGACCACATGCTCACCTTCGGCAGTACGGATAAGCGTCACACCCTGGGTGTTACGGCCTACGGTACTCACTTCAGAAACACGGGTACGAACCAATGTGCCCGCATCCGTGATCATCATAATCTGATCGGCTTCATCCACCTGAATCGCACCAACGACCGGACCGTTACGCTCGCTCACTTTGATCGAGATAACACCCTGCGTTGCACGGGACTTGGTTGGATACTCCGCAGATTCGGTACGTTTACCGTAACCGTTTTGCGTCACGGTCAGGATACAACCTTCCCCGCGAGGGATAATCAGAGACACAACGCTGTCGCCTGCGCCAAGACGGATACCGCGAACACCGGTCGCCGTACGCCCCATCTTACGCACCGCTTCTTCTGAGAAGCGCACCACTTTACCGGCAGCGGAGAACAGCATGACTTCATCTTTACCGTCAGTCAGATCAACACCAATCAGCTCATCACCCTCATTGAGGTTGATAGCGATGATGCCAGCGCTGCGCGGACGGCTGAAATCGGTCAGCGCGGTTTTCTTCACCGTACCGCTGGCGGTTGCCATAAAGACGTTGCGACCTTCTTCATATTCACGAACTGGCAAGATAGCGGTAATACGTTCGTTTGGCTCAAGCGGCAACAAGTTGACGATTGGGCGACCACGAGCACCACGGCTGGCTTCTGGCAGTTGGTAAACCTTCATCCAGTACAGACGGCCACGACTGGAGAACATCAGAATAGTGTCGTGAGTGTTGGCCACCAGCAGACGGTCGATGAAATCTTCATCTTTGATACGAGCCGCAGACTTACCTTTACCACCGCGGCGCTGTGCTTCGTAGTCGGTCAGAGGCTGATATTTCACATAGCCCTGGTGCGACAACGTCACGACAACATCTTCCTGATTGATCAGATCTTCGATATTGATGTCGGAGGTATTGGCAGTAATTTCGGTGCGGCGCGGATCGTTGTACTGATCGCGTATCGCTTCCAGCTCTTCACGAATGACTTCCATCAGACGATCAGGGTTTTCCAGAATGAAGATAAGTTCCGCGATTTGCGTCAGCAGTTCTTTGTATTCATCCAGCAGCTTTTCATGCTCAAGGCCCGTCAGTTTCTGCAAGCGCAGATCCAGAATGGCTTGTGCCTGTTGCTCGGTCAGGAAGTATTTACCTTCGTGAATGCCAAACTCTGGCTCCAGCCATTCAGGACGCGCAGCGTCATCACCGGCATTGGCCAGCATGGCTGCGACGTTACCCAAATCCCATGAACGGGCAACCAGGCCTGCTTTCGCCTCAGCCGGAGACTGCGCAGCGCGGATCAGTTCAATGATCGGATCGATATTAGCCAGAGCAATCGCCAGTGCTTCAAGGATATGAGCACGGTCGCGGGCTTTACGCAGTTCGAAAATAGTACGGCGTGTTACCACTTCGCGGCGGTGACGGACAAAGGCGGACAGAATGTCTTTCAGGCCGAGAATTTTCGGCTGCCCCTGGTGCAGGGCAACCATGTTGATACCGAAGGTCGTCTGCAACTGAGTCAGCGAGTAGAGGTTGTTCAGAACCACTTCACCCACGGCGTCACGTTTGATTTCAATGACAATACGCATGCCGTCTTTATCAGACTCATCACGTAAGGCACTGATGCCTTCCAGACGTTTTTCCTTCACCAGCTCGGCGATCTTTTCGATCAGACGAGCTTTGTTCACCTGATACGGGATCTCGTGAACGATGATGGTTTCGCGGCCAGTTTTTGCGTCAGCTTCCACTTCAGCACGGGCGCGCAGCAGAATTTTACCGCGTCCGGTGCGGTAGGCTTCTTCAATACCACGACGGCCATTGATGATGGCTGCCGTCGGGAAGTCTGGACCAGGAATGTGCTCCATCAGCCCTTCAATGCTGATGTTTTCGTCTTCGATAAATGCCAGACAGCCGTTAATAACCTCGTTGAGGTTGTGCGGCGGGATGTTAGTCGCCATACCGACGGCAATACCCGACGCACCATTCACCAACAGGTTAGGAATACGTGTAGGCATGACCGCAGGAATCTGCTCAGTGCCATCGTAGTTCGGCACAAAGTCGACGGTCTCTTTTTCTAAATCGGACAACAGTTCGTGTGCGATTTTAGACATACGGATTTCGGTATAACGCATGGCAGCAGCGGAGTCGCCGTCTACCGAACCGAAGTTACCCTGCCCGTCCACCAACATGTAGCGAAGGGAAAAAGGCTGAGCCATACGTACAATGGTGTCATAAACTGCGGTATCACCGTGCGGGTGATATTTACCGATAACGTCACCGACCACACGGGCCGATTTCTTATAGGCTTTGTTCCAGTCATTACCCAGAACATTCATTGCGTAAAGTACGCGGCGGTGCACCGGTTTCAAACCATCGCGCACATCTGGCAGCGCACGTCCGACAATAACGGACATGGCGTAATCCAAATAAGAGTTTTTCAGCTCTTCTTCGATGCTTATCGGTGTGATTTCTCTGGCAAGGTCGCTCATGGAGCTGCTATCCCTCTACTGATTATTCATGGCCGCTGCCTGTATAGGCAAAGGTGTAAAACTATACCACAAAGCTGTGATCTGTGGAAAAGAACCTCCCTTTTTCTCGCCATTATTCGGCGCGTTTCAAACCCTTGCCTTCGCGCATCGCAAGCGGCGTTGCAAAGTGCGGCATTTCGCACAAACATTCGCCACACACAAACCTGAACCCACTTCCTGGAATATGTATAATCTGGCTTAACGAGGAATAAGGAGTTCATCACGCTAATGAATACAGCATCCAATGCCAACAATCAGAATATTGACCACAATGAGATCGCCAAATTCGAGGCAGTTGCCTCGCGCTGGTGGGATCTGGAAGGTGAATTCAAACCGCTGCACCGTATCAATCCACTGCGTCTCAACTACATTCTTGAACGCGCAGACGGTCTGTTTGGCAAGACCGTTCTCGACGTCGGCTGCGGCGGTGGCATTCTGAGTGAAAGCATGGCGGTTGCCGGAGCCCATGTCACCGGGCTGGACATGGGCGGCGAGCCGTTACAGGTTGCGCGCCTGCATGCGCTGGAAAGCGGTGTGAAAGTGAATTACATCCAGGAGTTCGTGGAAGCCCACGCTGAGGCTAACCCACAGCAGTATGACGTGGTGACCTGCATGGAGATGCTCGAGCATGTGCCGGACCCCGCTTCTGTGGTCGCCGCCTGTGCACGGCTGGTGAAACCGGGAGGCCACGTGTTTTTCTCCACCATCAACCGCAATAATAAAGCCTGGCTGATGGCGATCTTCGGCGCAGAGTACGTGCTGAAAATGGTGCCTAAGGGCACACATGACATCAAAAAATTCATCAAACCCTCTGAGTTACTGGCGATGGTTGACCGCACCCCGCTGTTTGAACGTCATATTATGGGCCTGCATTACAACCCGCTGACCGATCATTTCAAACTCGGGCCAAATGTTGATGTGAACTACATGGTTCACACCCAGGCGCTGCAGCAATAACGTCCGCGTCAAGCGAAAAAGTGTTAATCCGGGCGCAGAAAACCCTGCCTGAGGGCCAATTCGGCGTCCTGATAATCACTAAAAGCTTAGTTTTTAGCGCGTTGGTAAAGCATGACTGCGCAACATGATTTTTTAGAATAGTTATCTACATCAATATAGCGTTTTTTTCTAACGTTTAAGAAATCGGCAGTCGATCAACATTTCAAAAAATATAAGAAAATCGTATCGAAGTTATTGACACTCCTTTGGTGCCAGCAACCACGGACGCTTCAGGGCTTACCCCGCAAATTTCTCCCCAACTTATCCACAAAATCGGCCATGTTGTTCACTTGCAAAAGGCATCTTCAGACACTATCTTGTCATCAGAAAATAACAAATCCACAATATATTGTGTTTATATCCTGACCAGCACACTAGGGACGAGTGAAGCCACCTCGGTCTGTTTTTGTGTCTGGTCAGCCTGTTTATAGACCTCTAAGGTACAGTCCCTCATGAATCAAAGTCTTCTTGTTACTAAACGCGATGGCCGTAAAGAACGCATCAACCTTGATAAAATTCACCGAGTCATCGACTGGGCAGCTGAAGGTCTGCAAAACGTCTCCGTTTCACAAGTCGAACTCCGATCTCATATCCAGTTTTATGACGGCATTAAAACCAGCGATATTCATGAAACCATCATCAAGGCTGCAGCTGACCTGATCTCTAAAGATGCCCCGGATTATCAATATCTGGCGGCGCGCTTGGCGATTTTCCACCTGCGCAAAAAAGCCTACGGCCAGTTTGAACCTCCGGCCCTGCTCGCTCAGGTGAACCGCATGGTTGAGATGGGCAAATATGACAAACATCTGCTGGAAGACTACACGGCTGAAGAGTTCGAGCAGATGGACAGTTATATTGATCACTGGCGTGACATGAACTTCTCTTACGCGGCGGTCAAACAGCTCGAAGGCAAATACCTGGCGCAGAACCGCGTCACCGGCGACATCTACGAGAGCGCCCAGTTCCTGTATATTTTGGTCGCCGCTTGCTTGTTCTCCGGCTACCCGCGAGAAACCCGTCTGGATTACGTGAAGCGTTTCTACAATGCGATCTCCACCTTCAAAATCTCGCTGCCAACACCGATCATGTCCGGCGTTCGCACCCCGACGCGTCAGTTCAGTTCCTGCGTGCTGATCGAGTGCGGCGACAGTCTGGACTCCATCAACGCGACCTCCAGCGCCATCGTAAAATACGTTTCCCAGCGCGCCGGTATCGGCATCAACGCTGGTCGCATCCGTGCACTGGGCAGCCCAATCCGTGGCGGCGAAGCCTTCCACACCGGCTGTATCCCGTTCTACAAACATTTCCAGACGGCGGTGAAATCCTGTTCTCAGGGCGGCGTGCGCGGCGGTGCAGCGACCCTGTTCTACCCGATGTGGCATCTGGAAGTGGAAAGCCTGTTGGTACTGAAGAACAACCGTGGCGTTGAAGGCAACCGTGTCCGTCATATGGATTACGGCGTGCAGATCAACAAACTGATGTATCAGCGTCTGGTCAAAGGCGGTGATATCACCCTGTTCAGCCCGTCCGACGTCCCTGGTCTGTACGATGCGTTCTTCGCCGATCAGGACGAGTTCGAGCGTCTGTATGAAAAATACGAGCAGGACAGCAGCATCCGTAAACAGAAAGTGAAAGCGGTTGAACTGTTCTCACTGATGATGCAGGAACGAGCGTCCACAGGCCGTATCTACATTCAGCACGTTGACCACTGCAACACCCACAGCCCGTTTGACCCGGCTATTGCGCCGGTCCGCCAGTCCAACCTGTGTCTGGAAATCGCACTGCCGACCAAACCGCTGGATGACGTTAACGACGAAAACGGTGAAATTGCGCTGTGTACGCTGTCTGCCTTTAACCTCGGTGCTATCGAAAGTCTGGATGATTTGGAAGAGTTGGCGGTGCTGGCCGTTCGTGCGCTCGACGCCCTGCTCGACTATCAGGATTACCCAATCAAAGCCGCCAAACGTGGCGCAATGGGTCGTCGTACTCTGGGTATTGGCGTGATTAACTATGCATATTATCTGGCGAAGAACGGCGTGCGTTACTCTGACGGCAGCGCAAATAATCTGACGCACAGAACGTTCGAAGCCATTCAGTATTACCTGCTGAAAGCCTCCAATGAGCTGGCCAAAGAGCAAGGTGCATGCCAGTGGTTCAACGAAACCACCTACGCGCAAGGCATCATGCCGATCGATACCTATAAAAAGGATCTCGATGCCATTTGCAACGAGCCGCTGCATTATGACTGGGACACACTGCGTAACGAGATCAAAACCCACGGTCTGCGCAACTCCACGCTGTCGGCATTGATGCCATCCGAGACATCATCGCAGATCTCCAACGCCACCAACGGTATCGAGCCACCGCGCGGCCACATCAGCATTAAAGCCTCGAAAGACGGCATTCTGCGTCAGGTCGTGCCCGAATATGAGCGCCTGAAAGATCAGTACGAATTGCTGTGGGACATGCCAAACAACGACGGTTACCTGCAACTGGTTGGCGTGATGCAAAAATTCATCGACCAGGCGATTTCGTCTAACACCAACTATGATCCGTCGCGCTTCCCGAACAGCAAAGTGCCGATGAAGCAGTTGTTGAAAGACTTGCTGACGGCCTACAAATTCGGCGTAAAAACTCTGTACTATCAGAACACCCGTGATGGTGCTGATGATGTACAAGAAGACATGAAAGCCGACGTGGCTGACGACTGCGAAAGCGGTGCCTGCAAAATCTAATCATCTGTTTTGATTTATCATTTTATAGAAAGCCCCTGCACAGGGGCTTTTGTCCGAGGACAATATGGCTTATAGCACTTTCTCTCAGAACAAGAACAACCAGCTGCTGGAACCGATGTTTTTCGGCCAGTCGGTCAACGTTGCCCGTTTCGATCAACAGAAACATGAAATCTTCGAAAAGTTGATTGAAAAGCAGCTTTCCTTCTTCTGGCGTCCTGAAGAGATTGACGTTTCCCGTGACCGTATCGATTTTCAGGCACTGCCTGATCACGAAAAACACATCTTCCTCAGCAACCTGAAATACCAGACGTTGCTGGATTCTATTCAGGGCCGCAGCCCGAACGTCGCCCTCTTGCCGCTGATTTCTATCCCGGAGCTGGAAACCTGGGTCGAAACCTGGGCATTTTCAGAAACGATTCATTCGCGCTCTTACACGCACATCATCCGTAATATCGTCAACGATCCGGCGGTGGTGTTTGACGATATCGTCACCAATGAAGAGATTCTCAAGCGCGCAAAAGACATCTCCGGCTATTACGACACATTGATCGAAATGACCAGCTACTACCATCTGCTGGGTGTAGGTACGCATCAGGTCAATGGCAAAACAGTCGTCGTCGATTTGCATGAACTGAAGAAAAAACTCTATATCTGCCTGATGAGTGTTAACGCGTTGGAAGCCGTGCGCTTTTACGTCAGCTTCGCCTGTTCCTTTGCCTTTGCCGAGCGTGAACTGATGGAAGGCAACGCCAAGATCATCAAGATGATCGCCCGCGACGAAGCCCTGCACCTGACCGGCACCCAGCACGCGCTGAACCTGCTGCGCTCTGGTCAGGATGACCCGGAAATGGCGGAAATCGCCAAAGAGTGTGAGCAGGAGTGCCATGACCTGTTCGTGCTGGCCGCGCAGCAGGAGAAAGAGTGGGCCGAATATCTGTTCCGCGACGGCTCGATGATCGGTCTGAACAAAGACATTCTGTGTCAGTACGTGGAATATATTACCAATATCCGCATGCAGGCTGTGGGCCTGACCGCACCGTTCAAAACCCGCACCAATCCGATCCCATGGATCAACGCCTGGCTGGTGTCGGACAACGTGCAGGTTGCGCCGCAGGAAGTGGAAGTCAGTTCTTACCTGGTCGGCCAGATTGATTCAGAAATGAACGCCGACGACCTGAGCGATTTTGAGTTCTAAAATGTCTCAGCCTATCGTGACCTTATCAGCAAATGGCAAACGGCTGGCCTGTCTGGCTGGCCATAAAAATCTGCTGGACGTGTTTGAACATCACGACGTAGATGTTGAGTATCAATGTCGGGAAGGTTATTGCGGATCGTGCCGGATGCGGCTGGTCAGCGGGGAAGTCACTTACAGTGAGAAGCCACTGGCATTCATCTCGGAAGGCGAGATTTTGCCGTGTTGTTGCCTACCCATTGGTGATGTAGAACTTGAGTTCTAGGTGGGTTGCGGCCCACCATTCCGCTTTATATTTTTAATTTCAAATCTTTTAATTCAACTTCAAATTCAAAACCGTGGGCGTCGGCCCACACCGGTTAATTTCGAAGTACTCTCGAACTCGTTTTAAAAATCAAATTCAAAACCGTGGGCGTCGGCCCACACCGACCAAGGGAGACGCGCGCGCCTCCCTTGGAACCCTGCGCTAATCACTCCGTTGCTTCGCAAGTTGGGATGGCCGTGTTTCAGTTACCTTGGTGATAGCCGCAAAATGTCGCCGCGTTGCGGTCCCTTCGCTACGGGTTCGAGCCATAGGTCTCGAACCTCTTGCTCAGCGCCATTTTTGAATGCGGCCTCGACATTTTAAAAGATAAACACAGTCTGGATTTTGAATTTAGAAAAGCGTCGGCCGCGTTCAAAACGACGTCGAGGGAGAGGCGCAAAACCGCGTGGGGCTTTACGCGGGTTGAAGCCCGAACGGAGAGCACCGCGCAGCGGCGGAGTTTGCGGCGATAACAGCGGCACCTGAAACACGGCCATTGTGACCAGCGCAGCTGCCGGTGTTTCAGCAGCAAAAAAACGCAGGATTCCAAAGGGTTTCGTTTAAAACCCTTTGGGCCCGTGTGGGCGGCGAGCCCACGACCTTGAATTTAGAGATTTAAAAGCGGGTTTGGGCTGCAAGCCCAAAAAACTACGCCTTAGCTATTCTCTCTAACCACGGGTAGTCAGCCACCGGATCCCAGCCATTCAGATACCTGCGAAGCATATCCATCGCCACCATCGCAATGGTCTCCTGGCGCAGGGCCAGACCATGACGGGTGGCAGTGTAACGCAGCGTTAAACCGTGGGTACCTGAAGGCGTATGCAGCGCCAGACTTAGCTCTTCACCTGACATCGCACCCACTGCCAGTGCCAAATGTGCGCCCGTTCTTTTAGCCAGCTGCTGCGCACGTGCCAACGTGTTTTGCAGGGATTTATCCGGGGAAGGCTCAGCATCAGCAGGTAAAAGTTCACCCGCGGCCAACGGCATACCGGCACTTTGCAGACGCCAGTTGAGCAGACCGCCGGTAAAGCTTTCACTGACCGACACGCGCAGATCCTGTTCCAACAAACGCCCGGCCAGGCACGCAGGCAAGCTGCCGAAACCTTCAAAAATAGTGCTTTCACCGGCCACTTCACGCACGCGCTCGAAGGCTTTACGCATTGCAGCTTCCTGCGAACGCGGCCCGGTCACTTTCAGCTCAATGATTGGCGAGGAAGAGCGGTACCCCATCGTCACCCCTTCAGGCAGAACCATCGCATCCAGATCGGTGGCAAGGTCACTTTCGCCACGGCCAAACGTGGTCAGGCGAAGACACAACGGCGCTTCGAGAGCCGGGTATTTCTTGTGCAGACGCGGAACAATTTGCTGCTCAACCATCACTTTAAATTCAGACGGCACGCCAGGAGTGAAGAAAATCTGGCAGCGGTTGAGCGTTATGCTGAACCCGCATGCCGTACCCACCGGGTTATCCAGCACTTCGGCACCTTCGGGAATTTGCGCCTGTTTGCGGTTCGACTCGGCCATCGGGCGGCCTCGTCCGGCAAAGAAAGCCTCCATCGTGCGGATCCAGTTGGCATCTTCCACCAGCCTGACACCGCAAGCGGTAGCGGCTGCCAGCGCGCTTAAATCGTCACTGGTCGGTCCGAGCCCCCCGTTGACGATCAGCACATCGGCAATGTGGCTGCGCTCTTTCATCACGCTGACCAGCTCTTCCAGACTGTCACCCACCGTTTCACGGCTGGTCATTGGCAGACCTTCATCAAACAGATAACTGGCCAGCCAGGCGGCGTTGGAATCCACGATTTGACCGTGCAGAACTTCTTCGCCAGTACTGAGCATCTCAACCCTAAGCATCATTCTCTCCTCTCATTTTATCCCTCCACTGTAGAAAGGCTGCAGCCGAAAAACAATCACATAGGCACAAAGTGATATCACAGACGAAAAAAAAGCCTGCTAAGCAGGCTTTTAAAATTTACACATCGACTATCCCAAGAGATTTCGAGTCGCCTAGAGGCGCCTACTTTTGGTGTAGTAACGCGGCAAGTGAGTAAATCCCCGGGAGCTTACATGAGTCAGTGACCGGGACGAACAAACGCAGCCAACACACCTACAGCTCGAAAGAGGCAGGGATATTAGAAGTTGATTGCGCCGCCAACATACGCACCGTCAGCGACGATGTTGTCACGGTTGCCATCTTTGCCATCCAGCGCCATGTAGCGGTAACCCACACTCACAGTGACTAATGGAATAGCGGTCAGACGGACGCCCGCGTTGGCTTCTTTGTAGTTGCCAATACCGCTGGAGAGTGAATCTGGGGAATAGTAGTAGTCACCGTAGAGGGTGAACATTTTAGCGATTGGCAACTGTAAACCACCGCCAAGAGCCGCAGCATAACCTTCGTCACCGTTTTTAGGGTTGGTGTACAGGCCTTTGCCGCCTACGGTCGCCATGAATGGACCTAATGGGATGTTATAGCCCAGACCCAGACCTGCAACATCACCGTCGTCATCGTTGTGCGTCCAGTCACCCGTCAGTGCCAGGCCTGGCGTGGTAGTACCGAAACCTGCGCCCAGATGGGTGTAATGCTCGCCAACTTCACCGTTGACACTGATGGCGCTGGCAGAAGCAGCAACCAACATCAGGCTGGCGGCAGCGCCAGCGACAAGTAATTTTTTCATTATTTATCCTAAATAATTGCTATACAGCAGTAAAACTTCCCTGCGGAGTCTAAAGCAATTTACCCTCATGCAACATCTTTTTACCTTGCAAACTTATCAGTTAAGACGCGGAAAATTGTAAGAATCATCGATTACATTGATGAAATGAAGATCACTGATTGGAATGATAACCCCCACCTATTTGCCCTCGATCAACAATTGACCTTAAATTAGAGTTAGAGTGAATTAACCTAAGGAAAGGCCCCCGCGCAGGAGCGCTGAATCAGATTCACCTTGATCGAACACGTTGATCTCATTTCCCTACACCCACTGAATACTGGAAGGATCTCGCCATGAAGAAAAAAGGATTAACCACCGCAGCCGGTGCTCCCGTTGTTGATAACAACAATGTCATCACTGCCGGTCGCCGTGGGCCGCTGTTGTTGCAAGATGTATGGTTTCTCGAAAAATTAGCCCATTTTGACCGTGAAGTGATCCCTGAACGTCGTATGCACGCTAAAGGTTCTGGTGCCTACGGGACATTTACCGTGACTCATGACATCACCCAATTCACCCGCGCCAACATCTTCTCTGGAATTGGCAAGCAAACCGAGATGTTTATCCGCTTCTCCACGGTGGCTGGCGAACGTGGCGCAGCAGATGCTGAACGTGATATTCGCGGTTTCTCGATGAAATTTTATACCGAGCAGGGCAACTGGGATCTGGTGGGTAACAATACGCCGGTATTCTATCTGCGTGACCCGCTGAAATTCCCTGACCTGAACCACGTCGTCAAACGCGATCCACGCACCAACCTGCGTAACCCGGCATACAAATGGGACTTCTTCTCCCACCTGCCAGAATCGCTGCATCAGCTCACCATCGACTTCAGTGACCGCGGCCTGCCTAACTCATACCGCCACATTCACGGTTTCGGCAGCCATACTTTCAGCTTTATCAATGCCGAAAACGAGCGTTTCTGGGTGAAATTCCACTTCGTCTGCCAGCAGGGTATTGAAAACCTGATGGATGACGAAGCGGAGAAACTGGTCGGCGAAGACCGCGAAAGCTCCCAGCGTGACCTGTATGATGCTATCGAACGCGGTGATTTCCCACGATGGAAGTTGTTCGTGCAGCTCATGCCAGAGCATGAAGCCTCAGAATTGCCGTACAACCCGTTCGACCTGACCAAAGTCTGGTTACACGGTGACTATCCGCTGATTGAAGTGGGTGAGTTCGAGCTGAACCGTAACCCGGAAAACTACTTTGCTGAAGTAGAGCAAGTGGCGATGAGCCCGGCGAACGTAGTACCTGGCGTGGGCTTCTCCCCGGACCGCATGTTGCAGGGGCGTCTGTTCTCCTACGGCGATGCGCACCGCTACCGTCTGGGTGTGAACCATCACCAGATCCCGGTGAACGCACCAAAATGCCCGTTCCATAACTATCACCGTGATGGCGCTATGCGCGTGGACGGCAACAGCGGCAACAGCGTGACCTATGAACCAAACAGTGCCGGTTTGTTCCAGGAGCAACCTGATTTCAGCGAACCGCCGTTGACGATTGAAGGCGCTGCCGATCACTGGAATCACCGCGAAGATGACGATTATTTCACTCAGCCGCGTCTGCTGTTCAATCTGCTGTCTGACGAAGAACATCAGCGCATGTTTGGCCGTATCGCCGGTGAGCTGAAACACGCGTCAGCTGAAACGCAAAAACGCCAGCTCGACCTGTTCTATAAAGTCGATCCTGCTTATGGCGCAGGCGTGGAACAAGCGCTGAAAGCGTAATCTCGTTTAGCCCATTCAAGTGAAAAGGGCCGCACTGTCTAACCAGCGCGGCCCTTTTTTAAAATTGATGCATTGTCAGACTGGTTGTTTTTCCAGCCACAGTTTCAGTTGCTGGCGGGAAATCTTAATCCCCCCCTGCGCGACCTCCTGCGGCAAAGCGTAGTAACGCACCGGCAGTTGGAACCGCGCCAGTTTGTCCTGCAGCCACTCAGCTAAATGCTCAAAGGTTGCCCCTGGATGCGCGTCCACCAGCGCTACCGGCCGCTGACCAAATTCGTCATCCTTCACGGGCAGCACGAAGGCGCGATCTACCTGCGGATGCGACTGTAACACCCGCTCGATGTCTTCGGGTTGAATCCCCTCTCCGGCGCTAAAAAACAGATTATCCAGTCTTCCGGCGATATGCAGTTCATCGCCCTGCCACTCACCACGGTCGCGGGTGTGAAACCAGCCCTCAGCATCGGTTAATGGCGTCAACGCCCCGGACTTCCAGTAACCGGCAGCCAGACTTGGGGTGCGGATCAGCACTTCGTCATTTTGCAGCATCACTTCTTTACCGGCGAGAGCATGACCGACCCCCCGTGAACCATCGGCACGTTTAGCCGTCACGGTCGAAGCGGTTTCTGTCATGCCATAGCCACACCAGCAGCGGATCCCCGCACGCTCAGCCTGTTCGGTAAGTTCCTGCGGAATATGTGCACCGCCGAGCAGGACATCCTGCAATTTTTCTGGCCGTTGTGGTTGCTGTAGCAAACGCCAGAGCTGCGTCGGCACCAGCGAGGCATGGCTGCAATTGTCCAACGCGGCGTCGAGTGATTCACCGTCAGCCAGTACCCGCAGCGTGGCACCCGCACTCAGCCAGCGCCAGATAATCCCCTGTCCTGAAACATGGAACAACGGCAGAGAAAGCAACCAGCTGTCGCCCGGAGAAAATGGAAGTAACCCGAGTACGCCCGCCGCACTGGCGAGATGCGCCCGTGCACTGTGTGCGGCAGCTTTCGGCAATCCGCTGGAACCTGAGGTGAGCGTCAGCGTCGCCAGGCGCTCAGGATGCCACGCGGCAGTCGTGGTGCCAGAACCGGCATGGCGTAGCTCAAGCGCATACGGAGCCAGTTCAGGTGGCGAATCACTGAGATCGAGAATAAAGCGGACATCCAGCGACGGCAGCAGTTCTGCGCACAGCGAAGCGGGCAACTGCGGATTGAGCGGCAATAAGCGGGCACCGGTTTGTAACAACGCCAAATAGGCCAGCAACGCGTCGGGGCTGTTTTTACTGCGCAACACAACGTCAGCGCCTTCACTGACGCCCTGCTGAATAAACCCCGCCGCCAGTGAATCTATGCGCTGTAATAAATCGCGCCAGCACCATGCGGTGCCGCGTGACTTCAGCGCGACAGCAAACGGCGTCCGTTCGGCCCATACACGCCAGGGCCAGTTGTTCATGCCTGCCATATCGGCTCCAGTTGTTCTTCTGTTATAAGCGGCAGCGGCGAATCAGGCCAGCGGCGGACCAGTTGCGACTGCATCAAGTCCAGCGTGTCCAGCCCTGGCACGGCATCCGGTGTCAGCCATGCAGCCATGCGCGCCAACTGATTCAGCCCCAGGCTTGATTCAATACTGGAGCTTATCACTGCCGCCAGTCCGGCGCGGTGCGCCTGGGCAATCAGCTCGCGGCAGCGAGTCAGGCTACCGGTTAAAGTCGGTTTGATGATGATGGCTGCCAGCCCCGGTTCAGCATGGACCTCAAAACCTTTTTCACGCACGCTTTCATCCCAGGCAATAGCAATCCCGGTAGCGAGGGCAAATTCTCGCGACTGCTCGCGTGTGTTACAGGGTTCTTCAATAAAGACGATACGCGAACGCAGGGCCGGGGCCACGTAGCGGGCAAAGGCTGCGGCTTTAGCGGGTGTCCAACTGCGGTTGGCATCCAGGCGCAGATGCAAATCAGGCAAGGCTTCCAGCAACATCGTAACGTTCAGACCATCACCGACGGCTTCATACAACCCCACTTTGACCTTCGCCACTTTCTGCCCCTCAACGTCGCCGGGCAATGCGCCAAGACGGGTATACAGCTCGTCAGGATCACCATGGCACAGCGGCGCGCTGCGGGTATTGGCCTCTGTGGGCAACTGCTCACGCAGTTCAGCATCGGCCATACTTAAACCAAAAGCCACCGATGGCAACGCGCCGAATGCCGAAGCTACCGCACTGAGTGACGCCCCCTGCAACCACTGCGCCAGCGCATGTTGCGCCGCCTGTTGTGCTTGATCGAGGCTTTCCAGGCTGAAGCCCGGCAAGGGGGCTATTTCACCCCAGCCGGTTTTATCATCCTGCCATAGCTGCACCAGCAGCCCGTCGCGGGATTTCAGCCGCTGATTTCGCAACACTACGCCTGCCTCCATTGGCAGGCTGTACCGGTACACCGAGGCGCGGCGCATTACGGATTACGCTTGAATTTGCTGAAGTCCGGCTGGCGTTTTTCGTTAAACGCGTTGCGGCCTTCCTGACCTTCTTCAGTCATATAGAACAGCATGGTGGCGTTACCCGCCAGTTCCTGCAAGCCTGCCTGTCCGTCGCAGTCGGCATTGAGTGCCGCTTTCAGACAACGCAGCGCCATCGGGCTGTTTTCCAGCATTTCACGGCACCAGCGCACGGTCTCTTTTTCCAGATCTGCCAGCGGAACCACGGTGTTCACCAGTCCCATATCCAGCGCAGCGGCCGCGTCGTACTGACGGCACAAGAACCAAATTTCGCGGGCCTTTTTCTGACCGACGATGCGGGCCATGTAAGAAGCCCCCCAGCCGCCATCGAACGAACCGACTTTCGGGCCGGTCTGGCCAAAAATAGCGTTATCGGCCGCAATGGTCAGGTCACACATCATATGCAACACATGGCCGCCACCGATGGAATAACCCGCCACCATCGCCACCACCGGTTTCGGACAGGTACGGATTTGACGCTGGAAGTCGAGTACGTTGAGGTGGTGCACCCCGCTGGCATCCTGATAGCCACCGTAGTCGCCACGCACTTTCTGATCGCCACCCGCGCAGAAAGCTTTGTCGCCTTCGCCGGTCAGGACAATCACACCGATATTATCGTCATGGCGTGCGTCGTCCATCGCGCGGATCATCTCTTTTACGGTCAGCGGGCGGAAGGCGTTGCGTACCTGCGGACGGTTAATGGTGATCTTGGCGATACCATCCACGGATTTGTGATAGCGGATATCTTCGTATTCACCGCTAAAGTCCAGCCATTCGACCGGTGCATACAATTGTTTTTCATCAGGATAGATCATGTTCTACTTCCTTTAAGACAGGTGAAGTAATCAGGGCCAGCGCCTGGCGGGCAAAATCCGCCGGATTGGCACGATGGGCGTTATGCCCGGCATTGGCGATGAGTCGCAGCGGGAAATTCGCCTGCTGCGCAAGAGTGATAAACTTAGAATCAAGGCTGCCACACAGCCAGACGACCGGCAGCGGCAAACGTGAAATACGTTCGCGCAGATCAGGCTGTACTGCCAGCGAGGTAGCGCCGAGCATGGCTGCCAGTGTAGCCGGATTATTATTGAGCCGCAGGGCCACCAGTTGCTGGCGCTGCTCGTCGGTAAGATCGCTAAACACCGGCTGGCGGTACCAAAGTTGTAACGCCTGCTGCCAGGTTTGATGCAAGAACCGCGTGGCCCACAGATGATCATGATGACGGCGTTGCTGGCGGTCACGCAGGCTTTTGAACCCCGGATGAGCACCTTCCACCATCGCGCCACGCAGCCCCCGGATATCGCCGTGGGTGGCGTGATAAAGACTGATGCGCCCACCAAGGGAGTAGCCGATCAACCAGTGATCGTGAATCTCCATCTGCTGCAACGTTGAGCTTATTAATTGGCTGACATCGGCAAAACCGGCGGCAGTCACGTTGGTTGAAGCACCATGGCCAGGCAGATCAATCAACAGACAAGGCCAGTCAGATAGCCAGGGCATCAGTGATTGCCAGTCTTCGCCACTGCCGAGCAGACCGTGCAGGAAGACCAGCCAGGGTTTCCCGGTGATATGGCCATTCACGCGTTGGTATGACAGGGTCATAAGTCCCCCGCCTGCGTCACCAGTTCACGCAATATGTCAGCACCGTCGGTGGGGCTGACTTTCAGTTCAATGAGTTTCACGCCACCGTGCTGCCAGCAGTGATTCACCGCTTCGCTCAGCGCCGCAAAATTGTTTGGACAGGCATAACTCAGCCCGAACATGGCTGCCGCGTGGCTGAATTCAACATTCTGCGGCATGCAGTAGAAACGTTCTCGCTCCGCCTGTGGAGTCGGTAACAGCGAGAAAATCTGCCCGCCATTATTGTTCACAACGATGATAACCGTCGGGGCTGAACTTTGACGCATCAGCGCCAACGCATTGAGATCGTACAGTGCTGAGAGGTCGCCGATCAGCACCAGCGTCGGTTTCCCGGTCGCGCGCTGCACCCCGGCTGCGGTTGAAATTAAACCGTCGATGCCGCTGGCACCCCGATTGGCAAACACCGGATACCCGGCAGGCAGTTGCGCCAAAGCGTCCACCAGCCGGACCACCAGACTGTTACCAAGGAACAACTGACCCTGTTGTGGCAGCAGCCCAGGTAATTGCCGGGCCAGTGAGGCTTCGCCGAAATGATCGTCAAGCCGACGCTGAACCCGCTCGCTCACCTGCAGAGAGAGCGTTTCCAGCGCCGAGGCCCAGTGGACCTGAGGCTGCGCCGGGTGCAGTGTCAGCCAGTCACTGATCGGCATCTGCAAACGCCGGCCACGGTGCTGCGCCGGGTCAAGACGCCCCGGCAGCGGATCCACCAGCCAGTACTCTTCTGGCTGGCAGTTAGCCTGCCATTGCAGTAAGCGTTTGCCCGTCAGGCTGGAACCCAGTTGGACCACCAATTGCGCTTTCGCCAGCACGCTGTGTGCCTGCGGGTTCGCCAGCCATAAATCGGCGCAGGGCAGCGGATTATCGGTGTGTGATTGCACATCGCTCAGCAGCGGCCAGCCGAGGGTTTTTGCCCACTGTGCCAGTTGCAACCCAGCCTGCGCACTCATTCTTCCGGCGATAATCACCCCGCGCTTTTGCCGCCAGTGTGACCAGTCAGGCTGGGTGAGGTGCGGTTGCGGTGCGCAAGAGCGCAGCCATGGCTGAGTACCCTGCCACCAGTCGCCCAGGCTTTGGGACCAGTCGAGATAGTCATCCCCCTGCTCGCCATACAGCGGCTCAGCAAAGGGACAGTTGATATGCAGCGCGCCATGACTCAGCGCTGAAATGCCGTTATCAATCGCGGAGACCAGCCAGCGGGCGCTGATGTCTGGCGTCGGGCGCGGCAGGTTAAGGGTTTGCTGCGCATGACTGGCGAACATTTCTGGCTGGCGGATGGCTTGATTAGCCCCGCAGTCAATCAGCTCTGGCGGGCGATCGGCGGTGAGCATGATCAGACGCTCGCCGGTCAGCCCGGCTTCAATAATGGCCGGATAGAGGTTCGCCACCGCGGTGCCTGACGTTACAATCACCGCCACCGGCTGACCGCTGGCTTTCGCCAGCCCCAGAGCCAGATGCCCTAATCCCCTTTCGTCAAAGTGCGTATGGCAAATCAGACGCGGGTTGGCCGCCGCCGCCAGCGTGAGAGAGGTCGAACGCGAGCCTGGCGCAATACAGACGTGCTGTACCTGATGACGGCTCAGCGCTTCCAGAATGAGCGTCGCCCAGCGGCGATTAAAAATGGCGGTAGAAAGCGTCAATGACATGAGTGACTCCGGCAAAACGGGCTTAACCGGCCCGGACGGCACGCGCATAATTTTCGTCTGACAGAACGCTTTCAACGGACTGAACGTTCTCTTCCAGCAGGGTGCGCAACCCGGCGGCTTTGTTCTCAATCTCCTGCCATTCCTGTGCAGCGTCAGAGCCGGCTACAATGCCCGCTCCGGCGAATAAATCCAGTAAATTACCGGTCACCGCCGCAGAACGTAATGCCACGGTGAATTCACTGCGAGCAAGACTAATATACCCGGCAGACCCGGCATACCACTGACGGTCAAAAGGCTCGTGCTGCGCAATAAATTCCCGCGCAGCCTGGCGCGGTAGCCCCGCGACGGCTGCAGTGGGTTGCAACCGTTGCAGACAGGTGGCGTCATCGGCACAGGTGAGCACGGCGCGAATGCTACGACGCAAATGCTGCACTTTCCGCAGACGCAGAATCTCAGCGGGCATGACATCCAGTGAATGTGCGCTGCCCTGTAAACGCTGGCAGATATCGTCAACCACCAGCATGTTTTCGCGCTGGTTTTTAGCATCTTTCAGCAGCCACTGCCCCAGTTCATGGGCCAGGTGGTTATCCGCGGCACCCGCAACCGTACCGGCCAGCGCCTCAGTAAAAAGTTCATTCTGTTCACGCAGGAACAGGCGCTCCGGGCTGGAGCCGAGAAACGCCTGCTGTGCCGAAAAGGCCATCATAAAGTGATAACAGTGATGATTCACGGCGCGGCTGGCCGCGAGAAAGGCCGCGGCATTCAGCGGCTGGCTGAGGGTCAAGGTGGTTTTGCGTGCCAGCACCACTTTGTCGAACTGGCGCAGCTCAATGCAGGCCAGTGCGGTGTGGATCATGGATTGCCACTCTGGCAGGGCTGGCAGATGCTGATGTTGTAAGACACGGGATGCCAGCGCGGGCAGACGGCGGCGGTTAACCAGCGAACGCAGGAAAGCCCGCATTGTTGGGGCCTCATCACGCAAAGAGTGCGCACTGTAGAGGTTACAGCGCAAAATGCACAGCCCCTCGTGGCGGCTGATTTCAATACGCGGCAGAAAGAGTGAATTGGCATCTGACGCACAGACGTCGGCCCCATGAAAGGCGTTCAGCCCCCAGATACGTAATTCAGGCAGCTGTGGATGCTGTTGCAAAAAAACCTGCGCGGCAGACAAGTGACCGAAGCTACAGGCGTCGCCACACAGGGCCGCCTCTTCATTTTCATCACGCTGTTGCCAGTAGAATTTGGGATAACAGCTTTGCGCGTTCAACCATTCCAGCATGCCACTTTCCGGTTGGTCAGCCAGCGCATAACTAAACTGCCGCAGACCCGCTGCGTCAGGGAAATCCCCCGACAGGGCCGTATCCAACTGGTCAAGAATTGCCGAAATTTGTTTCACCGTAACCTCAGGCTGCATCCGATGGATTTGATGACGGGCAGGAATGCCCATCTGGATCAAAAAACGGGGTAAATCAAATACGGGAGAATTATGCGGCGTTACGCAGATTGATAATATGCGGCAGATCAAACCGTAGCCAGAGGCGGTGGATATGAAGGGGTAGATCGTACTTCGCAGGAGTCATTGAGGGGGAAAACGAAACAGAGACAGTCTTAGCTGCCTCTGTCATGAAGGCTTAGCGACGCAACAGAAGACCAATGACTAAACCTAAGGCGGCACCCGCACCGACGCCGTGCCATGGGTTATCGCGCACGTAGCTGTCAGTCTGTTCGGCAACCTGTCGCGCTTTGGCGCAGTAGGAGTTTGCTGTGCCATTAAGGCGTGATTTCACTTCTTCCAGCGCCTGCTCTGCCCGGCTCTTAATGTCGATGTACTTCTGGTCCGCTTTATCACCGGAAGACTTCAGGACTTCTTCCAGTGTTTCAGAAAGCATTCTTAAATCATCGTCCAGCGAGGTTTGCTGTGGTTCAAATTGGTTAGACATAGATATCTCCTTATTTGTGGTTATCACATACCCATTAACCCTAGCGCAAATTTGCTCTGCGTGCAGTGCCAAAAACGGGGAGATACGCTGCCATTGCGCTTTTAAGAACCTTCCGACCGCTGTACCGGGGAGAATGACGCGTCCTGAGGCGTTTTTGGCAGCGCCGCACGCCGTTGTTTTTCACGCCGCTCGGCCAGCCACAGACCACTGTTTTTCATCGCGTAGCCAAATAACAAACCGACCAGCAGTGATAACACGACCTGACGCCAGTCCCCTTGTGCGGCGAAGGTCGCGCAGGCACCGATGAAAGTCCCTGGCACAAAAGCCAGCCACTGCTGCCATGCCTGAAGACACATCAAAAATGCCACAAAACCGGTGAGCATATAACCCACAATGGTCCATTCAGGGCGCAGGCTGCTGCCTGCAATGATCACCTCGGCCCAGAACACACCGCTCAGGCAGGTCAGCGTGCTGATAACCAGCCCACGCAATCCCCCTTTCGGGCAGGCAAAATAAGCCGTGCAGCCAAGAAACCCCGCCCAACTTATCAGGCCAAGGCTGATAGCCACCCAGCCCCAAATGCCGGAAAGAATGCCGGTAGTAATGGCGATCATCACCAATACATTCATGATGTGTGAACCTATAGGAATTTGGACAAGCGCGCAGTGTACGCATTGGCAGAAAGAATGGAATGGGAGAGATCACAATATCGATGTAATTTATCTATGAACGTACATATAAATGTGACTTATATCACATAAATATGTTTTGTTGTGCAAAAAACAGGCGTAAAAAAGCCGCTCACAGGAGCGGCTTTGGGATATTCAGAGCCCGGCCTTATAGCAGCGGCTGCGCCATCTGAACCAGGGTAATGAGCGGTTGCGGGTAGATACCCAGAGCCAATACCAGAATCGCGGAGATCAGCACCACCACACCACCGGCAGTCAACGCCCAGTTGTTCGGGGTATCACGCACCAGCGTTTCCGGCGCGCTGAGGAACAGGCTCACCGTCACGCGCAGGTAGTAGTAAAGACCAATCGCAGAACCGACGACTACAGCACCGGTCAGCCACCACAGATGCGCGGTGACACCGGTCGCAATCACGTAGAACTTACCGATAAAGCCAAGCGTCATCGGGATACCGGCCAGTGACAGCATCATCACAGTCATTACCGCAGACAGAATTGGCTTATGCCAGAACAGACCACGGTAGGAGAACAGGGATTCGGCATCCGGGCCTTTGTACGGGCTGGACATCAGGCTGACTACACCGAATGCACCAAGACTGCTGAACAGGTAACCGGCCAGATACACACCCACGGTCTCCATCGACAGCTGATGGGTTTGCACCGCAATCAGTGCCACCAGCAGATAACCAAGGTGCGCTATAGACGAATAACCCAACAGACGCTTAATGTTGCTCTGACTGATAGCCATCAGGTTACCGACCAGAATCGAGCAGAAGGCGATAATGCCCAGCACGGTGCGGATCGCTTCGCTGTCCGCCACCGGTGCGTACAGGAACAGACGCATCACCACGGCGAAGATAGCAATCTTGCTGGCGGTAGCCAGGAAGGTTGATACCGGTGCAGGTGCGCCCTGATAGACGTCCGGCGTCCACAGGTGGAAAGGCACCAGTGACAGCTTGAAGCCCAGGCCAACAATCATCATACCCAGACCCGCCAGCAGCAGCGGCTGATGCAACATCACGCCATCGGCCAGATTTCTGCCCAGTGCGACGAAGCTCAGGTTACCTGACTGTGCGTACAACAGGGCCATACCAAACAGCAGGAAAGATGACGCAGCGGCAGACAGCAGCATGTACTTGATACTGGCTTCCAGCGAACGCTTCTGACGGTAGGCATAACCAATCAGACCAAACAGTGGCAACGAAATCAGTTCGATCCCGAGGAACATGGAGGCCAGATGGTTAGAACACGCCAGCAGAATGCCACCCATGGCCGCAATCAGCACCAGCAGGTAAAACTCTTCGCGATTGTCCGGGTAACCGGCCAGCCAGGCGTAAGCGAACGTGCTGGTAGCGAGGCTCGCCAGCAGCACTAACCCAATGTAGAACATTGAGTAACCGTCAATACGTAATAGCGGCGTGACGTCCTGAGGCCCGACCTGCCCTACGTAGTACAGGGAAAGCAGGGCAACGTTAAGACCGATAACGGTCAGTGTGGCATTAAGAAAATGGTCGCGTCGCCACGCAATGGACAGCATCACCACCACCACTGTCAATCCGACGATCATCAGCGGTAACAGTGCGATCAGATTTTGAAGTGTAAATGTCATGGCGAGTTACGGCCTTGTCGTTGAAATAGTGGAAACTGATGATCCGAACCAGTGCTGCACGTTGCTCATCGCTGCGCTCGACGTATCGAGGACCGGCTGTGGGTAAACACCCAGCGCCACCAGCAATACCACCAGTAACAGAATGATCGACAGTTCACGTGTGCTCATGCCCGGTAACGGCTCGTCAGACTTCGCTTTACCGTAGTAAGCGCGTTGCATCATCACCAGCGAGTAAACCGAAGCAAACACCAGACCAAAGGTCGAGATGACAGTGATAACCGGCACAACCGGGAAGCTGCCAAACAGGATCATGAATTCACCGACGAAGTTACCGGTGCCCGGCATACCTAAAGTCGCAACCGCGAAGAACAGCGACAGTGCAGGCAGGTATTTTATCCGCCCCCACAGTCCGCCCATCAGACGCATATCACGGGTATGCAGACGCTCGTACAACTGGCCGCAGATGATGAACATACCGGCTGCGGACAGACCGTGTGCAATCATCTGAATCACTGCGCCCTGGTACGCCAGCTGGCTGCCGGTAAAGATGGCAATCAGAACAAAGCCCATGTGCGAAACCGAGGTGTAGGCAATCAGACGTTTGATATCCGTCTGAGAGAACGCCATCCACGCGCCATAGAAGATACCAATCACCCCGAGCCACATAGCAATAGGCGCGAACTCATGCGACGCATTCGGGAAGAATGGCAACATGAAGCGCAGCATGCCGTAGGCCGCGGTTTTGAGCAAGATACCCGCTAAGTCAACGGAACCTGCGGTCGGTGCCTGACTGTGCGCATCCGGCAACCAGCCATGCAACGGCACGACCGGCATTTTCACCGCGAAGGCGATGAAGAAGCCCAGCATCAGCAGGTATTCAACGTTGTGGGACATTGGCGTCTTCAGCAGATCTTCGTAGTTGAAGGTCCACGCGCCGGTCGCGTTGTAGTGCACAAACACCAGGCCCAGAATCGCAATCAACATCACTAACCCGCTGGACTGGGTATAAATGAAGAATTTGGTTGCGGCGCTGATACGGGTTTTACCGTCTGATGCTTTGTGTCCCCACAGTGCGATCAGGAAGTACATCGGCACCAACATCATTTCCCAGAAGAAGAAGAACAGGAACATGTCGATGGCGAGGAACACGCCGATCACGCCGCCGAGGATCCACAGCAAGTTCAGGTGGAAGAACCCCTGATACTTCTGGATCTCACGCCACGAGCAGAGGATAGCCAGTACGCCGAGCAAGCCGGTCAACACCACCATCAGCAGGGACAAACCGTCCAGAGCCAAATGGAAGCTGATACCAAAACGAGGGATCCACGGCACTGAAAATTCAGACTGCCATTGCGGAATACCCGCCGGATGCATTAATGAGTAACCTCCCTGCAACCACAGTTGCAGGGAAAGTGCCAAGGTCAGCCCCATCGCAATCAGAGCTATCCAGCGCGGTACTTTGGTCCCGAAGCGCTCAGTCTGCCAGCACAGCAGCCCGCCGATAAAGGGGATAAATATTAGCCAAGGTAATAGCATGGCGTTTTGTGTCCCTATTTTTTTCTAAATAACCAGCAACAGTGCCAAAACAACCACTGCTCCCAAACCCATTGACGCGACATACCAGCGTGTCTGCCCATTTGCACTCAACGTCAGCCCACGGTTCCCCAGACGGGAAAGCACAGCGGGCAGATACATCATGGTGTTCAGCGGATCGCGTTGTAGTAGCTTAGCGATGGCCAAATATGGCTTGACGAAAATCATGTCGTACAACCAGTCAAAGCCCCATGCATGGAACCACCACACCGTGAAGAAGCGGCCAATGGCGCTTTTCGCGATGCTGTTGACCAGCGAGCGTTTACCCAGGTACAGCGCAGCGGCCAGCAAAATGCCGACAATCGCCACAATGCCCGAGGTAATTTCCAAGGTCAGTATGCTGCCATGCGCCAGTTCAGTGGTGTCCGGCAAGACGCCTTTCAACGGTGGCACAATCATCGCACCGATAAAGGTCGACAGTACCAGCAGAACCAGCAGTGGCAGATGGTGAGTGATGCCTTTACCCGCATGGGCTTTAATTTTTTCTTCGCCATGGAACACGATGAAGATCATGCGGAAGGTATACAGGGAGGTCATGAACGCACCAAGCAGACCAGCAATCATCAGATTGAGATGGCCGTTTGCCAGTGCGCCAGCGAGGATCTCGTCCTTACTGAAGAAACCTGCGGTAATGATTGGCAGAGCTGACAGCGCAGCACCACCGACCAGGAAGCAGACATACACCAGTGGAATCGATTTACGCAGGCCGCCCATCTTGAAGATGTTCTGTTCGTGATGGCAGGCAAGGATCACCGAGCCAGAGGACAGGAACAGCAGCGCTTTAAAGAACGCGTGGGTCATCAGATGGAAGATTGCTGCATCCCAAGCCTGAACGCCAAGCGCCAGGAACATGTAACCAATCTGGCTCATGGTCGAGTAAGCAAGGACGCGTTTGATGTCGGTCTGCACCAGGGCAGCAAAACCTGCCAGTACCAGCGTCACCGCACCGATTATGCCCACCAGATGCAGAACGTCAGGTGCCATCAGGAACAGGCCATGCGTACGCGCAATCAGGTAAACACCGGCAGTCACCATGGTCGCGGCGTGGATCAGTGCGGAAACCGGTGTCGGACCAGCCATGGCGTCTGCCAGCCAGGTCTGCAACGGAAGCTGCGCGGATTTACCCACTGCCCCACCGAGTAACATTAATGTTGCCCAGGTGATAGCGGTATCGCCAACGGCCAGTTTCTGAGGTGCCAGCACCATCAGTTCACGGATGTTCAGCGTACCCAGTTCACGGTACAAAATGAACAACGCGAAGGCCAGGAATACGTCACCGACGCGGGTCACGATGAACGCTTTCATCGCTGCCGAACCATTAGCCGGATGCGTGTAGTAGAAACCGATCAACAGGTAACTGCACAGACCCACACCTTCCCAACCGAGGTACATCAGCAACAGGTTGTCTGCCAGTACCAGAATCACCATGCTGGCGATAAACAGGTTAGTGTATGCGAAGAAGCGCGAATACCCTTCTTCACCGCGCATGTACCAGGAAGCGAACATGTGGATGAAGAAACCGACGCCAGTGACCACAGACAGCATGGTCATCGACAAGCCGTCGAGGGTTAACGTAGCGGCGATGTTGAAGTCGCCGACCTGCATCCAGTTCCACAGGTTCTGGTTGAAGATTTCAACGCCAGCAGCACGCTGGGTCATGAAATCGAAGCCGACATAAATTGCTGTCAGCGCAGCCAAACCAATTGAACCCACGCCAACGGTAGCGGAAGTATTTTCAGACCAACGACCGCGAGAGAAGGCCAATAAAATAAAGCCAATCAGCGGAAACAGAATTGTTAAATATAATAGGTTCATCCGCGCATCTCACTGACAGTGTCGATATTCAGGGTGTGGCGACGGCGATAGAGTTGCAACAACAACGCCAGACCAATACTGGCCTCGGCCGCTGCCAGACTGATTGCCAGTATATACATCACCTGACCATCTGCCTGACCCCAATAGCTTCCGGCCACGATGAACGCCAGCGCTGCTGCGTTGATCATCACTTCCAGACTGATCAGCATAAATAGCAGGTTACGGCGAACAAGCAGCCCGGTCAGCCCCAAAACAAACAAAATTGCGGCCAAGATCAGGCCATGCTGTAGAGGGATCATGCTCTCTCCTCCGTTTTTCTTTTCGCCATTTCAGTCGTGGCAGGTGCATCACCAAACACTTCACCCGCTTTGTGTTCACGGCCAATATGGAAGGCCACCACTAAACCGGCCAGCAGCAACATCGATGCCAGCTCAACCGCCAGAACGTAAGGACCAAACAACGCGATACCCACCGCTTTCGCGTCGACCATCGTGCCTTTGATGCTTTGATCATGCAGACCAAGAATTGAGGTGATCATCACGCCCAACAGCACCACCGCCAAAATCGAAGGCCCGATCCAGGTAGAAGGTTTCAGCCAGACACGTTCCTGTTCCTCGACGTTGCCAAGATTCAGCATCATCACCACGAACACAAACAGCACCATAATGGCACCGGCATAAACGATGATCTCCAGCGCACCAGCGAAATACGCACCGAGCGAGAAGAACACTGCAGCGATCGCCAGAAGCGAGACGATCAGATACAGCAATGCGTGAACCGGGTTGGTGTGCGTGATAACACGCAATGTCGCCAACACGGCCACCACGGCTGCAATATAAAATGCAAATTCCATGCTTGCGGCTCCTTAAGGCAACAGACCTTTGACGTTGATCGGTTTGGCTTCGTTTTCGGCTTCGCCTTTCGACTTGCCGTCAACTGCCATACCGGCCATCCGGTAGAAGTTATATTCCGGATATTTACCCGGACCCGAGATCAGCAGATCTTCTTTTTCGTACACCAGATCCTGACGTTTGAACTCACCAAGCTCAAAGTCCGGCGTCAACTGAATAGCCGTAGTCGGGCAGGCTTCTTCACACAGACCGCAGAAAATGCAGCGCGAAAAGTTGATACGGAAAAACTCTGGATACCAACGACCGTCTTTATGTTCCGCTTTTTGCAGTGAGATGCAGCCGACCGGGCACGCTACCGCACACAGGTTACAGGCTACGCAACGCTCTTCACCGTCGGGGTCGCGCGTCAGCACAATACGGCCACGGTAACGGGCAGGTACGTTAACTTTTTCTTCCGGGTACATCTGGGTTTCGCGCTTGGCGAAGGCGTGCAGGCCTATCATCCACAAGCTACGAACCTGGGTGCCGAACCCGACAACTATGTCTTTCAATGTCATGGTTAAATCACCCCTTATTACGCGTTGTACAAGATGACCGCAGCGGTCGCCAACAGATTAAGTAAGGTCAGCGGCAGGCAAACTTTCCAGCCGAATGACATCACCTGGTCGTAGCGCGGACGCGGCAGAGCAGCACGGATCAAAATAAACATCACCATGAAGAACGCGGTTTTCAGCGCAAACCAGATAAACGGCGGCAGGAACGGACCCTGCCAGCCACCGAAGAACAAGGTGACAATCAGTGAAGAGACGGTAACGATACCGATGTATTCGCCCACGAAGAACAGACCAAATTTCATACCGGAGTATTCAATGTGGTAACCGTCGGCCAGTTCCTGCTCGGCTTCCGGCTGGTCAAACGGATGACGGTGACACACCGCTACGCCCGCTATCGCAAAGGTCAAGAAGCCAAAGAACTGTGGAATGATATTCCACATGTGCGCTTGAGAATTGACGATATCTTGCATGTTGAACGAACCGGCTTGCGCCACCACGCCCATCAGTGACAGGCCAAGGAACACTTCGTAGCTCAGAGTTTGGGCAGATGCACGCATCGCGCCTAACAGGGAGTATTTGTTGTTACTTGACCAACCAGCGAACAGCACCGCATAAACGGTGAGGCCAGCCATCATCAGGAAGAACAGAATACCGATGTTGAGATCAGCCGCAAACCAGGTCGGCGTAACCGGCACGATGGCGAAAGCAATCAGCATGGAGCTGAAAGCGATCATCGGCGCGAGGGTGAAAATCGCGCGGTCGGTGAACTTCGGTACCCAGTCTTCTTTAAAGAACATCTTGATCATGTCAGCAACCAGCTGCAGCGAGCCGCCCCAGCCGACACGGTTTGGTCCGTAACGGTTCTGGAACAGGGCCAACAGGCGGCGTTCACCGAAACTCATGAACGCACCACAGGTCACGACCACTAACAAGATCACTATGGCTTTGAGCACGGCGATAAGCGTCGCGATCACTTCAGGTGTAAACCAGCTCATCGCACTGCCTCCCGCAGATTTTCAACCGTTGCGCCAACCAGAACCGGAGGAATTCCCGGCAAGCCCAGTGGCAAACCAACCTGTCCCTGACTCAAGGAGTCACTCAGGCGTACCGGCAAGCTCAGTGTCTGGCCGCCACAAGTGAATTCCACTTGTGAACCGGCATTGACGCCTAACTGCGCGGCATCCGCTGGGTTAACCATCACGTAAGGTTGTGGCATACGCTGCTGAATCACGCTCGCACGTTGGCTCATCTCTTCGCTGCCGAACAGATGATAGTACGGAGCAACACGCCATTCGGTAGTCGAAGCGATGAAGGCCGCAGGAATGTCGGAGAAGTAATCCAGCGTCCCTTCGCCTGCTTCGATCATGCGCACACCCGGATCACCGTGACGCAGGCTGCCCCCCACTTCGCTCTGGAATTTGTTCCAGGCTTGTGGTGAGTTCCAGCCCGGTGCCCAGGCAAACGGCACCTGGTTACGTTCGGCTAGCGGGTTGTTGTTCCCTTCCATTGAGAAGGCAAACATGGTGTCTTTATCTTGCGGTTGACGCGGTTCATGCACGCTGATGTTGGCGCGCATGGCGGTACGTCCACTCGAACGGTGCGGAGAACGGGCCAGTTTCTGACCGCGAATACGGAAGCTGGCGTTAGGAGCAGCTTCTACCATGCCTTTCAGCTGTGGCAGGGCTTCAACACAGGCTTCAATCACGTGATCAAGCTGAGTCCAGTCAACGTGGCGGCTGTTAAGCGTGGAGTGCAGCGAATGCATCCAGCGCCAGCTTTCCAGCATCGCGACGGTGGTGTCGTAATACGCCGGGTCATAAACCTGGAAGAAGCGCTGGGCGCGGCCTTCCTGGTTCACCAGCGTACCGTCACTTTCAGCAAAGCTTGCCGCAGGTAGGATCAGGCTGGCCTTATCCATAATGCGGGTACGCTGATGGTCAACAACCAGCAGATTTTGTACTTTTGCAAGAGCGGCATCGACTTTAGCTTCTGGCGCATGACGGTAAAGATCATTTTCCATCACGATGGCACTATCCGCGCCGCCGTTGGCCAGCAGTTCCAGTGCCGCGTCCAGCGTACCGCCACCAATCATCGACAATCCGATGCTGTTGGCCGCTGAAGCGACAAAGGTAATTCCGACGTCACTACCGCGGGCTTTCAGCGCTTTCGCCACGTTAGCGGCTGCCGCGATGATTGCGTCACTGCCCGCATTGCTGCCGGTAATGATCAACGGTTTACGTGCATCCGTTAAGGCCTGCACGATCACGTCGATTTTTTTGTCGAGACCGGCCGCCAAATCGGTGACCGCTGGCGCTGAATTATCCAGCGCATGAGCGATGGCGAAGCCGAAACGGGCCTGATCATCCACCGGTGCGCGGTAATTGTAGGCAGCGATATCATCGAGGCGGGTGTTATCGACGTTGGTCATAAACAGCGGATGCTTCGAGTGTTGACCAATGTTCTGGATTGCAGCAATCTGCCAGTCAGCAACGCGCTGGGCTGCAGCCATCGCGCGGGCCTTGCCTTTCACAGCCTGACGTACAGACAGCGCAATACGCGCACCGGTCTGGGTCAGATCTTCGCCCAGAATCAGTACGGCGTCATACTCCTCTATTTCACGCAGCGCTGGCGTATGCACGCCGCTGTTGCGCAGAACGTTGAGCATCAGCTCAAGGCGGCCCTGTTCGGCAGCGTTGATGCCGGTATAGAAGTTGTCAGCACCGACCAGATCACGCAATGCAAAGTTGCTTTCGAGACTGGCGCGCGGTGAACCGATACCGATGGTTTTCTGTGCCTGACGCAGAATATCTGCCGCGCCCTGCATTGCCTGTTCAGCGTTCAGTTCGATCCAGTCGTTGCCACGCAACTGCTGTGGTTTCTTCGGACGATCTTTCGCATTGACGTAGCCATAGCCGAAACGGCCACGGTCACACAAGAAGTAGTGGTTCACGGTGCCGTTGTAGCGGTTTTCGATACGGCGCAGTTCGCCATAACGCTCTCCCGGGCTGGTGTTACAGCCAACGGAACACTGCTGGCAGATGCTTGGCGCAAACTGCATGTCCCATTTACGGTTGTAGCGTTCGGAGTGCGTTTTGTCGGTGAACACGCCGGTTGGACAGACTTCTACCAGGTTACCGGAGAACTCGCTTTCCAGCGGGCCATCTTCCGGGCGACCGAAGTAGACGTTGTCGTGCGCGCCATACACACCCAGATCGGTACCGTCCGCATAATCCTTGTAGTAACGGACACAGCGGTAACAGGCGATGCAGCGGTTCATTTCGTGAGAAATGAACGGGCCGAGATCCTGGTTGTTATGGGTGCGTTTGGTGAAGCGGTAGCGACGCATGCTATGACCGGTCATGACCGTCATATCCTGCAGGTGGCAGTTGCCGCCCTCTTCACACACCGGACAGTCGTGCGGATGGTTAGTCATCAACCACTCGACCACACTTTCACGGAACTCTTTGGCTTCGCCGTCATTGATGGAAATAAAGGTTCCATCAGACGCCGGTGTCATACAGGACATCACCAAACGACCGCGCGTGTCTTCCGCGTTTTGGTATTGCTTAACCGCACATTGGCGGCAAGCGCCGACGCTTCCCAGCGCCGGATGCCAGCAAAAATAAGGAATATCGAGGCCAAGAGAGAGGCAAGCCTGCAAGAGGTTGTCCGCTCCATTTACATCGTATTCTTTGCCGTCTACATGAATCGTAGCCATAGTCAGCATGCTTCCACGTGGCCCACTTTACAGCAGGCGTTAATCAAAAATTCTTGCCGGGTTGGCGATTATCATCTTGGCAGCGCGTCCTTTTTAAGGCTTCGCACGCAGTGGGCTCACCGTCCACTGTCTGTTGCCACTCTGTCTACTTAATCTGCTACCAACGCTGTTTGAGCAGATTGTTTGGCTGAATGCCGCCAATTGCCCGCGCATTGCTGTAATGCTGTTTGGCGATGCCCGCTTCAAACTCTTCCCGGAAATATTTAATCGCACTCTGCAATGGCTCCACGGCACCCGGCGCGTGTGCGCAGAAGGTTTTGCCCGGACCCAATTGACGGCAAAGCTGCTCAAGGGTTTCGATATCCCCCGGCTGGCCTTCACCACGTTCCAGTGCGCGCAGGATCTTCACACTCCACGGCAGACCATCACGACATGGCGTACACCAGCCGCAGGACTCGCGAGAGAAGAACTCTTCCAGATTGCGGACCAGCGACACCATACCGATTTCATGGTCGACAGCCATTGCCAGACCAGTACCCATACGGCTACCGGCTTTACCGATGCTTTCGAAATCCATGGGCAGATCAAGGTGATCGGCCGTCAGGAAGTCGGTCCCTGCTCCGCCCGGTTGCCAGGCTTTGAATTTCAGGCCATCACGCATGCCACCGGCATAATCTTCCAGGATTTCACGTGCAGTGATACCAAAGGGTAGCTCCCAAACGCCCGGGTTTTTCACCCGACCCGAGAAGCCCATCATTTTGGTACCGGCATCATTACTTTTGCCTGCGGAAATGCTTTTGTACCACTCGACGCCGTACTCAATGATGGCTGGTACGTTGCACAAGGTTTCGACGTTGTTCACACAGGTCGGTTTACCCCACACGCCGGATGATGCCGGGAAAGGGGGCTTGGAGCGCGGGTTAGCGCGGCGACCCTCCAGGGAGTTGATCAGTGCAGTTTCTTCACCGCAGATGTAACGCCCGGCACCGGTATGCACCACCAGCTCGAAGTCAAAACCGGTGCCGAGGATATTTTTACCCAACAGGCCAGCCGCTTTGGCTTCTTCAATGGCTTTGCGCAAGTTCACAGCCGCTTCGATGTACTCACCGCGCAGGAAGATGTAACCACGGTAGGCTTTCAGCGCGAATGCTGCGATCAACATGCCTTCCACCAGCAGGTGTGGCATTTGCTCCATCAGCAAACGGTCTTTATAGGTACCCGGCTCCATCTCATCGGCGTTACACAGCAGATAGCGGATATTCATGCTTTCGTCTTTCGGCATCAGGCTCCACTTCAAACCCGTGGAGAAACCTGCGCCGCCGCGCCCTTTCAGGCCAGCGTCTTTGACTAAAGACACCACGTCATCCTGCGCCATACCTTTCAGTGCTTTCTCTGCACCGACGTAGCCATTTTTGCTACGGTATTCGTCGAGGAAAACCGGTTGTTCATCTTCACGCATACGCCAAGTCAGCGGATGCATTTCCGGCGTGCGGTCGATCTGTTTTGGTGTAAATCCCTGGAATGTCATAAGTAACGCTCCAATAATTCACTGATTTTCTCAGGCTGCAAACGACTGTGTGTGTCCTCGTCGATCATCATCGATGGACCTTTATCACAGTTGCCCAGACAGCAAGTTGGCAGCAGGGTAAACCGCCCATCTTCGGTCGTTTCGCCCGGTTTGATGTTCAATTGCTGCTCGAGAGCGGCCTGGATGCCCTGATAACCGGTGATGTGGCACACCACGCTGTCACAGTAACGGATCACATGGCGGCCAACCGGCTGGCGGAAGATCTGGCTGTAAAATGTCGCTACGCCTTCCACATCACTTGCCGGAATACTCAGGATTTCAGCAATGGCATAAATTGCGCCATCAGGAACCCAGCCTCGGTGTTTTTGCACGATTTTCAGTGCTTCGATAGACACCGCACGCGAATCTTCGTAGTGATGTTTTTCATGCTCAATGGCTTCGCGCTCAGCGTCATTGAGTTCAAACGCGGGTTGCACGTTTGGCTCTGAAACGTTGATGAACTGAAGCTCTGAATTGTTGATGGAATTTGTCATCGTTAGCGGTCCACATCTGACATTACGAAATCGATACTGCCCAGGTAGACAATTAAGTCCGAAACCAGGCTGCCACGGATAACTGATGGGATTTGCTGCAAATGCGGATAACTTGGCGTACGAATACGGGTACGGTAGCTCATGGTGCTGCCGTCACTCGTCAGGTAGTAGCTGTTGATCCCTTTGGTGGCTTCAACCATCTGGAAAGATTCTTGCGCAGGCATAACCGGTCCCCACGACACTTGCAGGAAGTGCGTGATCAGGGTTTCGATGTGTTGCAGCGTGCGCTCTTTCGGTGGCGGCGTTGTCAGCGGGTGATCGGCTTTGAACGGGCCTTCCGGCATGTTTGCATAACACTGTTCCAGGATACGCAGGCTCTGACGCAACTCTTCCACTTTCAACATCACGCGGGAGTAACAGTCACTGACGCCATCACCGACCGGCACTTCAAAATCGAAGTTTTCGTAACCTGAATACGGGCGCCATTTGCGCACGTCAAACGGGATACCCGTTGCGCGCAGGCCAGCGCCGGTGGTGCCCCATGCCAGCGCGTCATCCGCGTTGTAGGCTGCAACACCTTTGGAACGGCCAATCAGAATGGTGTTTTTCAGCGCAGCTTTGACGTAGGAGTCTAAACGGGCTGGCATCCAGTCCAGGAATTCACGCAGCAGACGTTCCCAGCCTTTCGGCAAGTCGTGAGCCACGCCACCGATACGGAACCAGGCCGGGTGCATACGGAAACCGGTGATCGCTTCAACCAGATCGTAGATTTTCTGACGGTCGGTAAAGGCGAAAAACACGGGAGTCATCGCACCGACGTCCTGAATGAACGTACTGATGTAAAGCAGGTGGCTGTTGATGCGAAACAGTTCGGACAACATCACGCGGATGGTGTTAACGCGGTCACCTACGGTGATCCCGGCCAGTTTTTCAACCGCCAGCACGTAAGGCATTTCGTTAACGCAACCGCCAAGGTATTCGATACGGTCAGTGTACGGAATGTAGCTGTGCCATGACTGACGCTCGCCCATTTTTTCCGCACCACGGTGGTGATAACCAACATCCGGTACGCAGTCGACAATCTCTTCGCCATCAAGCTGCAGGATGATACGGAAAGCACCGTGCGCAGACGGGTGGTTTGGACCGAGGTTGAGGAACATGAAGTCCTCGTTTTTGGTACCGCGCTTCATGCCCCAGTCTTCAGGCTTGAAAGTCAGCGACTCCATCTCCAGATCTTCTTTCTGCTTGGTCAGCTCGAAAGGATCGAATTCGGTCGCGCGCGCAGGATAGTCCTTACGTAGCGGGTGCCCTTCCCAGGTCTGCGGCATCATGATGCGCGTCAGGTGCGGGTGGCCATCGAAGGTGATACCAAACATTTCCCAGGTTTCACGCTCATACCAGTTGGCGTTCGGGAACACCTTGGTGATCGTTGGGAGATGCAGGTCGTTTTCCGCCAGCGCGACTTTGAGCATGATGTCGCGGTTACGCTCAACAGAAAGCAGGTGGTAGAAAACGGAAAAATCCGCGGCCGGTAAACCGTCGCGGTGGGTACGTAAACGCTCATCCATGCCATGCAGGTCAAACAGCATGACATAAGGTTTTGGCTGTTTGCGTAGAAAGGTGATCGCTTCAAGTATCTGTTCGCGCTTAAACCATACCACGGGTATTCCGGTACGGGTCGCTTGAACAGTAAAGGCCTCAGGCCCAAAACGGTTGCGCAATTCGCCGATGACCGGATCATCAAGATGATCGCGGGTCTGCCATGCTGGCTGAGCGGTGTCTTGCGTCGTCAAATCTGTCATTTTATTTTCACCACACTAAATGGTCATTTATGCCGTAAGGGGGGATCCGTCACCCTCAGGGTTGACTCTCAGACCGCAGTGTTAAATCTCGTCAGGAGACTTCAGATTCGTCACGGCGATACGCTCTGCACGTTTACGCTCTTTCTCAGATTGCATATTCGCGCGGTAAACGCCCTGATCACCAACGACCCACGACAGCGGGCGGCGCTCTTTTCCGATGGACTCTTGCAGCAGTAACAGGGCCTGCATGTAAGCTTCAGGACGCGGCGGGCAGCCTGGGATATACACGTCGACCGGCAGGAATTTATCCACACCTTGCACTACGGAATAGATGTCGTACATGCCACCTGAATTTGCACAAGCCCCCATGGAGATCACCCATTTCGGCTCAAGCATCTGATCATACAGACGCTGAATGACCGGGGCCATTTTGGTGAAGCAGGTGCCAGCAACGACCATGAAATCAGCCTGACGCGGCGAAGCACGCAGAACTTCTGCCCCAAAACGCGCAACGTCATGCACCGCAGTGAATGACGTCACCATTTCAACGTAGCAGCAGGAAAGGCCGAAGTTGTAAGGCCAAAGAGAGTTTTTGCGACCCCAATTCACCATCCCATGCATCGCCTCTTCGAGGTTCCCCATAAAGACGCTGCGTTTAACCTGCTCCTGAAGAGGATCGCCAACGATCTCTTGTTTTTGCAGGGGGTACCGGTCGTTCTCACCGTCCGGGTCTATGCGGGTGAGCGTATAGTCCATCTTAATGCCTCGCTATTACTTACTGCGGATGACTGTTGGTGTTAATCACTGGGCTCGGCTTAACAGGTCCTTTCGAACGTGTTGGTGTCCAGTCCAGTGCGCCAATACGCACCAGATAAAACAGACCGGCTAACAGGACTAAAATGAAAATGGTGGCTTCAACGAACCCGGTCCACCCGCTTTCACGGATAGAGGTTGACCATGCATAGAGATACAGGGCTTCAACGTCGAAAATAACGAAGAACATCGCAACCAGATAGAATTTGGCGGAAAGACGCATGCGGGCGGTACCCACAGATGCGATACCAGACTCAAAAGGTGTGTTTTTGTATCGCGCTCTGGCTCTCCCGCCAAGGAACGCTGCGCCCAGTAACATCAGGCAACAAAGACCCATTGCGACGATCAGAAATACCGCGAACGCCCAGTGTTGAGCGATAACTTCAGTGGCTGTTGACATACTCTTATACTTACTCATCAAAAGCGGCGCTATAGCATCTGCTCTTTGACGGCAGCTTGCGCACCACATCGATTCAAGGGAAGGATTAATAACCACACCGTTTCACGGCTTATAAACGGTTTAAGCCAGTGATTTACTGTGGGCTTTTTACCCCTTTCTATAACCTTTTGTCAACTTAGACAAAAGTATCTCCACATTAATTTACATGCGCATCATTTTATTAACATAACATGCGGCCACGATGTGCTAAATCGTGTCAGTTAAATTGTCTGACAGAACAAGGGCATGTTCTCGGGATTAATGCTTCGGGTTAAACAATAACATTGTCTGAGGAATAAACGGTTCTTCCACGTTAAAAACAAGGTTATTTTTTTGATCCAGCACACGTTTTAGGCAACTTTGGCGCTAAAAAACACAGCGATTTAACAACTTTTTTTGAAAACCAAAACTGAATACGCATTCTGGAACCAAATAAGCAACGCAAAAAAATGACAAAAAAATGACAAAAAAATCTGTTGTATCACTTTTCCTTAAGCATGCAATGCTCAACAGCAATGGCGACTTTCAAGGGAGAATAGCGGAGTTTAATAGTAATAAATAGAGCTTATAATTACCAAAGAATATCAAAGCTTCGTTTTCATTACTTTTACTACTTATTAGGAGGGATAAGCCTTTACCCCCCGTCCTCAAACTTGCCGAAGGCTGGGGGTAAAGTGGACTCAGAAAATGAGCTTATGCTTTGGGTTTTGCAGCGTTGACCTGTTGGTCATCAACCGCAGGACGCTGAGCATATGAGTTCAATGAATACGGGTCGTTGCCCTGCTCTACGGCGTTAAAAATTGCCATGGCCAATTCATTTTCACAATGCGCGTTCTTATACAAAACATATTGCGTATCAGGCAGGCGGGGTAAACCATCCTGTTCGCCCAACACCCGCAGTTCAGGACTCATCATCTCAATCGGTCGAGCAGTCACGCCCAGTCCGGCCCTTACGGCAGCGCGGATAGCAGATAGCGTCGACGCAACGTACGCAATGCGCCAAGGGATGCCTGCCTGGTTAAGGTAATCGATTGCCATAGACCGGTAAGGGCTGGGCTCATCGAGCAAAACTAATGGCACGCTGTCACCCGAAGGATAGGAAAAATCAGCCGAGCAGTACCACAATGTTGGAGAAGTCCGTAACACGATATGCGGATGATCGGTCGTGGTCATGGTGGTAATGGCCAGATCCACTTCCTCACTTTCCAACATTGAAAGCATAAACGGGCTGCGCTTTACCCTGACATCAATAGAAAGTTTAGGGTACACAGACGTCACGCGGCTGAGAAGGAACGGCAGGATCGTGTCTGCGGTGTCGTCAGAAGCCCCGATGACAATTCCGCCCTGCACATTGCTATACATAAGGGACGTGCAGGCTTCATCGTTAAAACGCAGTATTTTTCGCGCGTATCCCAACAGTTGGATACCGTGCTCAGTCAATAATTTATTACGTCCATGTCTGGCAAACAGCTCTTTCCCTACCAGTTGTTCGAGACGCTGCATTTGCTGGCTGACCGCTGATTGTGTACGACATACCGCAGCTGCCGCTGCAGCAAACGTATTTAAATCAGCGACTGCAACAAAGGTCCTCAGCAGATCTAGGTCAAGATTGAGGATTGGACGATTTGCATTTGTCATAGTTTTTCTTCACTTTTAAAATCTAATAACAAGCTACCCTGATTAATGCGGCAAAATCCCCCGCAAAATGCAGAATACCAGATATGGCAGACACTCACTCATTTGATAAGTAGAAATGAGAAATATTTCTGCAATATGATTCAAATTTATGGGGAATTTTCCCTCGTTATGTTCTTGAGCCCTAAATATTGCCACATCCCAAATAAATAAAAATGATTAGAGCAACTGATTTTAGACTTTTTGGTCATTAGTGAAATGCCATTGCCCCCTGCCGAGTGACCCCGTGCTAACAGGCCTCTCAGCCTAGTCGCTGCTGCACAACGGCTACTAAATATAAGATTTATTGATTAATAACATTAATTACCTGAAATATAATCGAGTAAATTCATTGATTCAGTTAGAAAACCCTATAATGAATGTGTCCATTAAGTTAAAGCAAACTTAAGAGTTTTCCACTTTCATTGTTATTATCATTACTTAGCACAAATTACTTATATTGATTCGTCTGGCTTACGAATTACTGGTTTGCATTTACATTGCGCTTACGAAGATCTGTTAATTTATCCAGTACTTCATAAAAAAATAGACATAAACACCTTAGGATATCTTTTATACACTAAACATTATCTGAAGAATCTGTGTCAGCTCTCTTTTTTAATTTTCCCTTAATATCCCTAAGCTTAGCTCAGCCCTTAAATTATGCAGCCGGTAAGACAACAGACACGAAGATCCGCAGGTGATCGCAGGTAAAGGCCTCTCAATTAAAATATTAATCTTTATAAAACATAAAAAGTAGAGTATTAAATCGTAAAATATAAAATTATAAACATAATATTTCAAAATCACTATAGCACGTGCTGTTTTACACCAAAGCCTGACGCCCCCCTTCAAAAGCCACGCTGGGGGGAGTAAATTGTGCCCTTCGCTTTGTTCCACGGCCGTTATGTGCCAGGGAAGAACAGGCTTTACAGAAAAAGGCTCACATTTCATGTCCCCGATTGAAAAATCCCGCAAACTGGACAACGTCTGCTATGACATTCGCGGCCCGGTGCTTAAAGAAGCAAAACGTCTGGAAGAAGAAGGCAATAAAGTACTCAAACTGAATATTGGCAATCCTGCGCCGTTTGGATTTGATGCGCCGGACGAAATTCTTGTCGACGTTATCCGTAACTTACCGACCGCCCAGGGTTATTGTGACTCGAAAGGCCTCTTTTCTGCCCGTAAAGCGATCATGCAGCACTATCAGGCGCGTGAAATGCGCGACATGACCGTTGAAGATATTTATATCGGCAACGGCGTTTCAGAATTGATCGTGCAATCCATGCAGGCGCTGCTCAATACCGGCGATGAAATGCTGGTCCCGGCACCGGATTACCCGCTATGGACTGCAGCCGTATCACTTTCCGGCGGCAATGCCGTTCACTATCTGTGTGATGAAGGAGCCGACTGGTTCCCTGATCTGGACGATATCCGCGCGAAAATCACTCCGCGAACTCGCGGTATTGTGATCATCAACCCGAACAACCCGACCGGTGCGGTGTACAGCAAAGAGTTGCTGATGGAGATCGTCAAAATCGCCCGTGAGCATGACCTGATCATCTTCTCAGACGAAATCTACGACAAAATTCTGTATGACGATGCCGAACACATTTCCATCGCCACCCTGGCACCAGATTTGTTAACCGTGACCTTCAACGGTCTGTCAAAGACCTACCGCGTGGCGGGATTCCGTCAAGGCTGGATGGTCTTAAACGGGCCGAAAAAACACGCGAAAGGCTATATCGAAGGGCTGGAGATGCTGGCCTCAATGCGGTTGTGCGCTAACGTACCTATGCAGCATGCGATTCAGACAGCACTCGGCGGCTATCAAAGCATTAGCGAATTCATTCAGCCTGGCGGGCGACTACTCGAACAGCGAGATAAAGCCTGGGAATTGATCAACCAGATACCCGGCGTGTCCTGCGTGAAACCAAAAGGTGCGTTGTATATGTTCCCGCGCATTGATGCCAAGCGTTTTAATATCCACGACGATCAGAAAATGGTTCTCGACTTGCTGTTACAGCAAAAGGTTCTGCTGGTTCAGGGGACGGCGTTTAACTGGCCTTACCCGGATCACGTGCGCATTGTGACCCTGCCACGCGTAGACGAGCTGGAAATGGCCGTAGGCAAACTTGGCCGGTTCCTCGAAACCTATCGTCAATAATACTCATGGGCGTGGCTGTGGCTGCGCCCTGCTTTATCTTTCCCTTCGCCCTTGCCGATTGCCCCTCGACTGCTCACAATAGAATCTCATTCGCTGTTGTTTTGAGAGTCTTATGAGCCAAAGCCACTTTTTTGCCTACTTATCCCGTTTGAAACTGATTAGCCGCTGGCCGCTGATGCGCAATGTGCGTACAGAGAATGTGTCTGAGCACAGCTTGCAGGTCGCGTTTGTGGCCCATGCCCTGGCCGTGATTAAAAACCGTAAATTTGATGGGCACCTCAACGCAGAACGCGTGGCGCTGCTAGCGATGTATCACGACGCCAGTGAAGTACTGACCGGCGATATGCCCACGCCGATTAAGTATTACAATCCGCAGATCGCCCATGAATACAAGAAGATAGAAAAGATTGCTCAGCAGAAAATGATTGAGATGCTGCCAGAGGAACTTCAGGCCGATTTCCGTTCGCTGATCGATGAGCATTATTACAGCGAAGAAGAAAAGCTGACGGTGAAACAGGCTGATGCGCTGTGCGCCTATCTGAAGTGCCTCGAAGAGTTGTCGGCGGGAAATACTGAGTTCACCTTGGCGAAAGCCCGTCTGGAGAAAACTCTCGCACTGCGCCAAAGCCCGGAAATGGACTATTTTATGGATGTCTTCATTCCGAGCTTCAGCCTGTCACTGGATGAAATCAGTCAGGATTCACCGCTGTGAATCTCAGAACGGGAACAGGACCGGAATCAGCAGGACGCTGGCGACCATCACCAGCAGAGTGAAAGGCACGCCAATTCGCATAAAGTCGCCAAAGTGGTAATTCCCTGGCACCATCACCAGCGTATTCACCGGTGATGAAACCGGTGTCATGAAAGCCGCTGAGGCAGCGATGGCGATGATCATCGTAAACGGATAAGGCGAGAGGCCCATTTGGTGCGCAGTGGCGATGGCAATGGGTGCCATCAACACTGCGGTGGCCGTATTCGAGATAAACAGACCAATGGTGGCACAGAGCACAAACAGGCTGAGCAACATAATACGCGGGCCGTGACCACCGCTGACATCCATCAGCCCCTCAACAATCAATGCCACCCCGCCGGTTTTTTGCAGTGCAAGCGCGAACGGCATCATGCCGACAATCAATAATAAGCTGGGCCAGTGAATCGATTTATACGCCCCTTCCATCGTGATACAACGGAATTTCCCCATCAGCAGACAGGCAACAATCGCGGCGATCGCGTTGGGCACTTCGTCGGTAAGCATCAGCGCCACCATTAACGTCAGGCAGAACAGTGCATGCGGAGCCTGGCTGACTGCGGGTGCCACATCATCGACCTCTGCGGGAAGATTCAGCACAATAAAGTCATGCATCTGTTGTTGCAGTTGGCGGATAAGCTTCCAGTCGCCAATCACCAACAGCATATCCCCGAGTTGCAACTCCTCATCAACCAGCTTACCTTCCAGCGCTTCAGCTTGACGGCGTATTCCCACGACGTTCAATCCGTAACGCGACCGAAACCCCACCTGGCGCAGACTTTTACCCAGGAGTTCTGAATCGGGGATCAGCGACACCTCGGCCATGCCGACGTCGCGGGATTGTTCGGAGAAATACTCACCGCGCAGCACCATCGGCTCAAGCTGTTCCTCTACGCAGAATTGACGGATGGAAACTTCGCTGTCCGACATATCAAGCAACAGGACGTCGCGCGCACGGAGCTCGGTGCTGCCGGTGGCGCTGACCATCACCCGACGGAACTTACGCCAGCGTTCAATACCCACCACATTCGCCCCGTAACGCGAACGTAAATGCAGGTCGTCCAGCGTCTTACCAACCAATGGCGACCCGGGTCGGATCGCCATCCGGCGCGCCCTGCCGGTAAGCCGGTAGTCGCGGATCAGATCACGAAAGGTGCGGCGCTGCCAGGTCTCTTTTTTCTCATTGCCATTTTCCGAAGAGAGCCAGCGTCGCGCCACCAGCATGTAAACTACCCCCATGGACAGCACCACTAACCCTACCGGCGTCACACCAAAGAAGCCGAAACCGTCAAAGCCTTCACGCAGTAATTCGCTGTTCACGACCATATTCGGCGGTGTAGCCACCAGCGTCATCATTCCGCTGATAAGGCCGGCAAAACTTAGCGGCATCATCAACCGCGCCGGGGCAGTTTTCATTTTGGCCGACACACTCAACACCACCGGGATGAAAATCGCCACCACGCCGGTAGAACTCATAAACGCGCCCAGACCGGCAACAGTTATCATCAGTAGCACCAACATGCGGGTTTCACTGTTTCCGGCGACCTTCATCAGCCATTCACCCACCTGATACGCCACGCCCGTTCGCACCAGACCATGGCCGACCACAAACAGTGCGGCAATCAGAATCACGTTCGGGTCACTGAATCCAGCCATGGCTTCATTGAGAGTCAGCGTTCCGCTCATTACAAAAGCGACGATCACTAACAGGGCCACCACATCCATGCGCAACTTGTTACTGGCGAACAGCACCATCGCGGCCAATAGCAGTGTCAGTACCCAAATCAGTTCACTGGTCAAAACAAGGCTCCCTTTGTGATGAAAAGGCAAAAGCAGTAAAAGCGTGTCTGAAAGAATGCCATAAAAAAACCCCGCAAGGGCGGGGTCAATATCAACAAAATTGAGGTATTCATCAGCAAAGTGCAGTTTAGCGCAGCGTCACGCTGACCCGCTGCCCGATCGCTTCTACCACCAGAACTTCCAGTGTGGTCAGGATCATGTCCACCCGGTCCATCCCCGGCGTGTCAGAGGGTGCATTGACGGCAATCACTTTACAACCTGCGGCCAGCCCGGCCATCACTCCGGCCGCCGCATCCTCCACCACGACACAATCCGCTGGTGCCAGGCCTAAACGTTCCGCCCCCAGCAGGTAGGCATCCGGCTGCGGTTTGCCATGTTTGACCTGCTCTGCAGTGATAAAGACTTCGGGTTTTGGTAAATAAGCCGCCGCATGACGCGCATGGGCCACCGGCACAGAACCCGAGGTCACAATCGCCCAGGGAATATTCTGGCGGTTCAGTTCACTGAGCAACACATGCGCACCTGGAAGCGCAGTAACACCTTCGGTATCCGTCGCTTCACTCTGCTCGAGTTTCAAAAACTCACGCTGAATGGCTTCTTCACTTTCGCTCTGCATAAAATGACGTAAAGAAGTGATCGCCTGTTTGCCGTGAATAAACGCCAGCACCTCTTGCGGATTGATGCCGCGGCTTAGCGCCCAGCTGATCCACGCACGTTCAACGGCAGGCAGTGAATCCACTAACGTTCCATCAAGGTCGAACAAGAAACCTTTACACTCCACAAGCGACTCCTTTTTTAGTCTCAGGCATTAATAATCTGTGCGATCTCAACCGCACTTAAATGATACTGACGCGGACAGGCCAGCCAGATAGCCAGCATGCGTTGGTATTTTTCCCACATTTTGGTTTGGGAATTGAAACCGTGCGTTCCTGAATCAAAATCGGTGTAGCGCCCTTCGGTGTTCACCATAAAGCGGACATAGCTGAGATAGCGGGATTCAGTGGCGGCATCAAAACCGAGGAATTCCAGACGGCGGCGATCCAGCCCCTGGGTGTCTTTCAGATTGGTCCATGAAACCTGCATCGCGTGGTGCATTTCCATGATGTTAATGACGGTGCGGCAGGTCTCTTCTGACAATTCGCCAAAATCACGATCGAGTTCACGCATCTGCAGGCCAAAACCACGTTCGATCACGGTTTGCAGGCGGCGATAACGGTCAGCGTTGTCCGGGTCCAGCATGGTCATCATTTTATATTGGTTGGATAAAATCAGGCGTTGAGCGTTTGTCATTTCCATCGTGAAACTCCTCGTGTCTGCATAATGACCAAAGCATGGCACAGGGCAAACTTGTGCGAAATCGCAAGCTGACCATTCTTTGATTTGAACCCATAAACTGAGTTGAAATGCATTTAATTAAGAAGCCTGAATGAACAACGAAGAAGTGCATTCAGCAAAACGGATGTCGCAGCCTCCGCTAAATATCGTCAAAGAAGGTTTTATCCAACTGCTTGAAAGCCCGTTTCAGCACATCGGCCAGCGACTGGTAGGTTGGTGTACCTTCTACCGGTGCCAGTGCCTGCCCGGCTTCCACCAGCTTTTGCCGCACGTCGTGGAACCAGCCCAACAGCGTCGGTGGCAGAGGGGTCAACGAGCGACGTCCCAGCCACCAAAGGCCTTGCATCGGCAGGCTACAGGCAAAAATTGAGGTGGCAACCGCAGGGCCGAGCTGGCCGCCGAGGGCAATTTGCCAGCTTAATGTGAAGACAGCCAGGGGTGGCATAAAGCGCACAGCAAAACGCGTCGCCGTGGATATGCGGTTCTCAGGAAACATCGGGGCCAGGCGCTTATCGGACGGCCATGTTTTCATATAATGCTGCCCGCGCTGGAATACCTGAAACCAACTGACAGAACCTGATGGTTTAGTGGTCATGATGCACCTCAACTTCACATATAAAATTTAAAAAAAAGTTGTAAATAACAAACGAGTTTTTAGCACGATTAAATATATTTTGTTTTTGCCGACACCTGTCGGTATCCTGTCCCAGCAAAATCGGGGCGTTTTAAAAAGTGTCTCATCCAGCCTGCTGGCGGTTTGATGGCCCTTAACCCTTTTTTACAGAGGACTGGTTGCATATTGCCTCTGCACGCGCTGTTTTGTAATTAAATATCGCCTTATTTGTTAGTGTTTTTACAAACAAACAACACTAACAAATAACATTTTGAAGAGCCGATAACAGGCGCGTTTTGTTCGAAGCCCTGATAGTTTTTGCTCTATGATGGCCTGGAAAATCTCAAGCCAGTTTTTCATTGTCATGCCGGTTTTGGTTGTCTGGCATGATGCTAATCATAATTGTCAGCGCCATTATGCGCTACGCTTGATGTCAGACTGACGATTTATTAACCATGTGTATTGTTTTCCTTCTTAAACAGCACCAACTATCAATAGGTACTTCCATGTCGAGTAAGCTAGTTCTGGTTCTTAACTGTGGCAGTTCTTCCCTTAAGTTCGCCATCATTGATGCAGTGAACGGCGAAGAGCATATTTCTGGTTTGGCCGAATGTTTCCACCTGCCTGAAGCCCGCCTTAAATGGAAAATGGACGGCAAGAAAGAAGAAGCCTCTCTGGGTGCTGGTGCAGCGCACAGCGAAGCACTGAAATACATTGTTAACAACGTCTTGTCACAAAAACCTGAACTGTCTGCTGAACTGGTTGCCATCGGCCACCGCATCGTTCACGGCGGCGAAAAACTGACTCAATCCATGCTGATCGACGACGCAGTGATTCAGGGTATCAAAGAATCCATCCCGTTTGCACCACTGCATAACCCTGCGCACCTGATCGGCATCGCTGAAGCGTTGAAATCCTTCCCGAAACTGGCCGATAAAAATGTCGCCGTCTTTGACACCGCATTCCATCAGACTATGCCGGAAGAGTCCTATCTTTACGCTCTCCCGTACAGCCTGTACCGCGATCACCACATCCGTCGTTATGGCGCACACGGCACCAGCCACTTCTACGTGACTCAAGAAGCCGCGAAAATGCTCAACAAACCCGTGGACGAAGTGAACCTGATCACTTGCCACCTGGGCAATGGCGGTTCTGTCAGCGCCATCCGTAACGGTAAATGTGTTGATACCTCTATGGGTCTGACCCCGCTGGAAGGCCTGGTTATGGGCACCCGCAGCGGTGACATCGACCCGGCTATCATCTTCCATCTGCATGACGCACTGGGGATGAGTGTTGATCAAATTAATAAGCTGCTGACCAAAGAATCTGGCCTGTTGGGCCTGACTGAAGTGACCAGCGACTGCCGTTATGTTGAAGATAACTACGCCACGAAAGAAGATGCCAAACGTGCAATGGACGTATTTTGTCACCGTCTGGCAAAATACATCGGTTCTTACGCTGCACTGATGGAAGGTCGTCTTGACGCTGTGGTCTTCACCGGAGGGATTGGCGAGAACGCAGCGATGGTTCGCGAATTGTCTCTTGATAAGTTGGCTCTGCTGGGCTTTGAAGTTGACCATGAACGCAACCTGGCTGCCCGTTTTGGCAAATCCGGCGCTATCAACAAAGAAGGCACCCGTGCCGCGCTGGTCATCCCGACCAACGAAGAGCTGGTTATTGCTCAAGATGCGGCCCGTCTGACCGCATAACATGCATCCCACTGCCAGCGTCTGCTGGCAGTTTTTTTCATAACAGGCGAGCGTAGCCAGTCCGGAAGCAGCCAGCGTAAAGTAGCCCTCGAACCCTGTTTACATACAGTCTGGCGAGCGCGCGCAGCCCCTTCCCAACCGTGTCATGCGTCGTCTGGCAAACCAGAGAGGTTTAGCCGTGTCCCGTACAATTATGTTGATCCCTACAGGCACCAGCGTGGGTCTCACCAGCGTCAGCCTTGGTGTTATCCGTGCCATGGAACAAAAAGGCGTCAGCCTGAGCATCTTCAAGCCTATCGCTCAACCGCGCACCGGCGGCGATGCACCTGACCAGACCACCACCATTATCCGCGCCAACTCGAACGTACCAGCGGCTGAACCGCTGAAAATGAGCCACGTGGAAGCCTTGCTGAGTTCCAATCAGCAAGACGTGCTGATGGAAGAGATCATTGCCCGTTATCACGAAAATACCAAAGATGCCGAAGTGGTGCTGGTTGAAGGTTTAGTGCCAACGCGCAAACACCAGTTTGCCAACGCGCTGAACTATGAAATTGCTAAAACCCTGAATGCAGAAATTGTGTTTGTTATCGCCCTCGGTAATGACTCTCCGGCGCAGCTGAAAGAGCGTATCGAACTGGCAAGCAGCAGCTTCGGCGGCAGCAAAAACAAAAACATTACCGGCGTTATCATTAACAAACTGAACGCACCGGTTGACGAACAGGGCCGCACCCGTCCTGATCTGTCTGAAATCTTCGATGATTCCACCAAAGCCAGCGTCGCGAATGTTGACCCAAGCCAGCTGTTTGCCAACAGCCCGCTGCCAATCTTAGGTTGCATTCCATGGAGCTTCGAACTGATTGCCACCCGCGCAATCGACATGGCAAAACACCTGAATGCACGCGTGATCAATGAAGGCGACATTCAGACCCGCCGCGTGAAATCCGTGACTTTCTGTGCGCGCAGCATCCCGCACATGCTGGAACATTTCCGCCCAGGCTCACTGCTGGTGACCTCCGCTGACCGTCCTGATGTGCTGGTTTCTGCCTGCCTGGCCGCAATGAATGGCGTTGAAATCGGCGCTATCTTGTTGACCGGCGGTTACGACATCGACGATCGCATCAATACTCTGTGCGAACGTGCATTCAAAACCGGCTTACCGGTGTTTATGGTAGAAACCAACACCTGGCAGACCTCGCTCAGCCTGCAAAGCTTCAATCTCGAAGTGCCTGCTGATGACCATCAGCGCGTTGAGAAGCTGCAACAGTATGTTGCCTCGCACATCAACAGCGACTGGATCAACTCCCTGAGCGCCCATTCAGAACGTTCACGTCGTCTCTCTCCACCAGCGTTCCGCTATCAGTTGACCGAACTGGCACGCAGTGCCAACAAACGCATCGTGCTGCCAGAAGGCGACGAACCACGTACTGTGAAAGCCGCATCACTGTGTGCTGAACGTGGTATTGCAGAGTGCGTACTGCTGGGCAACCCGGAAGAAATTCAACGCGTTGCTGCCGCTCAGGGTATTGAACTGGGCAAAGGCATCAAGATTGTTGACCCGGTTGTCGTGCGCGAAGAGTACGTGGCCCGTCTGGTTGAATTGCGTAAAAGCAAAGGCATGACCGAAGTAGTCGCCCGTGAACAACTGGAAGACAACGTGGTTCTCGGTACTCTGATGCTGGAAAAAGGTGAAGTCGACGGTCTGGTTTCTGGCGCGGTTCACACCACTGCCAACACCATCCGCCCACCGTTGCAGTTGATCAAAACCGCACCAGGCAGCTCACTGGTCTCTTCTGTGTTCTTCATGCTGCTGCCTGACCAGGTTCTGGTCTACGGTGACTGCGCGATTAACCCGGACCCAACCGCTGAACAGCTGTCTGAAATCGCGATTCAATCTGCCGATTCCGCCGCTGCCTTTGGTATCGAACCGCGCGTTGCGATGATCTCCTACTCCACCGGCGACTCCGGTGCCGGTAGCGACGTTGAGAAAGTACGTGAAGCTACCCGTCTGGCACAGGAAAAACGTCCAGACCTGATCATCGATGGTCCGTTGCAATATGACGCCGCCATCATGGCCGACGTTGCCAAATCCAAAGCGCCGAACTCTCCGGTTGCAGGTCAGGCTACTGTGTTTATCTTCCCGGATCTGAACACCGGTAACACCACCTACAAAGCGGTTCAGCGTTCAGCGGACCTGGTCTCTATCGGGCCAATGCTGCAAGGTATGCGTAAACCTGTTAATGACCTGTCCCGCGGCGCACTGGTTGACGATATCGTCTACACCGTTGCCCTGACGGCGATTCAGTCTGCACAGGCCGAAGCTGCTGCTAAAGCGTAATAACGCTTTGCAATGCAAAACGCCGACATCATGTCGGCGTTTTTTTTGGCTTCCGTTCCTGTATCACATCATCACAACAGCGTTTTCGCCGCTTCCAGAATATGTTCGGCCGTCAGACCATACTCCTGCTGTAAAAATTCCTGCGTGCCCACCTGACCGTAACGCTCTTTGACACCGACGCGGCGCATCGGTACCGGATGGTGCTCAACCAGAACTTCCGCCACTGCCGATCCCAGCCCGTTGTGAATACTGTGGTTTTCGCAGGTCACAATTTTGCCGGTTTTGGCGGCGTACTTCTGGATGATCTCCTTATCAATAGGCTTGAGGGTGAACATGTCGATGACGGCGGCGCTCACGCCTTCACGTTCCAGCATTTGTGCCGCTTTCAAAGCTTCCGCCACCATAATACCGTTGGCGATCAGCGTAATATCGCTGCCGTCGCGCAGCAGGTTGGCTTTACCGATAGTAAAAGTCGAGCCTTCCTGATAAATCTGTGTCGCCTGTTTACGGATAGTGCGTACCCAGTAAAAGCCTTTTAAATCCATCAGCTGCAACAGGATATTGCGGAACATTACTGCGTCCGTTACTTCCAGCACCACTGAATTAGCCAGCCCGCGCACAATGCCCATATCTTCGAATGACATATGGGTACCGCCGTTGTGGCAGGCGGTGACACCGGCATCGGAGGCGATGACTTTGACGTTGTTTTTCTGATAATCCAGCGACATAAACAGCTGATCGAAACAGCGGCGACTGGCGAACGCAGTAAAGGTGTGAACAAAAGGCACACGCCCGGTAAGCGACAACCCTGCCGCCACGCCAATAACATTGGCCTCCATAATGCCGCAGTTAATCACATGCTGCGGATGATCTTTATGTACTGCGTCCATCGCCATCGAGCTCATCAGATCAGCTTCAAGAGCAATGATCGGCGTGTTCTCAACAATCTTCTCACGCACGGTGTTGGCATACACTTTGCGCATTTCCGTGGTATCAGGTTTCAGTTCCAGCGTGACTTCAAACATGCGCGGCCTCCAGTTCTGCAATGGCGTTTTCAATTTCCAGTTTCACATCCGGCGTTAAACGTAGATGGTGCGAATTCGCCAGTTGCTCGAGATATTTCACGCCCTGCCCTTTCTTGCTATCGAGCACTACCACCAGCGGGCGTTGCTCGCCCTGACGGACCGGCGTCAGCGCCTGTTGCAGTGCGACCACGTCATCACCCTTGATGGTCAACACATCAAAGCCAAACGCACTGAATTTCGCCGCCAGATCGAAGGGTTTAATCACTTCATCAAGCAGGCCGTCGAGTTGCTGTTTGTTGTAGTCGATAAACAGCGTCAAATTATTCAGATTATGATGAGCAATAAACTGGAAAGCCTCCCAGCACTGGCCCTCGTTGAGTTCGCCGTCACCCAAAATACAGAACACGCGGTTGGCGCGGCCTGCCAGTTTGTGCGACAGCGCCATGCCGGAAGCAATGGAAACACCCTGTCCAAGAGAGCCGGTGGTGGCGTCCACGCCGACCGTGCGCAGGCGATCCGGATGGCTCGGCAGTTTGGTCCCATTCTGGTTCAGCGTTTTCAAATCGGACTGTGGAAAGTAGCCTTTCAGACCCAGCGTGGCATACAGCGCCGGGCCCGCATGGCCTTTTGACAGCACGAAATAATCGCGCTCCTGCCAGTCAGGGCGTGCCGGGTCAATACGCATCACATCGCCGTACAGCACCGCCAGCGTTTCCACCACCGACATGCTGCCGCCGTAGTGACCAAAGCCTAATCCGGTGAGCATTTTCAGTGTCTCAATGCGGATTTGACGAGCAAACTCACGAACCTCTTGGACATCTTTCATGTTGTTTGGTCCTTATTTTAGTTAGCACTCGGCCCGGCCCGTTAGTTGTTAACAGCGACTAACGGGCCTTGCGTAGTGTTTTCCCGGAGGGTTAATGGTGACTAACGGAGAACTTATTTTTCGATAACCGCTTTTTCTGCGGCTGGCTTTCTCGCCAGATAGTTGTAGGCAACCAGAGCGGCGAAAATGGCAACAATCAGCGCCATAATGGCTTCTTTGGACATAAAGCGCGCCAGATTGCCGAGCAGGATCCCGATGACACCAAAGTCAGCATCAGAGAAGGTGGCGTTGGCAAAGCCCAGCGCACCCAGCACCGGCAGCAGTAAGACTGGCAGGAAGGTGATCAAGATGCCGTTGGCAAATGCACCAGCCATCGCACCGCGGCGGCCACCGGTCGCATTACCAAACACGCCCGCCGTTGCACCGGTAAAGAAGTGCGGTACTACGCCTGGGAGAATCAGCACCATATGCATCTGACCCAGCAGGAACAAACCGACCAGACCGCCGAGGAAGCTGAACAGGAAACCAATCAACACCGCGTTTGGTGCATACGGATAGACCACCGGACAGTCGAGCGCCGGACGGGCATTCGGTACCAGTCGCTCAGAGAAGCCGACGAACGCCGGGACGATTTCCGCCAAAATCAGTCGCACGCCTTGCAGGATGATGAAAACACCGGCCGCAAAGGTGATCGCCATAATGATGGAGTACACCAGATAGTTCTGACCTGCGCTGTAGGTGGCCTCGACGAAAATCTGTCCGGCGAAGACCGCCATAATCAGATAAATGATGATCATGGTCAGCGAGATGGAGATGGAGCTGTCGCGCAGGAAGCTGAGGTTTTTCGGCAGGTTCATCTCTTCGGTAGAGCGTGAACCCTTACCGACTTTGCTGCCGATCCAGCCGGAAAGCACATAGCCGATGGTGCCGAAATGGCCGAATGCAATATCGTCATTGCCGGTGATTTTACGCATATAACGCTGCGCCAGTGCCGGGAAGAACGCCATGATAAGGCCGAGCGTCAGGGAACCGGTGAAGACCAGCGCCACGCCTTCAAAACCGGCTACGGTCAGGATGACGCTGATCATACAGGCCATGTAGAACGTATGGTGTCCGGTTAAGAATACGTATTTGAGACGGGTGAAACGCGCCACGACAAGATTAGCGACCATACCAAAGGCCATAATTAATGCCGTCGGCGCACCGAATTTCTCCATCGCAATGGAAACAATCGCTTCGTTATTCGGAATGATCCCCTGAATATTGAAGGCGTGTTCGAACATCCCACCCAACGGATTTAACGAGCCGACTAATACCGTCGCACCGCCCGCTAAAACGAGAAAACCCAGTATTGTTTTAACCGTACCTTTTACCACATCAGAAAAGTTTTTCTTTTGCGCGACCAGACCGACTAATGCAATGATCCCCACCAGTACGGCAGGCACTTTTAATATATCAACCACAAACTTGAGCGTTTCCTGGATAAACATACCCACCTCAATATTCTATTTGTTTTATTCGTAAGGTTTTTATTCAATACCCGTCAGGATATTGGATGCTTTTCGAAGTGGGCGACTAACTTCGTCTCCAGCTCATTGATATCCACAATATTAGTAATGACGACCAACTGATTTTCAGGGATATTCGCGCTGGCAGCGATATCTTTCGCCATCACGAACAGGTCAGCTTCACCAGGGATGGCCGAGGAGAGGTCGGAGTGCTCGACGTCAGCCTGGATATTTAATTTCTTCAACACTTTCTTGATGTTCATTTCCACCATAAAGCTGCTGCCTAAACCGGAACCGCAAATCGCCATAATTTTCATGATATTTACCTGTGTTTTAAAGTTTGTAGGGTAGCGCATCAGAATAGAGTCTGATGTCAATATCGGTTAACTGCTTCCATGTTTAACTGACGTTATTCCCTTGACTGGCTCAGGAAATTAGAATTTAGATAAAATCTCCTGAATAGTTTTAATGTCTTTTGCCTGATGTATTTTTTGCATCGCTTCTTCGTTTGAAAATAACTCTGCCAGTTCAGAAATCAATTCAATATGGCTATGTTTATCGGGTGCAGCCAGCATCACCACGGTATAAACCGGATCATTATCTTCTGAATTAAATTTAACGCCGTGTGGAAGATTCAGCAGCGACAACCCTAACGCATGTGCGCCTTCTTCGGGCCGCGCATGGGGCATCGCAATTCCCGGAGCCAGCACATAATAGGGTCCGAGTTTTTCATGCTGGGCGAAAATAGCCTGCACATACTCTGGTGTTATGGCTCCCTTTTCCAGCAGCGGCTCCGCGCTGGCCTGTACGGCATCGCGCCAGGTGGTGATATCATCTCTAATGTGAATCGTTTCTGCTGTCAGCCAATCGTTAAGCATTGCTACTCCCAACTATTCTTGTCTTGTTTTGCGATGTTGTTCTGATGCGTCTTCAGGCCCGCTGATTTCTCCCTCCTGTTGAAGTTAAAAACCACCCCCGATCCTGTTAACGATCCAGACTTTACTCATCGATAGCGTTAACATCTGTGATACATATCACAAAGATAGCGCTACCAAAAGGCCACCATCAGATTCTGTGATAGCGCTATCAAAAATAGTCACTTCAGGATATCGCCTCCCGCGTCGGACAGGAAATAAGGATATACTTTGGCTGCGAATTGCCGATAATTCATCACATCTGCCGCTGTTGACCCCGGAACCCGTGTGGGATCCCACCGGTCGCGGCCCGCTGTTTTCGCCATTATTGTGCGCACGATGCGCAGTTGAAAGTCAGGATTGGGAATGTCGATTAACAAAAAACGACGCAGTACCGGAAGAGTGACGCTGGCCGATGTCGCGCAACTCGCGGGGGTCGGCAGCATGACCGTATCCCGGGCGTTGCGAACGCCGGAGCAGGTGTCGGACAAGTTACGGGAAAAAATTGAAGAAGCCGTCAGTCAGCTAGGCTATTTGCCTAATCAGGCCGCCAGTTCGCTGGCTTCCGCTTCGTCTTATACCATTGCAATGATTGTGCCGAGCCTGTCGGAATCAGGTTGTGCCGAGATGTTTGCCGGATTGCAAAAAATCCTGCAACCGGCAGGCTATCAAATCATGCTGGCCGAATCGCAGCACCGTATGGACCGTGAAGAGAAGTTATTGGAAACCCTGCTCTCCTATAATTTGGCGGCGGCGATTTTACTCAGCGTTGAGCACTCACCCAATGTCCGTAATTGGCTCGATAACACTTCGATACCGGTGCTGGAAATCGGTGCACTGACCGACTCGCCTATCGACATGAATATTGGTATTGATAACGTCGAAGCGATGTATCAGCTGACTAAAACCGTGATCGATAAAGGCTACCAGAACATAGGAATGCTGTGCGCCAATCAGGAACAGTGGATTTTCCAGCAGCACCTGCAAGGCTGGCACAAAGCCATGCTGCGGGCGCATATGTCAGTGCACAGGGTGATTAACTCGGCAGAACCGGCCAGCTTTTCGACCGGAGCACGGCAGTTACCCGAATTCCTGCTCGCCTGGCCTGAACTGGATGCGCTGGTTTGTGTTTCTGACGAACTGGCTTGTGGCGTGCTGTACGAATGTCAACGCCGACGCATTAAAGTCCCCGACGATCTTGCCGTCGTCGGCTTTGGCAACAGCGACGTCAGCCGCGTATGCCAGCCACCGCTGACGACCATTGCCATTCCTCACAAAGAGATCGGTACCCGCGCAGCGCAGGCCTTACTGGCCAGAATTCATGATGAAGAGTGGGAAGAGGTGACGATTGCATCGTCATTATGCAAACGCGACAGTTGCTGAGAGGCTGGGGCTAAGTAGAGTAAAACAGCGGACGGACTGAGCCGCCCCACTGTAGACGGGGTTACACCCCGTCGTTTTTTTTGCTTTCATCGACCGAACCAAGCGAGAACGATGAACTTTCAACCGGCAGTGGATCGCCTGGTAAGATTCTCTCCTCACGCACCAGCGGCTTACCGTGATCTTTCTCGTTGTTACGGGTCATCCACAACGACAGTGCTTTGAGCGAGTCTGGGGTAAATTCGTCACAACGTGCAGTAATTTCTTCCGGGGTCATCCAGCGCACTTCGTCGATCTCTTCTTCCTGTAAAGCGAAGGGGCCATGCGACACGCAGCTAAACAATGCACCCCATACACGGCATTTATTCGGTTCTTCGAAATAGAACATGCCGTGCTCAGCGAAAGGCACACCGGCGATACCCAGTTCCTCTTCCGCTTCGCGTCGCGCGGAATCCAGCACCACTTCACCGCTTTGCACTACGCCGCCCGCCGTGGCATCAAGCCAGCCGGGAAAGAAATCCTTGGTCTCGGTGCGACGCTGCACCAGGATATTACCCATACCATCATGTACCACAATGTAGCTGGCACGATGGCGCAGGCATTGAGCTCGCATCTGCTGACGGCTGGCCTGGGCGATAACTTCATTTTCTTCATTGACGATATCAACCCATTCGCCGGTGTCGGTGTTCTGCTCTTGTTCCGCCATCCTATGAAACCTTCTCTTTGAGCGCAGGCTTATGCGCGATTGTTGTACTATCGGGGAAGTTTTATGACTTACTCAACACCTTCTTTCAAAAGAAGGCCAGTGTTCGCTGATTCTATCTGTCTCGGTGGGGGGGCTCAATAGCAACCAATGCGTTGTCGATATGTTAAACCTATGACACCCTGCGTGGGAAACCATCAGACTAGTCTCACAGTGACGATGAGCCTAACCTGCTATGTTAACCCAAGGCCGGGGACTTTAAAGTGAACAACCCGCGCAAATTTTTAAACTGATTATTTCTTAGTAAATTAGACGCATCCAGCCCTGCCGATCGGCGGTTTACACGCCCACGGACAGAGAATTAAATAACGCAGGAGGCACCATGATTGATCTTTATTACGCACCAACACCAAACGGTCACAAAATTACGCTGTTCCTCGAAGAAACCGGATTACCTTATCGTCTTCACCGGATTGATATCAGCGCCGGTGACCAGTTTAAGCCCGAGTTTTTAGCCATCTCCCCCAACAACAAAATTCCAGCCATTGTCGACCATCAACCTGTCGACGGCGGTGCTCCCCTCAGCGTGTTTGAATCAGGGGCGATTTTGCAATATCTGGCGGAGAAAACCGGCAAACTGCTTAGCCAGGAGCTGCGAGAACGCACGCTGACGCTTGAGTGGTTGTTCTGGCAAATGGCCGGATTCGGCCCGATGCTCGGCCAGAATCACCATTTCACCCATTACGCTCCGCAACCGGTGCCTTACGCCATTGAACGCTATCAGCAAGAGACCAAACGCCTGTACGGCGTGCTGAATACTCAACTCGGCAAGCACGCCTACATGGCCGGTGAGAATTACAGCATTGCTGATATCGCCACCTATCCCTGGGTTGCCTCTCACGAGCGCCAGCGCATCGATCTGGCGAATTTCCCTGCGGTGCGTAACTGGTTCGAACGCATTAAAAATCGCCCAGCCACTGAAAAGGCTTACGCGATCGCCGAACAAAAATAAGCGGTTACCCTCTGGAATTCTCCCGAGGGTTTCTTTTGAGCAACCCCACTGATAGAAAATAAATACGTCGGGATGTGCTCCATATCGCGTGTTTAGCTGCAGGAGTAACCTATGCTGAAAAGAAGCGTTCGCGCACGCATTCAAACAGTTAAGGAGCCAGCCTATGCAAATCTTGATAACCGGAGCCACCGGCCTTATCGGACGCAGACTCACCGAACGCCTTCTTGGCCAATCACACCACATCACCGCACTGACCCGCGCACCTGAACGGGCAGCAAAACTCCTCGGCCCTGAAGTATTGTTGTGGAAAACACTGGACGACAAAACCTCGCTCGATGGCTTCGATGCCGTGATCAATCTGGCGGGAGAACCCATTGCCGACAAGCGCTGGACCAAAGAACAGAAACAAAAATTATGCGATAGCCGCTGGAAAATCACCGAACGTCTGGCGACGCTGATCAATGCCAGCAAGAACCCGCCGTCAGTGTTTATTTCCGGTTCCGCCGTGGGTTATTACGGCGATCAGGGGCAGGCTTTAGTGCCAGAGGATGAGCCACCTAACAAGCAGTTTACCTGGCAGCTTTGTGCCCGCTGGGAAGCGCTGGCGCTGGCAGCTGAAAGTGACCGCACCCGAGTCTGCCTGCTGCGCACCGGCATTGTTCTGGCGAAAAAAGGCGGTGCACTGGCAAAAATGGTCCTGCCGTTCCGCGCCGGTCTCGGCGGCCCTTTCGGCAACGGGCAGCAATACATGCCATGGATCCATCTCGACGACATGGTAAACGGCATCATTTTCCTGCTGATGCACGAAACCCTTAACGGCCCGTTCAACATGGTTTCGCCCTACCCGGCTCGTAACGAACAGTTCAGCGCCCTGCTCGGCGAAGTCCTGAACCGTCCGGCCTTTATGCGCGTTCCTGCTGGCGTAGTCAGGCTGCTAATGGGTGAATCCGCCGTCCTGGTGCTCGGCGGCCAGCGAGCCGTCCCTAAACGGTTGGAAGATGCCGGGTTTGTTTACAGTCATCAGGAGCTGAAAGAGGCCCTTGAGGATGTTCTTGGAGAGTAGCGCCCCGTGACCTTGGGCGGCAGCCCACACCGGTGAACCTTGGGCTGCCGCCCAAACCCGTCCAAAAGGAGGCGTAAACCGTACAAACTGGGCTGATAGATAACACTTTAGACCGGGCTGATGGGTAACAGTTATAACTGGCAAGGCACGTGTTTCAGGCACTCCCGTTCACGGCGCAAAATGTCACGGCTTCGCCGTCCCCGTATTTTGGGTTTCGCGCCTCAGGTCTCGAACCTCTCATCCGGTGCCATTGTTGACTGCGCCTTAGCGGCTATATGGGTCAAATGATGAAAGGCGAAAAAGAAGGGCCGTCTACGATTTTTTTAGCCTGACGCCATACTGCACGTCAGGCTGATGAAATGCGGGGAAATTCGAACGGATTAGATCAGTTCCAGCGTTTATCTGCCCAGGTCTTTTGCTGCCATGGCGTGAGGAATGTCCAGGCGACAAAGCGGCTGATCTTATTGCCCTGCGTCATTTCAACGGTCCGCACGTCGGTAGCTTCCAGTTCTTCCAACGCTTCGTAAATCAGAGGCAGCGTCGTTTTCTTAGAAATCAAAACGGTGAACCACAGGCAGTTATTGCGTTTTTCAGCGCTCTCTTCTGCCATGCGCACGACGAAGGACTCTTCACCGCCTTCGCACCATAATTCATTGTGCTGGCCGCCGAAGTTCAGTTCAGCTTTGCCGGTGCGGCGATCGATGCCCAGATTCTGGCGCTTGCGCTGGCTGCTGCCCGCCGCTTCTTCCGCAGATCCGTGGAACGGTGGGTTACACAGGACCGCGTCATAACGTTCGTCATGACGGATGATAGTGTCGAAAATACGCGGCGGTTTAGCCTGTAAACGGAAACGTACCTGATTGGTCAGCAAGGGGTTGGTGGCAACGATTTTCTTCGCAGCAGCCATCGAGGTGGCATCGATTTCACTGGCTGTAAAACGCCAGCCATATTCACGCAAGCCAATAATCGGATAGATGCAGTTTGCGCCCACGCCAATATCCAGAATGGCAATATCTTTACCTTTAGGAATTTCATCCTGATTACTGCTGGCCAGTAAATCAGCCAGATGATGAATATAATCGGCACGGCCGGGAATTGGCGGGCAGAGGTAATCAGCCGGAATTTCCCAATTTTCAATCTGATAGAAATGGCGCAGCAACGCACGGTTCAGCGCTTTTACCGCCTGGGGATCGGCGAAATCGACGGACAGATCGCCCCATTTGTTCTCAGAGACGAACGGCTCAAGCTCAGGGCTGCTGGCGATCAGGGCCGGGAAGTCATAGCGGCTGCGGTGGCGGTTGCGCGGATGCAGGCCGCTTTTTTCTTGCGGGAAGATTTTCTTGTTTTCCACCTGAATGACTCTCCGGAATGTTTTTATGAAAAATAGTTTTATAAAACGTATGGGGTGATGAAACGGCAGGCTTTGCGAATGATAACCAACCTGTCGTAATTTCTGGCGCGTAAGATAACACAAACCGCTCGCCTCTGCCGGACACTGACTGGCAGCGATGCAGAAAAACGGTTAACGTGCTAACCAACACACCGCATATTTCGCGCCAAAGGACCCCCATGAGCACAGACGAACGTTATTATTATGAGCCTTCTGCCGGTCACGGCCTGCCACATGACCCTTTTAACGCCATCGTCGGCCCACGGCCCATCGGCTGGATAGCCTCACGCAACGCCGCCGGGCAGCGCAATCTTGCGCCCTACAGCTTTTTCAATGCGTTCAACTATCATCCGCCGATCATTGGTTTTGCCAGCAGTGGCTGGAAAGACAGCGTGGCTAATATTGTTGAAACTGGCGAGTTCGTCTGGAACCTCACTACCCGCACCTTGCTGGAAAAGATGAACGAAAGCTCAGCCTCCCTGCCCCGTGGCAGCGATGAATTTGAATTTTCCGGTCTGACACCGCGCCCCGGGCGCATCGTCGCCGCAGATTGCGTGGCAGAAAGCCCGGTCAATTTTGAGTGCAAACTGACGCAATGCATTCAGTTGCAAAGCGCTGCCGGAGAGAAAGTCGATACCTGGCTTATTTTAGGCGAAGTTGTCGCGGTTCATATCGCACCGGGTTTACTGATCGATGGCATTTACCAGACGGCGCTGGCCGAGCCGGTACTGCGCGCCGGTGGTCCGACGGCTTACTACGGTATTTCTGAAGAGAACCGTTTTGATCTGACCCGCCCTGACGCCCGCTGACCCCTGCCATAAAAAAGGCGCAGGGATCGCCCCGCGCCTGATTCTCTGAGTGCTGCTATTTGCCCAAATAGGTCTGTTCGACAAAATCGGCGAAGTCCTGACACATGGCATCATCGCCGTCAGCGCTGTCGGCCAGTACGCGGCTGCCATCTACCACCAGGATATGCACGTTGAGGTCAAAATCGGCCACCGGTTGTTCACGTTTCGCCGCCAGTTCGATGGTGTATTGCGCCTCTTCCCATGCCGCCGCAACCGTCTGATTACACACCTGAGCCAGATAATCAGGGTTAAAGCCTTCGCCGGTCAGGCTGCGTAAGGTGTCGTCATGGCTGACGCTGTTGCCCGGCGTCCAGTAATGTTTGGCTAAATCAGGGCCGATGGCCGGGTTATCCGTCAGGTAACCATCGCGTTTGAGGAAGAAGGCGCGGGTCTGTTCGACGGCCATCAACGCCAGCAAATATCCCTGATAGGAGCAGGCGGAATCCATCGACAACAGATGCGGGATGGCCAGCGTCGGGCGCGGGCTGCCGGTGACACCCAGAATATGCGTTTCGACATCGCGCGCCAGCGCCAGCATCGCCTCCGGCGTACGTTTTTCATCTGGCCATTGATACAGTTGCCATTCGAAATAAGGTACCAGCAAAATATGGCGCTCATTGAATGCGCGCATCGGTTGGCGTGCAGCGATACTGTCATGGATCAGCGTATCCGGCACCGGTTCGCCCTGCGCATTTTTCGCATAACGTTTCAGCCAGTCTGCATCATCAAGCAGGCTGTCGCAGAACATTGACTGGGTTTCCGCATAGGCCATCGAGGTCGGTGGGAACTCTTGGGAGAAGCACGGCGCATTCTGGCGGATATTGGCAAAATGCGCCGCATGGCCGCCTTCATGGAACAGCGTATTCAGACCGCTGGCTCCGCTGCCCACCTGATCCGGTTTTGCCAGGCTGGTAAAGTTGATCACGCCAGACACCCATTGAGCGCCGTCATAAAATGCCGGTACCGGGCTGTGCATAAAGCCATTCTCATATTTGCCTTCGCGCACCAGTAAATCGAGCTGCATTTCGGCGCCGTTAAAACCGATATTCAGGCGTTTGAAGCTGTCGAGCCAGCGGCGCAAAGAATCAGCAAACGGGAAATAAGAGTCGAGTTGACGGGTGACATCACCCGCGCTGGCAAAGCGGATGTTCCACGGCAGCAGTGCAGCGTCGCCTTCACGTGCCACCAGCTCGTTGAGGCTACGCACGTTACCTTCACGGGTCTGCTCTTCAAAGCGGTCAAGAATGGCGAACAACTGTTCCGGCGTCATGCGCTCGGTTTTGTTCACCTTATAATCGAAATAATTGCGGAAACCCAACTGACGCGCAAAGCGGTTGCGCAGGCCAATCAGTTCAGGGAAACCGTTGTGCAGCAACCACTCTTCCAACTCGCGCAGGGCAATTTGCGAACTGCGGCGGTAGGCTTCATTTTCATTGTTAGCCTGGTTGGTCAGCAATTCCCCAAGCGACGCATTAACTCGCTCGCCTTTGGCATTGATGTGGGTCAGACGGTGCTGTTTGCGTTTAGTGTACAGGGCAGCTTCTGCCTGAATGATTTCATCCAGCAGCGCCTGGGCTTGGGGGTCTTCAATCGCGTTGCAGTCAAAGAAACGGTACCAACCTTGCAGGCCGTGCAGCAACGCTTTGCCACTGTCGTCGAGTTTGTGCTTTTCCAGCCCGGCAATCAGCTCACGAAGCTCACCTAAGCGGCTTGGTTCAGAGATGAAACGCTTATAAGCGCTCTCTGCTGCCGAAAACTCTGCCGAAACGTTCTCGTCGCCAGTGCCCATATAGTTCTGCCAGAACAGATTTTCTTTGGTTTTGTGGACATTGAGGTAGTCGTGATTCAGGGCGTTAAAATAGTCTTGAGGCTTTTTCATGCAGTCTTCTCTACTGAAAGTTAACGAGATTATGCATTGAGTGTATGTTCAGACAGCGGTTATGTCGATGTAACAAAACCGCTTAACGTGCTGACAGGGTAACGCGCAGGAAATTAGTTTTTCTTCACGAACTCAGATTTCAGTTTCATCTGGCCGAAACCATCAATCTTGCAGTCGATGTTGTGATCACCTTCGCACAAACGGATGGCTTTCACTTTAGTGCCAATCTTCAGCATCGACGAGCTACCTTTAACTTTCAGGTCTTTGATCACGGTGACAGAATCGCCGTCTACCAGCACATTCCCGTTAGCGTCAACCACCACCAGCGCGTCGTCCTGAGCTTCAGCATCGCCTTCCAGTGACCAGACATGTCCACATTCAGGGCAGTTCAGCATCGCACCGTCCTGCCAGGTGAATTCAGAACTACAGCTTGGGCATTTAGGTAACTTTTCCATCTAATAACCTCATTAAATTTTTTTAGAAAAAATGAATAAAATTAGGATGTAACTCCTTAATACCGGGTATTTTACCCTTTTAAGGGGGAGTTTGATAGCAGGCGCCCTAATATCGTTTTTAAATCTTTAAATCTTCAAATCTTCAAATCTTTAATTCAAGGTCGTGGGCGTCGGCCCACACCGACTTGGGGCGGCCAATCGCCGCCGCCCCAAGACCCCGGGCTCTTTTAAAAACAGCAGCTGCGCAGGTCACAATGGCCGTGTTTCAGGTGCCAAAGTGATAGCCGTAAAATGTCATCGCTCCGCGATTCCCGGCTGCGGGTTCGAGCCAACGGTAAAAATGTTGTCTCTCCACCGACTTGCCGGTGACATTTTGAACACGGCCGGGGCTTCTTTAAAGTCAAAACCGTCACGGTGTCTGGTTTTAAAAAAGCCAAGGCCGCATTCAAAAATGGCGCCGGAGGAGAGGTGAAAAACCGCGCGTCTTTTTGCGCGGGTTGTAACCCGAACGGAGGGGACCGCAACGCGGCGCTATTTTGCGGCTATAACAGCGGTGACTGAAACACGGCCATCCCGATTCAGCGATAGCGCGCAGTTTAAGAGCCGGGGATTCTGAAGGGGTGTGGCGATAGACACCCCTTCAGGCCGGTTTGGGCGGCAGCCCAAGGTTTTGAATTTGAATTTGAATTTGAATTTAAATTTAAAATTTTACTTACGCTTTTCCAAAAAGCCTAAAACACCTGCTCGATGATCATTCTCGCCTCTTCCATATCCCCCGATATTCCCGCCCCGACCAGACAGCACATCAGTTGATTAAGGATCGCCTGGGGAATCGCGCGCTGACCGCTCAGGCATTCCTGAGTAAAAGCGACGGTCGCGACAACGTCTTTTGATGCAGGCAGTTCGACGTTTTCGAAATCCTGCCTGTCAGATAAAATCTCCTGGATACCGTTGGCAATCAGATGGATTTGCGGGAAGCGTTGCGGGTTGGCGTAGACTTCGCCTTCGGTCCCTTGCGACAGCAATGCACGCCCTTCCACCTGACGGAAAAACGACGAAACTTTCTGAATATATTCAGGATGCGATACGCTCGACAAACGCAGTGATTCTTGTCCGGCAAAAGGTGTGATCAGCTTTGCCAGCGTATGGCTGCTGTTACGCACGCCCATTTGCCAGCGCAGCGCAAGCTGCTTGTCTATCGCTGCACACAGCACCGATACCGGGACAAACACCGGCAAACCTCCTGCATCAAGCTGCTGTTGCGCCTGCAGTTGATCTTGCGCGGCCTCAACGCCCAGTGCGCGGAAAATCTCAGCGCTGGTGATACGTGTCGGGTCTTCACCCACGCCGTGAACCAGCACGGGCAAACCGAGTTTACTGAGCAGCATCGCCAGCAGTGGCGTCAGGTTGGCCTGTTTACGTGCACCATTATAAGTTGGGATCACCACCGGCATCGGGCGTTCAGCCGGGGCCTGAAGTGGCATCACCTGCTCTTCCATCGCCTGATAAAAACCCAGCATCTCCTCTTCGGACTCGCCTTTGATGCGCAGGGCAATCAGCAAACCGCCGAGCTGCAAATCAGGCACCACGCCTGCCAGCATTTCGCGGTAAAGCGCCAGCGCCTGTTCACGGTCCAGATCGCGGGCGTGGTTCTTGCCGCGACCGACTTCTTTGATAAGTTTGGTGTAATCCATTGCTCCGCCATTAATTAATATCGAATGCTGCCCGCCTTCATGTAGCGTGGTGAGCTCCTGCCATAGCCTGAGCAGCCATTGGCTGCTCTCAATAATTTTCGCCTCCTCGTTCATCCGTTATCAGGCTTTATTGATAATGGATGAACGAGGGGACGTAAAGATACAGAGGAAAGTGATTTCAGGAATACAGATCGAAAATTTACCGGGCCTTGCGGCGGCGCTTCACGGTTTTGGTGGCACTTTTGAGCAGGTCGGGGCGTTTTACTGAACCTGGCTCTGGCATTTCACGGTGCTCAATAGGGAAGATGGGCAAGGCCGCCAGCAGGCGGGCACCGTAATTTTTGGTGATCAACCGGCGGTCATAAATCACGATCTCGCCCCGACATTCGTGGCTGCGGATCAGTCGCCCGACCTGCTGGATCAGATTGAAAGAGGCGCTTGGCAGGCTCTGCACTTCGAACGGGTAACGCTTCAGGGTTTTCAGCCATTCGCCTTCGGTCAGAATGACCGGGCTGTCGATAGGCGGGAAAGCGATTTTATGGATATGAACCTGCGTGAGCAGATCCCCTTTCAGATCCAGCCCCTCCGCGAAGGATTGCAGGCCGATAAGCACGCTGGTGCTGCCGGCTTCCACCCGCTTGCGGTGCTCTTCCACCAGCCGGTAACGCGGCTGATCCCCTTGCACCAGCAGCATCAGACGCAAATCAGGCAGCAGACTGACAAACTGTTGCAGCGCCCGGTTACTGGCGAACAACACCAGTTGGCCTCTGTGCAGTCCTTTGGCCAGTTCGGCGCGGAAGAATTCTGCCATTTCAGCCAGATGCGCCGGTTCATTAGCCATCAGCGGTTCATTAATCATCTGCGGAATGACCAGTTTGCCCTGTTCGATATGATTGAACGGCGAATCCAGGCTGATAAAGCGGTCGCCGGCTTTCTCATTCAGACCGCTCATCTCTTGCAGGCGGGCAAAACTGTTGAGTGAGCGCAGCGTCGCGGACGTGATCACCACATGCGGCACCTTGCGCCACAGCAGCTTTTCCAGCTGTTCACTGACACGAATGCCTACGCAGTGGAAAACCAGATGGCTCTGATTATCGAAGTATTGGCGCGTCACCCATTTGCCGATCGGCGCATTGGAGGCTTTCTCCATTGCCGCCAGTTTCCACAGTTTGCTCATGGTTTCGAGATAACCCTGCATGCGGCTCATGTGCAAAATGGCACGGTGCAGGCGCATGATGTCGTGCTTACCGGTCTTTTCGCTGAGATCATTAACCATGTATTCCGCCAGACTGCGCAGGCCGTCGGTCAGCTTGAACAGGCGGGCACACAGTTCGGTCAACGCAGGCGGCAGCGCGCCCATTTCGAAGCGGTACTCGGCTTCGGGCACGTCCGGCGGTAAATACTGGCTGACCTGTTGTTCAATCAGCAACAGCAGTTCGCGCATCTCGGCGCAGTGAGTGTGCAGACGTTCGGCATTGGTCAGCGGTGGCGGGTTCTTCGGCGTGAACAGCGCCAGACATTGTTCAATCTGGCGGACAAAATTATCAAGTTGCAGGTGGTTCCACACGGCGGTGATTTCCGCCTCAACTTCAAGCGCATCGCGGGCCACATCGGGCAGATGATGGCCTTCATCCAGCACCAGCAATAAATCTTTGGCCGGCGGAAGCACCGATTCTGACTCCAGCGCCGCCATCACCAGCGCGTGGTTGGTCACCACCACATCGGCACTTTCAATCTCTTTGCGCGCCACAAAGTACGGGCACGCTTTGAAATAATGGCAGTTGCGACCCAGGCAGTTGGCTTTATCAGTGCTGATTTTGGCCCACAGCGGATCCTGAATCGTCAGCTTGTAGTGATCACGCAATCCGTCCCACTCGTAGCGGGCCAGCGCGGTTTCCAGGGTTTTCGACAGTTTTTGCTCTTCGCCACTGGAAGGCGCTAATTCATCCCCGAGGAACAACCCCAAATCACCCTGCGCATTCTCATTACTCATCATCGACAGATTACGCGGGCAGACATAACGACCCCGACCAAACGCACCGGTGAATTTTAAATCTGGAATGATTTTTTTCAGCAGCGGTAAATCTTTGCTAAAAATCTGGTCCTGCAATGCCACGTTGGCGGTGCTGACGATCAGCGGTTTCTCCTCCTCACGGCTGACAGCAATGCCGGGGATCAAATAAGACAGGGTTTTGCCGACACCGGTTGGCGCCTCAATCGCCAGATGGCGTGCGGAATCCCCGGAGAATGCCTTCGCGACCTCAGCAATCATCTGACGCTGTGGTGCACGGGAAATAAAGTCCGGGATTTGCTGTTGCAGGGCTTTGTACCACTGACTTATCTGAGCTTTAACTGCGGGGGAAAGCGCCATTCATCTCTTATAAAGTTGCGTTATTAAGGGAACATCCGGCGGGCATTGTCCCACAGACGGGCCTTGGGATCAGCCTGCAATTGTTGTTACTGAACGTGTAAAAATCAGTTCACTTGTAAAATATCTATAAAGTTCATTTTCACTTGTCATAAATAGGTCACATAAATAAGGTAAAAAATCCTCGCTGTGAGAATTTCAGGCACACATTGAAAGCACAGTACACAAGATGAATAGCGTCTTTTTAATGAAACCTTTTAATACTCTCTCCAATGAAAGGGTTTAAAAGAAAGCAGGGTAAAAAAATGAAACATAAGATTCTGGCATTATTAATTCCTGGTTTATTGATTGCGTCCGGGGCTCACTCAGCAGAAATTTATAATAAAGACGGCAACAAACTGGATCTGTACGGTAAAGTCAAAGCAGAGCATTATTTCTCTGATGACAACAGCAAAGACGGTGACCAGACTTATGTTCGTATGGGTTTCAAAGGACAGACACAAATTAACGACATCCTCACCGGTTATGGCCAGTGGGAATATCAGGTAGCCGCTAACCATTCCGAATCACAAGGCACTCAGGACACTAAAACCCGTCTTGGTTTCGCCGGTTTGAAAGTCGCCAACTACGGTTCATTCGATTACGGTCGTAACTACGGCGCACTGTATGACGTCGAAGCCTGGACCGATATGTTCCCAGAGTTCGGCGGCGACGGTTATACCAAAGCTGACCGCTTCATGACCGGGCGTGCCAACGGCCTGGCAACTTACCGTAACCGCGGCTTCTTCGGTCTGGTCGATGGCCTGAACGTTGCGTTGCAGTATCAGGGTAAAAACGAAAACGACAGCCGTACCTCCACCACGGCGAACGGCGACGGTTATGCGCTCTCTACCACTTATACCTTGGGTGACTCAGGTATCAGTGCCGGTGGTGCATACGCGTCTTCTGACCGTACTAATGGGCAGACAGCCTCACGCTTTGGTAAAGGTGATAAAGCTGACGCCTGGACCGGTGGTCTGAAATATGACAACCACGGTGTTTATTTAGCCGCTATGTATGCTGAAACCCGTAATATGATCGGTATTTCCGTACCCGGCAGCCTGGCTGGAACAGCAGCATCTGTCAGCGGTTACGCAAATAAAACCCAGACATTTGAAACTGTTGCTCAATATCAGTTCGACTGGGGTCTGCGTCCGTCATTGGGTTATGTACAGACTAAAGCAAAAGATATTGAAGGCATTGGTGATGCTGACCTGACTAAATATGTCGACGTCGCTGCAACCTATTATTTCAATAAAAACATGTCTACCTTCGTTGATTATAAAATTAACCAACTGAGTGATAACAACACGCTGAAATTGAATAATGATGACACCGTGGCAGTCGGCCTGGTTTATCAGTTCTAAGATTGACCCGTGTGACCTTCACAAGTCCACACACCACCCTCATTGATAAAATTTTACTCGCTTCACTATTCGCCGGGCTCATCCCCCGGCTTTTTTATTGCCTGTGTCGCATGACCCGATCTTCACTCTTCACTAATCTCATGAATCTGCTAATGTTTTAAGGATTTTTCTTATAATGCATAAAGGTGATAGTGAATGAACAAGATGACGCTTTGCGCCACCGGCGCGTTAGTGATGCTGGCCCTGACCGGCTGTGCGCAACAAAAAACGGATGCCCAACAAAAGCTTAACGATCAATCTGTCATGGCGTTGAACTGGTTCCAGCAATCCGGAGAGTATCAGGCGCTGACCTATCAGGCATTCAATGCCGCCACGATGGCCTTTGATAATGCCAAACCTCTCGACGGCAAACCTAAAGCCGTGGTGGTTGATCTCGACGAAACGATGATCGACAACAGCGCCTACAGTGCATGGCAGGTAAAAGCCAACAAACCGTTCGACAGCAAAACCTGGTCTGCATGGACCTCAGCCAAACAGGCGCTGGCGATTCCAGGTGCCGTGAATTTTGCGAATTACGTGAATTCTCATGGCGGGACGATGTTCTACGTGTCGAACCGTAAAACCAGCGAATACGCCGCGACAATGGATAACCTAAACCGCCTCGGTTTTACTGGCGTGAACGAAAAAACTTTGCTGCTCAGTAGCAATACGTCGAATAAACAGACGCGCTTCGACGCGATTAAAGCCGCTGGCTACAACATTGTTATCTACGCCGGAGACAATCTGAATGACTTTGGCTCAGCCACTTATCATAAAGACAACACCCAGCGCCGCGCCTTTGTAAACCAGAACCACAGCCAGTTCGGCACGCAGTACATCGTATTGCCAAACCCACTGTACGGTGACTGGGAAAGTGGCCTCGCGGCAGAGTACAACAAGCTGACTCCAGAGCAGAAACTCAAGGTTCGCGATACGAATTTGCGGGCGTGGAGTGGGAAGTAAGGCTTTAAAAAGCTGAGCAAAGTTTTTTAAGGTCAAGGTCGTGGGCACCGGCCCACACCGGTTTTAAATTCAACCTCAAAATCAAGACCTTGGGTTGCCACCCAACCCTGCTTTTAAAGTCAAAACCGTGGGCTCGCCGCCCACACCGAAGACCTTGGGCTGCCGCCCAAACCGGCCTTGAGGGGCGCCTATCGCCGCGCCCCTCAAGACTCCCCGGCTCTTTAACTGCGCGCTATCGCTGAATCGGGATGGCCGTGTTTCAGTTACCATTGCAATAGCCGCAAAATCCCGCCGCGTTGCGGTTCCTTCACTTCAGGTTCGGACCAGCTCGCAATAAAACCGCTCGCCGTTTCTCACCGTTCGTTCAGCGGCATTTTTGAATGCGGCCAAAGCTTCTTTAAATTCAAAATCAAAACCCTTCACTTTTTGCCTTTCAAAACCACGATTACACTCAAAACCAGAACCAGAACCAGAACCAGAACCAGAACCAGAAACGTTTTGTCTTTTGAAAAAGCCTGGGCCGCGTTCAAAACGACGTCGAGGGAGAGGCGGAAAACCGCGTGGGATTTTACGCGGGTTGAAGCCCGAACTGAGAGCACCGCGCAGCGGCGGAGTTTGCGGCTATAACAACGGTGTCTGAAACACGGCCATTGTGACCAGCGCAGCTGCTGTTTTTAAAAGAGCGCGGAGTCCAGAGGCCCGCGCGACTGCGGGTCTCTGGTCGGTGTGGGCCGACGCCCACGACCTTGACCTTGAATTTGAATTTGAATTTGAATTTAAAATGAAATTTGTAATTAAAGCACCTTGTACATCACTGTCGTCGACTCCAATTCCCCCGCCGTGGAAACGGCATAAACCGGAATTCGCCCCGCCACTTTATATTCCAGCGAGGTGTATAACCCCTCGGCGGCACCGCCGGAAATGGTGTCCAGCACCAGCAGGGTTTTGCCTGCGCTGCGCGCGACCAGCTCAATGGCCACCATCAGCGAACGGGCGATACCCAAACGGCGGGCGTCGGGGTGAACCATCAGCTTATTCACATCGCCACGATGGGTTCCGTTGGCAGGCTGGCTGACAGCCAGTTGCACCGTACCCACAATCTTGCCGTTCAGCCGCGCCACCAGCAAACGGCGCTCTCCTGACATGAAGGCAGGAATGAGTTTCTGCCAAAACACCAGCGCCTGGGCGTGCCCGAAAGGCGGAACAAAACCGATACTCGCCCCCTGCGCTACCGCCTGATCCAGCGTTTCAGCCAGTTGATTCAGGTCATCGGCGCTGAGTGCGCCGTCAAACACTTCGGTCACAACCACTTCATTTTTTTTCGACATGCTGCTTGCCTCTGGGGTGACGGGTGGAGGATTTTAAGGCCGGGAGATGGCGATAACGTAGTGCGCGTCATCCGGCCCGGGAACGTGAAAGGATGACGTGCCGAACAGGTGGAAGCGCAGACTGTCACCCTTTTCCAGCCGGAAATGGCGCTGATCGAGTGTCAGTTCCAGCACGCCTTCAAGCAGCCAGATATGCTGCTCCAGGCCAGCCACCGGCGGTGAATCATAGGAGATTGTCGCACCGGCTTTAAGCTTTCCGGCCATCAGTTCAGCGCGAAAACCGTGGGCCGGTGGCGAAACCGAACGTCTTTCGAAACCGGTGTCCGTATCCCGCCATACCGACTGCTGCCCGTGGCGGATAAGCTCCGGCGGGTTGTCCTCCAGCGCCATCAACAGGCGGGAAGTGGTTAACCCATAAGCTGCACTGAGTTTGCCGAGCAGTGAGGCGGTCGGGCTGTTCTCCCCGCGCTCAATGCGCGACAACGTCGCCCGGCTGATACCGGTCTGTGCCGACAACACTTCCAGCGACCATCCCTGATTGACCCGCAGATACGCCAGCCTTTCCGCCAGCCGCATGTCGTCGTTCAGATGCTCCTCTTCCACAGTTCTCACCTTTCAATAAATTCCCAATATCGAGAATTTATTTCATATATGAGATTTTCGCAAGAGTCATTCCGTGAATAAATGTTGTTGGTTAATCCAACCCGCAGCGGTTGAAGTTGTACAACAACAATAAGCTTGTACAAGTTTATCTATACCAGCTAGAGTAAATATTAACGGTATGAATATTTCGGAAGGTTTTATGTCTCTGTACAGCATCGGCGAAGTCGCCCGTATTTGTGGTATCAATCCCGTCACCCTGCGTGCGTGGCAGCGCCGCTATGGCCTGCTTAAACCTCAGCGCACCGAAGGCGGCCACCGGCTATTTGGTGACCAGGATCTCGATACCATCCGCGTCATTTTGTCGTGGATCAATCGGGGCGTGCCGGTCGGGCAGGTTAAAGCCTTACTGGAAGGCAAAGTTGAACCACTACCGAATAGCTGGTCACAGTCGGAACATCGCCTGCTGGATGCATTGCAAAATAACAATATGCAGAAAGTGCGTCAGTTGCTCAGCGAACTGGGCCGTGACTACCCGGCCAACGCGCTGGTCAATAATGTACTGCGCCCACTGCGTTCCCGGCTCAGTTCCGGCGGCCCTTCATTGATGCTGCTGCGCAACTTGCTGGACGGCATCCTGATTGAACACACAGTGATGTGCCTGAATGCCGCCCGTAAAAAACCCGGCGTGCGGGTCGTGCTGTTGGGATGGGGGCCGATGGACAACACCGAACTCTGGCTTGAAGCCATTATTCGTAGCGAAGAAGGCGTGCAGATTGACGTGCTGCCACAGCCACTTGATGAACCGTATTTGGACAACATCAGCGCGCATCAGATTCTGTTGTGGTCCGAGGGCAGGCTGACCCGCTTGCAGAAAAATAAAATGATCCAGTGGCGCGAGCAGGGTCTGTCTGTCGGCTTGCTCGGCAGCGCTGCGCTGCTTACTGAATCTGACCCCCGCCAAGGAGACAATCATGACCTCTAGCCCTACTGATACCAACGACCTGATGGGTCCTCTCGAACGGCTGGCTGATTTTTATCGTCAGCTTGATGACAGCCAACTGCCACAGTTGTCGCGCATTTATCACCCACAGATTGAATTTATTGATCCCGTCGGTCAGCACCACGGCGTGGATGCGCTGGAGCATTACTTCCGACAGTTGCTGAAAACCATGAATTACTGCCGTTTTGATGTCCAGCGGACACTGTGCAATGGCAGCGAAGCCACACTGTTATGGCGTATGGACTATTCCCACCCTTCACTGAATAAGGGCCAGGATTTGTCGCTCGACGGGATCAGCCATCTGCGGCTGGCCGACGATCTGATTATCTATCAGCGCGACTATTACGATTTGGGGGCCATGTTATATGAGCATATTCCGATGCTGGGAACCGCCGTCAAAGCGTTAAAGACAAGGTTGAAATCATGAGTCATGTCTTGATTACCGGTGCCAGTTCCGGCATTGGTAAGCAGCTGGCGTTGGACTATGCCGCCGACGGCTGGAAAGTGACCGCCTGCGGGCGTGAACACGCCAGGCTCGAAGCACTGAATATGGCCAACCCGGCTATCGACACCCTGAGTTTCGATATGACCGATCTGACTTTAGCCCGCCAGGCCCTCGCCTGGATCCAGGCTGATCTGATTATTCTGTGTGCAGGAACCTGCGAATACCTGGACAACGGCGTCGTCGATGCAGAGAAAGTGACGCGGGTCATGAACACCAATGTGATCGGCCCGATCAACTGCCTTGACGCCCTGCTGCCGGGTTTGCAAACCGGTGCGCGTGTGGTGTTGGTCGGATCAACCGCTTCGCTGGTGCCGTTGCCACGAGCCGAGGCCTATGGCGCATCCAAAGCAGCGTTGGCCTATTTCGCCCGCTCTCTGGCGCTTGATCTTGCCCCGCGTGGGATCCACGTTTCATTTGTCATGCCCGGCTTTGTCAAAACGCCGCTGACCGAGCGCAACGATTTCCCGATGCCGATGATGGTCAGCGCCGAGAAAGCCTCTCAATATATCCGTGATGGTCTGGCACGCCAAGCCAGTGAAATTGCCTTCCCGCCGCTGTTTGCGTGGTTGCTAAAAACGGTCACCCTGCTGCCCCTGGCATGGCAAAAACGACTGACCCAACGGCTGGTAAGGTAACCGACTGATGAAAATTGCTATTATCGGCAGCGGCATTTCCGGGCTGAGCTGCGCTTGGATGTTGTCCCGCCAGTCACCCGACTGTGCTGTTACCGTATTTGAAGCCAGTGAAACACTTGGCGGCCACACGGCCACAGTGGATATTTCCCTCGACGGCCGTGACTACGCCATTGATACCGGGTTCATCGTTTACAACACGCGGACTTACCCGAACTTCATCGCCCTGCTGGACGAGTTAGGTTTGCAGGGGCAACCAACCGAAATGAGTTTTTCGGTACGCAATCCGCAAAGTGGAATGGAGTACAACGGGCATACGCTGAATACACTTTTCGCCCAGCGCGGCAACGTTTTCAAACCGAGATTCTGGCGTTTTCTGCGCGAAATTTTACGTTTCAATGCATTGTGCAAACAGCAGCTGAACAACCCGAATAATGACGAAGTCACCCTCGGCGATCTGCTGGATCAGAACCAGTTTTCTGAGTTCTTCGCCCTGCATTATGTCCTGCCGATGGGCGCGGCTATCTGGTCATCTTCACTGGGAGATATGATCCAATTCCCACTGTCACTCTTTTTGCGTTTCTTCGAAAACCACGGTCTGCTGGACGTCGCCAACCGTCCGCAGTGGATGGTGGTGCCCGGCGGCTCGCGGGAATATATTCGCCGGATGCAGCAGAAACTCCCTGCCCATGTTGAATTACTGACTGCCACACCGGTGCGTAGCGTGTTCCGCCATGCCGCGGGTGTCACGCTGCAAACCCCACGTGGTGCGGAGCATTTCGATCAGGTGATTTTCGCCTGCCACTCGGATCAGGCACTGGCGTTGCTCGGCGAGAATGCCAGCGATGATGAAAAAGAGATCCTTGGCGCGCTGCCGTACCAGTCCAACGACATCATTCTGCACACCGATACGCGCCATCTACCAAAGCAGAAACGGGCATGGGCCAGTTGGAATTACCTGCTGCCGGTGGAAGACCCGACTGTCCGGGAGCGCCAGGCCAGCGTGACTTACAACATGAATATCTTGCAGGGCCTGCATTCACCGCACACCTTCTGCGTGTCGCTGAACCCGGCCACGCCGGTAGACGAAAGCAAAATCCTGTTCCGCGCCCAGTACATGCATCCGGTACTTAACCTCGCCAGTCATGACGCCCAACAGCAACGTGGCTGGATCAACGGCCATCACCACAGTTGGTTCTGCGGCGCTTATTGGTACAACGGGTTTCATGAAGACGGCGTAAACAGCGCCCGCGACGTCGTCGACCAGCTGCTAAAAAGTCCAGCGCACACGCGTCAAGCGCACTCTAAACCGGTGGCATCATGAACAGCATGCTGTACGTCGGCGGGGTGCGTCATCGCCGGTTTACACCGGTAGAACACCATTTCGACTACGCGATTTTTATGCCGCTTATCGATCTCGATGAGCTGGATCAGCTGCATCAGGTTGGGATCCGGCTGGAGACGTTTTCCGCCGCCAGCTTCCGGCGCAGCGATTATCTGGGCGGCGGTGACATTAAAACCAAAGCCCAGGATCGCATTGCCGAACTGACCGGTGTCCGGCTGACAGGCCGGGTGATGCTGCTGTGTCAGCTACGCTATTTCGGGTTGTATTTTAATCCGGTCAATTTTTACTACTTATATGACAGCAACGATGTATTGCGCTGGATGCTGACCGAGGTGCGCAATACGCCGTGGAACGAACGTCACACTTACGCCGTCTTGCCAGACGGCAGCCTGCCGGTCGCCAAAGCGTTTCATGTTTCGCCATTCAACCCGATGGACATGGTTTATCACTGGCAGCTGACCCCGCCCGGAAAACAGTTACGCGTACATATAGAGAATCACCGCAAAACGCGGGAGTTCGATGCCACGCTGACCCTCAAAGCCCAGCCGCTGACCCGCCAGACCTTGCGCAAACAGCTCTGGCGACTGCCGTTAATGACCGGTAAAACCGCCGTCACCATCTACTTGCAGGCGGTAAAACTGTGGCTCAAACGCGCGCCTGTTTATTCTCACCCTCCCGCTGATAAGGACTGACGATGAGCAATCCCGATGTACAGCTTGTCCGTAATGGCGCAGAAAACCGTCGCAGCAAAACGGCACGCAGTGTGATTCTCAGCGTCCTGAAACAGCTGAGCGGTGCCGGTTTAACGATTCAGGAGCCGGGAGCGGAGCCGCTGTTTTTCGGCGATGAGAGTGCGCCGTTGCAAGGCGTGATTGAAGTCCAGCAGTTGCGCGCCTATCGCCGTGTATTGCTGGGAGGCAGCATTGCGGCCGGTGAAAGTTTCATCGATGGCGACTGGACGACCCCAAACCTGACCGCCGTACTGCAATTACTGGCCGAAAACCTCGGACTGGTTGATAAAATAGGAGCCCGCCTGAGCTGGCTGAGCGCGCCGGTGCACGGCCTGATCCACTTGCTGCGCAGCAATAGCCGTAAGCAGGCGCGCAAAAATATCTCGGCACATTATGACCTCGGTAATGACTTCTATCAGGGCTTTCTCGACAGCCAGATGCTTTATTCTTCGGCCTGGTATCAGGAACCGCAGATGACGCTCGAGCAGGCGCAACAGGCAAAAATGCGTCGCCTGTGCGAGCAATTGCAACTGCGCCCCGGGGATCATCTGCTGGAAATTGGTACCGGCTGGGGCGCAATGGCGGAATTCGCCGCACGCGAATACGGTTGTCAGGTCACCACCACCACCATTTCCCGCGAACAGTATGATTTTGCCGTACATCGGATGGAAAAAGCCGGGCTGAGCGACCGGGTCACCGTGCTATTTGAAGACTATCGCGCACTGCGCGGCCAGTACGACAAACTGGTGTCTATCGAGATGATCGAAGCGGTGGGTAAACGTTATTTACCCACCTTTTTCAAACGCTGCAATGCACTGTTAAAGCCCCAGGGGCGCATGGCGATTCAGGCCATCACCATCGCGGATCAACGCTATAAGTATTACAGCCGCAATGTGGACTTCATTCAGCGCTATGTTTTCCCCGGCGGTTTCCTGCCCTCGATCACCGCCATGAGCGAGGCCATGACCCGTCACACCGGTCTGGTGGTACGCGACCTGTTTGATATCGGCTCCGACTACGCCCGCACGTTGCACGAATGGCGCGAGCGCGTCGTCAGCTACTGGAACCAGCAAACCTCACCCGACAGCGATGATCGCTTCAAACGGCTTTGGCTGTTTTATCTGTGCTACTGCGAGGCGGGTTTCCGGGCGCGCACCATCAGTACCGTGCAGATGACCGCAGAGAGGCGCTAGCCCTCCCTGGGTTGCCGCCCAAACCTGCTTTTAAATTCAAAGTCGCGGGCATCGGCCCACACCGGTGAACCTTGGGCTGCCGCCCAAACCCGCTTTTAAATTCAAATTCCAGTTCAAGACCGTGGGCGTCGGCCCACACCGACCAGAAGGCGGCCAGTCGCCGCCGCCCTCTGGACTCCCGGGCTTTTTAATGGAACACCGGCAGCTGCGCTGGTCACAATGGCCGTGTTTCAGGTATTTCCGTTATAGCCGCAAACTCCGCCGCTGCGCGGTAATCTCAGTTCGGGCTTCAACCCGCGTAAAAAACCACGCGGTTTTGCGCCTCTCCCTCGACGTCGTTTTGAACGCGGCCGAAGATTTTTCAAATTCAAATTCAAATTCAAATTTAAATTTAAATTCAAAACCAGTGTGGTGTTGACCTTCAAAATGTTGGGGCCGCATTCAAAAATGACGCTGAGCAAGCGGTTCGAGACCATAGGCTCGAAACCCGCA
>Ga0209901_1000055_pt1 | contig 88541 bp, 76 predicted proteins | sample OrgsoiDNA_201058_FD_185806 | JGI IMG/M metagenome (GOLD analysis project Ga0209901, IMG submission 185806) | Permafrost soil microbial communities from the Arctic, to analyse light accelerated degradation of dissolved organic matter (DOM) -... | ecosystem: Environmental > Terrestrial > Soil >...
TCGACGATATCTTCCGGCAGATGGTCATTGACCTCAGCAAAGGTCAGATAGCCTTGCTCCTTACCACGGGTGACAAGTAGCTTAAGCTGTGACTGCGGGTTTTGCTCCATAAGACGGTATCCACACTTCAGAGTATTTGGGTTCGTGTCGGTCGGGTGATATCGCCAACAATAACGTTAGGGGCGTTTATTGTGCCGCGGCCCACCAGGGCGGCTCTGCGCAGGGCCATGCCCCGCTTTATATCGGCACTTAAGCCGTGTTCCTGAGATAACGCTTCAAGCGCTATCTGTATGTTCTTATTTTTTAGTTCTTTCTCGCTAACACCTGATTCAGGGAACTGACTTCTGTGCGTTCCTCCGGGCTCAGGCCGTGCGTCCTGGCTTTGGCAATTAAGGTTTCAAGCCGTTGCTCTAAGATTGAGTCATACAGGCTGGCGAGCGTGGCACGAAATTCCTCTTCGACCATGTCCTCTACGATCATGTGGTTCCATGTCGCCAGAGTTTCAAGCTGTTGGTAGAACTTATTGTCGCGATAAAGTTCAAGTAACTGGCCTGTGGTCAGCCCCGGCTGGGCTAAGCAAGTGGTCACTAACTCACTGAATAAATCCAGTCCAGGTTGCTTCGCTTGCTCCAAACCTTGCAGCGAGGGTATAAGTGTAGCCAGTTGTGGGTTTTGTACCAGTAACCCTATAAGTATACGCATGGTTGTGCGTTTTAGCTGGGGCGCCTGATAGGTATTGCCATTCTCAGCCTGTTTGGGCATCAGCTTTTCGAGCTGGCTGTCATCCAAAATACCGAGCTTGTTCCCTAACAGCTGACGCAAATACATCCGCAACGTTTCACCGGGTACCTGACGGATAAGCGGCAATGCCAGCATGCTGAGTTTGGTTCGCCCGTCGGGGCTGCTCAAATCCACCTGCGGCATCAGTGAATCGAACAGGAATGTGGAAAGCGGCATCGCCTGCTCCATTCTCTGTTCGAAAGCTTCTTTGCCTTCCTGACGCACCAGTGTGTCCGGATCTTCACCATCGGGTAAAAACATAAACCGCAACTGGCGGCCATCATTGAGATACGGCAGCGCCGTCTCCAGCGCACGCCATGCCGCTTCACGTCCCGCGCGGTCGCCGTCATAGCAGCAGACGACGTTATCCGTACAGCGGAACATCAACTGAATATGGTCGGCTGTGGTTGAGGTTCCCAGTGACGCGACGGCATAATCAATGCCGAACTGCGCCAATGCCACGACGTCCATATACCCTTCAACCACCAGCAAACGCGTCGGGGTAGGGTGTTTCAACTGCGCTTCATACAGGCCATACAGCTGGCGGCCTTTATGGAAAATTTCAGTTTCCGGTGAGTTGAGGTATTTCGGGGTACCGTCGCCCAAAACCCTGCCACCAAATGCAATCACACGGCCACGCTTATCGCGGATCGGGAACATAACCCGTTCGCGGAAGCGATCATAGCTGCGTCCGTTGTCATTGGTGACCAACATACCGGCGTCAATCAGTGATGCTTTGTCATCGGCATTTTTACCAAAACGCTTTAGGGCGTTGTCCCAACCCGGCGGGGCGAAACCAATGGCAAAATGTTGGATGACGTCTGCACTTAAACCACGCTGGGCAAGATAATCCCGTGCGGGGGTACCTGCGGGTTGTTTAAGTGACTGTTGATAGAACTCGCTGAGCGGGGCCATCAACTGGTAGAGGCTTTGGCGCTGATGACGCTCCATCTGAGTCGGGCCGGTGCCTGCTTCGTACGGCACTTCCAAACCCTGCATTGTCGCCAGTTCCTCAATGCTTTCGACAAACTCAAGCCTGTCATAGTTCATCAGGAAATCGACGGCATTGCCGTGGGCACCACAGCCGAAACAGTGATAAAACTGCTTATCGCCATTTACGGTAAATGAGGGTGTTTTCTCATGGTGGAAAGGGCAGCACGCGTGATAATTTTTACCTTGTTTCTTGAGCTTTACTCGGGCGTCGATCAAATCGACGATATCGATACGAGCCAGCAAGTCATTGATAAATACGCGCGGAATTCTCCCAGCCATAAGCCCCTTACTCACTAGCCTATAAACGAGAACAAGCCGCGCATCCCTTTCGGAAAGCACGGCCTTCGTATGCTACTACGCAGTCTGCGCGTTCTTAATATTGCAAATCACGCGATTTGGGGTTGCCCCCGAAGATTAATACAGACGAGTGCGACGTGCGTTTTCGCGAGCCAGTTTCTTGGCGTGGCGTTTTACTGCAGATGCTTTAGCGCGTTTACGTTCTGTAGTCGGTTTTTCATAGAACTCACGACGACGAACTTCGGCTAATACACCTGCTTTTTCGCAGGAACGTTTGAAGCGACGCAGAGCTACGTCGAACGGCTCGTTTTCACGTACTTTAATTACAGGCATGTGCCTCTCACCTCGATAAAATCGGTTTGTTTGCTGATGTTGTACCAGCACATTTCAAAATGGTGCGGAATTTTACTCCAATTCGCGTCGCCTTGTAAAGCATAACGGCAAATTGAAACGGGTGCTCTTTGCAACCCTTCTGCAACATTGTACGCTCGCTTTTGCGTCGGGCGGCGATTATATACCAATCAACCCAAATTGCTCGACATTAATTGGTCGTGACGATGATTAGTAAAGTGGCAGGAATTCCAACGCCGGTGCAGCGCCAGCGCGCGCTTGTATGCTAAACTGCGCGCCGCGAGTGAGCGCTAAACAATGACGGAAAGAGTGATGCGAGTACTGGGTATTGAAACGTCCTGCGATGAAACCGGAATTGCAGTTTATGACAGCGAAGCCGGTTTATTAGCTAACCAACTGTATAGTCAGGTAAAACTGCATGCAGATTACGGCGGTGTGGTGCCAGAACTGGCTTCACGCGACCACGTACGTAAAACAATACCCCTGATTCAGGCCGCACTGAAAGAAGCCGGGCTGACCGCACAGGATATCGACGGCGTGGCTTACACCGCCGGTCCCGGTCTGGTCGGCGCGTTGCTGGTGGGTGCTACGATTGGCCGCTCTCTGGCGTTTGCCTGGGATGTTCCTGCGGTACCTGTTCACCACATGGAAGGGCATCTGCTGGCACCTATGCTGGAAGACAATCCTCCTGATTTCCCGTTTGTCGCGCTGCTGGTTTCCGGCGGTCACACGCAATTAATCAGCGTCACCGGCATCGGTGAATACACCCTGCTCGGCGAATCCATTGATGATGCCGCCGGTGAAGCCTTCGATAAAACCGCCAAATTATTAGGTCTGGATTATCCGGGCGGCCCGTTGTTGTCGAAAATGGCCTCACAAGGCGTGGCAGGGCGGTTTAATTTCCCGCGTCCGATGACCGATCGTCCGGGTCTGGATTTCAGTTTTTCCGGCCTGAAAACTTTTGCGGCGAACACCATTCGCGGCAATGACAGCGACGCGCAAACTCACGCGGACATCGCGCGCGCATTCGAAGATGCGGTCGTGGATACGCTGGCGATTAAGTGCAAACGCGCACTTGATCAGACCGGTTTTAAAAGGCTGGTGATGGCAGGAGGCGTCAGCGCGAACCGCACGTTGCGCGCAAAATTAGCCGAAATGATGACCAAACGCGGCGGGGAAGTTTTCTACGCACGCCCTGAATTTTGCACCGATAATGGCGCAATGATTGCGTATGCGGGCATGGTGCGGCTGAAAACCGGTGCGACCCCTGATCTGGGCGTTACAGTGCGACCAAGATGGCCTTTGGCTGAGCTGCCGCCCGTCTGACCTCACACCTTTCCTGCGTCCGATCAGTCAGGATTGTAGGAATAAAAGACAAAAAAATGACCTTCAGTAAGGTCATTTTTTGTATCTGAAATGTGAAAATTTTATTCTGATTTATCTTCTTGCCCGGATTTACGTTTCTTCTTCAGCTTGTCCCAGATTTTCCCTTCCTGGCCCCGCCACAGACGCTGAATATTGTCATGGTGGCGCAACAAGATAAGGCAGGAAAGCATAGCGACCGGGAAGGTGAATTCAGGTTTAAACCACCACACGTAAAACGGGGCGATCAGCGCGCTGACGATCGCACCCAGCGAAGAATAGCCGCTGAGAAGTACCGTCAGCAGCCATGTGCCGGTCATCAGGCCGGTTAAGTCCCAGCCGATAGGCGCGATAGCACCGAATGCCGTTGCCACGCCCTTGCCGCCTTTAAAGCGGAAGAAGACCGGGTAGATATGGCCGAGGCAGGCCGCGATGGCGGTGAGGCCAAGGTACATCGGCGGAATGTTGAGACGATAAGCCAGCCAGACCGGCAGCATCCCTTTGAGTACATCAAAGATCAGAACTGCAGCCGCGGCAACACGTCCACCCAGGCGCAACACGTTGGTCGCGCCGGGATTGCATGAACCCGCCGTGCGCGGATCAGGCAAACGGGCTACCCGGCAGACCAGAATCGCACTGGAAATCGAGCCGCAAAGGTAGGCGAAAATAATCATTCCAAGCGCGGTAGCACTCATAAAGCCGTTCCGTCTAATAAGGGTCGTTTTAATCGCAACATACATGGATAATACGCATTTTCTGCTGGAAGTGGTATCCGGCTTGGCCAAAAACAGAGAATCGCGTGATGGATATCGTATTTATTGAGCAACTAAATGTAATCACTACCATTGGTGCCTACGATTGGGAACAGACCATTAAACAGAAACTGGTGTTCGATATCGAACTGGCGTGGGATAACCGCAAGTCGGCTTCCAGCGATGATGTGAATGACTGTTTAAGCTATGCGGATGTCAGTGATGCCGTCATTGAGCACGTCTCCACGCAGAATTTTGCGCTGGTTGAGCGGGTGGCGGAAGAAGTGGCAACGCTGCTTCTGGCACGCTTTAACTCGCCATGGGTGCGGATCAAGCTCAGCAAGCCCGGCGCCGTGGCGCAGGCTGCTAACGTTGGGGTGATCATTGAGCGCGGCCAACGTTTTTAATTTCGATAATGGATAGAATTCAGAATCAGCTTGTCTATTGATTGTCATAAAGAAGCATTACAAGTAGAAGCCGGCTCGCCGGTTTCGCTTGATTGAAGCGACTCAGCATGATGTCGCTTTTTTATTGTCTGTTTTGCAGCATATTTTGCCCGCATGCGGGCCACTATTAGGGTTGGGTAAACTAATGATCGCTGAAAGTCATTCTTTGCTGGTTGCCGTAATTATGGGAGTGGTGGAAGGGCTGACCGAGTTTTTACCGGTTTCCTCCACCGGGCATATGATCATCGTGGGTAACCTTTTAGGGTTCACCGGAGATAAAGCCAAATCGTTCGAAGTGATCATCCAGCTGGGCTCCATTCTGGCGGTCGTCGTGATGTTCTGGCGTCGTTTGTTCGGCATGATTGGCCTGCATTTTGGCAAACCACCGGTTCATGAAGGCACGGGAACCCGCCGTCTGAACTTACTGCACATTATTCTGGGCATGATCCCTGCGACAGTGTTGGGTTTGCTGCTGCATTCACATATAAAATCGCTTTTCGAGCCGAAAAACGTGATGTATGCGCTGGTGGTCGGGGGCTTCTTACTGATCGCCGCCGAGTTGTTTAAACCGAAAAAGCCCCGCGCAGAAGGTCTGGATGACATGACCTATACGCAGGCCTTCCTGATTGGTATGTTCCAGTGTCTGGCGTTATGGCCGGGATTCTCGCGTTCCGGGGCAACAATCGGTGGCGGGATGTTGCTGGGCGTCAGCCGTTTTGCTGCGTCTGAATTCTCGTTCCTGCTGGCCGTGCCGATGATGCTGGGTGCCACGGCGCTGGATCTTTATAAAAGTTACAGCTTTTTGAGCATGGCTGATTTGCCGATGTTCGCGACCGGTTTTATCACCGCGTTCATCGTCGCGTTGTTTGCTATCAAAACCTTCCTGGCTGTGATTAAGCGTATCTCGTTTATTCCGTTCGCGATTTACCGCTTCTTCGTCGCGCTGGCAGTGTACTTCGTCTTTATTGCCTGATTTTCAGCAGCTTAAAACTAAAAAAAAGCCCCGACGGGAAACCGTGCGGGGCTTTTTTTAGAATACGTCCTGATCAGAGATCGGGCTCCTGCGTTTTCTTCCATTCGGCCAAAACCTGCGTGCGGCGTTTTTTCAGCTCGTCGCGGATTTCTATCCCCTGAAAACCGTCATCCAGCACTTCTTTGTTGGAAATACTGCTGGCGATAGCAAAGGCTTCACGCAGGAAATCTCCCTGCGGATAGGGATTATCTTCAAACGTCGTACGCCCTCGCGCATCGGCTTCGCTGGTCATGATCATTTGCTCAAGGCGCTGAGGTTTGCGCCAGACATCAATGGTATCGAACAGCTTGAGCAAGGTTTCCGGGCGCAATTTATTCACGGTGTGGATAAGGTCATGGAATTCTGCCACCAGTTTCGCCAGGTCACGAATATGCGTCGGGACTTTCAGCCGCTGGCAGATATTTTCCACCAGTTTGACGCCGGCCGGGCCGTGACCGTGATGGTGTGGCCAATACTGCGGCGGCGTCAGGCCTTTGCCTAAATCGTGGCACAGTGCCGAGAAACGCACGTCAACGTCCGGAGAGAGCAGGCTGGCGATTTTCAGCGTCATCAGCGTGTGAATGCCGGTATCGATTTCCGGATGCCATTTTTCTGGCGCGGGGACGCCAAACAGCGCATCTATTTCCGGGAACAACACTTTCAGCGCGCCACAGTCGCGCAGCACCTGGAAGTACACCTGCGGATCCTGAGTTTGCAACGCCTTCTCGGTTTCTTTCCACACGCGTTCTGGCGTCAGCGCCTGCAGTTCGCCGCTTTCCGCCATCTGCTGCATGAGCGTCTGCGTTTCTGCTGCGACGGTGAAACCCAGATGCGCAAAGCGTGCGGCAAAACGCGCAACGCGCAGAACGCGCAGCGGATCTTCACCAAAGGCATCAGATACGTGGCGCAGCTGGCGTTTTTCGAGATCGCGCTGTCCGTGATAAGGATCGATTAACTGGCCATCCGCACTTTTGGCGATGGCGTTGATGGTCAGATCACGACGCATCAGATCTTGCTCTAACGTGACGTCCGGCGCGGCGTAACAGGTAAAACCGTTATAGCCGGAGCCTGATTTGCGTTCCGTTCTTGCCAGCGCATATTCATCACGGCTGACCGGATGCAGGAAGACCGGGAAATCTTTACCGACCTGCTGATAACCGCTTTCCAGCATATATTCAGGCGTCGCGCCCACGACCACCCAATCGTGTTCAGACACAGGCAGGTTTAATAAACTGTCTCGGACTGCGCCGCCGACCAGGTAAATCTCCACGCGATAACTCCTGAAATAAGGCTCGTAAAGCGCACCGTGGCGCCCAAAGCAGGGATGGGTTCTGTCTTCATCATAGCAAAGTTGCGCTACGGATTTCCTGATTGATGCAAACACGAAAAGGCACCGAAGTGCCTTTGGGTTAACATCCAAACAGGAAATGTGTGACGGCGTAAACCGGTCAGCTCATCCAGCGGTCTTTTTTCTTACGACGTGGGATGAGGTGCGGAAGCAACAGGCCGAGAACCAGACCCACACCCGCGACACCGCCACCGTACATAAACCACTGTAAAATAATGGTGCGCTGTTTGTCGTCAAGCTGGACGTTTACCGCGTTAACTTTCTTCTCCGCGATAATCTTCTGGTTTTTCAACTCCTGATTCTCTTTCTTCAGGGCGTTGATAATGCTGTCACTGGAGGCGACTTTGCTCTGCATTTCCGCTGTGCGCTGGTTCCAGCTGGAATCAATGTTCGTCAGCTTGTCGGTCAGCGTTTTCACTTGCTTCTCGAGATCGGGAACGCGGGTACGGATACTCGGTAAATTACTCAACTGGTCGAGAGGGATCCAGGCGGTTTTCCCTTTCGAGTCAATAATTTCACCGTATTTAGTGCTGTCGTTGACGCTGCGCAGGGTGACTTCATCACCGGCATTGAGGGTGCCAACAATGCGATACTGGTTACCCGGACCGCTATGGATGTAGGTGATCAAATCGTCGGAAATGTAGCGCTTCTCATCGGCATGAGCGCCCCAAGTGATGCTTAAGCCAAGCAAAGCGAAACCAATCAGGCGTAATTTATGCATTATTTCATCGTTTCTTTGTGAATTTAGGGAACGTGAAGTGTGGATCCGTTTTATCGGGATACGTCTTCCAGCGACCGCGGTCTTAGGCGCTCGCGTTAATTTGGTGACCGATAGTAAGGGCAACAGTGTGACGACGCAATGCATAAACCGGAATGAGAACTATCTTACAATCCCGCAACATGCGGCTTGCGCGCTGTGCTTATGGTAGAATTCTGGCGACGCGTTTATCCCTTTTGGCAGCAAAGAATCGGTGTGAAGACCCTTATGACCGTAGAAATAGAATTAAAATTTATCGCCACCCCGGCCGCGATTGCCGAATTACCGGCACAACTCGCTCGATTTAACAGCGAGCACACCGCGCCTTCGAAACTGACCAACATCTATTTTGAGACTGCGGAAAACTATTTACGTTCGCACGACATCGGTCTGCGTATCCGTGGTTTTGACGATCAGTACGAAATGACCATTAAAACCGGCGGCAAAGTGTTGGCTGGTTTGCACCAGCGTCCGGAATATAACGTTGAGTTGAAAAAGCCGGTGCTTAAGCTCAGCGCGTTCCCGAAAGACATCTGGCCGGAAGGCTGCAAAGTCGCGGCGCTGCAAAAAGCCTTAGTGCCGTTATTTCGCACCGATTTCACCCGTGAAAAGTGGGTGATCACTTACGGCGAAAGCGAGATCGAACTGGTGCTGGATCAGGGCGAAGTGGTGGCTGGTGAGTTGTCTGAGCCGCTATCTGAAATCGAACTGGAGCTGAAAAAAGGCAACACCGTGGATTTGCTGGCGCTGGCCGCTGAAATCGGCGAGCACGGCGGTTTGCGTCAGGGCGGATTCAGCAAAGCTGCCCGCGGTTACCATCTTGCGAAAGGTAACCCGCTGCGTGAAACCAAACCGTTGCCGGTCTATAAAGCCCAGCCAAAAGCCACGGTTGAACAGGCGATGACCGGAATGTTCGAGCTGGCGCTCGATCACTGGCAGTACCATGAAGAACTGTGGGTGCGCGGCGACAAACTGGCGCGCCCGGTGGTCTTACAGGCAGTGGAAACTGTGCGTCAGATTCTGGTGCTGTTTGGCGGGCTGGTGCCGCGTAAAGCGTCCTCTGAACTGCGTACGCTGCTGACCGATCTGGTGCCGGTGCTGGAACAGAAATCTGCCGATGCGCAGGACGTCTGCTTCAGCGCGACCTATTTGAAAAGTAAGTTAGTGCTCACGTCATGGCTGACCACGTCGGGCTGGACGCCGTTCATCGATGACAAATCGGCGAAGAAGCTGGAAGGCTCCTTCAAGCGCTTCTCTGACATCATGCTTGGCCGTACCGCAGCCGATCTGAAAGAAGCCTTTGCACAGCCGCTAACCGAAGAAGGTTACCGCGATCAGCTGGCGCGCCTGAAGCGTCAGATCATCACCTTCCATTTACTCTCGGGTGCCTATCCTGAGCGCGACGTCGCCGACTATCTGGCGGGCTGGACGGAGCTGCAACAGGCGATTATCCAGAAGCAACTGGCGCTGGAGGATTCCGCCCGTTCCCATGCGGTGATGATGGATGCGTTCTGGTTAAACGGCCAGCCACGTTAATTGACTGATAAGCCTGGGCTCGTTGCCCGGGCTTTTTTTTTGCAAGGAATCTGATTTCATGTTGCCACTTTCTCCTGTTTTGCAAAGCCACGCCCAAAGTTTGCTTGAGCAATGGCGTGAACATCCTGAACCACTGCCGCTTCCCGACGAGGAACAGCTGGCGGTGCTGGCGAGCAGTCAGTTTGTAACGGACAGCCTGCTGGCATTTCCGCAGTGGTGGCATGAAATCGTAGAAAATCCGCCACAGGCGCAGGAATGGCAATTTTACCGCCAGTGGCTCGAAGCTGCGCTGGAAAGCGTGACCGATGAGAACGGGCTCATGAAAGCGCTGCGCCTGTTCCGACGCCGTACGCTGACTCGCATTGCGTGGTCACAGTCGGCGCAAACCAGCGAAGCCCAGGATACGTTACAGCAGCTGAGCGAACTGGCGGAATTGCTGATCGTCAGCGCCCGTGACTGGCTGTATGAGGCCTGCTGCCGCGAGTTCGGTACGCCGGTCAATGAAGCCGGTGAACCGCAACGCATGCTGATCCTCGGAATGGGTAAACTTGGCGGCGGCGAACTGAATTTCTCCTCTGATATCGACCTGATTTTTGCTTATCCGGAAAACGGCCAGACCCGGGGGGGCCGCCGTGAACTGGAGAATTCACAGTTTTTCCTGCGTCTGGGGCAAAGGTTGATCAAAGCGCTGGATCAGCCGACGCTGGACGGCTTTGTATACCGCGTCGATATGCGGCTGCGGCCTTTCGGCGACAGTGGTCCGCTGGTCATGAGTTTCCCGGCGCTGGAAGATTATTATCAGGAGCAGGGGCGCGACTGGGAACGCTACGCGATGGTGAAAGCGCGGCTGATGGGCGGCGCGGAAGACATCAGCAGTCAGGAACTGCGCAAGATGCTGAAGCCTTTTGTGTTCCGCCGTTACATCGATTTCAGCGTGATCCAGTCCCTGCGCAATATGAAAGGGATGATCGCCCGTGAAGTCCGCCGCCGGGGACTGAAAGACAATATCAAGCTGGGGGCGGGCGGGATCCGCGAAATTGAATTTATCGTGCAGGTTTTCCAGTTGATCCGCGGCGGGCGCGAGCCTGCGCTGCAACAACGCGCTTTGCTGCCGACCTTGCAGGCGCTGGAAAAACTCGGGCTGCTGCCTGTCGAACAAGTGATGCAACTGCGCGCCAGCTATCTGTTCCTGCGTCGTCTTGAAAATCTGCTGCAGGCCATCGGTGACGAACAGACGCAAACCCTGCCTGCGGACCCGCTGAATCAGGCGCGTCTGGCGTGGGGGATGAATTTCAATGACTGGCCGCAGCTTCTCGACGCAGTGAATGCTCACATGCAAGCCGTGCGCGCCGTGTTTAACGATCTGATCGGTGATGACACGCCTGACACCGAGGACGATCAGCAGCAGTCATCCTTCAGCAGTTTGTGGAGTGATTCACTGGAGCAGTCCGAGTTAGCGCCGTGGGTGCCGCAGCTCGACGAAAATGCGCAGCGCCACATCCTGCAGCAAATCGCCGAATTCCGGCGTGACGTCGATAAGCGCACCATCGGGCCGCGCGGTCGCGATCAGCTGGATTTGCTGATGCCCCGCCTGCTGGCGCAGGTTTGCACCTATAAAAATGCCGATGTGACTTTGCAACGTCTGATGCAGTTGTTGCTGAACATCGTCACGCGGACGACTTATATTGAGCTGCTGGTCGAATATCCGGGCGCGCTCAAACAGCTTATCCGCCTGTGCGCCGCCTCGCCAATGGTCGCGTCGCAGCTGGCGCGCCATCCGTTATTGCTCGATGAACTGCTCGATTCACGCACGCTTTACCATCCGATTGAACCGGGCGCGTACCGCGATGAACTGCGCCAGTATCTGATGCGCGTGCCGACGGAAGACGAAGAACAGCAGCTGGAAGCCGTCCGTCAGTTCAAACAAGCGCAACACCTGCGCATTGCCGCCGGCGATATTTCCGGTGCGCTGCCGGTGATGAAGGTCAGCGATCATTTAACCTATCTGGCCGAAGCGATTCTGGACGTGGTAGTGCAGCAGGCGTGGGATCAGATGGTGGTGCGCTACGGCCAGCCGACGCACCTGACGCAGCGAGAAGGGCGCGGGTTTGCCGTGGTCGGCTACGGCAAACTGGGCGGTTGGGAACTTGGGTACAGTTCCGATTTGGATTTGGTCTTCCTGCTCGACTGCGCACCTGAGGTGATGACCGACGGCGAGCGCAGCATCGACGGGCGACAATTTTATCTGCGACTGGCGCAGCGCATCATGCATTTATTCAGCACCCGTACGGCATCCGGCATTCTGTATGAGGTCGATCCGCGCCTGCGTCCTTCCGGCGCGTCCGGTATGCTGGTCAGCACTATCGAAGCCTTCGCGGACTATCAGGCCAATGAGGCCTGGACCTGGGAACATCAGGCGCTGGTGCGTGCGCGCGTCGTATACGGCGATCCGCAGCTGGCACAGCAGTTTAACGCCACGCGCCACGACATTCTCTGCCGCGAGCGTGAGGGCGAAGGGCTGCGCAAAGAAGTCCGCGAGATGCGCGAAAAAATGTACGCGCATCTCGGCAGCAAAAAATCTGCCGAGTTTGATCTGAAAGCCGATCCGGGCGGCATCACCGATATTGAATTCATTGCACAATATCTGGTCCTGCGGTTTGCGCACGAGAAGCCGAAACTGACGCGATGGTCGGATAACGTGCGAATTTTCGAACTGATGGCGCAAAACGGCATCATGCCGGAGGAGGAAGCGCGGGATCTGACTCACGCTTATGTCACGCTGCGCGATGAAATCCATCACCTCGCATTGCAGGAACACAGCGGCAAAGTAGCCGCAGGCAGTTTTGCCACAGAACGTGAGCAAATCCGCGCCAGCTGGGCGAAGTGGCTCGGCTAAGGGTTTTTATTCGGGGTGTGATATTATCCGCCGCACTATTTTTATGTCTGGTTTTACCTGTTTTGGAGTCTTGGGATGAAAGTGACTTTGCCTGATTTTCACCGTGCCGGTGTGCTGGTGGTCGGTGATGTAATGTTAGACCGCTACTGGTATGGCCCGACCAACCGAATTTCACCGGAAGCGCCGGTACCGGTCGTTAAGGTCAATACCATCGAAGAACGTCCTGGCGGCGCGGCTAACGTGGCGATGAATATTTCGTCCCTCGGTGCTTCTTCCCGTCTGATCGGTCTGACCGGCGTGGACGATGCGGCGCGCGCATTGGGCGAGCGTCTGGCGGAAGTGAAGGTTCACTGCGATTTCGTGGCGTTGCCGACGCACCCGACCATCACCAAACTGCGTATTTTGTCGCGTAACCAGCAACTGATCCGCCTCGACTTCGAAGAAGGTTTTGAAGGCGTCGATCTGCAACCCATGCTGACCAAAATTGAGCAGGCGCTGCCGGAAAGCGGTGCTCTGGTGCTGTCTGATTACGCCAAAGGCGCGCTGACTGAAGTGCAGAAAATGATCCAGCTGGCACGCAAAGCGGGCGTTCCTGTTCTGGTCGATCCAAAAGGCTCTGACTTTGAGCGTTATCGCGGCGCGACCTTGCTGACGCCTAACCTGTCAGAATTCGAAGCCGTGGTCGGCCGCTGTAAGAATGAAGACGAACTGGTCGCGCGTGGCATGCAGCTGATTGCTGATTTTGAGCTGTCCGCGCTGCTGGTGACCCGTTCAGAACACGGTATGACGCTGTTGCAGCCGGGAAAAGAGCCGCTGCATCTGCCGACGCAGGCGCAGGAAGTGTATGACGTGACCGGTGCCGGTGACACGGTGATCGGCACGCTGGCTGCTGCGCTCGCGGCGGGGAATACGCTGGAAGAATCCTGCTTCCTGGCCAACGCCGCCGCAGGCGTGGTGGTCGGTAAGCTCGGCACCTCCACCGTATCTCCGGTGGAACTGGAAAACGCCATCGGTGGCCGTTCGGACGTCGGTTTCGGCGTCATGACGGAAGAGCAGTTAAAAGCGGCTGTGGCGATGGCGCGTCAGCGCGGCGAGAAAGTGGTGATGACCAACGGCATCTTCGACATTCTGCACGCCGGGCACGTTTCCTATCTGGCGAACGCCCGTAAACTCGGCGATCGTCTGATCGTCGCGGTGAACAGCGATGCATCCACCAAACGTCTGAAAGGCGAAACCCGTCCGGTCAATGCGCTGCAAAACCGCATGATCGTGCTGGGTGCATTAGGCGCCGTGGACTGGGTGGTGTCATTTGAAGAAGATACCCCGCAGCGCCTGATCGCCGGGATCTTGCCGGATCTACTGGTCAAAGGCGGCGACTACAAACCGGAGCAAATCGCCGGTTGTGATGAAGTCTGGGCCAACGGCGGCGAAGTGCGCGTGCTGAACTTTGAAGACGGATTATCTACCACCAAGATCATCAACCAGATCAAAGCGCAGGACTGATCCAGTCCTCCACGCACTGACCGAAGGGCTTATCTGATAAGCCCTTTTTCTTTATCTGAATTTCAATTCAGAAACCAAAACGGAAGTGACTCTGTTGTGAGCGGATTAAAACAGGAACTCAGTCTGGCGCAGGGCGTCGGTTTGCTTTCTACCTCATTGCTCGGTACCGGTGTATTCGCGGTGCCCGCGCTGGCGGCGCAGCTGGCGCAAAACGACAGTCTGTGGGCGTGGCCGGTGCTTATCCTGCTGGTATTCCCGATTGCCATCGGCTTCGCCGCACTCGGGCGACATTTTCCCAGTGCGGGCGGGGCGGCGCATTTCGTGGGCAAAGCTTTCGGGCCGCACATGGCGCGTGTGACCGGCTGGTTGTTTTTATCGGTGATCCCGGTCGGTTTGCCTGCCGCGTTACATATCGCCGCCGGTTTCTGGCAGGCGGCATTTGGCTGGAGCAGCGAAAATCTGCTGCTGGTTCAGCTTGGTACGCTTTTCGTGATCTGGTTCCTTGGGACGCGCAGCGCGGGGTCGAGCGCCAATATTCAGACGCTGATTGCGGCGCTGGTGATTGCTCTGGTCATCGCCATCTGGTGGAAAGGAGATATTACGCTGCCGGAAATTCCGTTGCCCGCCGTTCGCGATATCTCGCCATCAAACCTGTTTGATGCGCTGGCGGTGATGTTCTGGTGCTTCGTCGGGCTGGAGGCTTTTGCGCATCTGGCGACAGAATTTCGTAACTCGGAACGGGATTTTCCGCGTGCTTTACTCATCGGTATGCTGGTTGCCGGCGCCGTGTACTGGGGTTGTACCGTGGCGGTATTGAAATTCCATGCGTGGGGAGAAGGGAAGGAAGCGGGGGCGTCACTGCCGGGTATCGTGGTGCAACTGTTCGGGCAAAAAGCACTGTGGGTGGCGTGCGTTATTGGCTATCTGGCGTGCTTTGCCAGCGTGAATATTTACACCCAAAGCTTCGCAAGGCTGGTGTGGTCGCAGGCGCAGCTCAAGCCGGAAAGTAAACTGGCGCAGCTCTCTGCGCAGCGCGTTCCGGTTGCCGCATTGAATCTGGTGGTCGGCTGCTGCGTGCTGTTCACGCTGCTGATCTACTGGCTGCATCTGCCGCTCGGCGCGCTGATCACTTACGCCAACGGGATCTTCATTCTGATTTATCTGCTGTGTATGCTCGCCGGAGCAAGGATCCTGAAAGGTCGCTCGACGTGGATGGCGATGCTCGGCGCGGTATTATGCTGCGGATTGCTGGCGATGGTGGGCTGGAAAGCGGCGTATGCGCTGATAGTGTTTGCCGCGCTCTGGCTGCTTTTACCGCGCGCTAAAACGGTGATTCACACGCGATAGAGTGTCTGAAAGTGAGACATAAAAAAGGCCTGCTGAGCAGGCCTTTATCGTTTCTGACGAGCGGGGAAATCAGACCGGGTCTTGCGGTTTTTCGGCGTCGGTCAGTTTACCTTCCAGAGCGGCCAGACGTTGTTCCAGCACGGCCAGTTTTTCGCGGGTGCGCAGCAAAACCTGGGTCTGCACATCAAACTCTTCGCGATTGACTAAATCCATGCGGCTGAACTGTGCCTGCAATACCTGACGGATTTTCTTCTCGGCATCTTCACCAAATTCGCGGATCCCTTTCGGCATAGACTCGTGAACCTGGCGGGCAATTTGTTCAATTTTTTTCGGGTCAATCATGTTATTTCCTTTTCTCGAAGGAGGTGCTTTTGCTTAGTGTAATCGTTGATGACGTTTCTATAAACCTTCCGGGGCACTAATTGGCCAAACCGCAGGATTGCTCTGGTCATTTATTGGCGTTATAGTTGATTTGCTTATTCTCAGGGCGGGGTGAAAGTCCCCACCGGCGGTAAACCACAGAATATCGGAAGGATCATAATCCCTTCCATGTGGAAGCCCGCGAGCGCTCAATCCTTCGGGATTAGAGGTCAGCAGATCCGGTGTAATTCCGGGGCCGACGGTTAAAGTCCGGATGGGAGAGAGTAACGATTCAAGCCGGGCAAAATTTGTCCGCTGCGTTATTTTTTATAACTGTAGCACGCCATCAGGCCGCTGCAGCTAGCCTCCTCAAGACGCCCTGATTCTGGTAATCCACATACAGAACATGAGGTTATTTTTACCATGAATCAGAACCTACTTTCCGAATTCGGTACACCTGCTGAACGTGTTGAGCGCGCTATTGACGCCATTCGTAACGGCGTAGGTGTGATGGTGCTGGATGACGAAGATCGTGAAAACGAAGGCGATTTAATCTTTGCCGCCGAAAACATGACAGTTGCACAAATGGCGCTGACTATTCGCCACGGCAGCGGCATCGTGTGTCTCACCATGAACGAAGACAACCGTAAAAAGCTCGATCTGCCGATGATGGTGGAGAACAACTCCAGCCAGTTCCAGACGCCTTTCACCGTGACCATTGAAGCGGCTGAAGGCGTCACCACCGGCGTTTCTGCCGCTGACCGTATCACCACCATCCGCACCGCGATTAAAGACGGCGCAAAACCTTCTGACCTGAGCCGTCCGGGGCACATCTTCCCGCTGCGCGCGCAGGCGGGCGGCGTGCTGACCCGTGGTGGTCATACCGAAGCCTCGATCGATCTGGTGACGCTGGCCGGTCTCAAACCCTTCGGTGTGCTGTGTGAACTGACCAACGATGACGGCAGCATGGCACATGCGCCAGAAGCCATCGTCTTTGCTAAACAACACAATATGCCAGTGGTGACCATTGCCGATCTGGTGGAATATCGCCAGGCGCAGACCCGTCAGGCAAGTTAACTGTCTGGCGGTATGATATAGAAAAGGTCGCTTATGCGGCCTTTTTGCTTTTTATAGCTGATTTTTGTCTGAACGGACGTTGTTAATAAAATACGGCCCCGCCGCCTTTGATTTTTCCCTTCAAATTTATTGAACATCTCCTTCATGGTTATCCGGCTGTAACCCGCACTGAAAAAGAGTACCGTATTTTCATTACGCGGCAGCCCGCTGATGAGCGCCGCTCTCTTTTATTTTGCGGTAAGGAATTCATGATGACGACTCAACGTATGCCCGCACTTTTCTTAGGCCACGGCAGCCCGATGAACGTGCTGGAAGACAACACTTACACCCGTGCCTGGCATACGCTGGGCGAAACATTACCCCGGCCAAAAGCGATTCTGGCGGTGTCAGCTCACTGGTTTACCCGTGGCACGGCGGTGACGGCGATGGAAAACCCGCGCACCATTCATGACTTCGGCGGTTTCCCGCAGGCGTTGTTCGATAAACGCTATCCGGCACCGGGTTCGCCCGCCCTGGCAAAACGAGTACAGGAGCTGCTCAGCCCGGTAAATGTGCTGGCGGATACCAGTGAATGGGGCTTTGACCACGGGACCTGGGGTGTGTTGATAAAGATGTATCCCGACGCCGATATCCCGGTCATTCAGCTGAGTATCGACGGCACACAGCCGCCGGAATATCACTTTGAGCTCGGCAGAAAACTGGCCGCGCTGCGTGATGAAGGCGTGATGATTGTCGCCAGCGGCAACGTGGTGCATAACCTGCGGATGGTGAAATGGGACGGCAACGGCGAACCTTATCCGTGGGCGATCGCATTCGAGAAATATGTGAAAGATAACCTGAGCTGGAAGGGCGCCACGAAGGATCATCCGCTGGTGAACTTTATGGATCACGAAGGCGGTGCGCTTTCTAATCCGTCACCCGATCATTACCTTCCGCTTTTGTATGTGCTGGGTGCGTGGGACGGCGTTGAGCCGGTGACTCAGCCGACCGACGGACTGGTAATGGGATCGCTTTCGATGCTTTCAGTGCAGGTGGGTTAACTCGGAAAATAAGAAGGATAATGATTTTTCATTATCCTTCTTATGCGCTTTAGCCGACGATGGTGTGCGGATAGAAACGTGACAGATCCTGCGTGATCAGCGCTTTGTCTTCGCGGATGCCAATGCCGCAAGGTTGATCGTTCACCAGCCAGCTGCCGATCAATACGTAGCTGCCGTCAAAGACAGGAAGCGGATGAAACTGCTGCACGATCATGCCTTCTGCACCGTACGGACCTTCCACGCTCGCAACTTCCTGACCTTTCTCGATGACCTTAATGTTTGCGCCTTCGCGGGAAAACAGCGGTTTGACCACATAATGATCCAGTTCCGGATGCGCATCATCTGCGAAGTATGCCGGTAACAGATTCGGGTGATCCGGGAACATTTCCCACAGCAACGGCAGCAGGGCTTTGTTCGAGAGAATGGCTTTCCACGCCGGTTCCAGCCAGCGTACACCGGCATCTTCCAGCTTGGTGGCGAAGATCTCGCGGAACATAAACTCCCACGGATACAACTTGAACAGGTTGGAAATCACCTGATCCTGAGGATCGGTAAACTGGCCGCGTTCGCCCAGGCCGATCTCTTCGATATACAGAAACTCGCTGGCCAGTTCCGCTTCCAGCGCGCAGTCCTGCAAATATTGCACGGTGCCGCGATCTTCTTCTGTGTCCTGACAACAGGCGATGTGCAACAGCGAAAAGCCGTGCTGGTTTTTCAGTTCGGCAAAACGCTCAATGAGCTTTTCCTGCAAACTGTTGTACTGATCGGCATCCTGCCGCAGGTTACCGGCCGCGATTTGGTCTTCAAGCCACAGCCATTGGAAGAACGCCGCTTCGTACAATGACGTCGGCGTATCGGCGTTATTTTCCAAAAGCTTAGGCGGATTGACACCGTCGTAGGCCAGGTCCAGCCGCGAATACAGCGAAGGCTGCTGCGTACGCCACGAACTGCGGACAAATTCCCAGACATGTTTTGGGATCTGGAATTTGGCCATCAGCGCATCGTCACCCACCACGCGTTCGACCACTTTTAAACACATCTGGTGGATATCGGCGGTAGCGTCCTCGATCTCTTCGATCTGCGCCAGCGAGAACTGATAATAAGCATCTTCACACCAGTAAGGTTCGCCATACATGGTGTGAAAATTGAAGCCGAACTCCGTGGCTTTTTCGCGCCAGTCCGGACGCTCGGTAATCGGTAAACGTTTCATGTGCGTCTTAGCCACCCATGCTGCGGCCAGCACTGCGCGGAGCGGCAGTGGAACTGCGCTGCATAGACGTTTGTTTCGCTACGCTTTCGCCAAAGCCGCCACGGGTGATGGTTTTGGTGACAGCAGGTTTCGGTGCCATCGCTGTTTTCGGCACGTTCATGGTACGCCCGCCCGCGGTTGCCGGGCCGTAGTTCTTACCTGTCGCATCGACGAATTTGCCGTTGGCCGGGCTGGCCGGGTTTTTAGAGCTGAAAAGTGGCTGCTGCGCGTAAGCACCGCCGCTCATCATACGTCCCATCATGTAACCCGCCATCAGCGGCATCCACATGCTGCCGCTGCTCTGGCCTTCGGCGGAAGCCACACCGGATTGCGCTGGCGTCTGCGTACACTGGCCTTCGCCGAATTCGGCAATACAGTCTTCACGAGAGGCGTATTTCGGCGCGGTTTTTTCAGCGTCTTTTTTGGCGGCATCATAGGCTGCGACGCATTGTGCGCTGCCGGACGGATTCGCTTTAGAGCAGTCGTCCGCGTTCTGATACAAAGACACCGTTTCATCGGTTTTCTCACAGCCTGACAGCATGAATACAGCGCCGACAGCCAGTGCGACAGGAGTGATTCGAGCGCTACGCCATGATTTACGGAAGGTAGCGAGGTTGACGTGTTGTGTCCGTTTCATCGTTCTTATCCCATATGCAGGGCTTTTTCGCCCTTTCCCAGTAGGGCTTAAGGATAGGGGAAACAGGGTGATTGTTAAAGCAGCGCACGCCAATTGTTACCAGACTTTACAGAGGGACGTGACAGAGGCAAAAAAAAGCAGCCTTTTCAGGCTGCCTCAGGATTTATGCTCAACAAAAAAGGGGACTTTTCAGGATCAGTTCTGGAAAGGATTACCGCTTTTTTTGGTGGTATTGGTGGTGGTCGTTGCGCTGGCTCTTTCAGTGCGTGGCGCAGCTGCCTGCGTGCCGTCACTGTTATAACCGTCAGCCGCAGCATCCTGGTTTGGCGTTTCAGGCGCTACCTGATCCGGTGCCGTAGGAACCGGTTTACCCAGCGCACCATTAAGTGCCAGAAGATCACTTTCGTTCAGTGTTCCCAGCGCTGATTTAATGTTCAGCTGGTTAATCAGATAGGTATAACGCGCGCTCGAAAGCTGTTGCTTGGCGTTGTACAGCGTTGTGGTCGCGTCCAGCACATCAACGATAGTACGGGTACCAACCTGGTAACCGGCTTCCATCGCATCCAACGAACTTTGCGCAGAGACAACGGCTTGTTTATAGGCGTTGATACTGCTGATGGAGGCAGAGATATTGTTGAAGGATGAACGAACAGTTTGCACTACGCTGCGGTGCGCGCTTTCCAGCTGCTCGCTGGCGCCCACAAAGTTGTACTGAGCCTGTTTCACCTGAGAGGTGACAGAACCGCCGCTGTAAAGTGGCAGGGAGAAGCTCAGGCCAATTTTGTTCTGGCCGGCATCGGCATCCTGATAGCTGGATCCGCCGCCGGTTTTGTCGCCGTTGTACTTGGTGTTGCTGATGCCGGTAGAGGCAGTCAGATCCACGGTCGGCATATGGCCGGTTTCAGCATAACGGATTTGTTCGCGGGCTAAATCTTGTGACAGACGCGCAGACAGCAAGCTCAGGTTGCGGCTTTCTGCTTCTTTCAACAGCGTGGCGACCGGCTGCGGACGCGTCGTGTTGAAGTTGTCGACGTTCAGGGAAGACAGCTGCGGATAATAAGTACCGGTCACCTGACGCAGGGATTCCAGTGCGTTATCCAGGTTATTACGCGCAGTGACTTCATTCGCCAACACGGTATCGTATTGTGAACGGGCGTTCTGCACGTCAGTGATTGCCACCAGACCCACGTTAAAACGCTGAGTGGTTTGATCTAACTGACGGTAAATAGCTTGTTTCTGCGCTTCGGTATAGGAGAGTGAATCGATTGCACTCAATACGTTAAAATAAGCTGTTGCAGAATTAAGGATCAAAGACTGTTGATCAGTCTGATAAGACACGTCCTGAATACCTGCGGTTTTTTCCTGCAGGGTCAGCGCGCGCCATTTTGACATATCAAAAAGGGTCTGCGTTAATTGCAGGCTGGCGCTGCCAACATTGCTGTTTACGCCATTTGCATCGCGGTAGCCATTGGTATAACCATAATCCGCACCCAATCCAAGTTGCGGTAATAAAGGACTGCGGCTTTCGTTAATTTTTTCGAATGCGGCATCCCGGTCAGCAGCTGATTTACGCAGGTCCGGGTTACTCGTCCTGGCTTGCTGATAGACCTGCATCAGGTTTTCGGCCTGGCTTATCGTACTAAAGCCGCCCAGGCTGAGTCCGATGAGAAGGGGGAGCAGTTTCTTCATTTGCATTCCTTGTTGTGCAGCAATGTTGTTATGTATGGTGACGCAGTCAAATACTCGAATAGACGCGGATTCTAGCAGAGTCAGGCTAAAGGGGCGGTTGGCTTAACGTGCCTTCCCAACTGAATGAGCCTAAATCTATCACAAACAACCTTGATTATTATTAACGCATTTTCATCAAATTGACCTCAAAAGGCGATAATTTACCTTTGTGAGGTATTAAAGGAGAACGCTCCATGTCTTCATTCAACAATTCACCGGTAAGTTTCGGCAAAGATGATGTAGAAATTATTGCACGTGAGTCACGATATAAAGGTTTTTTTTCTATTATTGCATATCGGTTTCGCCATCGTTTGTTTAATGGAGAAATGAGCGGCGAGGTGGTGCGTGAAGTTTTTGAACGCGGGCATGCGGCCGTGTTATTACCTTATGATCCTGAGCGGGATGAAGTGGTGTTGATCGAACAGATCCGCATCCCATGCATTGATTCCAGTGATACCCCATGGCTTCTGGAGATGGTCGCCGGTATCATTGAAGAGGGCCAAACGGTAGAAGAAGTCGCCCGCCGTGAAGCGCTGGAAGAAGCGAACATTGTGGTGAAACGTTGTAAACCGGTGCTGAATTATCTTGCGAGCCCCGGTGGTACAAGCGAACGTCTCTCCATCATGGTCGGTGAAGTCGACGCCACCACGGCAGAAGGAATTCACGGTCTGGAAGCAGAGAATGAAGACATCCGGGTACACGTTGTGAGCCGCGAACAGGCTTACCGCTGGGTGGAAGAAGGAGCGATAGACAATGCGGCGTCAGTGATTGCTCTGCAATGGCTGCAACTGCACTATGAATCCCTGAGAAAAGAGTGGGCCAACGAATGATTAAGCGCTATACCCCTGATTTCCCTGAAATGATGAGATTGTGCGAAACCAATTTCGCGCAATTGCGCCGTTTAATGCCGCGCACAGATGAGCCTGGCGAAACAGTGACATATCAGGTGAGTAGCGCCACGTATTGCCTGACGATCCTTGAATCGACGCGCTATACGTCCCTGGTAGAAATAAAACAGACTGCGCCTGCGGTCAGCTACTGGAGTTTGCCGTCGCTGACGGTCAGGCTCTATCACGATGCGATGGTGGCGGAAGTGTGTGCAAGTCAGCAGATCTTTCGCTTCAAAGCACGCTATGATTATCCTAATAAAAAGTTGCATCAGCGTGATGAAAAGCATCAAATTAACCAGTTCCTTGCGGACTGGCTGCGTTATTGCCTTGCGCACGGAGCGATGGCAATTCCGGTTTGTTAGACAGACTTCAATAACAAAGGAAACGATTTGGAAAGCCTGTTTAAACTGCCTTTGGTAAATGGGGCCAAAGTCAGAGTTCTACAGATTACCGATACCCATCTTTTTGCCGGTGAAGATGAAACGTTGTTGGGCGTGAATACGTTTAACAGCTATCGCGCTGTGCTGGACGCTATCAAGGCGCAGCAGCGCGAAGTCGATATCATCGCCGCGACAGGGGATTTGGCTCAGGATCAGTCGGTGGCGGCATACCATCAGTTTTGCCGTGGCATCAGCGAACTGCCCGCGCCCTGTGTCTGGCTTCCCGGAAACCATGATTTCCAGCCGGCGATGTTTGAAACCCTGCACGATGCCGGGATCAACCCGTCGAAGCACGTGCTGCTCGGCGATCACTGGCAAATCATTCTGCTCGATACGCAGGTCTTTGGCGTGCCGCACGGTGAGCTGAGCGAATATCAGCTGGAGTGGATGGAGCGCTGCCTGAAAGCCTATCCGGATCGCTATACTTTGCTGATGTTGCATCACCATCCGCTGCCATCGGGCTGTACGTGGCTCGATCAGCACAGCCTGCGCAACGCGCACATGCTGGCGAATACGCTGGTGAACTACCCGAAAGTGAATACGCTGCTGTGCGGCCATATTCATCAGGAACTGGATCTCGACTGGTATGGACGTCGTCTGTATGCCACGCCGTCGACCTGCGTTCAGTTCAAACCGCACTGCACCAATTTCACCATTGATACCGTTGCGCCGGGCTGGCGTTATCTGGATTTATATCCGGATGGCCGCGTGGAAACGCAGGTATTCCGTCTCGAATCCACCGAGTTTCACCCGGATACGGAATCGGACGGATACGAATGAACACCCTATTGTACCTGCATGGGTTCAACAGCTCCCCAAACTCGGCTAAAGCGACGTTGCTGAAAAACTGGCTGGCGGAACATCATCCGCGTATTGATATGGTGACGCCGCAGTTGCCGCCGTATCCGTCCGAGGCCGCCGAGTTACTGGAAACGCTGGTGATACAAAATGCCGGTAAGAAACTGGGCATTGTTGGCTCCTCGCTCGGCGGGTATTACGCCACGTGGTTATCGCAGTGTTTTGCCCTACCGGCGGTGCTGGTGAACCCGGCAGTCAAGCCTTATGAGCTGCTGATCGACTTTCTCGGGCAAAACGAGAACCCCTACACGGGCCAGCAATATGTGTTAGAGTCACGCCACGTTTACGATCTGAAAGTGATGCAGATCGAACCGCTGGAGTCGCCGGATTTACTCTGGTTATTACAGCAAACGGGCGATGAAATTCTCGATTACCGTCAGGCTGTGGCATATTACACCACCTGTCGTCAGACGGTTGAACCCGAGGGAAATCATGCATTTGTCGGCTTTGAGCGTTATTTTTCGCCGATTGTCGATTTCCTCGAACTGGCCGCAGACTAACATCGCAGGGTGACGTTCTCCCCGGATGTTGAGCGTCTGCGTGCTGCCAGTGCTTTTCCTCCCGCCCACATACTGTATCGTTAGCCCACAAACCTATGAGCCACGAATAATCAACGATGAGCCAATCTACTTATAACGCGGATTCCATAGAGGTCCTCAGCGGACTTGAACCGGTGCGCCGCCGTCCGGGCATGTACACCGATACCACCCGGCCAAACCACCTCGGCCAGGAAGTGATTGATAACAGCGTGGATGAGGCATTAGCCGGCCACGCCAAACGTATCGAAGTCATTCTGCACGAAGACCAGTCTCTTGAAGTCATCGATGATGGCCGTGGTATGCCGGTGGATATCCACGCAGAAGAAGGCGTGCCCGCCGTCGAACTGATTTTCTGCCGTCTGCACGCGGGCGGTAAATTCTCTAACAAAAACTACCAGTTCTCCGGCGGCCTGCATGGCGTGGGGATTTCGGTGGTCAACGCCTTATCCAAGCGCGTCGAAGTGGCGGTAAAACGCGGCGGCGAAGTGTATGAGATGGCATTTGAAAATGGCGATAAAGTTGAAGATCTGCATGTCACCGGCACCTGCGGTAAACGCAATACCGGCACCAGCGTTCACTTCTGGCCAGACGTCAGCTTCTTCGACAGCCCGCGTTTTTCGGTCAGCCGCCTCAGCCATTTGCTGAAAGCCAAGGCCGTACTGTGTCCGGGTGCTGAGATCATTTTCAAAGACAAGGTGAATAACACCGAGCAACGCTGGTGTTATGAAGACGGGCTGACCGACTACCTGATGGAAGCGGTCAACGGCCTCATCACTTTGCCGGAAAAAGCCTTTGTCGGTGCATTTGCCGGTGATATCGAAGCGGTAGACTGGGCGCTGCTATGGCTGCCGGAAGGCGGCGAACTGCTGACCGAAAGCTACGTCAACCTGATCCCAACCATGCAGGGCGGTACGCACGTCAACGGTCTGCGTCAGGGGCTGCTCGATGCGATGCGCGAGTTCTGCGAATTCCGCAATATTCTGCCGCGCGGCGTCAAGCTTTCTGCGGAAGATATCTGGGAACGCTGCGCGTATGTGCTTTCGGTAAAAATGCAGGATCCGCAATTTGCCGGTCAGACCAAAGAGCGTCTCTCTTCCCGTCAGTGCGCTGCGTTTGTTTCCGGCGTGGTGAAAGATGCCTTCAGCCTGTGGCTGAACCAGAATGTCCATGCGGCAGAACAGCTGGCAGAACTGTGCATTTCCAGCGCTCAGCGCCGTTTGCGCGCCGCCAAAAAAGTGGTGCGTAAGAAGCTGACCAGCGGCCCTGCGCTGCCGGGTAAACTGGCGGACTGTACGTCGCAGGATCTGAACATGACCGAACTGTTCCTGGTGGAAGGGGATTCCGCAGGCGGCTCGGCTAAACAGGCGCGCGATCGTGAATATCAGGCGATCATGCCGCTTAAAGGTAAGATCCTAAATACGTGGGAAGTCTCTTCCGATGAAGTCCTGGCGTCACAGGAAGTGCACGATATTTCCGTGGCCATTGGTATCGATCCGGACAGCGAAGACCTGACACAGCTGCGTTACGGTAAAGTCTGTATTCTTGCGGATGCGGACTCCGACGGCTTACACATCGCCACGCTGCTGTGCGCGCTGTTTGTCCGTCACTTCCGATCTCTGGTGCGCGGCGGCCACGTGTATGTTGCGATGCCGCCTCTTTACCGTATCGATCTGGGCAAAGAAGTGTTCTATGCGCTGGATGAGCAGGAAAAAGAAGGCGTGCTGGATCAGCTTAAACGTAAGAAAGGTAAGCCGAACGTCCAGCGCTTTAAAGGGCTGGGTGAGATGAACCCGTTGCAGCTGCGCGAAACCACGCTCGATCCGAATACCCGTCGTCTGGTTCAGCTGACTATCGATGAGAACGATATCGATCAGACGCTGCGCATGATGGATATGCTGCTGGCGAAAAAACGGTCTGAAGATCGCCGTAACTGGTTGCAGGAAAAGGGCGATACCGCCGAACTGGACGTTTAATCCCCTCAGACTGCGCCATAAAAAAATGCCGGACGCTTTGCAGCGCCGGCATTTTTGTTTTAAACAAAGGCAGATTTTAGGATCAGGCTTTTTCGATAATATGGATCACCACATCCAGCACGTCGGCTTTGATGTTTTCACGGTGCTTGTCCATGTGCGGTGCCTGCTGATGCGCTTCGAGGTGCGCAAGGCTTTCCCAATCTTCCAGCATGAAAATGGAATCAGGAACGGTTTTACGCCATGGGATCTGGCCGTTGAAATCAATGTAAGGCTCATAGCGGTGGCAACCTTTCTCTTCGAGAACACTTGGCAGCAGCGCGGTGATTTTATCCATGACCGCATCGCGGCGGCCCGCTTTTACTTTGATTTCGGCGATAACAGTGATCATAACTACCTCATTACACGAATGACTTTTTACCTTAGGCCTGACCGAAAACATTTTCAAGGTGCGCGCGGTAACGGGCGAAATCACCTTCGATATCAGGCTGCTTGATCACGTCGTTACACATGAAGGTCGGCAGGGTGTCCAGACCGATGAACTGGTTGGCTTTATGCTGTGCCAGATAGACACCGTCAACGCCCACGCCGTGGAAGAATTGTTCTTTATCGTCGAACGCTTCCAGCGGCGCATTCCAGGTCACGGAAAGCATGTAGCATTTGCCCTGCAACAGGCCGCCGGAACCGTATTTTTTCGCACCGTCTGAACGGGTACGGCCATCGCTGGCGTAGAGTTTGCCGTGGCCTTCGGTGAAGATTTCATCGATGTATTTTTTCAGCGTCCACGGCATGCCCATCCACCAGCCTGGTTGCTGATAAATGATGGCATCGGCCCACAGGTAGCTGTCGATTTCGGTCTGAACGTCGTAACCCTCTTCAAGCACGGTCACGCGTACGTCATGCCCCGCGTCACGCAGGAAGCTGGACGCGACGTCGGTCAGGCTGTTGTTCAGTGCACCTTTGGAGTGGGCAAAAGTTTTGCCGGCGTTAATAATCAGGATGTTGCTCATGGGATTTCCTTAAAATGAATTCTGGCTGTCAGGCTGTTGTCACGTAGTGTACTGAACTCTGCATCGCGAAAAAATGTGATATTGCGCACAAGACTATTGACCCAGATGCAATAATCGCCCGATTTACCCGACGTATTCGCCAGTGCGGTTGGCTAAAACGGGTTAAAAACAACGCATAAATACAGCAACTGTGACAGGAATACGGCAGATGATGTACTATCGCGGACATCATTGCCTCGCGGCTTGTGCCTTTGCGCGCCTGCGAGTGCAAGCTTCCTTAATTTCCAAAACGATAACGCCACGGGTCTGAGGATTAAACATCAATGAGCGAAATGACTCATGACGGAACAGAGCGTTTAGCACTGCATACGTTCACTGAGAACGCCTATCTCAACTATTCCATGTACGTCATCATGGACCGCGCGCTGCCGTTTATCGGTGACGGCCTGAAGCCGGTACAACGCCGTATTATTTATGCGATGTCCGAACTCGGCCTGAGTAATAACGCCAAATTCAAGAAATCCGCGCGTACAGTCGGTGACGTGCTGGGTAAATACCATCCGCACGGCGACAGCGCCTGCTACGAAGCCATGGTGCTGATGGCGCAGCCATTCTCTTACCGCTATCCGCTGGTTGACGGGCAGGGGAACTGGGGTGCACCGGATGACCCGAAATCCTTCGCTGCGATGCGTTATACGGAATCGCGCCTGTCCAAATATGCCGAAGTGCTGCTGCGTGAGCTCGGTCAGGGTACCGTGGATTATGTCCCGAACTTTGACGGCACCATGCAGGAGCCGAAAATGCTGCCTGCGCGCCTGCCCAACATTCTGCTGAACGGCACCACCGGCATCGCCGTGGGTATGGCGACGGATATTCCGCCGCATAACATCCGTGAAGTTGCCGCTGCTGCCGTCGCGCTGCTGGAAAAACCGGGCAGTTCACTCGATGACCTGCTGGAATTCGTGCAGGGGCCTGACTTCCCGACCGAAGCGGAAATCATCACGCCGCGCAGCGAAATCCGCAAAATGTACGAATCGGGCAAAGGCTCGGTGCGCATGCGTGCGGTCTGGCATAAAGAAGATGGCAGTGCGGTGATCACCGCATTGCCGCATCAGGTCTCCGGTGCGAAAGTGCTGGAGCAAATCGCCAGCCAGATGCGTGCCAAAAAGCTGCCGATGGTCGAAGATCTTCGTGACGAATCCGACCACGAAAACCCGACCCGTCTGGTGGTGGTGCCGCGATCCAACCGTATCGATCTCGATCAGGTCATGAATCACCTGTTTGTAACCACCGATCTGGAACGCAGCTACCGCATCAACATGAACATGATCGGGCTGGATCACCGTCCGCAGGTCAAAGGGCTGGTGGAAATCCTCACCGAATGGCTGGCCTACCGCCGCGATACCGTGCGCCGCCGCCTGAATTTCCGCCTCGATAAAGTTCTGAAACGCCTGCATATTCTCGAAGGTTTACTGATAGCCTTCCTGAACATTGATGAAGTGATCCACATCATCCGTACCGAGGACGAGCCAAAGCCGGTGCTGATGCAGCGTTTTGAGCTGTCTGATACGCAGGCCGAAGCGATCCTCGAGTTGAAATTACGCCATTTGGCGAAACTCGAAGAAACGAAAATTCGCGGTGAGCAGGATGAGCTGGCGAAAGAACGCGATCAGTTGCAGGCATTGCTGGGTTCAGAACGTAAACTCAGCACGCTTATCCGCAAAGAAATTCAGGCCGATGCTGAATCCTTTGGCGACGATCGCCGCTCTCCAATCATTGAGCGTGAAGAAGCGAAAGCGATGAGCGAGCACGACTTCGTGCCGTCCGAGCCAGTGACTATCGTGCTGTCTGAATCTGGCTGGGTGCGCAGCGCCAAAGGCCATGACATTGATGCTTCCGGTTTAAGCTATAAAGCCGGTGACAGCTTCCGTGCCGCCGCCAAAGGTAAGAGCAATCAGCCGGTGGTGTTTATCGATTCCACAGGCCGCAGCTACGCGCTGGATCCGATGACGTTGCCTTCCGCGCGCGGGCAGGGCGAGCCGCTGACCGGCAAACTGACGCCACCGCCGGGTGCGACGATTGAACATGTGATCATGGCACAGGACGACCAGAAACTGCTGATGGCCTCCGATGCCGGTTACGGTTTCGTGTGTACCTTCAACGATTTAGTGGCGCGTAACCGTGCCGGTAAAGCGATGATTACCTTGCCGGAAAACGCCAAAGCCTTTGCCCCCGTTGAGCTTAATGGCGCGGATGATATGCTGCTGTCCGTAACTGCCGCTGGCCGCATGCTGTTGTTCCCGGTGGCGGATTTACCGCAACTGTCGAAAGGCAAGGGTAACAAAATCGTATCAATTCCTTCTGCGCAGGCCGCTTCCGGTGAAGATAAACTCGCCTGGTTGCTGGTTCTGCCGCCGCAGACGTCGATCACCCTGCACGTTGGTAAGCGCAAACTGCTGTTGCGTCCTGAAGATTTGCAGAAATTCCGCGCGGAACGCGGGCGCAAGGGAACCCTTCTGCCACGCGGCCTGCAACGGATCGATCGCGTCGAAGTGGATGCGCCTGCCCGCAGTAAAGGCGGCGACAGCGAAGAATAACGCGCTGGCTCATCGGCACGGACAGGGCACATTTGTGCCCTGTCTACGTTGTGGCGTTCAGCTATTGTTTGGGACTGTTGTGCAGTGCAAAGATTTTACATTTGTATAAACAAAACCGTTGTATAGCGTCGAATCAGGCTTGAGAATAGTTCGGCGCACAGGGATCTAAACTGCACAGGTTTCTTACCGGCTTCGGCTGTAGTTTTAAGAGGATGTTATGTTATTTATTTTACGACTGATAATCGTGGTGATTTACTCGATTCTGGTAAGTTTTTTTGGCTGTATCTATTGTCTGTCTAGCCCGCGTAATCCGAAACATGTGGCGACATTCGGAAAGTTATTTGGAAATCTGGCGCCGGTATTTGGCCTGACCGTTGAAAAGCGTATTCCCGCGGAGGCGCCGAACAACGGTAAATGCATTTATATCGCCAACCATCAGAACAATTACGATATGGTGACCGCCTCGTCGGTTGTCATGCCCGGTACCGTCACCGTCGGTAAAAAAAGTCTGGTCTGGATCCCGTTTTTTGGTCAGCTGTACTGGCTCACCGGCAACCTGCTGATTGACCGTAATAACCGCGCGAAAGCCCACGGTACGATTTCGCAGGTTGTGAACCAGATTAAGAAAAAGAACCTGTCTATCTGGATGTTCCCTGAAGGAACGCGCAGCCGCGGTCGTGGCCTGATGCCGTTTAAAACGGGCGCTTTCCACGCAGCGATTTCAGCCGGAGTGCCGATCGTGCCAATTTGCGTATCGAACACCAATGGCAAAGTGAAGCTCAACCGCTGGTCCAACGGCCACGTCATTGTTGAGATGCTGCCGCCTGTAGATACAACCGGCTACACGAAAGACCGTTTGCGCGAATTATCTGAACACTGTCATAAGCTGATGGCGGATAAAATTGCTGAGCTTGATGCCGAAGTGGCGCTGCGCGAAGCCGCAGAAAAAAAATAAAAGTCATTAAATATCACATTAAAACCCGCTGCCATTGATGGCGACGGGGCCTACTTTTGTTTTCATGGAGAAGATATGTCACTCAGTCGTCGCTCGTTCCTGCAAGCCTCCGGCGTGGCTCTTGCCGCAGGTGCTCTGCCATTGAAAGCAGAAGCGAGTGGTTCGCAACCGGCCTTGCCTGTTCCGCCGCTGCTAGAATCGCGTCGCGGACAACCCCTGTTCCTTACGTTGCAATCCGCCCACTGGTCGTTCCTCGGTGGTGCCAAAGCGCCTGTCTGGGGCATCAACGGCATGTATCTCGGGCCGACGGTGAAAGTGCACAGCGGGGATGACGTGAAGCTGATTTACAGCAATCGTCTGGCTGAACCCGTGTCGATGACCATCAGCGGTCTGCTGGAACCGGGCACACTGACCGGCGGTGGTGCGCGCATGATGTCACCGGGCGTGGACTGGTCGCCGGTCTTGCCTATCCGTCAGCCAGCGGCGACGTGCTGGTATCACGCCAATACGCCAAACCGCATGGGACCGCACGTCTATAACGGGCTGGCGGGAATGTGGATTGTCGAGGATGAAATCAGCAAAAATCTGCCGTTGCCGAATCATTACGGCGTCGATGATTTCCCGCTGATCATTCAGGACAAACGTCTGGACGGTTTTGGTGTGCCGCAATACGACACACCCGCATCGGGCGGCTTCTTCGGCGATACCATGCTGGTGAATGGCGTGCAGAGCCCGTTCGTCGAAGTCTCACGCGGCTGGGTACGTTTGCGTTTACTGAATGCGTCCAATGCGCGTCGTTACGAACTGAGCATGAGTGACGGTCGCCCGTTCCACGTCGTGGCCTCGGATCTTGGTTTCCTGCCTGCGCCAATGACCGTGCAGCGTTTATCCCTTGCTCCCGGCGAGCGCCGCGAAGTGCTGGTGGATATGTCGCAAGGTGAAGAAGTCTCGATTACCGCCGGTGAAGCGGCGGGCGTGATGGAGCGTTTGCGAGGGTTGTTTGAGCCATCGAGTATTCTGGTATCCACGCTGGTGCTGACGCTAAAACCGACCGGCCTGCTGCCTTTGGTAACGGATAATCTGCCGATGCGTTTACTGGCCGATCAAATTCTCTCCGGCAACGTGATCCGCACCCGTGACCTGCGCCTCGGCGACAGCCAGCCGGGCGTTAACGGCGCCATGTGGGACATCAACCGTATTGACCTCACCGCCCAGCAGGGGACGTGGGAGCGCTGGACAATACACGCGGACATGCCGCAATCGTTCCATGTCGAGGGTGTATCCTTCCTGGTGAAAAGCGTCAACGGTGCTGCGCCGCTGGTGGAAGATGCCGGATTCAAAGATACGGTCTGGGTCGATGGTGATGTGGAGTTACTGGTGTATTTCAACCAGCCGTCATACGAGCATTTCCCGTTTGTGTATCGCAGCGGCGCGCTGGAACTGGCGGATCGTGGTTCAGCAGGCAATATGCTGGTTCAGCCGTCGATGTAACGATTTCGATGCCAAAAAAAACCCGCCAAGGCGGGTTTTTTAGTTTTCAGAACACTGCAGGATTACAGCCCCTTTTCAGGATCTGGCCCCAGACGGTGCTCTTTATCCAGTTTGGTCACTTCCGCCAGCTCTTCTTTCTCCAGTTTAAAATCAAACACGTCGAAGTTTTCGCGGATGCGTTTTGGTGTGACAGATTTCGGGATAACGATCAGCCCGTTATCCAGATGCCAGCGGATCACAATCTGCGCCGGGGTTTTATCGTATTTATCTGCCAGTTTCTGAATCAGCGGCTGATCGAAAACGCCTTCGCCGCCTTGTGCCAGAGGGCTCCAGGATTCGGTGGCGATATTGTGCGTGGCGTTCCAGGAATGCAGCTGACGCTGTTGCATCAGTGGGTGCAGCTCAATCTGGTTCACCACCGGGAAAATCCCGGTTTCATCTTTCAGTTTCTGCAAATGGGCGAGCGGGAAGTTACACACGCCGACGCTTTTCGCCAGACCCTCTTCTTTCAGCTTCAGCAGTGCTTTCCATGCTTCAACATAGTTGCCCTGTTGCGGCTGCGGCCAGTGGATCAGGTACAGATCGACATAATCGGTTTGCAGTTTTTTAAGGCTGGTTTCCAGCGCTTTTGGCGCATTCAGCTGATCGTCATTCCACAATTTGGTGGTGATGAACAGCTCTTCACGAGGAACGAGATTAGCGGCGATCGCTTCGCCAACGCCTTCCTCATTCTTGTAAATGGCGGCGGTATCGATATGACGATAACCGGTTTCAATGGCGGTTTTTACCGCCGCAGTAGCATCCTGATTACTGGCTTTCCATACGCCAAGTCCTAACTGAGGCATCAGGTTGCCATCGTGAAGTTTTATGATGGGTTGAGCTGCCATGAGTTTCTCCTTATGGGCGGACCGTAATTGACATCGTGCCCGCTGAAATACGCGGGCACAGACAGAAATGGGGCTTTAGCCTGAGACTAAGTCTAGTTAACGAAACGGCATCTTGCTGAGCAAGCTACTGATTTTATTTTCAACTCACCGATCGTTTGACGGTTTTTACTGTACGTCCAAACTGCCGCAGGGAAGATGCTCAATCCTGCTTAAGGCTTGCCTGTTTCTGCTTGTCTCTGTAGAAATGATGGCGGATATGGCACTATTAATGACGGTTTATCGGAAACGGGATGAAGTTAATATGGAAAACGTGGACAGCTTATGTGCCCGCATGTCGGCACGTGTCGCGCAGCTGAGCGGTGACAAAATACTCAGTAAATCGGCGGTGCCGCAGGTCACGTTGATGTATACCACGCAGTACCATGCGCGCCAGCCGGTGCTCTATAATCCCGGCGTGGTGATCCTGTTTCAGGGGAGTAAAGTGGGCTATCTTGGCAAAAAAACGTTCTCCTACGATCCGCACAATTACCTGATGCTGACGGTGCCGTTGCCGTTCGAATGCGAAACTTTCGGCAGCCCGGAACAACCGATGGCCGGTATTCAGATCAGTATCGATAATCTGATGTTGCAGGATTTACTGATGGATATGGGCGATGAGGCGATGGCGCATCAGCGCGAGTCTTCCACCGGTATCAATTCCGGCATTTTGGATGACGACATTCTGTGCGCCACTGAACGTCTGCTGGATGTGATGGATAAACCGCTGCACGCCCGTGTACTGGGCCCGAAAATCATCCGCGAGATTTTGTTCTTTATTCTGACCAGCGAAAACGGCGGGGCGTTGCAGGCGCTGGTGAACCGCCATACGCACTTCAGCCAGATAACCAAATCCTTGCGCCGCATTGAAGCTCAGTATGCCGATAATCTCAGCGTCGAAATTCTGGCGAGTGAAGTGAACATGAGCGTCTCGGCGTTTCATCACAACTTCAAAGCCGTGACCAGCACGTCGCCGTTGCAATACCTGAAAACGTATCGGCTGCATAAAGCACGCATGATGATGATTTATGACGGATTAAAAGCCAGTTCGGCGGCATTGCAGGTGGGTTACGAAAGCGCGTCGCAGTTCAGCCGCGAGTTTAAGCGTTACTTTGGCGTGACCCCAAGCGACGAAATTGCGCGCCTGAGGGAAGGGCATTTTGGCGCAGTGGCTGTCGCCGATGCATCATTTAAAGCGGTATTCTAGCTGGCGAGAATAGCGAAAAGACTGGCCTCAGGCGTGGGCTTTGCGGTTTTTCCACAGCACCACGAGACCGCCCGCAAGGCCAATCACCAGCAGCAGCACCGGTAAAATCATCAGCCCGGCCATGACCTGATCTTCATGACGTTTCACCAGCGGAATGTGGCTCATGGCAAATCCCAGCGTAATGACTACACCCACCCACAGAATGGCGCTCAGCCAGTTAAAGAACTGGAAACGTGCATTATTGAGGCCGGAGATCCCGGCCATGGTCGGCAGCAGGGTGCGCACAAACGCCAGAAAACGGCCCGCCAGCAGCGCCATCAAACCGTGCTCAATGAACATCCGGTGTGCGCGCTGATGATAATGCGCCGGTAGCTGCAACAGCCAGCCTTTCACCACGCGGGTATGCCCGAGCCATCGCCCCTGTATATAGCTCAGCCAGCAGCCAAGGCTGGCAGCGATCACCAGAATAATCAGCGTCGGGAAAAAGCTCATTACACCTTTGGCGATGAGCGCACCGGTCAGCAGCAGCAGGCTGTCGCCGGGCAGGAAAGAGGCGGGAAGCAATCCGTTTTCAAGGAACAGCGTGGTGAACAGGACAGCATAAATAACCCAAAGCAAATTGGGGTCGGCGAGCATAGTAAAATCATGCCGCCAGAGTGCATGAAAAATGTCGCAAATAACTGCCATATTCTGTCCTGTTGCTGTTCGTGTGCTGTTCGTGACAACTTTTGTCGATTCTAAGTGTACCGTAATTCGCGTTTTGAGATGTTGATCTGGGAACGCTCTGTTCGAAATGTAACCTCCGGGAATTATTGCCAGAGGTTATGGGTAGAGCTTACAGAGTATTCTCATTCTACGAATGGAAATCCGACAGATACCTTAACGATCTGAGCAGTCTGTCGCAATCCCTGTGTCTCAGACCGTGGCAATCCGTTCAAACGCAGCGCTCAGATCGGCGATCAAATCATCACAATGCTCCAGGCCGATATGAAGACGCACCAGCGTGCCGGTGAAATCGACGGTTTCTGCCGGGCGGATTGCCTGAATTTCTTCCGGCTGATTGGCCAGAACCAGCGATTCAAAACCGCCCCAGGAATACGCCATGCTGAAATGCTCGAAGTGATCAAGATAGTCTGAAAGCTGTTGCTTGCTCAGCCGCTGTTTCAGCACAAACGAAAAAAGGCCACAGCTACCGGTGAAATCGCGTTTCCAGAACTCATGGCCTTTGCTGCCCGGCAATGCCGGATGATTCACCACCGCCACTTCAGGGCGCGTTGCCAGCCACTGCGCGATATGCAGGCTGCTTTCTGCGTGCTGTTTCAGGCGGATGCCCATGGTGCGTAAACCGCGGCTGGCGACGTAGGCCGTATCGGCGTCAACCATTTGCCCCATCAGATAGGAATGCTCGCGCAGCTGCTCCCAGCATCGTGCATTGGAAACGGCGGTGCCGATCATTGCATCGGAATGCCCGACGATATATTTGGTTCCCGCCTGAATCGAAATATCGATATCAAACTCCAGCGCCTTAAACAGAATACCCGCCGCCCAGGTATTATCGATCATGATGACGACGTCCGGGGACACCGCTCGTACCGCTTTCACCATCGCCGGAATATCCGGTACTTCCATGGTGATTGAACCCGGTGATTCGAGGAACACCACTTTGGTGTTCGGTTGCATCAGCGCTCCCAAACCGCCACCCATGTCTGATGGGAAATAGGTGGTAGAAACTCCCAGTTTCTTCAGCACTTTTTCACAGAAATCCTGCGTTGGTTCGTAAGAAGAACCGGCCACCAGAATGTGGTCACCGGCACTGACAAACGACAGCACCGCATTGCTGACCGCCGCCGCGCCGCACGGATAGAGCGCACAGCCTGCGCCACCTTCCAGTTCGACCATCGCTTCCTGCAATGAGAAATGCGTCAGGGTGCCGCGGCGGCCATAGAACAGCTCGCCGTTAGCGCGGTTGGCAGTGGCGTGTTTTTTTTCGGCTACCGTTTCAAATACCAGCGATGACGCGCGCTGGATAACCGCATTCACTGAACCCTGCGTGAATTTCTTGTCCCGTCCGGCACTGACCAGCGCGGTTTCAATTTTCTTAGACGACATAATCCGTATTTCACCCTGATTGATTTTGGAGATCGGCGCGCTGTCGCGTCCGCTGACATGTCTTTAACTTAACATGAGGAATTTCAGGGATCTGTCTTTTGCCGGGTGAATGAAAAAATTTCAGTCAAAAAAAAGCCCGTTCGCAGAACGGGCAGAGGAGAAACCAGACACAAAGGAAAAATTAACCCGTATAGACCCCAAACAGTTTGGGCAGGAATAGCGAGATTGACGGGATGTAGGTCACCAGCATCAGCACCACAAACAGCACGCAGTAGAACGGCAACATGGCTTTGACGACTTTCTCGATGCTCTGTTTACTCACCGCACTGGCGACGAACAGCACCGAACCGACCGGTGGTGTGATAAGCCCGATCCCCAGATTGACCAGCATGATCATCCCGAAATGCACCGGATCGATGCCGAGCGATAACACCACCGGCAGCAGCACTGGCGTCAGGATCAGGATGATCGGCGCCATGTCCATCAGCGTACCGATCAGCAGCAGCATGATGTTGATCCACATGAGGATCACGTACTTGTTGTCAGAGATCGAGGTAAAGAACTCGGTGATCCGCATCGGCAGCTGCATGTAGGTCATCACTGCGCCAAAGCTGGCGGCGAAGCCAATCAGGATCATCACGATACTGACCGTTTTGACCGTGCGATACATCAGTTTTGGTAGCTCACTCCACTTGTAATCGCGGTAGATAAACATGGTAACGAAGAACGACCACAGGCAGGCAATGGCGGCGGATTCCGTCGCGGTGAAAATTCCGCTAAGGATCCCACCCATGATGATGACCACTGTCATCAGGCCCCACAGCGTGTCGATGAAAATCTTCAGCGCCTGGCGGAACGGCACGCGCTCACCTTTCGGATAACCGCGCTGATGGGCAAACACCACGCACATCACCATCAGCGTCAGGCTGAGCAGCAAACCGGGCAGAATACCGGCGATGAACAGCGCGGCGATCGATACCGTACCGCCGGTCGCCAGCGAGTAAATCACTGAGTTATGGCTCGGTGGCGTCAGGATCGCCTGCACCGAACCGCTGGCGGTGACCGCAGCGGCGAAATCGCGCGGATACCCTTTTTTCTCCATTTCCGGGATCATCACCGAACCGATCGACGCGGTATCCGCCACCGACGAGCCAGAGATCGCACCGAAAAACGTCGAGGCGACAATGTTTACCAGCGACAGTCCGCCGCGGATAAATCCGACAAAGATGTAGGCAAAACTCACCAGCCTGCGGGCGATGCCACCTTCGGCCATGATTGCCCCCGCCAGAATAAAGAACGGGATCGCCAGCAATGAAAACTTGTTTACGCCGTTGGTCAGCTGAATCATCAGCGCCTCAAACGGCAGGTCGATCCACCAGGCACCGGCCAGCGCGCTGAGCCCGACGGCGTACGCCACCGGCACGCCGATCGCCAGCATCACCCCCAGCGTTAACAGTAAAATAAGTGCGTCCATAAACGTCTCCGGGTCAGGCGTCGGAATTGCCCAGCATCACCACCGGGCGCTGATGCTGCGGTCCGGCGATGATCTGCTCAATGATGAATAAAATCGTCAGGGCGGATCCTATCGGTAGCGGCAAATAGGTTTCACCGGCGGTCAGCAGTGGGAACTCGGCTACCGGTTGTGTCCAGAGTTCGCTGCACAGATGCAGGCTGTACCAGAAAATGAAAATGCTGATGGCCAGCATCATCAGATCTGACAGCAGCGCCGAGAACTTTTTTAGCGCAGGGGGCAGGCGGTCGGTGACCATCGCCACCACGATATGAGAACCGGCGCGGTAGCTGACGGCAGCGCCGATAAAGGTGAATGTCACCATGCACATAATGGCGACCGGTTCAGGCCACGACAGCGCGCTGTTCATGACGTAACGGGCGAAGATCCCGATGGGGATCACTGCCACCATCAGCAATAACGCAATCCCGGCGAGCCACATTGCGGCGCGGTAAAGGATGTCCATCAGGGTGTGATATCCGGAAATCATAAGGCTTCCCCCGGTGAGTGTCGGAAAAGGGCAGCGGTCGCTGCCCTGCAGAGACAAGGTTTACTGAACGTCGGCGATTTGCTGCATCAGTGCTTTATGGTCTTTGCCGAACTCATCGCGCACGGACTGTGTGGCTTGCACATAAGTCGCCGGATCGATTTCGTAGAATTTCACGCCACCGGCTTTCATCGTAGCGAGAGCTTTCTCGTTATAGGCTTTCCACAGCTCACGCTGCTCGTCCTGCGCTTCTTTCGACAGTTTGAGGATCAGCTGCTGGTCTTCGGGTTTCAGTTTGTCCCACTTCACTTTCGAGTACAGGAACAGCTCAGGGATAATGAAGTGACGGCTGTAGGTGTAGTTCTTCACCACCGGCAGATAGTTGTGCGCGACGAAGGTCGGCGGATTGTTTTCGGTACCGTCGATCACGCCAGTTTGCATTCCGCTGAACACTTCACTGACGCCCATCGCCACCGGATTCGCGCCCATGGCTTTCAGCGTGGCCAGCGCAATTGGGCTGCCCTGAACACGGATTTTCATTCCTTTCAGGTCTTCGGATTTAACCACGGCTTCTTTGGTGATCAGGTTTCGCGTGCCGCCGTCCATCCAGCCGAGGAACACCAGGCGTGAATTCGGGTTGTTAGTGATCTTATCGCCGATTTCCTTACCAATCTGACCGTCGAGTACTTTGTGCATGTGGTCTTCATCACGGAATATGTAGGGCAGGGTGAAGACGTTGATTTCCGGCAAAATAGAGGCGACAGGCGTCATCGACACGCGAATGATGTCCAGCGCACCGAGCTGTGCCTGTTCAATTTCCTGCTTTTCATCGCCCAGCACACCGCCGGGGAAGGTTTTGATTTCAAGACGTCCGTCAGTTTGCTTGTGCAGCTTTTCGCCCATGTGCTGGACGGCAACGACGTTCGGGTAGCCTTGCGGATGCACATCGGCGGCTTTCAACGTCTGCGCTGACGCGGCGGAGGTAAATAACAGGGTGGCGGAACTCAGGCAAAGGCTGAGAAGTGCTTTTTGCAATTTCATCAGTTTGTCTCCAGGGGTATTCGGTATGAAAAAAGTTAGAGCGAAAATGAACCGGCCGGCGCACCGCGCGCTGTCAGATCTGCATGAGAGTATTGAAAATAATGATGTAAATGAAACGGATACAGGACATGCCAGTGTGTGGTCTTTGCCCGTGCTAAGCACCTTACCCTATTTATAACTGTTGGGTATTTGAGCGTTATCACAAACTCGCAACAAATGTAAAATACTGTTACTTAATATTTAAAACGTTGTTTTGTCTTTGGTAATTGCTGGCAGATGATTGATTTAGAATAGGATTATTTGCAAAAGTGTGACGCAGATTAAACTGTTGATCTATTAACCAAAGGGTCAAAACCTTGTCATCCGTCAAGGACACTGGCGGCGTCAGGCGCGACAATGTAAATAATAATGAGAACGACTATCAATTAGGTCTTTTTATTTGATATAATTCGGCGTTATTTAACCCATATACACTGATTCTGGCTGGAGGCGACGCGTGAAAACGGCTCGCAATAAGATGAAAAAAACGACCTCTGTATTGATGTCGTTAATGTTGGTCGCTGGTTTAAGCGGCAACGCAATGGCTGCGCCTGCGACGCCGGCGGCGAATGCCGTCACTTCTGAAACCACGCAACCAGCACCTGCTGCGACTGACGCTACGCCAGCGCCTGTCATGCAATCTTCGCAGACTGAAGCTCCCGTCATTCCAACCGATTTGTCCGTATTAGGCATGTACCACCATGCTGACGTGGTGGTGAAAACCGTCATGATTGGCCTGCTGCTGGCGTCAGTGGTTACCTGGGCATTGCTGTTCAGCAAAGGCTCTGAAGTGTTTACCGCCAAACGCCGTATGCGCCGCGAATTTGACGCACTGTCTTCCGTGCGTACGCTGGACGAAGCCGCTGAGCAGGCTGAAAGCTTCGCCGCCAGCAGCACCAGCGCGCAGATGATCCGCGATGCGCAGAATGAGCTCGAGCTGTCTGCCGGTTCTACCGACAACAACGGCATTAAAGAACGTACCAGCTTCCGCCTTGAGCGCCGTGTCGGCGCTGCTGGCCGTCACATGGGCCGCGGCAATGGTATTCTGGCCACTATCGGCGCGATATCGCCGTTCGTCGGCCTGTTCGGTACTGTCTGGGGCATCATGAACAGCTTCATCGGTATCGCGCAAACCCAGACCACTAACCTGGCCGTGGTTGCGCCGGGTATCGCAGAAGCACTGCTGGCAACAGCTGTGGGTCTGGTGGCCGCCATTCCTGCCGTGGTTATCTATAACATTTTCGCCCGTACCATCACGTCTTACCGCCATCAGGTAGGCGACGTGGCGGCGCAGATTATCCTGTTACAGGGCCGTGATCTGGATTTGGCTGCCAGCGAAGGCGATGCGCCGCGCGGTCAGACAGGTCAGTTACGCGTAGGATAAGAACAGATTATGGCTATTCGGTTAAACGACGATATCGACGAAAGCGGTGAAATGCATGACATCAACGTCACGCCTTTTATCGACGTCATGCTGGTACTGCTGATCATCTTCATGGTTGCCGCGCCGCTGGCCACCGTAGATGTCCGGGTAGATTTACCGGCTTCGACGGCCAAAGCGCAGCCCCGTCCGGAAAAACCCATCTTCCTGACGGTGAAATCAGACAAGCAATTGTTCCTTGGCGACATCGCGGTCAACAGCGACAACCTGACGGCCATGCTGGATCAGCGTACTCAGGGCAACAAACAGAGTACGATTTTCTTCCGTGCAGATAAGACGGTGGATTATGAAACGCTGATGAACGTCATGGATAACCTGCGTAAAGCCGGTTACCTGAAAGTCGGGCTGGTCGGCGCTGAACAAACCGGCGCAGCCGCCGCGAAGTAAGCGTCCATTTGTTCAGAAGTCCCTAAAGAAAAGGCCAGCGTTTGCTGGCCTTTTTTGCGTTGTGAGAGACTGATAATCAGGTCACCGGTGCCGGGTTAAACACTGCCAGCGCATTGTGAATGCCCCAGGTGTCTGACCAGGTTTTCTTGCGGCCACTGGCGATATCGAGGATGAAGTGGAACAGCTCCCAGCCGACGTCTTCGATAGTTGCATCGCCCGTTGCAATGGTACCGGCGTTGATGTCCATCAGGTCATGCCAGCGGTTAGCCAGTGTGGTGCGGGTCGCCATTTTGATTACCGGTACGGCCAGCAGGCCATAAGGCGTACCGCGTCCGGTGGTAAAGACCTGAACGGTGATACCTGAAGCCAGTTGCTGCGTGCCGCAGACAAAATCACTGGCGGGCGTTGCGGCGAAGATCAGCCCCTTTTTGGTCGGACGCTGTCCCGGTGACAACACTTCAGAAATCGCGCTGGTGCCGGATTTCGCAATCGATCCAAGCGCTTTTTCGACCACGTTCGCCAGTCCGCCTTTCTTGTTGCCCGGAGACGGGTTGGCGCTGCGGTCGGTTTGCCCGAGCGACAGATAATTATCATACCAGGCCATCTCTTCCAGCAGGCGTTTGCCGACGCTGACATCCGCAGCACGCGGGGTGAGCAGATGGATTGCGTCGCGTACTTCGGTCACTTCGGAGAACATCACCGTGCCACCGCAGCGCACCAGCAGATCCGAGGCGAAGCCGACCGCCGGGTTGGCGGTCACGCCGGAGAAAGCATCGCTGCCGCCACACTGCATACCGACCACCAGATCTGACGCTGGACAGGTTTCACGCTGACGGCGGTTCAGGCGCTCGAGATGGAACTGTGCCACGGTGAGAATATCGTCCACCATCGACTGGAAACCGACGTACTGTTCATCCTGCAAACGGACGATGTGAGTGTCGTCGAGCGAAATGGCCTGCACGTCGGGTGTGCCTTCCAGCAGACGTTCCGGCTGTAGTTTCTCGCAGCCCAAACCGACCACCATGACTTCACCGCCAAAGTTCGGGTTGAGCGCCAGATTGTGGATGGTGCGGATTGGCACGACCGCTGCCGGTGCGTTGATAGCCACTCCGCAGCCGTACAAATGGTTCAGCGCGACGACGCCATCCACGTTGGGAAATTTCGGCAGTAAATCACGCTCGATAATTTTCACCACGTAATCAACCACGCCCGCTACACAATGCACGCTGGTGGTAATGCCGAGCAGGTTTTTGGTGCCCACGCTGCCGTCTTCGTTGCGATAGCCTTCAAACGTGTAGCCCTCAAGCTTCGGTAAGGCCGGGGGAACGCGTGTCGCCAGCGGCAGGCTGGCGAGCTCCGGTGCAACGGGCAATTCGACCAGCGATTCGTCAATCCAGCTGCCTTGCGGAATTTCCCTCACGGCATAACCGATCACTTCGCCATAACGAATGATATCGCCGCCTTTGGCAATCGGTTCTAAAGCCACTTTATGACCTTGCGGAATATGCTCAATTAATTCCAGACCATTTGAAAATCGGGTGCCGGCTTTTAAACCGTTATCGTTCACAATAATGGCAACGTTATCGCTTTCATGAACTTTAATGAAAAGTGCGTCTGTTGCATGCTCTTTATCTTTATTACGTGACATAACTGTCTCCGCGTTTATTAAACATCCCGAAAAAAGATCCTTCGGTTAATTCTCTGAAGTGGTCGCGTACAAATGTTAACGTTTTGTCTTTCCGGCATTACAGGGTATGCCCCCATTATAAAGCAGCTGTCCGGGAACCTCATTGTGCAACTGACCAGCTTTTCGCCCGCGGAACGTCATTCTGTGTGGCAGGTGACAGAATAGATGTGACGGATATCACCCTTTGTTTTGCAGGCCTTCAGAACCCGTGTGAACTGTGATTATCCTCCCACCACGATGTGTGGATGCAAAAGAATAGTCGTCATCGTACGGCGTATTCTTGGGCGAATGCACAGTGTTATTTCCGCCCTCATTTTTTATACTGTGTTTGCCCTCTGAAGGTCGCGTTGAAAGCAATACAGGTAAATTTCAGGCATGGATAAATCACGACGAAATGCCTGTCTCATATAAAGGAAGCCAGCAGGCGAAGCGAAAAAAGTTATTTCGATAACCGTTATTTCCCTGCGAATTATTCCGTACTAGTAAAATGAGGGTCACCATGAGCGTTCATTCCCAGTCCCGAGTACTGGCGCAAAGTAAGACGCGAACACATATTCGCTATTATATTTTGCTGATTATCTTTCTTATCACGGCGGTAAATTATGCCGACCGTGCAACGCTTTCCATTGCCGGTACCGAGGTCGCGCGTGAGCTGGGCCTGGATGCCGCTGATATGGGGCAAATCTTCGCCGCGTTCGGCTGGGCTTATCTCATCATGCAACTGCCAGGTGGCTGGCTGCTGGACCGTTTCGGATCCAAAAAAGTCTACTCCTACAGCCTGTTTTTCTGGTCACTGTTCACGTTGTTGCAGGGCTTTGTCGGCTGGTTTCCGCTGGCATACGGCGCGCTTACGCTGTTCATTCTGCGCTTTATGTTGGGTTTCTCTGAAGCACCTTCCTTTCCGGCGAACGCCCGCATCGTGGCCGCCTGGTTCCCGACCAAAGAGCGCGGCACCGCCTCGGCGATTTTTAACTCTGCACAATATTTCTCGCTCGCGTTGTTCTCACCGCTGCTCGGCTGGCTGACCTACGCCTGGGGCTGGGAACATGTCTTCATCGTGATGGGTGTGCTCGGTTTTGTGCTAACGCTGGTGTGGATCAAGTTCATCCACAACCCGCCGGAACATCCGGGGATTTCTAAAAGCGAGCTGGAATTTCTGAAAGACGGCGGCGCTGTAGTCGATATTGACCACAAGAAAACCGACGGCACGCAAGGTGGCCCAAAATGGAGTTACGTCCGCCAGATGCTGAGCAACCGCATGATGTTGGGGATCTTCTTCGGTCAGTACTTCATTAATAGTATTACGTGGTTCTTCCTGACCTGGTTCCCAATTTATCTGGTTCAGGAAAAGGGGATGTCTATTCTTAAAGTCGGGATGATCGCAGCAATTCCCGCGCTGTGCGGCTTTGCCGGTGGCGTGCTGGGCGGCGTGTTCTCTGACTATCTGCTCAAACGCGGTTTCTCACTGACCGTGGCGCGCAAAATTCCGATTGTCCTGGGCATGCTCTTAGCCACCAGCATCATTTTATGTAATTACACGGATAACAACGCACTGGTGGTGACCCTGATGGCACTGGCGTTCTTCGGTAAAGGCTTTGGTGCGCTGGGCTGGCCGGTGATTGCCGATACTGCGCCGAAAGAAGTCATCGGGCTGTGCGGCGGCATCTTCAACGTCTTTGGCAACGTGGCTTCTATCGTCACGCCGCTGGTTATCGGTTACATCGTCAAAGGTCTGCATTCTTTCAATATGGCCCTGATTTTCGTCGGTTGCTCTGCGCTGATGGCGATGCTGTGTTACCTGCTGGTTGTCGGTGAGATCAAACGTCTCGAACTTAAGAAAAGCTAATTTACGATGGCGGGCTGACGGAAATTCCGCGCCCGCCCTATAACGAGGTCATCTATGAGTAATCCAATGATTCCAAACCGGTTCCGTCAGGATTTATTGCAAGGTAAAACGCTGATCGGGTGTTGGGCCGCCTTGTGCAACCCGATTGCCACGGAAGTCCTGGGGGTCGCAGGTTTTGACTGGCTGCTGCTTGACGGCGAACACGCACCGAATGACATCAGCACCTTTGTGCCGCAGTTGATGGCGCTGAAAGGCAGCAAAAGTGCTCCGGTTGTACGTCCGCCTTTCAATGAGCCGGTGGTGATTAAACGTCTGCTGGATATTGGTTTTTACAACTTCCTCATTCCTTTCGTGGAAACGCAGGAGCAGGCCGAGCGCGCCGTGGCGTCTACGCGTTATCCGCCAGCAGGGATCCGTGGCGTATCCGTTTCCCATCGCAGCAATATGTTTGGCACCGTGGCGGATTACTTCACCAGCATTAACGACAACATCACGGTGATGGTGCAAATCGAGAGCCAGCAGGGCGTCGATAACCTTGATGCGATTGCCGCCACCGACGGCATCGACGGCATTTTTGTCGGCCCAAGCGATCTGGCCGCAGGCATGGGACATCTCGGCAACGCCGGACACCCGCAAGTGCAGGCGGCCATCCGCCACATCTTCGACCGTGCAAAAGCGCACGGAAAATCCAGCGGCATTCTGGCACCGGTTGAAGCCGATGCACGCCGTTATATGGAATGGGGCGCGACCTTTGTGGCCGTTGGCAGTGATTTAGGCATTTATCGCGCAGGTACGCAGGCGCTGTGTGATCGCTTCACCAAGTGATCTCATCACATCAATACTCTGAGGATATCCGAATGAAAATTGGCTTTATTGGTTTAGGCATCATGGGCAAGCCTATGAGCAAAAACCTGCTCAAAGCAGGCTATGAACTGGTGGTCATGGACCGCAATCTCGACACCGTGGGCGAAATTGTCGCGCTGGGCGCCACCGCTGCCGACACGCCGAAAGCAGTCGCTGAACAGTCTGATGTAATCATTACCATGCTGCCTAACTCACCGCAGGTCAAAGACGTGGCGTTGGGTGAAAATGGCCTGATTGAAGGCGCACGCCCCGGCACAATCTTTATCGACATGAGTTCTATCGCACCGTTGGCCAGCCGCGAAATCAGCGAAGCGCTGGCGGCGAAGCAGATCGCCATGCTCGATGCGCCGGTCTCCGGTGGGGAGCCGAAAGCCATCGACGGCACCATGTCAGTGATGGTCGGCGGCGAGAAAGCCGTATTTGATAAATGCTATGAAATCATGAAGTCGATGGCCGGTTCCGTGGTGCATACCGGCGATATCGGCGCGGGCAACGTCACCAAGCTGGCCAATCAGGTCATTGTGGCGCTGAACATTGCGGCGATGTCGGAAGCGCTGGTGCTGGCAACCAAAGCAGGCGTAGATCCTAATCTTGTCTTCCAGGCGATCCGTGGCGGGCTGGCAGGCAGTACCGTGCTGGAAGCCAAAGCGCCGATGGTGATGGATCGCAACTTCAAACCCGGATTCCGTATTGATTTGCATATCAAAGATTTAGCCAATGCACTCGACACTTCCCATGGCGTGGGTGCGCAACTGCCTCTGACCTCGCTGGTCATGGAAATGATGCAGGCATTGAAAGCGGATGGTCACGGGCAATCTGACCACAGCGCCATTGCACGCTATTATGAAAACTTAGCGAAGGTTGAAGTTACCCGTTAGTCAGGGGGATCGCGCGGCCCGATGAGCAGTAAATCGCGCCGCGTAGCCCTTTTGGCAGAATGCAAAACTGACAGGACGCTTTTCCACAACGGCGCGTGCAGTTTATGAAGGTAATGACTTTATGAAAATAGTGATCGCACCGGATTCATACAAAGAAAGTTTGTCTGCATTGGATGTGGCGAAGGCCATCGAAAGCGGATTTCGTGAGATTTTCCCTGACGCGGAGTATATCAAACTGCCGGTCGCCGACGGCGGCGAAGGCACAGTGGAAGCGATGGTGGCCGCCACCGGCGGGCGCGTGGTGAAAGTCAAGGTTACCGGGCCGCTGGGCACCCCGCTCGAAGCCTTCTTCGGTCTTTCCGGCGATGAGAAAATCGCGTTCATCGAAATGGCTGCCGCCAGCGGGCTGGAAAGTGTGCCAGCGGCGCAGCGTAATCCGCTGAAAACCACCTCTTACGGCACGGGCGAGCTGATCCACTCCGCCCTCGACCACGGCGTGAAACACTGCATCATCGGCATCGGCGGCAGTGCGACGAATGACGGCGGGGCTGGCATGATGCAGGCGCTGGGCGCGAAGCTGCTGACCAAAGAAGGCCAGTCCATCGGCCAGGGCGGCGGCGAGCTTGAGAAGCTGCATCACATTGATATCAGCGGGCTGGATCCGCGAGTCAAAACATGCCGCTTCGAAGTGGCCTGCGACGTGACTAATCCGCTGACCGGAAAAGACGGCGCTTCCGCCATCTTCGGCCCGCAGAAAGGCGCCACGCCGGAGATGATTGAGCAGCTGGACGGCTATCTGCATCATTACGCGAAAGTGATTAAACAGGATCTGGGCATCGACGTTGAGCATGTTCCTGGCGCAGGAGCCGCAGGGGGGATGGGCGCGGCGTTATACGGATTCTGCGGCGCGGAACTGCGTCAGGGCATCGAAATTGTCACCGATGCACTGGGGCTGGATGCGCTGGTCAAAGACGCGACGCTGGTGATCACCGGCGAAGGGCGTATCGACAGTCAGAGCATCAACGGCAAAGTACCGATCGGCGTGGCGCGGGTCGCCAAGCGTTATAACAAACCGGTGATCGGTATTGCGGGCAGCCTGACCAAAGATGTCGATGTGGTTTACGCTCACGGGCTGGATGCCGTTTTCAGCGTGCTCTACAGCGTATGTACGTTGGACGATGCCCTGAAAAATGCCGCAGATAATCTGCGTAAGTCAGCACGGAATATTGCCGCGACCATTAAGTTATCGCAAAAGCTCTGAGAACGTATTAACGGAAAGAATCAGCAACAATACGTCATTAAAAAACCGGTGTTCAGCCCCAGTCTGCACCGGTTTTTGTATTTTATTCCCGGCGATTTTACGTTAGTTTTTAGAATCAAATCGCAACGGGAACCCCGCCATGTCAGAGATTGATTTTTCGCAGCAGCCGGTCAATACACGAACCAAAGGATTAGGGCCAGTCAGCGCAGATGCGCGCATGGGTGATATCCGTCAGCAGGGCTGGAATATCCTGCGCGAGGACGTCAGCCTGCCGGTGGCGGTACTGCTTGAGGAGCGAATCGAACACAATCTTGCGTGGATGCGCGAATTTATTCAGCGCTATCGGCTGAAACTCGCGCCGCATGGCAAAACGACCATGAGCCCGGAGTTGTACCAGATGCAGCTGGAGTTTGGCGCCTGGGGCATCACACTCGCGACCGCGCCGCAGGTCAATGTGGCGTTCCAGCACGGCGTGCGCAAAGTGATTATGGCGAACCAGCTGATCGGCAAAGGCAGCATGGCGATTATCGCCGGATTATTGCGTGAGGATCCTGATTTTGAATTTTCCTGCATTGTCGATTCCGCCGATAACGTTGATTCGCTCGGCCACTATTTTGCCAGCCAGCAACAGACACTGCGCGTCATGTTCGAATACGGCATTCAGGGCGGTCGCACCGGTATCCGCACCGGCGAGCAGGAGGCGGAAGTGCTGGCGGCCGTGAAGCGCTGGCCGCAGTCGCTGGCGCTGGTGGGTGTTGAGCTCTATGAGGGCGTCAGTAATGACGAAGCGGCGATCCGCGCCTTCCTGCGTCACGTTGTTGCGCGTACCGAAGCGCTGGCGCAGGCAGGTGAATTCTCTGAACCGCAGGTGATGCTGACCGGCGCAGGGTCTGCGTGGTTTGACGTGGTGGCCGAAGAGCTGACGCGTGAAGATCCCCATCTCGACAACGAAAAACGTTACCAGCTGGACGTTATTCTGCGCTCCGGCTGCTACGTTACGCACGATGTGGGTGCGTATCAGGCCGCGCTGGAGAGGATGCAAACCAGTAATCCGGTAGCGCGCGAAATGAACAGCAGCTTACAGCCCGCGCTGCAGGTCTGGGCGGCAGTGCAGTCCTTGCCCGAACCGGGGAGGGCGATCATTGCTTTCGGCAAGCGTGACGCCGGTTACGATGCCGGATACCCGAAAGCCGCTGGTCATTTCCGCCCGCGGAGTGCCACACAGGCTGGCTATACCACGGTCGTCCCTGCCCCCGATGACTGGAAAGTTTATGCGATGATGGATCAGCATGCATTTATGTCAGTCCCGGAAAATGCCGATCTGAAAGTCGGTGACATGCTGGTGTTTGATATCTGCCATCCGTGTCTGACATTTGATAAATGGCGTCAGCTGCTGTTGGTGAACGAGCAATGGGATGTGACCGGAGCTGTCACGACCTGGTTTTAACCGGCGTTCAACGCATAAAAACGCCCGGAATTAGCCGGGCGTTATGTTTTTACCTGAAACTCCTCACCCCGGCTCTTTTTACCTCGGTAAATATGCCACCGCAGCTCGCTTCACATTTTCAATCTCATCAAGCAGTTCGAGCCATTCCGGCTCCAGCGTTTCCACGCTCACGCCCTGACGCAGTTGCTGTTCGATGTAATAGCAAAGCTGTTTCAGACGCGGGACGCCACTGTAGCTGCAACTGCCGTGCAGTTTGTGGATAAGCGCCAGAATGTCGTTATCGGTTTCACCGCGTGCAACGGCATCGACGCGTTCGGCAACCTGCGGCAGGAATTCCACCAGCATTTGCAACAGATCCTGCGCCAGCGCGACTTTATTGGCGGACTGACTCAGTGCCAGCTGCCAGTCGAGCGTGCTGTTCGGCGCGAGATCTTCCTGAGTTTGCAGCGGGGAATCTAACTGATTCTGATGCGAGTAATGGCGCGACAGCACATTTTTCAGCATAGATTCGTCGATCGGTTTCGCCAGATAATCGTCCATACCGAGTTTCAGCAGCTGTTCACGTTCGCCGCTCAGCGAATGGGCAGTGACGGCCACCACCGGTGTACTGGTGTGGCGCGCCATCTGATGAATGATTTCGCTGGCGCGGATGCCGTCGATATCCGGCATCTGAATATCCATCAAAATGATGTCCAGATCGGTGTGGCGGGCAACTTCAATCGCTTCTTCACCGCTGTGGCACAGCACGGTGGTTTCCACCAGTTCTTCGAGCAGCGCGCCAATCAGTTTGAGGTTCGCCGGATTATCATCCACGGCCATCGCGGTCAGCGGCAGGCGCGAGGTTTTAGTTTCCTCTGAACCAAGGATCCGAACCACCGGCTGTTGCTCTTTTAACAGCAATGGCAGCAGACGGATGCTGGACATAGGTTTGATGAGACAGGCCTGTACGCCGCGCCGTTTTAGCTCTTCGGCATCAACCTGGAACTGGCTTGGCAGCGCCAGCAGCAGGTGACGCGTCATGCCCAGCACCCGTTTTAATCTGTCGTCATAATCGGCCAGCGTCTGATCCTGTTTGACCGGAATACTGCACAACATCATGTCGTAATAGTTTTCTGGCAATGCGGCCAGCGATGTGCGGTGGGTCACTTCCAGCGGCGTTGCCTGCAAAATTTCCATAGTGGCTTTCGCCGCCGCCGGGTTGGCTTCGACGTAGGCCAGACGTTTACCTTCAAGCGAGCTCATGGAAACCGGCGTCACATGGCGGTTTTCATTGAGCTCCAGCGTGACGTGGAACCAGAAAGTCGAACCGCGATTGATCTGGCTGTAGAAGCTGATATCGCCGCCCATTTCCTTCACCAGCCGCTGAGTGATCACCAGCCCCAAACCGGTGCCGCCGTGACGGCGAGAAATACTGGCATCTGCCTGACGGAAAGCCTGGAACAGCTGCGACTGCTGCCGCTCGGAAATACCGATGCCGGTGTCGTGGATCTGCACTTCCAGTTCGACCTGCAAATTATTCTGCGAACGCAGCTCAACATTGATGTCAATGTTGCCATTTTCGGTGAACTTAATCGCATTTCCCAGCAGGTTAGTGACCACTTGCTGCATACGCATCGGGTCACCGAGAACATTTTCCGGCACGTTATTGTGAACGTTGAGCGTCAGTTCCAGCCCTTTGTCATGTGCGGTGTGTGCCAGCAGGATAACCACTTCATCGAGCATTTCATGCAGTGAGAAAGGAATGTGCTCAAGCACCAGTTTGCCTGCTTCCAGCTTCGAAAAGTCCAGCACGTCATTAATGATGGTCAGCAGATTATTGGCTGAGCGCTCAATAGTTTGCAGGTAATCTGCCTGCGTGGGGGACAGTGGCGTTTTAAGTGTCTGGCGCGTGAAACCAATGACGCCGTTAAGCGGTGTACGCAGTTCGTGTGACATGTTGGCGAGGAATTCGGATTTGATACGCGCCGCTTCCTGCGCGCGTTTTTTCGCCAGATCCAGCTCGACGTTCTGGATTTCCATCTGTTCCAGCGTCTCGCGCAAATCTGACGTGGCCTGATCGATATTTTGCTGTACTTCTTCGTGGTACGCCGTCAGCGACATCGCCATCGAGTTGATGCCGTTTTTCAGCATGCTCAGTTCGCCGGGCATCGTGCCTTCGACGCGGCTGTCGAGCTGCCCGCGACGGATGCGGTCAACGGTGTTCACCATATTGCGGATAGGCCCTGTGACGTCGCGCATCAGCCGATAGGCGAACAGGGTGGCGATGCCCAGACACAGCAGTAACAACATGGTGGAAACGAACGCTTCCTGATATTGCGCCAGCCGCACCGAGCTGATATCCAGCTCAATAGCGATATAGCCGAGATTGTGTTCGGGAGAGGTTCTGAAAGAGGCGTCATCGGCCTCCGTGTGATTCTCTGCCTGAACCGGTGTGCGCAAAATCAGGGAGTCGCCGAGGCGCATCTGCGTCAGTTCGCGGGGAATGTCTTTAACGCTTCGAACCTGTAAAGGAGTGTATTCGCGCAGGGAGTTCGAACTGGCAAACAGTTTATTGTCGCCATCAAACACGCTGATGCTGCGGACAATGTTGGAATGATTGCGATGCAGTCGGCTGATGAGACGTATCACCGGTTCGCGTTCGCGGAACGTCATCCCGTATTCGCTCGCGACGGCCAGTGGCTCGATAATGCTGGCTCCGGCGTCGATCAACTGATTCTGCAACTCGTTATATCGGTGCACCACAAAGAAGGTGCTGAGCAGCAAACCGATCATTAATGTCGGTGCCAGAATCAGGATCATCATCCGTGCGCGAAGGCTATATTTGGTCATGAGGTTCCAATGTGGGAGAATTACCTAAAGTAAGCTTAATAAACCAGCGTGCAATCGACAATAATGGCTCAATTCTACTCTCCGAACCGCCGTGTGACGACCCGGCAAACGATAACTGTGACTGCCACCGACCTTGATGCTTTCGGGCAGGGTGTTGCACGTCATAACGGCAAAGCCGTGTTTGTCAGTGGCTTATTGCCCGGCGAGCAGGCGGAAGTGATCTTAACAGAAGATAAAAGTAAGTACGCCAAAGGGCGGCTGAAACGTTTGCTGACCACCAGCGCCGATCGCGTCAAACCGGCCTGTCCGCACTATTCCACCTGCGGCGGTTGCCAGCAACAGCACGCCAGTGAGGCGTTGCAGCAGCGCAGTAAATCGGCGTCCCTGCTGCGGCTGATTTCCCGTGAAACCGGCATTCAGGCTGATGAACAACCTGTGATTGCCGGTCCGCAATACGGTTATCGCCGCCGTGCGCGTCTTGGATTGCAAATTGCCGGCGCTAAGCCGGGGCGTAAACCCGGCAACGGGCCGCTGGTGATGGGATTCCGACAGGAAGGTTCGAACGATCTGGTGGCTGTCACCCGCTGTCCGGTGTTGCGCCCTGAGCTCGAGCAACTGCTGGTGCCGGTGCAGGAATGTCTGGCCTCGCTGACGGCGGCTAAACGCCTTGGGCATCTGGAAATGGTGCTGGCGGACAGCGGTGCTCTGCTGGTTTTGCGCCATCTGGATCCGCTCAGCGAAGCCGATCGCACGCGCCTGACGGCGTTTGCGCAAAAGCATCAGTTAACGATTTTTCTGGCACCCGACAGCGATACGCTGGAACGTTTGTGTGGCGACGTCCCTTTTTATCAGATTGATGGCCTGGCGCTGAATTTCGGTCCGCGTGATTTTATTCAGGTTAACGATGCCGTAAACCAGCAAATGGTGGCGCAGGCGCTCGAATGGCTGGCGCTGACGCCGGAAGACCGCGTGCTGGATTTATTCTGCGGAATGGGAAATTTCACCCTTCCACTGGCAAAAAGAGCTAAGCGGGTTGTCGGAGTTGAAGGTGTTGCTACACTGGTGGCGAATGGGCAAGATAATGCCCGGATTAACGGATTAGAAAATGCGTCATTCTTCCACGAAAATCTGGAGGACGACGTCAGTCAGCAACCCTGGGCAGCGCAAGGCTTCAATAAAGTTTTGCTCGATCCTGCGCGGGGCGGTGCGGCCGGCGTGATGGCGCATATTGTTAAGCTTGCCCCGCAGCGCGTGGTGTATGTGTCCTGCAATCCCACGACATTGGCTCGGGACAGTAAAATTTTGTTGGAGGCGGGTTATCGGTTGGCTCAGGTTCGTATGCTGGATATGTTTCCGCACACCGGGCACCTTGAATCGATGGCTCTGTTTATCAACCCATCTGACACCGGGGTTGTGTCAGACACGTAGGGAGAGGGTATGGTTGCGGTAAGAAGTGCACATCTGAACACGGCTGGCGAGTTTGCGCTCGACGACTGGATTAACAGTTTAGGGCTGTCCAGCCAGCAGTCATGTGACCGTTTAGCCGAAACCTGGCGCTACTGCGAGCAACAAACGCAGGGCCATCAGGACGCGTCGCTTTTACTGTGGCGCGGTCTTGAGATGGTTGAAATCCTCTCGACCCTCAGTATGGATAACGACAGTATGCGCGCCGCGCTGCTGTTCCCGCTGGTCGATGACGGCATCATCGATGAAGACACGCTGACCGAGCAGTTTGGTAAAGGTATTACCGATCTGGTGCACGGCGTGCGCGATATGGATGCCATCCGCCAGCTGAAGGCCACGCACAATGATTCCATGGCGCCGGAGCAGGTGGACAACGTTCGCCGGATGCTGCTGGCGATGGTGGAAGATTTCCGCTGCGTGGTGCTCAAACTCGCCGAACGTATCGCACATCTGCGTGAAGTGAAGGACGCGCCGGAAGAAGAGCGCGTTCTGGCGGCGAAGGAATGTACCAATATTTATGCTCCGTTGGCGAACCGCCTCGGTATCGGCCAGCTCAAATGGGAGCTGGAAGATTTCTGCTTCCGTTATCTGCATCCTGATGAATACAAACGCATTGCGAAACTGTTGCATGAGCGTCGTATCGACCGTGAACAGTACATCGATGATTTTGTTTCTACTGTCAAAAATGCGATGGGCGAAGAGGGCATTAAAGTCGATGTCTATGGCCGTCCGAAACATATTTACAGCATCTGGCGCAAGATGCAGAAAAAATCCCTCTCCTTCGACGAACTGTTCGACGTGCGCGCCGTGCGTATCGTGGTGGAACGTCTGCAGGATTGCTACGCGGCGTTAGGGATTGTGCATACTCATTTCCGCCATCTGCCGGATGAGTTCGACGATTACGTCGCCAACCCGAAACCGAACGGCTATCAGTCGATCCACACCGTGGTGCTCGGGCCGCGCGGTAAAACGCTGGAAGTCCAGATCCGTACCCGCCAGATGCACGAAGATGCAGAGCTTGGCGTCGCGGCGCACTGGAAATACAAAGAAGGTACCGCCGTGGTCGGTGGCCGCAGCGGTGGCTACGAAGGTCGCATCGCGTGGCTGCGTAAACTTATCGCGTGGCAGGAAGAAATGGCCGATTCGGGCGAAATGCTCGACGAAGTGCGCAGTCAGGTCTTCGACGACCGCGTTTACGTGTTTACGCCAAAAGGCGACGTTATCGATTTGCCAACCGGCTCGACGCCGCTCGACTTCGCTTACCACATCCACAGCGATGTCGGTCACCGCTGTATCGGGGCGAAAATCGGCGGGCGCATTGTGCCGTTTACCTATCAGTTGCAGATGGGCGATCAGATTGAGATCATCACTCAGAAGCACGCAAACCCAAGCCGTGACTGGCTGAACCCGAGTCTCGGGTATGTCACCACCAGCCGCGGGCGCTCGAAGATCCAGAACTGGTTCCGTAAACAGGATCGCGACAAAAATATTATCGCCGGTAAGCAGATACTCGACGACGAACTCGATCGAATGGATATCAGCATCAAGGATGCCGAAAAACTGCTGCTGCCGCGCTACAACGTCAATTCGCTCGACGAAGTGTTGGCTGCGATTGGTAACGGCGACATCCGCATCAACCAGATGGTCAACTTCCTGCAATCGCAGCTTAAAAAGCCGAGTGCGGAAGAGCTGGATAAAGAGGCGATGCGTCAGCTGACGCAGAAAACCACGCCAGCACCGCAACGCAATGGCAGTAAAGACAATGGCCGCGTGGTGGTTGAAGGCGTGGGCAATCTGATGCACCACATCGCGCGCTGTTGCCAGCCGATACCGGGTGATGAAATCGTCGGTTACATCACGCAGGGCCGGGGGATTTCTATCCACCGGGCTGATTGCGATCAGCTGGAAGATTTACGCCTGAATGCGCCAGAGCGTGTGGTAGACGCCGTATGGGGTGAAAGCTACTCCAGCGGGTATTCGCTGGTGGTGCGTGTGGTCGCCAACGACCGCAGCGGCCTGCTGCGCGATATCACCACCATCCTCGCCAACGAGAAGGTCAACGTGCTGGGCGTTGCCAGCCGCAGCGATACCAAGCAGCAACTGGCGACCATCGATATGGATATCGAAATTTACAACCCGCAGGTGCTGGGGCGCGTGATCGCCAAGCTGAACCAGCTGCCGGACGTCATTGACGCCAAACGCCTGCACGGCAACTGATTTTGTGATGGGTTTTTTAGTGAGGGGGAGCCCCCTCACTAAAAATTATTTCAATAATCAGACCTCTGTGAGGTCATAGGCGATTAAGTTATAGAGCTGACTATATCTTTCCACATCATTATCAGTACCGGAATACTTAATTTCGATATCAATGCTTAATATAGTATCAGGCATAATGATATGCGTACCTTCTTGTGGTGCTTCAAGCACGACAGTGCCTTCAGTACCATTTGCCAAAACTGTCACCCATAATGTTTGTGGATTAACTATTTCTGAACCGGCGGGTAAATTATCAAATGCTACCAGCCAGTTGGAAATATTTGTTTTTGCTGAGGTTAAATTAATACGGTAGCTATATATCCACTGTTGTGTTTCCCAGTCCTGCCAGGAACCTCTTTTTTCATAACTTACAGTGATTGGCTTTATCTCTGCACCAGTATTAATCAGTAAAGGACATGATGAACCTGGAACATTTTCAGAGCTATAATAAGTTAAACTCCCGCCAGACAGTACCGTGTTGTCCGGAGCATCTGCATCAACTGACAGTGTGATGCTTCTGTTTGCATTCCACCCACCCCCATTTGCATTAATGATGTTTGACGATAATCCGTCCTCTGCGATGACAACTTTAGAAGGAGAATAAACAGACATTGCTAATATATGGCAGTGCTTGGGTGCTATAGCATGAATTCTTGAGCCTGGGCTGTCTATTCCTGTGGAAACAAAGGTGAAGGGAACAATTACCGTATCGCCAGGGGAAACAATAGGCGTCCCATTTTGGTAAAGGTTGATATCTTGAAATGACATAATAACTTCCTCATGTTTAGGTTGTTGCCAACAAATAATTAGTGGTTCCTTGAAATAATATCAATTAAAAAAATCACTTTGATTTTTTTATGATGTCATTATGAATTTTTTATAGTGAATGTTTTAATTTTTATTTCGGATTATTATCTGTTATATAGAGTAAATACTTTAATGATAAAAGTGAGATGTGCTTTTGTATGAACAATAATCTGGATCGGCTTCTGGCTATTATGAAAACCCTGCGTGATCCGCAAGCCGGTTGTCCGTGGGATAAAGAACAAACCTTCGAGACCATCGCGCCGTACACGCTGGAAGAAACCTATGAAGTGCTGGATGCCATTGCGCGTAAAGATTACGACGACGTGCGCGATGAGCTGGGCGATCTGCTCTTTCAGGTGGTGTTTTACGCGCAAATGGGCAGCGAGCAGGGGCTGTTTGGCTTCGACGATATCTGCAATGCGATTTCGGATAAGCTTGAACGTCGCCATCCGCAAATTTTCGGCGATGAAGCGGCGTGGTCAAAAGACGCCAGTAGCAAAGACGTGCTGGTGAAATGGGAAGCGCGCAAGGCGCAGGAGCGGGCGGAGAAATCCCTGCATTCGGCGCTCGATGACATCCCCTCCGCACTGCCTGCGCTGATGAAAGCGCACAAAATTCAGAAGCGTTGCTCAAACGTCGGTTTCGACTGGACTACGCTCGGGCCGGTGCTCGATAAAGTCTATGAAGAGATCGATGAAGTGATGTTTGAAGCGCGTCAGGCGGTGATTGACGAAGAAAAGCTCGGCGAAGAAATTGGCGATCTGCTGTTCGCGACGGTCAATCTTTCCCGTCATCTGGGGCACAAAGCAGAAGATGCACTGCAGGCCGCGAACCGTAAATTCGAGCGCCGTTTCCGTCATGTGGAAAGCATTATCCGTGAGCAGGGGCTGAGTATGGAAGACACCACCCTGGATCAGATGGAAGCCGCGTGGCAGCAGGTAAAGAAGAGCGAGAAGCCGTAAAACCGGTGCCCGGACTTTGATCGGCGACAAGATCTGCATTTGCTGAAACGGTTAAGCTCAGTATCAGTCAGCCGCTAAAAGCCTGATCTGAGCGTGGTAAAGTCCAAGAAATTGATATCTAAGATGTTTCAATGAGTCATGCGAACAGTTGCGTCATTTTCGTCCGCTAACTGATTGTTTTTGAAAGAATGAGAGAAAAAGTCTGGAAAGGTTAACTTTTCTGAACTGACGCTGAGGAAAACGATGATGGGCAGCAAAACGTTTATTTGTGGCGCACACAAGGTTCCGGTATACTGTTTTCCCGTCTTGGTTACTCCATCATCTTTAAACCTAACCTCTCAGGTTCAGCATGACAACTAATTATATTTTTGTGACCGGCGGGGTCGTATCCTCTCTGGGTAAAGGCATTGCCGCAGCCTCTCTGGCGGCTATTCTCGAAGCCCGTGGCCTTAACGTGACCATGATGAAACTGGACCCGTATATCAACGTGGATCCCGGCACCATGAGTCCGACCCAACACGGTGAAGTCTTCGTAACCGAAGATGGCGCTGAAACGGATCTGGACCTCGGTCACTACGAGCGCTTCATTCGCACCAAAATGACCCGTCGTAACAACTTCACCACTGGCCGTATTTACTCCGATGTGCTGCGCAAAGAGCGCCGCGGCGACTATCTCGGCGCAACCATTCAGGTTATCCCGCACATCACCAATAACATCAAAGAACGCATCATCGAAGGCGGCGAAGGCCACGACGTTGTGTTGGTGGAAATTGGCGGTACTGTGGGTGATATCGAATCCCTGCCGTTCCTGGAAGCGATTCGCCAGATGGCCGTAGACGTGGGCCGTGAGCACACGCTGTATATGCACCTGACGCTGGTGCCTTACATGGCCGCTGCCGGTGAAGTGAAAACCAAACCGACTCAGCACTCCGTGAAAGAGCTGCTGTCTATCGGTATTCAGCCAGACGTGCTGATCTGCCGTTCCGATCGCGCAGTGCCTGCGAATGAACGCGCCAAAATCGCGCTGTTCTGCAACGTGCCAGAAAAAGCGGTTATTTCTCTTAAAGATGTTGATTCCATTTATAAAATCCCGGCCCTCTTGAAATCTCAGGGTCTGGACGACTATATTTGTAAGCGCTTTAACCTGAGTGCGCCGGAAGCGAATCTTTCCGAGTGGGAACAGGTTGTCTACGAAGAAGCCAATCCGGGTGGTGAAGTCACCATCGGTATGGTCGGTAAGTACATTGAGCTGCCAGATGCTTATAAATCTGTGATTGAAGCGCTCAAACACGGCGGCCTGAAAAATCGTCTGACCGTGAACATTAAACTTATCGACTCTCAGGATGTCGAAACCCGTGGTGTTGAAGTGCTCAAAGGTCTGGACGCGATCCTTATCCCTGGTGGCTTCGGTTACCGTGGTGTGGAAGGCAAAGTCGCGACCGCTCGTTATGCACGTGAAAATAACATTCCTTACCTGGGCATTTGTCTGGGTATGCAGGTGGCACTCATGGAGTTCGCCCGCAATGTAGTGGGTATGGAAAATGCCAACTCCACCGAATTTGTGCCAGACTGTAAATTCCCTGTGGTGGCGCTGATCACCGAATGGCGAGATGAAGACGGTAACGTTGAAGTACGTACCGAAGACAGTGATTTAGGCGGTACCATGCGCGTCGGCGGGCAGCAATGTCATCTGAGCGACGGTAGCCTGGTTCGTGAGATGTACGGCGAACCGACAATAGTTGAACGCCATCGTCACCGTTACGAAGTGAACAATATGCTGCTGAAACAAATCGAAGCCGCAGGTTTACGCGTAGCCGGTCGCTCTGGCGATAAGCAACTGGTGGAAATCATCGAGCTGCCAAATCATCCGTGGTTTGTGGCTTGCCAGTTCCATCCAGAATTTACGTCTACGCCGCGTGATGGTCACCCGTTGTTTGCAGGCTTTGTGAAGGCTGCCGGTGAATATCAGAAGCGTCAGGTAAAATAAAATACCGGGGAAGTGGTTCGGGACAGACTGTCTGGAATCGCTTTTCCGAAGCTTTAGTTAACTTGTACTGAGGAAATCTTAATGTCTAAAATCGTTAAAGTTATCGGCCGTGAAATCATCGACTCCCGTGGTAACCCGACTGTAGAAGCTGAAGTTCATCTGGAAGGCGGTTTCGTTGGTTTGGCAGCTGCACCATCAGGTGCTTCTACAGGTTCCCGCGAAGCGCTGGAACTGCGTGACGGTGACAAATCCCGTTTCCTGGGCAAAGGCGTGCTGAAAGCCGTTGCTGCTGTTAACGGTCCTATCGCTGAGGCTGTAACTGGCAAAGACGCGAAAGACCAGGCTAACATCGACAAGATCATGATCGAACTTGACGGTACCGAAAACAAATCTAACTTCGGCGCTAACGCGATTCTGGCTGTTTCCCTGGCTGCTGCTAAAGCGGCTGCTGCTTCTAAAGGTCTGCCACTGTACGCTCACATCGCAGAACTGAACGGCACCCCAGGCAAATACTCTATGCCACTGCCTATGATGAACATCATCAACGGCGGCGAACACGCTGATAACAACGTTGATATTCAAGAGTTCATGATTCAGCCTGTTGGCGCGAAAACTCTGAAAGAAGCCATCCGTATGGGTTCTGAAGTGTTCCACACCCTGGCTAAAGTTCTGAAATCTAAAGGCATGGGTACTGCTGTTGGTGACGAAGGTGGCTACGCGCCAAACCTGGGTTCTAACGCAGAAGCTCTGTCTGTTATCGCTGAAGCGGTAAAAGCAGCAGGTTATGAGCTGGGTAAAGACATTACTCTGGCGATGGACTGTGCAGCATCAGAATTCTACAAAGACGGTAAATACGTTCTGGCCGGCGAAGGCAACAAAGCTTTCACTTCTGAAGAGTTCACTCACTTCCTGCAAGACCTGACCAACCAGTACCCAATCGTTTCGATCGAAGACGGTCTGGACGAATCTGACTGGGAAGGTTTCGCATACCAGACTCAAGTACTGGGCGACAAAATCCAGCTGGTTGGCGACGATCTGTTCGTCACCAACACCAAGATCCTGAAAGAAGGTATCGATAAAGGCATCGTTAACTCCATCCTGATCAAATTCAACCAGATCGGTTCACTGACCGAAACTCTGGCTGCGATCAAAATGGCGAAAGACGCTGGCTACACTGCCGTTATCTCTCACCGTTCAGGCGAAACTGAAGATGCTACCATTGCCGATCTGGCAGTTGGTACTGCTGCAGGCCAGATCAAAACCGGTTCTATGAGCCGTTCTGACCGTGTTGCTAAATACAACCAGCTGATTCGTATCGAAGAAGCGCTGGCTGCACAAGGTACACCTGCACCGTTCAACGGTCTGAAAGAAGTTAAAGGTCAGTAATTACTGCCCCGCAACACTTTCCTGAAAAACCCGCTTCGGCGGGTTTTTTTATGTCTGCAAATTAGGGAAATGTGCGGAAAACCTTCGGGTTACAGCAACAGAGAAAGCGTGGCGCTCGCACTGTGTTCGCTGGCCTGCAGATAATCAGGGGAAAGCGTTAACAGCTGATTGATCAGTAATTCTACCAGTAACATCCCACCGACTTTGGACGTCAGTAACCCCGCCGTCAGCGGGCCTTCCGGTTTGGCGGCGACCAGTAAAATATCCGCCAGTGAAGAAAGTGGGCTGCGCAGCGTATTACTGATGCCGATGACAGTGGTGCCCTGACGCTTCGCCAGTTCTGCCGCGTGCAGCACATCTTTGGTGGAGCCTGAGCTGGAAATCACCACCACAATATCCCGGCTGTCCAGACTCACAGCGTTCATTGCCCCACGATGCATATCGGCAAAACATTGCGACGCTTTGCCCAGACGCAGCAGCTTGTAGCCCAGATAATCGGCCACAATGGCACTGGCGGCGACGCCATAGACCTGCACGGAACGCGCGTTATGAATGTGCAACGCCGCGTCCGCCAGCACCTGACGATCGAGCAGTTTACCGGTATCGCGCAGGGAGGCGATGCTGTCTTCGATCAGCGTCTGAACGTCGTCATTCCCTTCGGCGGCCTGATGTGCCGGGTTCTGACGCGTCTCAAGCGCGAGCCCCATTTTGAACTCGGTAAAACCTTTGCAACCCAACTGGCGGCAAAGCCGCGTGACGCTGGCCTCGCTGGTGTCACTTTCACGCGCCAGTTCAGTGATGGTCAGGTAAAGCACGCGCTGCGGCTGTTCCAGCACAAAACTGCCCAGCTTATGCAGCGTCGGGCTGTAATTCTCCAGCCCCTGACGCATTCGCAGTAATAGCGTGCCTGTTTCCTTGGTCTGACTCACTCGGCTCTCCTCAGAATAATTGACCTCCCTAGTTTGGCTGATGTGACGCAGTTAACGCCAGAAGAATTCCGTATGGATAACGCGGCGCAATTGGTGGTAATTATTATTTTATATATATAATGTGATGAAAATAATTATCACAACAACACAACGCGGAGTCATCTCATGTCAATATTCAATGGTTCAGGGGGCGGGGCGTGGTTCGAAAGAGCCCAAAAATTCGGCAAGTCTTTCATGTTGCCTATCGCAATTTTGCCCGCAGCCGGATTGCTGTTGGGGATTGGCGGGGCACTCTCCAACCCAAACACGTTAGCCGCGTATCCGTTTCTGAATATCCCGGCCTTGCAGGCGATTTTCACCGTCATGGCCAGTGCCGGCTCGATTGTTTTTGCCAACCTGGCGGTGCTGTTTGCCGTCGGAGTTGCGGTCGGGCTCGCGCGCAGTGACAAAGGAACGGCAGGATTATCCGCGCTGCTGGGGTATCTGGTGATGAACGCGACCATCAACGCTATTTTGATCCTCAAAGGTCAGCTCGCCACGACCAATCTCAGCGCCGCCGGGCAGGGAATGGCACTCGGTATCCAGACGCTGGAAACCGGCGTTTTTGGCGGCGTGGTGATTGGGCTTGTGACGTGGTGGCTGCATAACCGTTATAACAAAATCGAGTTGCCGCAGTTTCTGGGGTTTTTCGGCGGTTCGCGTTTTGTGCCGATCATCTCCTCTGTCGCGGCAATCGTCGTCGGGGCGGTGATGTTCTTCATCTGGCCACATTTTCAGAAAGTGATTTTTGGATTGGGCGGGCTGGTGGATGCCACCGGGTACCTCGGCACCTTCATTTACGGTTTTGTGCTGCGCATGCTCGGCCCGTTCGGCCTGCATCATATTTTCTATCTGCCTTTCTGGACTACCGCACTCGGCGGCAGTGAAGTGGTGAATGGGCATCTGGTGGAAGGCACGCAGCGGATCTTCTTCGCCCAGCTGGCCGACCCGAATACGCAGCAGTTTTATATTGGCACCTCCAGGTTTATGTCCGGGCGCTTCATTACCATGATGTTTGGTCTGGTGGGGGCCTGTCTGGCGATGTACCACACGGCGCGGCCTGAGAATAAAAAGCGCGTTGCAGGGCTGCTGCTCTCGGCGGCACTGACCTCCTTTCTGACCGGTATCACTGAACCGATTGAGTTCTCGTTCCTGTTTGTCGCACCGATGCTGTATGTCCTGCACGCGGTGTTCGACGGACTGGCATTTATGATCGCTCATATTTTGCAGATCACCATCGGGCAGACTTTCTCCGGCGGCTTTATCGATTTCATCCTGTTTGGTGTTTTACAGGGCGAAAGTAAAACCCACTGGATGTACGTCCCGCTGGTCGGTGTGCCGTGGTTCGCGCTCTATTACTTCTCTTTCCGCTATCTGATCAGGCGCTTCAATCTGAAAACGCCGGGGCGTGATGAGGCTGAAATTCAGCAGGATAACGTCGTGACCGACCGCGCAGGAATGATTATTGAAGCGCTGGGCGGGGCGGCCAATATCGCGGAGCTGGATTGCTGTGCAACGCGTTTGCGGATCAGCGTCCTTCAGGCCGCTGACGTGGATGAAAGCAAGCTTAAGTCCAGCGGAGCAAGGGCTATTCTTATCCGCGGGAACGGAATTCAGGTCATTTACGGGCCGCACGTTACGATCATTAAAAATGAAATCGAGGAGATGCTGGGAGTATGAATCAGTCAATGTTAACGACCATCAGGGGAAAACTGGTGGTGTCCTGTCAGGCGCTGGACAACGAACCGCTGCACAGCGATTTTATTATGAGCCGCATGGCGCTGGCCGCGATGCAGGGCGGCGCGGCGGGGATCCGCGCCAACAGCGTTGCGGATGTGAAAGCCATTCGCGCCACCGTGCCATTACCGGTGATCGGGATCATCAAGCGTGATTATCCCGCCAGCGATGTGTACATCACGGCAACAATGAAGGAAGTGCGCGAGCTGATGGCCGTTGCGCCGGACATGATCGCGCTGGATGCCACTGCCCATCAGCGCCCTGGTGAATTGCAGCTCGCCGAACTGGTGCAACGCATTCGTGAAGAGTTCCCGGCTTTATTGCTGATGGCAGACATCGCGATCTTAGAAGAAGCGCAGAACGCGCAGACGTTGGGGTTTGATTGTATCGGCACGACATTGCACGGCTATACTCAGGAGACGCAGGGCAGCAAACTCTGGCATGACGATTTTGCCTTCCTCCGACAGGTGCTGGCGCACTGCGACACGCCGGTCATTGCCGAGGGGAATGTCGATACCCCGGAAATGGCGGCGCGATGCCTGACGCTCGGCGCGCATTCTGTCGTGGTCGGTGGTGCCATCACCCGGCCTCAGCAGATTACGCAACGTTTTACCGACGCCATTCGCTCTGCGGGCTGACAGACATTTTTGCAGACATTTCCGCTGCGCCCCGTGTTTGGCGCAGCGCCTGCGATCTGCGATAATGCACGCTGACTTTTTAGAGATGACTGAGAAAACGATGCAGTACCCGATTAATGAGATGTTCGAAACCCTGCAAGGGGAAGGTTATTTTACCGGCGTGCCGGCGATTTTTGTACGCTTGCAAGGTTGTCCGGTAGGGTGCAGCTGGTGCGACACCAAACACACCTGGGATAAAATTGCCGATCGGGAAGTCGATATGCAGCGCATTCTGGTCAAAACCGAAGAAAGTGATGCCTGGGGCAACGCGACTTCCGAACAGTTGCTCGACATCATCGCGCAGCAGGGTTACACCGCGCGCCATATCGTGATAACCGGCGGTGAGCCGTGTATTTACGATCTGATGCCGCTGACCATGCTGCTGGAAAAGAACGGGTTCAGCTGCCAGATTGAGACCAGCGGAACGCATGAAGTGCGCTGCTCGGTGAATACCTGGGTAACCGTGTCGCCAAAAGTAAATATGCGCGGTGGCTACGACATTTTGCCGCAGGCGCTGAAACGTGCTGATGAAGTGAAACATCCGGTCGCGCGTCAGCGTGATATCGACGCACTGGATGCTTTGCTGGAAACGCTGACCGACAGCAAAGCGCGCATTATCGCCCTGCAACCGATCAGTCAAAAAGAAGAAGCCACCAAACTTTGCATTGCGACCTGCATTGCAAGGAACTGGCGGCTTTCAATGCAGACACACAAATATCTGAACATTGCCTGACGGGCAATATTGTTACCCGCGGTAAATATTGTTAGCCGCGGTAGATGCAACCCGCTGTGCAGGTTTCTTTCACGCGCACGGCGGAAAGCAAAGGTAACGTCGGCTTCATCTCATTCCAGATCCACTCGGCCAGCACTTCGCTGGTCGGGTTTTCTAATCCGGGAATATCGTTCAGATTATAGTGATCGAGACGATCCAACGTCGGATTGAACGCAGCTTTCAGATCGGCGAAATCCATCACCCAGCCGGTATGCGGATCCACTTCACCGGTGATTTCTAAACGCACGGTGAAAGAGTGGCCGTGTAACCGTCCGCATTTATGACCAGCGGGCACATGCGGTAAATGGTGGGCGGCTTCGAACTGAAAATCTTTAAATAATGTGGTGGTCATGAGGCGCTCTCGTTGCTCGAAAAAACGCGGCATAGTACCGGAATACCGGCCTGCGTGCCATGACTTCACTGCGCTTTTCTTCACCAAATCCTGACTTTTACCGCCTTTACACTGCCTGCATTGCTGGCATACAGTGAGCCGGTACAAACTAACCTGTTGAGATAGTGAATGATTACTGTGCTGCGTTGCGCCGTTCTGGCGCTGATCTTCTCCGCTGGCGCGTATGCTGAAACCGCACCGACGGCTCAGGCACCCGCGTCCGCCGTAGCGAAAACGGTTCATCCTGAGGCAAAATCGCCGGTGGCCGCGAAGGTGTCCGTGACTTTCCCGCCGGGTGCCGGTGTGATGCATATTCCGATCGCGCAGGGCAAAAAGACGCTGGATGTTTTCACCTATCAGCCCGCCGATGCTGATGACACCACGCCTGTGGTGATGGTCATGACCGGTGTCGACCGCAATGCGGCGACCTACCGTAACGACTGGATGACCGTCGCCGATCAGTATCATTTACGCGTTCTGGTGCCGCATTTCAGCGAGCAGGATTTCCCCGGCGCCGCGGGCTACAACCTTGGCAATCTGGTGGATCCTAAAACTCACCATCACCAGCCGAAATCCCAGTGGGCGTTCACCCTTGTCGATAGCATTTTTACCACGCTGCAAAAGCAGGGCGTGACCACTCAGAAACAATATTATCTGTTTGGGAACAGCGCGGGCTGCCAGTTCGTCCACCGTATGCTGACGCTGTTGCCACAGCCGAATGTGAAAGCGGCGGTGTGCGCAGCAGCAGGGTGGTGGACGTTGCCGGACACCGATCAGCGCTGGCCTTACGGTCTTCGTGAAGCGCCCGTCGCCGTCAGTCAACAGCAGTTGAATGATTACTTTGCCAAGCCGGTGCTGATTGCCGTCGGTGCGGAAGATGATGATCCGGAAAACCATTTACTGCGTAAATCCAAGCAGGCGATGGCGCAGGGCACCAACCGTCTGGATCGCGCCGAAAGCTATTTCGCCACGTCGCAGCAGCGCGCCGAGCAGAACAACACGCCGTTTAACTGGCATTTTATCGATCTCTCGGACGTCGGTCACAGTGGCAGTAAAATGTCGGTGTTTGCTGCCGGACAATTTGCCTGGTTTGAGCAACACAACGCGTTCCATCTCTGAAGTGCGTAAGTGAGAAAATTTCATTACCCCACTGCGGCGGGGTTTTTCTTTATCTATCCGGCACTTTGCGTTCAACCGGAAAAGTGCAGGGGAAATTTTTTAGCGATTTCAGTGCGATAAAAATCCCTCCTTACCAGTTTTTCCGGTAAACCTTACCTCTAAATCCTCTTAGTTCTTTTGGTTATTTATTATTTCCATCACTTCTTTAATTGTTATCATCGGCCTCGTTAACCTTACAAACAATAAAGGTCTTTCCTGCGCGCTCGTTTAACCGCAAAGGGCGCAAAAATGCGTAAAAGGCCGGATTGATGACTGGCTTCTGCATAAGGGAATTCGTACCGCGATGACGACTCAGGCTCCTCCAATTTCACTGCTCCCGCTGACCCCCGAGCAAATGGCCCGCCTTCAATCGGCGATTGGTGATTACTCACCGACTCAGATGGCCTGGCTATCCGGATATTTTTGGGGAATGGTTAATCAGCAACCGGGCGCTGTTGCCGCTCCGGTAGCCGCACCGGCGGCGGCTGCCATTACACTGATTTCCGCCTCGCAAACGGGCAACGCCCGCCGCGTGGCTGAGCAGCTGCGTGACGATCTCATCGCCGCGAAACTGAACGTCAATCTGGTCAACGCCGGTGACTACAAATTCAAGCAAATTGGTCAGGAAAAGCTACTGCTGATCGTGGCCTCGACGCAGGGTGAAGGCGAGCAGGCGGAAGAAGCCGTCGCGCTGCACAAATTCCTGCAATCCAAAAAAGCGCCTCAGATGAAAGACACCGCGTTTGCAGTATTTGCGCTCGGTGATACTTCTTACGAATTCTTCTGTCAGGCCGGTAAAGACTTTGACAGTCGCCTCGGCGAACTGGGCGCAGAACGCCTGTTAGACCGCGTGGATGCGGACGTCGAATACAAAGACGTGGCGCAGGAGTGGCGTAAACGCATTGTCGAGGTGTTGAAACAGCGCGTTCCGGCCAATACTTCCGGGCAAGCCGCGCCGACGCTGGCGGGCAGTGTGAATCAGGTCGACAGCAGCCCCTACACCAAAGAATTGCCGCTGACCGCAACGCTTGCGGTGAACCAGAAAATTACCGGCCGTGATTCCGATAAAGACGTGCGTCATCTGGAAATTGATCTCGGTGATTCCGGCCTGCGTTATCAGCCGGGCGATGCGCTGGGAATATGGTTTGAAAACGATCCGCAACTGGTGCAGGAAGTAGTAGAACTGCTGTGGCTCAAGGGCGATGAAACCGTGGAGGTGAATGGCAAATCGCTCTCGCTTTGCGAAGCGTTGCAACATCACATCGAACTGACGCAGAACACCACACCGATTATCGAGAAATACGCCGGGCTGTGCCGCGACGAGCACCTGACCGGCCTGCTGGCGGATAAAACCGCGCTACAGCAATACGCGCAGACCGTGCCGTTCGTGGATATGGTACGTCGCGCGCCGACCGAACTGGACGCGCAACAGCTGGTAGATTTACTGCGTCCGCTGACGCCGCGTCTGTACTCCATTGCCTCTTCGCAGGCCGAGACCGAATCTGAAGTGCACATCACCGTTGGCGTGGTGCGTTACGACATCGATGGCCGCCCGCGTACCGGTGGGGCATCCGGCTATCTGGCGGATCGTCTGGAAGAAGACGGCGAAGTGAAAGTCTTCATCGAACACAACGATAATTTCCGCCTGCCTGCCAACCCGGAAGCGCCGGTCATTATGATCGGCCCCGGTACCGGTATCGCGCCGTTCCGCGCCTTTATTCAGCAGCGCGATAACGACGGCGCCAGCGGCAAAAACTGGCTGTTCTTCGGAAACCCGCACTTTACCGACGATTTCCTTTATCAGGTGGAATGGCAGCGCTACGTGAAAGACGGCCTGCTGACCAATATCGATCTGGCGTGGTCACGCGACCAGGCAGAAAAAGTGTACGTACAGGACAAACTGCGTGAGAAAGGCGCCGAGGTCTGGCAGTGGTTGCAGGAAGGTGCGCACGTGTATGTTTGCGGCGATGCCAACCGTATGGCGAAAGACGTAGAGCAGGCGTTACTGGAAATCATTGCCGAAAACGGCGTGATGGATCTGGAAACGGCCGACGAATATTTAAGTGAATTACGTCTGGATCGCCGTTACCAGCGTGACGTCTACTAACGAATTTGAGCAATGAGCGAAAACCTTATGAGCAATAAATTGTGGAGCGAACTGAATCCCGGCCCCGGCCCTTTGATCGTCGATGCCCCGCTGGCCGACGCTGAGCGTCTGAAAAAGGAGAGTAATTTCCTGCGCGGGACCATTACCGAAGATTTAAAAGATGGCCTGACCGGCGGATTCAACGGTGACAACTTCCTGTTGATCCGTTTCCACGGCATGTATCAGCAGGATGACCGTGACATCCGCGCCGAACGCGCCGAGCAAAAGCTCGAACCGCGCCACGCGATGATGCTGCGCTGCCGTTTGCCGGGCGGGGTGATGACGCCTGCGCAGTGGCTGGGTATCGACAAATTTGCTGATGACAGCACGATTTACGGCAGCATCCGTATTACTAACCGTCAGACATTCCAGTTCCACGGCATCCTGAAACCGAACGTAAAACCGGTGCATCAACTTCTGAACAAACTGGGTCTGGACGCGTTGGCAACCGCCAATGACGTGAACCGTAACGTCTTGTGTACGTCGAACCCGGTAGAGTCTGAGCTGCATCGCGAAGCCTACGAGTGGGCGAAGAAACTCTCCGAGCATCTGCTGCCGCGCACCCGCGCCTACGCCGAGGTGTGGCTGGATCAGGAAAAAGTCGAAACTACCGACGAAGAACCGATTCTGGGTGCCACCTATCTGCCACGCAAATTCAAAACCACCGTGGTGATCCCGCCGCAGAACGACGTGGATCTTCACGCTAACGATCTGAACTTTGTGGCGATTGCCGACAACGGCAAGCTGATCGGCTTCAACGTGCTGGTCGGCGGTGGCCTGTCTATCGCGCACGGCGACAAAGCCACTTATGCCCGCACCGCCAGCGAGCTGGGCTTTATTCCGCTGGAGAACACGCTGGCTGTGGCCGAAGCGGTAGTGACCACGCAGCGCGACTGGGGCAACCGTACCAACCGTAAAAATGCCAAAACTAAATACACGCTGGAACGCGTCGGCGTGCCGGTCTTTAAGGCCGAAGTCGAAAAGCGCGCGGGCATACAGTTTGCGGACGTTCGTCCTTATGAATTCACTGGCCGCGGCGACCGTATCGGTTGGGTAAAAGGGATCGACAACCAGTGGCATCTGACCCTGTTTATCGAAAATGGCCGTATTCTGGATTATCCGGGCAAGCCGCTGAAAACCGGTCTGGCAGAAATTGCTAAGATCCACAAAGGAGATTTCAGGCTTACTGCTAATCAGAATCTGATTGTCGCAGGCGTCGCGGAAAAAGAGAAAGACGCGATCGAAACGCTGGCGCGTAACCACGGTTTGATCGACGACGGGATCACCGAGCAGCGTAAAAACTCGATGGCCTGTGTGTCCTATCCAACCTGTCCGCTGGCGATGGCCGAAGCCGAACGTTTCCTGCCGGAGTTTGTGACCAAAGTTGAAGGGATCATGCACGGACACGGCGTGGGGGATGAGCATATCGTTCTGCGCGTGACCGGGTGCCCGAACGGCTGCGGACGTGCGCTGCTGGCCGAAATCGGTTTAGTCGGTAAAGCGATGAACCGCTATAACCTGCATCTTGGCGGCAACCGCGCCGGTACGCGTATTCCCCGCATGTACCGTGAGAACATTTCAGATACAGAGATCCTCGGCATTATCGATGAACTGGTCGGCCGCTGGGCAAAAGAGCGCGAAACGAATGAGGGCTTCGGCGACTTCGTGATCCGCGCAGGTATCATCAGGCCGGTGCTTGATCCGGCACGTGATTTTTACGATTAAGAGCGACGAGTTATCGGAGACGCTATGAGTTTACTCAGTCTGGCTGAATTGAATGAGTTACCGAAATCCGGACAGTCTATGGCGCTGGCGGAAATTAACGCCAGCCTCGAAAAGCTGTCGGCACAGGAGCGGGTGCAGTGGGCGCTGGAAAATATGCCCGGCGAATTCGCACTGTCTTCCAGTTTCGGCATTCAGGCGGCGGTCTGTCTGCATCTGGTCACTCAGCAGAAATCCGATATTCCGGTGATCCTCACCGATACCGGTTATCTCTTTCCGGAAACCTATCAGTTTATTGATACGTTAACCGAACAGCTGAATCTCAACCTGCAGGTGTTTCGCGCTGAGCAGTCGCCCGCATGGCAGGAAGCGCGTTACGGCAAACTGTGGGAGCAGGGCGTCGAAGGGATCGAACAGTATAATCAGATCAACAAAGTTGAGCCGATGAACCGTGCTATCCGGCAACTCGGCGTGCAGACCTGGTTCGCCGGTCTGCGACGTGAGCAATCCGGCAGCCGTGCGCATTTACCGGTGCTGGCGGTGCAGCGTGGCGTGTTTAAGATCCTGCCGATCATCGACTGGGATAACCGTCAGATCTTCCAGTATCTGAAAGACAACGGCCTGAGCTACCACCCGCTGTGGGATCAGGGTTATCTTTCCGTTGGCGATACGCACACCACTAAAAAGTGGGAAGAAGGGATGAAAGAAGAGGACACGCGCTTCTTTGGGTTGAAGCGTGAATGCGGCTTACATGAGTGATAATTCGCACCCTCCTCGATAAAAAAAACGGACGCTTTTTAGCGTCCGTTTTCATTAGTGCTTTCTGTAGAAGAGTGTCAGGCGTGTTTGGCGGGTTTCGCCAGCCCTTTCAGCAGGGGAAACAGCACCTTCACGCTGTCTCTGGCGCGTTTATCAATGCGGCCCGGCAATGCGCTGTCGAGATATTGCAGGTTATCGAACTGGCTCTGATAACGCGCGGTGCCGAGCGGAAAGTGGCTGCTGATCGCCCGTTGCTGCGCGCCGTCCTTTTTGCCCAGCGCATAATTGGTGGCTGTGACGTTCAGCAGCGGCAGATGCGCATCGTCGAGTGCCTGTAAGCCGTCGCAGCAGTGCGTACCCGCATGGCTTTCAGCCGGAATGCCCAGACTGTGCGCAATATTAATGGCACGCACGCGGGTCAGCTTGGCGACCGCTGCCGAGGTATTCACGCCGCTGTTGAAATACAGTTTATCGCCGGTGATGAGAGAATCGAGATTGATCACCAGGAGAGTATTTTTCTTCTCTTCGGCGCTCATGCGTTTAATAAAATCTTCGGCCCCTTTCGCTCCGGTTTCTTCCGCACTCAGCGCGACAAAACGCAGGCTGTAATGCGTCGGGATCGCCTGCATCCGCTCCGCCAGTTCCATCATCACGCCGATGCCGGAGGCGTTATCATCCACGCCCTGCAACGTCAGGCCGCCGAGATTATGGTTTGTATCGGCATCGCTTTGCGGAACGTAGGTATCAAAATGCGCCATCACGATGATCTGTTGCGGCACTTCACCGGCGCGCGCAGCAATCACCGACGTGGCGTGAATATTGTGCCAGTCCTTTTTGCCGTCGTTGCTGGTATACAGATAGCGGGTATCGAAACCGCGCAGATTGCTCTGGTAGCCGAATTTATTAAATTGCTGATTAAGGTATTCGGCGGCGATCAGTTCCGCCGGACTGCCTGCCATTCGCCCCGGAAAATAGGTGGCGATATGGCGAATTTGCTGACTGGCGATTTCGCCCATCGGAGGAAGCGGTGACGTGGCCGCCAGCGCATGAGTCAACCCGGCACAGCCCAGGCTAAAAGCCAGCAGCGTCCGCTTCATGCGTAAAAAAGAAAACATAGCCAAAAATCCTTGTCAGTAGGTCAGGGTGACCGGAGGGCAATCAAAGCAGCAGGCCGCGCAGGGCGGTCTTACAGGACCGATAGTATGCGATTGTGTGAGCCAATAGACAATTTCCCAAATCCGAAATCGCTCTTTTTGTCGCAGGTTGATAAAAGCGGAAAGGTCATGAAAAATATTCAGGCAGATGAAATTCCCGCGAGGCTGAGTCCCGTCTGGCGCTCTATATTCCATTTAGTAACTAATCATTCCTTTTCGTCATTTCAGATCAATTATTGCCTGCACGTATAGTCGGGATATTCATTCTGGTTATCAGTTAAGGCTTTTGTGGACTATCTACCAATATTTGCCGACCTCAAACAACGCCCGGTGCTGGTTGTCGGTGGTGGCGAAGTCGCTGCTCGCAAAATAGATCTTCTCCTGCGGGCGGGCGCGCAAGTTCGGATAGTCGCGCAGGCACTTTCCCCCGAGCTGGAACAACGCAAACAGGCCGCAGAAGTCAGTTGGCTGGCGCAGGCTTTTCTGCCGGAACAGCTCGATGATGTGTTTCTGGTGATTGCGGCCACCGACGACGCGGCGCTCAATGCGGAAGTCTTCGAGCAGGCCAATCAGCGCTTCGTGATGGCTAACGTGGTTGACGATCAACCGAAATGCTCCTTTATTTTCCCCTCGATTGTCGACCGTTCGCCGATTGTGGTAGCGATCTCCTCCAGCGGTAAAGCCCCGGTGCTGGCGCGTATGTTGCGCGAGAAGCTGGAAACCTTGCTGCCCACCAGTCTCGGGCAGATGGCCGATATCGCCGGACGCTGGCGTGAAAGTGTTAAAACGCAGTTCACCTCAATGCGTGCCCGCCGCCGGTTCTGGGAACAGGCATTTGCCGGACGCTTCGCCAGCCTCGCTTCTGCGGGAAAGCTCGCAGAAGCAGAACAGGCGCTGCAACAACAGTTAGAAAACGCGGAAGACATCTCGCATAGCGGCAATGTCACGCTGGTGGGCGCCGGGCCGGGTGATGCAGGATTACTTACCTTACGTGGATTGCAGGTTATGCAGCAGGCCGATGTAGTGCTTTATGACTATCTGGTCAGCGACGAAGTTTTAGATCTGGTACGTCGCGATGCCGATAAGATTTGCGTCGGTAAACGTGCGGGCAGCCATTCTGTTGCGCAGGAAGAAACCAACCGTCTGCTGGTCGAACTGGCCCTGCAGGGCAAAAAGGTCGTGCGGCTGAAAGGCGGCGATCCGTTTATTTTTGGTCGCGGCGGGGAAGAGTTACAGGCCGTGCAGGCCGCGGGTATTCCTTTCCAGGTTGTCCCCGGCGTCACTGCGGCGGCAGGCGCCACGGCCTATGCCGGTATCCCGCTGACTCACCGCGATCACGCGCAGAGCGTGGTGTTCGTGACCGGCCATTGTAAGCCGGAAGATAACGGAATTCAGTGGGAAACGCTGGCGAAAGGCAAGCAGACATTGGCGATTTACATGGGCACCCTCAAGGCGGCTGAAATCAGCCAGCAACTGATTGCTCATGGTCGCGCAGCGCACACTCCGGTCGCCGTGATTGGCCGGGGAACGCGTGCGGATCAGCAGGTGCTGACCGGCACGCTTGATAATCTTGAACATCTGGCTCAACAGGCGCCGACGCCGGCGTTGCTGGTGATTGGTGAGGTGGTAGCACTTCATCAGCAACTGGCGTGGTTTGGGCATCATCCTGAGACTGACGGTACTCAACGCCCGTCGGTTGTGAATTTGGCTTAAAGGATCTGTTATGGACGAAAAACGACTGACTCATTTGCGGCAACTGGAGGCGGAGAGTATCCATATCATCCGTGAAGTGGCTGCTGAATTCGCCAACCCGGTGATGATGTACTCCATCGGGAAAGATTCTTCGGTCATGCTGCATCTGGCGCGCAAGGCTTTCTTCCCCGGCACACTGCCGTTCCCGCTGCTACACGTGGATACCGGCTGGAAATTCCGTGAAATGTACGAGTTCCGCGACCGCACGGCGAAAAATTACGGTTTCGAGCTGATTGTGCATAAGAACCCGGAAGGCGTGGCGATGGGCATTAACCCGTTCGTCCACGGCAGCGCCAAACACACCGACATCATGAAAACCGAAGGTCTGAAACAGGCGCTGAGCAAACACGGTTTTGATGCGGCCTTCGGCGGTGCGCGCCGTGACGAAGAGAAATCCCGCGCCAAAGAGCGTATTTATTCGTTCCGTGACCGCTTCCACCGCTGGGATCCGAAAAATCAGCGCCCGGAGCTGTGGCACAACTACAACGGCCAGATTAACAAAGGCGAAAGCATCCGCGTCTTCCCGCTCTCCAACTGGACCGAGCTGGATATCTGGCAGTACATCTATCTGGAAAATATCGAAATCGTTCCACTATACCTGGCCGCGCCGCGTCCGGTACTGGAGCGCGACGGCATGCTGCTGATGGTCGATGACGACCGCATTGATTTGCAGCCGGGTGAAGTTATCGAGAAGAAAATGGTGCGCTTCCGTACTTTAGGGTGCTGGCCGCTGACCGGTGCCGTTGAATCCGAAGCGCAGTCGCTGCCGGAGATCATCGAAGAGATGCTGGTCTCAACCACCAGTGAACGACAAGGCCGCGCGATCGACCGCGATCAGGCCGGTTCGATGGAAATGAAAAAGCGTCAAGGGTACTTCTGAGGAGCCGCAGCTAATGAATAACGCAATTGCACAACAAATCGCGGAGCAGGGCGGCGTCGAAGCTTACCTGCACGCCCAGCAACATAAAAGCCTGCTGCGCTTCCTGACCTGCGGCAGCGTCGATGACGGCAAAAGTACGTTGATCGGCCGCCTGCTGCATGACACGCGTCAGATCTATGAAGATCAGTTGTCTTCACTGCATAACGACAGCAAACGTCACGGCACGCAGGGCGAGAAAATCGATCTGGCATTGCTGGTGGATGGCTTACAGGCCGAGCGCGAGCAGGGCATCACCATCGACGTGGCTTACCGCTACTTTTCTACCGAGAAGCGTAAGTTCATCATCGCTGATACACCGGGGCACGAGCAGTACACCCGCAACATGGCGACCGGTGCCTCGACCTGCGATCTGGCGATCCTGCTGATCGACGCCCGTAAAGGCGTTTTGGATCAGACCCGTCGTCACAGCTTTATCGCCACACTGCTCGGGATCCGCCATCTGGTGGTTGCCGTGAATAAAATGGATCTGGTGGAGTACAGCGAAACCGTATTCGAGCAGTTTAAACAGGATTATCTGGATTTCGCGCAGCAACTGCCGACTGATCTGGACATCAAGTTTGTGCCGCTTTCTGCACTGGAAGGTGACAACGTTGCCACGCCAAGCGAGAAAATGAGTTGGTATACCGGCCCGACGCTGCTCGACGTGCTGGAAACCGTCAACATCATTAATATCCGCGAACAGCAGCCAATGCGTTTCCCGGTGCAGTACGTGAACCGTCCAAACCTCGATTTCCGCGGCTATGCCGGTACGCTGGCGTCAGGCTCGATCCGGGTCGGACAGAAAGTAAAAGTGTTGCCGTCTGGCGTGGAATCCACCGTGGCGCGCATTGTGACCTTTGACGGTGATTTGCAGGAAGCCTGGGCGGGTGAAGCCATTACGCTGGTGCTGGCGGATGAGCGCGATATCAGCCGTGGCGATACGCTGGTGGATGCGAATGAAACCGTGAAGCCGGTGCAAAACGCCAAAGTCGACGTGGTGTGGATGGCGGAGCAACCGCTGAGCGTCGGCCAGAGCTACGACATTAAAGTCGGCGGCAAGAAAGCCCGTGCGCGCGTGGAGAACATCGAATATCAGGTGGAGATTAATTCCCTGACGCAGCGTGTGGTGGAAAACCTGCCGCTTAACGGTATCGGTCTGGTCGAGCTGGCTTTTGACGAACCGCTGGTGCTGGATAACTACCAGAGCAATGCGGTCACCGGCGGCATCATCTTCATCGACCGACTGACTAACGTCACCGTCGGGGCCGGTCTGGTACGCGAAGCACTGGAGCAGGTGTATGAAGAGTCAGACAAATATAGCGCCTTTGAGCTGGAGCTGAACAGTCTGGTTCGCCGTCACTTCCCGCACTGGGGCGCACGCGACCTGCTTGGTGGCAAATAAGATGGCTTCTCAGGACTCGCAGTCAGTAAAAGATGAGAATGTCGTCTGGCATCCGCACGCCGTCACGCGTGCGGATCGCGAGAAACAACATGGTCACCTTGGTGCGGTGCTGTGGTTCACCGGGCTTTCGGGTTCGGGGAAATCCACCGTCGCCGGTGCGCTGGAGCAGGCATTGCACGCGCTGGGCGTCAGCACGTATTTGCTCGATGGTGATAACGTCCGTCACGGGCTTTGCAGCGATCTGGGTTTTACCGATGACGATCGCCGTGAAAACATCCGCCGCGTCGGCGAAGTCGCCAAACTGATGGTGGATGCCGGGCAGGTCGTGCTGACCGCGTTTATCTCACCGCACCGCGCCGAGCGCGACATGGTGCGTGAGTTGCTGCAAGAAGGGCAGTTCATCGAAGTGTTTGTGGATACGCCGCTGTCGGTCTGTGAAGCGCGCGATCCGAAGGGTCTTTACAAAAAAGCGCGCGCCGGTGAACTGAAAAATTTCACCGGAATCGACTCTGAATATCAGCCGCCAGAAGCGCCGGATGTGCATCTTGAAGGGGAACAATTGGTAACACATTTGGTTCCCCAATTATTAGATGTGATGCGCCGGCGCGGTATTATCAATCCCTGAATGTTACCGGCCAAACGCCACAGAGCGTGCCGGTTTACACTGAACACAGGGATCATCTATGCAGGCTTTACTCAGCAGACTGGTCAGCCGGATCCGCCTTGATCGCCTCAGTGCGGATCATGCCCCGGTGCGATGGTTAGCACAGACCACAGACAGTGCAGAAAACGACGATCCGTCCTACTCCTTTCAGGGTGGATCTATTGGTTTCGCCTGTTACTGGCTGGCGCTGGCAATCCCTTTTTGGGTGTACGGCTCGAATACTCTGTTTTTCCTCCTCTATACCTGGCCCTTCTTCCTGGCGCTGATGCCGGTGTCGGTACTGATCGGTATCGCTTTCAGCATGCTTTTTCGCGGGGGCTGGTTCAAAACTCCCGTCTCTACCGGTGTTTGCGTTATCGGCATGTTCTGGACCGTGTTCTCATTTCTCTCCGGCTGGTGAGGGAAACAAACGTCTGTATCGGATCCTGTGAGGATCCTTTTTTATCTCTTTTGACTGGCGATTTTTCCGACAATTCTTTTCCACGATGTAACCCATTGTGTCATTCTCACCCACAATTGCGTGCGTAAGTCTGAATCTCAACGGCAATTATCCTGCCACAGTGGAGTCAGAAGGAAAGTTGTGGGATGATTGCCCGGCTTTTTTAGGGGGCGGGGATGGGCAAACTAACACTGCTGTTACTGATTTTACTTGGCTGGTTACAGTATTCGCTGTGGCTGGGCAAGAATGGTATTCATGATTACGTGCGTGTGAACGATGACGTTGAAGTGCAGCAGGTCAACAACGGCAAACTGAAATCACGTAACGACCAATTATTCGCTGAAATCGACGATTTAAACGGCGGTCAGGAAGCGATCGAAGAACGCGCACGCAACGAACTGGGTATGATTAAACCCGGTGAGACTTTCTATCGTCTGGTGCCAGACAATAAACGCGCTCCGGGCAGCAATCTTTCGCAAAATAATTCGAACCCATAGCCATGAGCCACACCGCAGTTTCCCTTCCAAAGGTCATTGCCGTTTTACCCGCTGCCGGAATTGGCAGCCGTATGCAGGCAGAATGTCCTAAGCAATATCTTTCTATCGGCGGTAAAACGCTGATAGAACATTCGATCCGCGCTTTGTTGCACAATCATCAGGTCACTAAAGTTATCGTGGCGCTGAGCCCGCATGACACGCAGTTCGCGTCGCTGCCAATTGCTCAGGATCCCCGCATTGCAGTGGTGATCGGTGGCGGCGAGCGCGCAGAGTCCGTGATGGCGGGTCTTGAGGCTGCCGGAGAACGTGGCTGGGTGCTGGTACATGATGCCGCGCGCCCTTGTTTGCACCCCGATGATCTGAATAATTTGCTGGCAATTTCAACGAGCAGTAAGACCGGCGGGATCCTCGCCGCGCCGGTTCGCGACACCATGAAGCGCGGAGAAACCGGTTTGCAGGCTATCGCGCACACGGTCGATCGCCAGGATCTCTGGCATGCGCTGACCCCCCAATTTTTCCCTCTCGAATTACTGAAAATCTGCCTGCGCCGTGCGCTCAATGAAGGCGCTGTGGTCACTGATGAAGCTTCTGCAATGGAATATTGTGGCTATCATCCGGTGTTGGTCCCTGCGCGGGCCGATAATATTAAAGTCACCAGGCCGGAAGATCTGGCACTGGCTGAATTCTATTTAACCCGCATATCCCACGAGGAGAACGCATAATGCGTATCGGTCACGGTTTTGATGTACATAAGTTTGGCGGCGAAGGCCCGCTGGTGATCGGCGGCGTGCGTATTCCTTATCCGCAAGGTTTGCTGGCGCACTCCGACGGTGATGTCGCGCTGCATGCGGCAACGGATGCCCTGCTTGGCGCTGCGGCGCTGGGGGATATTGGTAAATTGTTCCCTGATACCGACCCGGCTTACAAAGGTGCTGACAGCCGTGAGCTGCTGCGCGAAGCGTACCGCCGCATCCGTGCGAAAGGCTACAAGCTGGGCAATCTGGATATCACTATCATCGCGCAGGCGCCTAAAATGGCGCCGCACATTCCGCAGATGCGCGTGTTTCTGGCCGAAGATTTGCAGTGTCATATGGACGACGTTAACGTTAAAGCCACCACCACTGAACAGCTGGGTTTCACAGGCCGTGGCGAAGGTATCGCGTGCGAAGCCGTAGCCTTGCTGATTAAGGAATGATTTTGTGGAAGATTACCGCATGATAGATATGTCCCGTCTCACCTGGTTGCTGGGCGAGCCCGTGGCAACCGGCCAGCTGAAAGCCAATCCGGAAGACTTTATCGTCGAAGAAGACTTGGGCTTTGAGCCGGATGGCGAGGGTGAACATCTGTTAGTGCGGATCCGCAAAAACGGCTGCAACACGCAGTTTGTCGCCGAGCAGCTGGCGCGTTTTGCCAAAGTGCATCCGCGCGATGTCAGCTACGCCGGTCTGAAAGACAGGCATGCGGTCACTGAACAATGGTTTTGCCTGCATTTGCCGGGCAAAGTCGACCCAGACCTTAGCCAGTTTGATCTCGAAGGCTGCGAAGTGATCCGCGCTTCACGCCATCGCAAAAAAATGCGCATCGGCACACTGAAAGGCAATGCGTTTACGCTGGTGCTGCGTCAGATAAGTGATATTGAGAATGTGGAAACCCGTCTGGCGAAGATAGCAGAACAGGGCGTACCGAACTATTTCGGGACACAGCGCTTTGGCCGTGGCGGCAATAATCTGGTGCAGGCGAAACGCTGGGCAACCAACGAAGCCCGTCCGAAAGAGCGCGCAAAGCGCAGCTTCTATTTGTCGGCCAGCCGCAGCGCGATGTTCAACATCGTCGCCAGCCAGCGTCTGGCGGATAATACGGTGCGTCAGGTGATGCTTGGTGACGCCTTGCAGCTCAGTGGACGCGGCAGTTGGTTTGTCGCGAAAGCGGAAGAGTTTGACTCTCTGCTGCCGCGTGTAGAAAGCGGTGAGTTGCTGGTGACGGCGCCCCTGCCCGGTGATGGCCCGTTAGGGACGCTGGAAGACGCGGAAGCATTCGAGCTGGCTTGCCTGAGCTCTCAGGCTGATCTACTGTCATTACTGAAACGCGAAAGAGTCGAACCTGCGCGTCGCGCCATCATGTTGCAACCGTTACAGATGCATTGGCAACGTTGGGATGATGTGACTCTGGAACTCAAATTCTGGCTACCGGCAGGCAGCTACGCGACGAGCGTTGTGCGCGAGCTGATGCATCTGGATGAAATCAATGCGGATATTACTGAGTAACGACGACGGCGTACTGGCTCCCGGCATTCAGGCGCTGGCGTCCGCGCTGCGTGAATTTGCCGAGGTGACGCTGGTCGCCCCCGACCGCAACCGCAGCGGCGCATCCAATGCGCTGACGCTGGACGGCCCGTTACGTATTCAGTCCTATCCCAATGGCGATACCGCTGTCATTAACGGCACGCCCACCGATTGTGTCTATCTTGGCGTTAATACCCTGATGCGTCCGCGTCCGGACATCGTGGTTTCCGGCATTAACGCCGGTCCGAATCTGGGCGATGATGTGATTTACTCGGGTACGGTGGCCGCCGCTATGGAGGGCCGTCATCTCGGTTTTCCTGCGCTGGCGGTTTCACTCGACGGGCATCAACATTACGACACCGCTGCCATCATCACCTGCCGCCTTCTCAGGGCGCTGGCGCGCGAGCCTTTGCGTACTGGCAAAATTCTGAATGTTAATGTCCCGGATCTGCCTTTGTCTGAAATTAAAGGCATTCGCGTCACGCGTTGTGGTAGCCGTCATCCGGCTGAACAGGTATTTTGTCAGCAGGATCCCCGTGGGCAGGATTTGTACTGGATCGGCCCGCCGGGCGATAAGTTTGATGTCGCGCCAGATACGGACTTTGCCGCCGTTGCGCAAGGTTATGTGTCAGTGACGCCTCTTCAGGTGGATTTAACCGCCTATGCGGCTCAGGATGTCGTGGTCTCATGGTTAGAAAAGGCCGGGGTGAGCGCGAATGGTGAATAAGCCGATGTATAACCTGCTGGAACAGCTGCGCCAGCAGGGTATCCACGATGAAAAATTGCTGCATGCCATTGAGGCCGTGCCGCGCGAGCGTTTTGTCGACGAAGCGTTTCAACACAAAGCCTACGAAAATACTGCGCTGCCGATTGGCTCAGGGCAGACCATCTCTCAGCCTTATACAGTGGCGCGAATGACCGAACTGCTGCGCCTTAAGCCTTCATCACGCGTGCTGGAGATCGGCACCGGTTCCGGTTATCAAACAGCGATTCTGGCGCATCTGGTGGAGCACGTATTTTCGGTTGAACGGATAAAAGGGTTACAGTGGCAGGCGAAGAGACGCCTCAAGCAACTCGATTTGCACAATGTTTCTACGCGCCATGGCGACGGCTGGCTGGGATGGCCTTCGCGAGGGCCGTTTGATGCCATCATTGTCACTGCTGCACCCCCTGAAATTCCCCAAGATTTGCTGCAACAACTCGATGACGGCGGCGTCATGATCCTGCCCGTCGGCGAAGAGAATCAAACTCTGCAACGCATAACCCGACGTGGAGACGAGTTCGCTGCCGAAACAATTGAAGCAGTCCGCTTTGTCCCTCTTGTGAAAGGCGAGCTGGCCTGATCCCGGTACTCTGCAGGACTAACCCCTTAAAATTTAAATACAACTGTTATATGGTGCTGTACTGGCTATGTTGATAGCATCCACTACAGTTTTTTATGGCACAGCGCATTCGGGGATTGGCCTGAGTGGGCATGTTGCCTGCCCGCACGGTATGACATGATACGAAAAGCGCCAGCTGGCGCGGTGTGCGTGGTTAAAGCGTTATTCTGAGATTGCCGTAACGGGGGAAATATGAGCACGGGAAGCCCAATAAAAACACTAAGCCGCATTGCGGTCTGTACGTTTATCAGTGCCTGGATGGCGGGATGTACGAACAATTCAACCACATCGGCACCCATCAGCAGCGTAAATGGCGGCGGTGGCGGTAGTCAGACCCGTCAGAATACTCCGAATTCCTCGCAGCTAAATGCACCTGCGATCGGCTCCGGTGGACACATTGTGTACAACCGTAGCTACAATTCTATCCCTAAAGGTAGCTATAGCGGCAGCACCTATCAGGTTAAGCGTGGCGACACCCTGTTTTACATCGCCTGGATCACCGGAAACGACTTCCGAGACCTTGCGGCGCGTAACAATATTGCCGCGCCGTACAATCTGGAAGTCGGTCAAAATATCCAGATTAACAACGTCTCTTCGGCGGCCAGCACGGGCGGATCTTTAGCCGTTACGGACGCGACAAATGGTGGTGTTCCGAAAGTTCCGACGGGTGGAATGCTCACAGGTTCTGTGGTTGCATCTCAACCAACTACCACGTATTCTGATTCTTCTGGTAAACAGAATGTAGGTAAGATGTTGCCTTCATCAGGTGCAGTGACCACGACCACACCTGTTGCCGTAGCCAGTACTCCCGTTAGCACTCCGACAAATAATGGCGGTCCGGTTTCCACATGGAAATGGCCGACTGACGGGAAAATTATCGATAATTTCTCAGCTTCTGAAGGGGGAAATAAGGGGATCGATATCGCTGGTTCGCGCGGACAGTCTGTCGTCGCCACCGCCTCAGGGCGTGTAGTGTACGCAGGCAATGCTCTTCGCGGTTACGGTAATCTAATCATCATCAAACACAATGATGATTACCTGAGCGCCTATGCACATAACGATACAATGCTGGTCCGGGAACAACAAGAAGTGCAGGCGGGACAAAAAATAGCGACTATGGGTAGCACCGGAACCAGTTCAGTAAGATTGCATTTTGAAATTCGTTACAAGGGGAAATCCGTAAATCCGCTGCGTTATCTTCCGCAGCGATAACACGGGCAGAGTCTTGAATTCTGCCCTCGGGACCACGGGTAGGAGCAGCTTATGAGTCAGAATACGCTGAAAGTTAACGAGTTACATGATGATGTAGATTTCGATGAGAACAGCGCTGAAGCCTTTGACGAGAAAGCCACAGTCGAAGAGACTGCCGACAACGACGCTGAAGAAGAGTTGTTGTCGCAGACTGTAAGCCAACGAGTGCTGGACGCAACTCAACTGTACCTCGGTGAGATCGGTTATTCCCCTCTGCTTACGGCAGAAGAGGAAGTTTATTTTGCAAGACGTGCGCTGCGTGGAGATGTTCCTTCGCGTCGCCGTATGATTGAAAGTAACCTGCGTTTGGTGGTTAAAATTGCCCGCCGCTACAGTAATCGCGGACTGGCACTGCTGGATTTGATCGAGGAAGGTAACCTGGGTCTGATCCGTGCAGTTGAAAAATTTGACCCTGAGCGTGGATTCCGTTTTTCTACCTATGCGACATGGTGGATACGTCAGACCATCGAACGGGCGATCATGAATCAAACCCGTACCATTCGTCTGCCGATTCACATCGTGAAAGAGCTTAACGTTTACCTGCGTACTGCACGTGAACTTGCGCATAAACTGGACCATGAGCCGAGCGCAGAAGAGATTGCTGAGCAACTCGACAAGCCGGTCCATGATGTCAGCCGTATGTTGCGCCTGAATGAGCGTATTACCTCTGTAGATACCCCGTTGGGCGGTGACTCAGAGAAAGCGCTGTTAGACATTCTCGCGGATGAAAAAGACAACGGCCCTGAAGACACCACGCAAGACGACGATATGAAACAGAGTATCGTGAAGTGGTTATTCGAGTTGAATGCAAAACAGCGTGAAGTACTGGCGCGCCGTTTCGGCCTGTTGGGCTACGAAGCTGCGACGCTGGAAGACGTGGGTCGTGAGATTGGCCTGACACGTGAACGTGTTCGTCAGATTCAGGTAGAAGGTTTGCGTCGCCTGCGTGAGATTTTGCAGGGACAGGGACTGAGCATCGAAGCTTTGTTCCGTGAGTAATGTGCTCTGCGAGTCATTCGCTTTTAGGCAATAAATACAGCATCAAATTTGGCATCAAAAAGAACGGTGGGCTAATCCCCACCGTTTTTTTATTTCTGTCATGTCACTGTCTGTGAGTTTAATAAACAGCATTCGCGTTATGCGGCTGTTACACCAACTCTTTCAAACGATAAATCCATTCCAGCGCCTGTCGCGGCGATAGCGAATCCACATCCAGTGCTTCCAGTGCTTCGACCGCCGGTGAGACATCTTCTGTCAGCAGCGCCAGTTGCGGGCCATCAACCTTGCTGGCTGCGGCGTTGTTTGACAACGTTTCCAGTTCCTTCAGTTTCTGGCGCGCTCGCTTAATCACATCGCGGGGTACACCGGCCAGTGCGGCCACGGCGAGACCGTAGCTCTTGCTGGCGGCGCCGTCCTGCACACTGTGCATGAAGGCAATGGTGTCACCGTGCTCGATCGCATCCAAATGGACATTGACCGTGCCTTCCATTTTTTCCGGCAGTGTGGTCAGTTCGAAGTAATGGGTGGCGAACAGGGTCATCGCTTTGATACGGCTGGCCAGATTTTCGGCGCAGGCCCATGCCAGCGACAAGCCGTCATAGGTTGAGGTGCCACGGCCGATTTCATCCATCAGCACCAGACTGTTTTCGGTGGCGTTATGCAGAATGTTAGCGGTTTCGGTCATTTCAACCATGAAGGTCGAGCGGCCGGAAGCCAGATCGTCAGCCGCACCGACGCGCGTAAAGATGCGATCGACCGGACCAATGGTTGCCGCGTCCGCAGGCACATAGCTGCCAATGTGCGCCATGAGAACAATCAGCGCCGCCTGCCGCATATAAGTACTCTTACCGCCCATATTCGGGCCGGTAATGATCAGCATGCGTCGTGCCGGAGACATGTTCAGCGGGTTGGAAATAAAAGGTTCACTAAGTACCTGTTCGACGACCGGATGACGTCCGCCGGTAATGTGTATCCCCGGCTTTTCGCTCATGGTCGGACAGGCATAATTAAGCGTATAAGCACGTTCAGCCAGATTGCTCAGTACGTCGAGCTCAGCCAGCGCACTGGCGCTTTGTTGCAAAGCGGAAAGATGTGGCATCAGCAGGTCGAAGAGTTCTTCATACAATGCTTTCTCCAGCGACAGCGCTTTCCCCTTAGAGGTGAGGACTTTGTCTTCATACTCTTTCAGTTCGGGAATGATATAGCGCTCGGCGTTTTTCAACGTCTGGCGGCGAACGTAATGAATTGGTACCAGATGGCTCTGACCGCGGCTGACCTGAATGTAATAACCATGAACGCCGTTGAATCCGACCTTGAGCGTATCCAGCCCCAGCTTTTCACGTTCACGGATTTCTAAACGATCCAGATAATCTGTCGCACCATCGGCCAGTGCGCGCCATTCGTCGAGCTCAGCATTATAGCCCGGCGCAATCACGCCGCCGTCGCGAACCAGCACTGGCGGGCTCTCGATCACAGCGCGTTCCAGCAGTTCCACCAGATCAGTGAAGTCGCCAGTCTGTTCAACCAGTGTCTGAACATATTCCGCGCCGGTATCGTTTAAAATCTCACGGATTTCCGGCAACTGTTGGAGCGCATGGCGCATACGGGCCAGATCGCGTGGACGTGCGCTGCGAAGTGCCAGACGCGCCAGAATACGTTCCAGGTCGCCCACCTGACGCAGCACTGGCTGTAAATCTGCGGTTATATCCTGCAATGCGCCAATCGTGCGCTGGCGGTTTGCCAGCATTTTGATGTCGCGGCTGGGCATGTGGATCCAGCGCTTGAGCATGCGGCTGCCCATCGGCGTAACCGCCTGATCCAGCACAGACGCCAGCGTGTTTTCAACGCCACCGGCCAGATTTTGCGTGAGCTCCAGATTACGGCGCGTGGCCGCATCCATAATGATGCCGTCTTGCTGGCGTTCCATGGTGACACCACGGATATGGGGCAGGGCGGTGCGCTGGGTGTCTTTCACGTATTGCAGCAGACATCCGGCCGCACGCAGCGCCTGCGCGGCCTGTTCAACGCCAAAACCACTTAAATCGCGGGTGCCGAATTGCAGATTCAGTTGCTGCTTCGCCGTTTCAAGCTCAAATTCCCACATTGGGCGACGACGCAGACCACGGCGGGACGCAATCAGCGGCATCGCCTCAAAGCTTTCCGGGTACAGCAACTCTGCCGGATTGGTGCGCTGCAACTCTGCGGCCATCGTTTCGAGATCGTCAGGCTGGGCGACACGAAAACGGCCAGAGCTGATGTCCAGCGTTGCATAACCGAAACCGCGTCCGTCCTGCCAGATGGCAGCCAGCAGATTGTCTTGGCGTTCGCTCAGCAGGGCTTCATCACTCACCGTGCCTGGGGTGACGATGCGCACCACCTTGCGATCCACCGGTCCTTTGCTCAGAGCCGGATCACCAATCTGTTCTGCGATTGCGACGGATTCGCCCAGCTGTACCAGCTTCGCCAGATAACCTTCTACAGCGTGATAAGGCACGCCCGCCATCGGGATCGGCTCACCGGCAGAGGAACCGCGTTTGGTCAGCGAGATATCCATCAGTTGCGACGCGCGTTTCGCATCGTCATAAAACAGTTCGTAGAAGTCGCCCATACGGTAAAACAGCAGAACTTCCGGGTTCTCTGCTTTAAGACGCAGGTACTGCTGCATCATGGGGGTGTGGTCTGATAGATTCTTGCTTGCAGACTCTTTCATTTTGATTTTACTCATTTTTATATTCGATTAAGTGCTCATGTGGCCCCAGGTGAAACCCTTTCAAACTCACATAAACTCATAAATTTGTAGCTCACTTGTAGCCCAGTACGTGATAAATTGGTTTTACTCTTTCTCTGGGCTACAAATGGTGGTGATGCTTTGAAAACAACTCTCAGTCAGTCATTTATAATCAACAAGTTAAATGTCAACGTTAAGCCAGAGCTAAGTAGCTCTGGTAAAGTTGTTTTCGAACCCAACCCACAACAGAAACCTTACATCGTTTTTGATGATCACCGTGATTCACCAGTCGGTTTCGGAGTGAAGATCAGTGTGACTAAAAAAACGTATCTAATCCAGCGAAGAGTATCCTCGTCAGATCGTAACGTCAGTGAGGGTAAGAAGCCAAGTTCTGTCTTGAAGGTAAAGGTTGGAAATGTGTCGGATTTTCCAAGTATTGATGAGGCAAGGGAAGCCGCTCGACAATTAGTTCAGACAATGATCGCAACAAAGAGAAATCCCAACAAGATTAAGCGGGAACTCGATTTGGCTGAACTTACCGTGAGTGAAGCTTTTGCCCAATATCGAAACCATTTACTTGGCAGAACGAAACCAGCTAAACCCAACACGCTCAATGTCTTGGACAAAGCTGAAAATCGTTTAAAAGAGTGGCAAAACCTACGGGTGAAAGATTTAACAGGCAATGAAATTCTTCGTAAGTTTGACGAGATTGCTGTGAGAGCAAGGACGGCCTCAGAGCAGACGTTCAGATGGGCTAATGTTGCTGTTAAACACGCAATCGAGATTGAAGCTGGGAATGCCCAGACACAACAACGACAACCTTCCCTGAGCTACAATCCGTTCAGTATTTTAAAGGTTCAGAAAAAGTTCAGGACACGATCAGAACTTGAAGATAGCTACAAAGCCAAAGGGGTCAGAAATCCTCTATCACCAAAAGACACCTTGGGACGGTTTTTAACCGCATTACACGACAAGAGAAGCTTTAACCGGTTGGGTTGCGATTATCTGTTGCTGACTATCCTTCTTGGTGCCCGCAAGGAAGAAACCGCTTCTCTATGCTGGCGAGATGCTTTAACAGATGAAGAAGCAAGGACGGTAAGCTATGTTGATTTGGAAAACAGGGTTATTCGATTTTACGACACCAAAAATCGAAACGATCATGAATTACCGGTTTGTGATGCTGTGAAGCGGATACTGGAAGATAGACGAGATATCGTCATTGACACAGAAACACGTCCAGATAAGCAAAAATGGGTATTCCCAGCTCGCTCACCAAGAAGCAAAGTAGGGCACTATTCTGACAGCAAAAGTTTACGTGAATACCTCTGTCAGGATGCGGGTATCGTAAAACTCGGTATGCATGATCTACGGCGAACGTTTGGGCGTGTAGCTGAAGAGCTTACGTCATATGCTGTTGTGAAGAGATTGCTCAATCATAGAAATACAACAGATCCGACAGAGCGTTATGCAACACCTGACCAAGATCGCATTTTTGAGGCTCTTCAACGCATTGAATTGCATATGCTGATGACTGCACCTAAGTTGTACAATGCGCTATTGGCTTCTTCCAAATACCCGCCATTGTCTGAAAACAAGGAGTAAGGGATGTAGTGGTCAACAAAAACTGGCCACAGCTTTAGAGTTTTTCCAGAACAATCGTTCTGATTCATTCGGCGTCAAACCACCATTATATTGATGAGGTC
>Ga0209901_1000057_pt1 | contig 87344 bp, 76 predicted proteins | sample OrgsoiDNA_201058_FD_185806 | JGI IMG/M metagenome (GOLD analysis project Ga0209901, IMG submission 185806) | Permafrost soil microbial communities from the Arctic, to analyse light accelerated degradation of dissolved organic matter (DOM) -... | ecosystem: Environmental > Terrestrial > Soil >...
CCCTCGCTGCCATCGATGTAGGTCTTGATCGCTGTGGTTTTGAACTGCGTGGAATATTTGCCCATGGTGAACACCCCAAAAGTCAGGATTGGTGTCCAACTTTTGGGGGTCAGTTCAGCCTGTGGGAGCGAATTCATTCGCGATGCGGACTGTCAGCCACCGAAGATGTTGAATGTGCTGGCCTCTCGCGAATGAATTCGCTTCCACAGGTTTACGCAGTTGTATGTCAATAAACCTGCGGAATGATCAGGTCTTGCGGCGTCGGGTTCCGTGCGTAGTCTTCGTTACGCATGCGCTGTGGCAGTTCGATGGGCGGGTGTTCGACGTCTTCGTATGGCATCTGGTGGAGCAGGTGATGGATGCAGTTCAGACGCGCTTTTTTCTTGTCGTCGGCCTGCACCACCCACCAGGGCGCTTCCTCGATGTGGGTGCGGTCGAGCATGATTTCCTTGGCCTTGGTGTAGGCCTCCCAGCGCCGACGGGACTCCAGGTCCATGGGGCTGAGTTTCCACTGTTTGAGCGGGTCATGAATGCGGCTCAAAAAGCGCAGGTGCTGTTCCTGATCCGAGATGGAGAACCAGTACTTGATCAACTGGATACCGGAGCGGGCCAGCATGCGTTCGAATTCCGGCACGGTGCGGAAGAACTCTTCGTACTGGTCGTCATTGCAAAAGCCCATGACCTTTTCCACGCCCGCACGGTTGTACCAGCTGCGGTCGAACAGCACGATTTCCCCGGCCGCTGGCAGGTGCGATACATAGCGCTGGAAGTACCACTGGGTGCGTTCGCGATCATTCGGGGCGGGCAGGGCAGCGACCCGGCAAACCCTGGGGTTCAGCCGCTGGGTGATGCGCTTGATCACGCCGCCTTTACCCGCTGCGTCGCGGCCTTCGAACAGGATCACCACCTTGTGCCCGGTCTTGACCACCCAGCTTTGCAGCTTCACCAGTTCGCCCTGCAGACGAAACAGCTCGCTGAAGTACAGGCGTCGCGCAGCTTTTTCCGGGCTTTCGGCGACGTTGCCGTCGAACAGGTCGTCGAGGTCATGTCCGTCCTCGGCCAGCTCCAGTTCCAGCTCTTCGTCATTGATATCGATCAGTTCGCGATGTATACGACGCGCCAAAGTGTCGGTACTTGGAAGCATGGTGGTAGCTCACGTTAATGACGGGCGAGTTTTTACTTTAGTGACAGGATGTGACGGCGCCGTGACGCGAGCGCCCGCTGCCCCGAGTAGCCCATCGCCCGGTTTATCGCCATGATGTGAGCCGGTTTATCTCCCAGAACGGACAGCACATGGACCACCTCAACGCCATCCGGGTTTTTGTTCGCGTCGTCGGTGCCGGCAGTTTTATCCGCGCCGCCGAAGCGCTGGCGATGCCGCGTTCATCAGTGACCACGCTGATCAAACAACTGGAAGCCCATCTTGGGGCAACGTTGATTCAGCGCAGCACCCGACGTTTCAGCCTGACCGAGAAGGGCGAAATTTATTACGGGCAATGCTTGCAGATCCTCGCGCAGCTGGACGAGGTTGAACACGACCTGCGCGAGAGCAGCACCCAGCCGCGTGGCCGGGTGCGGGTGGACATGCCCGTGGCCCTGGGCCGGGGTTTTGTGTTGCCGCGTTTGAAGGTGTTTCAGCAGCGCTACCCCCACATCGAACTGGTGCTGGGCATGAGCGACAAGCCGGTGGACATGATCGGGGAGGGCGTCGATTGCGTGATCCGCAGCGGCTATCTCCCAGACTCCGACCTGATCGCCAAGCCGTTGGGCGCGTTGCAGTGGATCGTTTGTGCGGCGACGACCTACCTGGAGCAGCACGGCACCCCGCTGTCGCTCGATGAGTTGTCCGGGCACCAGATCATCAACTACGTCTCGGCCAGCAGCGGCCGTGCGCGCGAATGGTTATTTCAGCTGGACGACGGCGTGCATGCCCGGGAGTTCAGCGGACGGCTGGCGGTCAATGAGACCGGGGCCTACCTGCAATGCTGCCTGGAAGGGCTGGGCATCATTCAGATGAGCGAATTTCTGGCGCGACCCTACCTGCGCAGTGGCCGGTTGCGTGAGGTCTTGCCCGAGCTGCGGACTGCTGCGACACCGGTCTGGTTGGTCTACCCCAAGGACCGCCATTTGCCCCACGCGGTGCGTGTGTTCATTGATTGGCTGGGTGATGCAGCTCTGTAGGAGCAGCCTTGAACGCTGTGTTCAGCCCACACGAACAATGGTGACAGTGGTGGGCGTTAGCATGGGGGCCTTGCCTAATCAGGAGTCCCACCATGTATGTCATCACAGGCGCCACCAGTCGCACCGGTCACTTGATCGCTGAGTTATTGCTCAAGGCCGGGCAGCCGGTTCGTGTTGTCGGGCGCAGTGCCGAGCGCTTGCAACCACTGGCCAGGCTGGGGGCCGAGATTGCCGTGGCAGAGCCGGACGACAGCGTTGCCCTGACAGCGGCCTTCAGCGGTGCCAAGGCCGCGTGGGTGATGCTGCAACCCAACTACATCATCGATAGCCCGGATTTTCGCGGCTTCCAGCAACGGGTGATACGCGCCTTGTCGACGGCCTTGAGCGCAAGCACGGTCACCCACGCGGTGGCCCTCAGCAGTTGGGGCGCGGGGCGGCAAAGTGGCACTGGCCCGGTGCTCGGTCTGCACGAACTGGAGCAGATGCTGGCGCGCCACACGGCCCTGAACGTCTTGAACCTGCGCGCCGGTTACTTCATGGAAAACACCCTTGGGTTTGTTGACTCGATCCTGGCCCATGGCGAGGTTCGCAGCCCCTTTGCCGCCGACGTTGTGATGCCATTCATTGCGACGCCGGACATCTCAACCGCCGCTGCCAAGCATCTGTTGGCGCTGGATTTCAGTGGCCAGCAAGCCCTTGAGTTGCACGGTGCCAAGAGCATGAGCCTGGGGGAGGCAACCTATCTGATTGGCAATGCGCTCGCCCGGTCTGACCTGGCGTATCGGCAGATCAGCGAAGCCGCGTTCGTCGAGTCCCTGCGCGGCGCCGGGGCAGCGGACAACGTGATTGAGTTGATGAAGGAGGTGGTGATTGCTGTGAACAGCGGCTGGATCTGTGCGGAGCAGCCTCGTAGTGCCGCCAGCACCGGCACTGTGCGTTACGAGCATTACATCGCCGACGTGATGCTGCCCAGACTCGCCAAGGCCTGAAAACACAGGCAGGGGCCAGGCATCCACCTGGCCCCTGTTTGCTTAGAGCGTCGTTTCAAACTTCAAACCGGCCACCCAGGCATTGTCGACATCGTTGACGCCGCCAGGGTGCACCACGTACTGGACGTTGGGCCGCACGGTCAGCCATTTGGTGACCTGGAAGCCGTAGTAAAGCTCCATGCTGGTTTCCGAATGCTGAGGCGGTATGAACGACGGATCGTTGTAGTCGTCAGCCCCGGAAACAGTGTTTTCCAGTTCCTCAAGGTCCTTGAAGCGATTGTTGACGTGGATGTTGGCGACGCCGAAACCGATCTCATCATTAGGCCGTGAATCGAACGGGCTGGTGTAGAACAGCCCGGCCTGGATGTAGCGATCGATTTTGTTGGTGGCTTTGTCATGCACGGTGGCGTTGCTGAACAGGGTCAAGCCACGGGCCGCGTTGCTCGCATCCTTGTAGACCTGCTGCTGCACCACCCACCAGGCGCCGTGTTTGTTGTTGTGGGATTTGAAGCCCGCATTGCTCAGGGGCTCTGGCGTGCCGTCCGCAGCCAGATAGACATCATCGGCCTTGGCGGTGCTGTAGTAGCCCCCGATGCGGTATTCGCCGGGCAACTTGTCGGCACCGAGGGTGACTTTATGCACCAGTTCGACGGGGATCAGGGTGCCTTTTTCGCCGCTGGTATTGAGTTTGAAGGCGTTGGTGTTTTCCAGGTTGGAAGGGTTCTGCTCGTACACGCCGACCTGGAAGTAGGTGTCCGCACCCAGGGCGAACTTGGCACGGCCACCCCACTGGCTGACCGGCCAGTTGTAGATGATATCGCCCGCCCAGTCCCCCGCTTGGGCACCGCAGAACGCCAGGTTCTGGAACTTGCAGGAGAAGGTTCCGAAGTCTTCGCCAACCCCCAGACGTCCCAGTTTCACGTCGAAGGCGCCATCAAAGAACGATTGTCGATACCACAGTTGTGTCAGGCGCCAGGTCTGCCCGCGACCATAGACTTCCTGCACCGAACTCAGGCCTCCCACCCGTGGATCGGCGACCCCTTCGCCGGTCAGGTTTCGGCCGCTGCGTTCGGTGACAGTCAGTTGAAAGTCCGCGTTGTCCCAGCCCAGAATCTTCTGCAGGTTCAGGTGCGAACCCAGGGTCAACTGATCGGCATATCGCCCGGTGACCTGTGAGCTGTAGCCGCCCCCTACGTTGGAAGCCGCTTCCCCGGTGTATTGAATGTTGAAGTCATACCCATCTTCCTGAAGTTGCGTACGCAGTCCACCCCAGTCGCCCAACATCCAGTCGGACTGGCTGCTGAACGCGTCCTGAGCCTGGAGGGCCGGAGCGATCAGCGCCGCGAACAAGGGCACTGCTATTGCACAGCTGTTTTTCTTGAAAGATGCCGCCATGGTAAGAGTTCTCTTTTTGTTATTGATCATGGGTCGATGTACAGGCGCAGGCCGTCCGTCAACAGCCGTGCGCCAACCGGCCAAAGGCTGTTTTTCGGACGCAGTGATGCGCCGATCGTTATCTTTCGATAACCACCTGTTCCGTCAGGTCTGGTACGTGTTGCAGTTGCACTGTCGACGTGGCGAAATCATCGCCACGTCTTTGAGGTCATACCCTCAGATGATCGAGCGCACGCTCCCCCCGTCCACACCCCAGACACTGGAAGTTACGAACGAAGCCAGGTCAGAGGCCAGGAACACGATGACGTTGGCCACTTCCTCCGGCGTGCCCAGCCGCCCCAACGGCAATTGGCGCAGCGACATTTCGTGTTCGACCGCTTCTTGTGGCGGCAGGTTGTGAATGGCACTCAGGGTGTCGGCAAAACCGCCGGGTTTGGTCCAGAACGGCGTCCACACCGGCCCTGGCGCGACGGCGTTGATACGAATGTTCGGCCCTTCGGCGCGGGCCAGGCCTTTGGTCAAGGCCAGCACCGCCGCCTTGGACGCCGAATAGTCGATGGGGCAGGCCTCCGGTTGGCGCGCGAGGTCGGACGCGTTGTTGATGATCACGCCGCTTTTACGTGCCCGCATCAGGGGCAGTACTTTGCGGCAGGTGCGTACGTAGCTCATGAAGTTGAGCTGCATGGTGGCGTCCCATTCGTCCTCGGTGATGTCATCGAACAAGCGCACGGCGCCTGCACCGACGTTGTTGATCAGCACATCGATCTCGCCGTTCAACTGGCCCAGCGCGTCCTCGAAGGCTCGGGTAATGCCCTCGTTGCTGGACAGGTCCGCCTGGGCGAAGGACGCTTCGGCGCCCAGGGCGATGGCTTCGGCCTTCACGTGCTCCAGCCCTTGTACGTCCTTGTCCAACAGCACGATGCGACTGCCTTCGGCAGCGAAGCCCAGCGCGGTCGCCCGGCCGATGCCGTTGGCGGCGCCGGTGATGATGACCTTCTTGCCTTGCAGATTGGTTTTCATGAAAGCGGCTCACTCTTGTTCTATGAGTGCTGCGTCAGCCGGGCAAGGCGCCCGGCTTCGCGGCTTTGCTACACCAGAATCGTTAGACCGAAGCGCCCTCCGTCCCCGTGCGGAAATCGAAGCTGGTGGTCAGCCCGCCGTCGGCGATCACGTCCGCGCCGTTGATGGCGCTTGAGCCGCTGGAGAGCAGGAACAACGCCGCTTCCGCCACTTCACGCGCCTCAAGGATGCGCCCGCCGGGTTGCCGTGCCGAACGTGTTGACAGGAAGCGCTCCGGGTCGGCGGCCGATGCCAGGTGGCGTTTGAACAGGCCCGCCATCATCGGGCCGGGGCTCAGCACATTGACCCGAATGCCCTGGCGCGCATGGTCCATCGCCACGGTCCGTGCCAGTTGCTTCACGGCGCCCTTGGACGAGGCATAGACCGCCAGTTGCTGCTCGGCAAAGCTGGCGTCGATGCTGGCAACCGCCACCACCGGGCCGCCGCCGCTGTCGATCATCAATGGCAGCAGGGCTTTCATCGCCAGGGCAGTGCCCACCACGTTGACCCGGAATGTGCGCTCGATGTCTTTTTTCGAGAACTCAAGGATGGTGCCCACGTCGAGGATCGCGGCTGAGGTCACCAGCCCATAGGAGCTGTGCTTGCCTGCCTTGAGGGCGGCGACGACCTGATCCCAGGTCTGCTCCTCGGAGACGTCGCCCGCGATGTGCGAATAGCCCTGCAAGCCCACCAGTTCTTCGGTTGCGCCAGCCAGGTCGACCCCGATGGTGGCGACGCCACTGGCCACCAGCAGTTGGCAAAGGTCATTGCCCAGCCCGGACGCGGCACCGGAAACCACCACGGCGTCAGGCAGTTTGAAAGACAGTGAAGGGTGCGTACTCATTGTTTTAATCCCCTTTGGGTCATGCATGAAAAGTCTGGGTGCTTATCGACCGACAGCGCTGTAGCACTCCTGGATATTGGCTTTGGTCACCACGAACTGCGGCAGGAAGCGGACCGAATCGACCTTCTTGTGCTCCAGCAGCGCCACCAGGGCTTCAACGGCGTACTGACCGTCCTGAACCGGGGATTGCAGCACCGACGCGTACTGGGTGCCGGCCTCGATGGCATTGACGCCTTCGATGCTGCAGTTACCGCCTACCAGCACCAGTTTGGTGGGGTCGATGCCTGCGCGTTTGGCCGCGACGATCACGCCCGCCATCATGTTGTCAGCCTGGGCGTACACACCCTTGATCTTGCTGCCGTACTGAGTGAACAGTGCCGATGCCGCTTCGGTGGCCTTGGTCTGGTCCCAGTTGCCCGGTTGGCTGCCAGCGATTTCGATGCCCGGTGCGTTTGCCGCCAGGGTCTGGGTGAAGCCTTCCTGACGACGGATCTGCGGTGGAGTGCCAGGTACGCCGATGACCATGAAGATCGAGCCCTTGTCGCCCATGCCTTTGTCCTTGAAGCCCTGGATCATGGCCTGGCCAGCAGAGACGCCCATGCCTTTGTCATCGGGGCCGGTGTAGGCGTCCCAGTACTTGGCGTATTTTTCATCCGGCAGGGAGTTGGTGATCACCAGCGGAATACCGGCGGCCTTGATCTTGCGCAGCGACGGGATGATGGCGCTGGCATCGGCAGGCCAGATCACGATGGCGTCCGGGTGTTCAGCCAGGGCCTGATCGACCTGGCTGGCCTGTTCGGCCGGGTCATAGTTGTTGATCTTCACTTGCAGGTTGATGCCTTGTTCTTCGGCGAACTTGCGGAACGCGCGCTGATGACGGGCGCAGTACTCGCATTCTTCGGTGACCGTCAGGAAGATCACTTTCTTGCCTTTTACGCTGGCGCTGTCGTCGGCCATGGCCGGTTGCTGAACCGCCATTGCCAGCAAGCCTGCGGTGGCGGCGCCCAGGGCAATGCCTCGGGCCAGGCGTTTGAGATTGACGGCGTTCTTGAAGAAAGCCTGCTTGAAGAGGTTGATAAGCATGGGGTGTTCTCCTGTTGTGATTGTTTTGGAGACGAGCCGGCCTGCCGTTCAGTAGGGTGTAGGCGGACCGGCAGGGCAGTTCAGAATGATTTCAAGGGCGCGGGTCGACGCAGCTTTTTCAGCCATTGGCCCACACGCCCATCCAGTAGCACGACCACCAGCAGCACCAGGCCGTTGGCGAACAGCATCGAAGCGGCACTGGCGCCCAGCAGGCCCAGGCCATTGTTGAGCGCGGTGAGGATCAGCACGCCTACGAGCACACCGCCGACGCCACCGATGCCGCCGCTCAGGGCAATCCCGCCGATGATCGCCGCCGAAGCTGCCTGCAACAGCAGGTTGTTGCCCATGGTGGCCGAGGCGGTGGCCAGGCTGATGGACAGCAGTGAGCCTGCCAGTGAGGCACAGAGCGCCGAGAGCACGAAGACCACGACGTAAACAGCGGTGGTGGAGACGCCACTGGCTTTGGCTGCCGCCGCCCGGCTGCCGGTGGCGAGGATGTTGCGGCCCAGGCGGGTGTACTTGAGCAAACCGAATGCAGCGACGAACGCGGCGATGGTCAACAGGCTGCGCAGGGAGAAGATCCCCAGCATCGAGTCGTCCAGCAGTGAGCCAGCGTCGAAGTTATCGGTGTTGATCACACGCCCGTCAGCCAGCCAATAGGCGAAGCCTCCCAGGGCGATCATGCTGCCGACCGTGATCACCAGCGACGACAGGCGTAGCCAGGAAAACACCAGCGCGTTGAAAAGGCCGACCACGATGGCGAAGGCGGCGGCGGCCAGCATGCCGAGCAGCAGATGGTCGGCGCCACCGACTTTCAGGGTAATCAAGCCACCCACGGCGACCATTGAACCGACGCTCAGGTCGAACTCGCCCACCAGCATGGTCAGCGCCAGGCCCAGGGTCACCAGACCCAGCAAGGCAAACGACTGGAAAAGGGCGTAGGCGTTGCGCGGGGTGCCGAAGTTGTCCACCAGCAGGCTGAACAGCACCACGGCGACGATCAACAGGCCGAGTCGCAATGCGCCCCCGGTGCCGCCCACCAGGCGCAGGCGTGCAGAAGCAGTGAAGGTAGTCATCAGGATTTCCTCAGGCCGACGGCCAGTGCACCCAGGATCACGGCAACGATCACGACGATGCCCTTGACCATCAACTGGATTTCAAACGACAGCCCCTTGACCAGCAGGATGTTGCTGACGATGGCCAGGAACAGCGCACCAAACGCGGCGTCGATGATTTTGCCGTGACCGCCACGAATCGAAACGCCACCCACCAGCACGGCGGCGATGGCATCGAAGTCCAGGCCCGCAGCCAGCTTCAGGTTGCCTTGCGCCGCTTGCGAGGCGAACAGGCTGCCCGCGATGGCGGCGGCCAGCCCGGCGATGACGAAGCTGAGCACCAGCGTGCGACCGACACGGATGCCGGCCAGGGTTGCCGTGGTGCGGTTGAGGCCGATCAGGCGCAGTTCGCGACCGAAGCGGGTGCGCTGGACCACAAACTCGGCGGCAATGGCCAGCACCAGAAACAGCAGCAACTGGTTGGGGAATACCCCCAGTTGACCGACGCCCAGCCAGGACGCATCGCCTTTGCCCACTATGGTCAGGCCACCGGAATACAAGGCCCCGGCGCCCATCACGATGGAGGCCACGGCAATGGTGGCAATGATCGGGTTGACGCCTCCCAGGCCGACCACCACGCCTTGCACCAGGCCGATGATCAGGCCCACCAGCGCCACGATCAGCAGCGCGGGGACCAGCCCCAGGTACAGGAAGGACGCGAAAATGATCGTCGACAATGCCGCCGTGGCTGCCATGGACAACATGAACAGGTTGCCGCTCAAGGTGATGAACGCCATGCCCACGGCGGCGATGCCGATGGCCGCCACGGAGTACATGATGGCGTGCAGGTTGGAGCTGGACGCAAAGTTGTCGATGGTTGCCCAGCCCCAGATAAACAGGATGATGATGGCGACCTTCACCCCTGTGGCTTGCATTCGTTCAGGGCCCAGCCAGCGGCCGAACAGTGATGACGAGGGCGTCTTCATGGGAGCAACTCTCTGGTCTTTGGCAGTGCTTGTTCTTGAGATGGAGTGACTCATGCTGTCCTCGCGATTTTTTCAGGACCATGAATGATGTCGTTGAGAATGCTGCTCATGCTGACGTCGGCGACACCCCGGTCATTGATCACCTGACCGCGGAAGATGGTGACGACGCGGTCGGCCAGTTCCAGGACTTCTTCAAAGTCAGTGGAGAAGAAAATGATGGTCAAACCGTGGCCTGCCATCTCCCGCAACTGTTCGTAGATTTCCGCCCGGGCACCGATGTCCACGCCACGGGTGGGCTCGTTGAGAATCAACAGTCGTGGTTCCAGTGCCGCGGCCTTGGCGATGGCAACTTTTTGCTGGTTGCCGCCGCTCAACTGCGACACCGTGCTGGTCAGGCGTCGCGGGTCAATGGCAAAGCGCACCGCCAGCGCCCTGGCAGCATCGGCTTCGGCCTTGGGGCGCAGCAGGCCAAAGGCGGTCAGCCGATCAAGGATCGATGCCGTGACGTTCATGGCCACTGTTGTTTCGAGGAACACACCTTTGCCGGCACGATCTTCCGGCACGTAGGCGATGCCTTTTTCAATGGCTTGTTTGGGCGTACGGATGCGCACTTCTTCGTTGTCCAGGGTGACCATCCCGGTGTGAGGCCGCACCCCTGACAAGGCCTCCACCAGCAGGTCCGCTCCGGACCCCAGCTGGCCGACAAAGCCGATGATCTGGCCCCCCGGCACACTGAGGTTCAGCGGCTGGACTTTGCCAGGAATGGCAAACCGCTCCAGGCGCAGGCGAGGCATGCCGGTGGCGTCGGGCAGCGCTTGATCCACGACACGGCGGGCCACGTCCCGGCCAATCATGGCGCGCACCAGTTCATCGGACGTCAGCCCGGCGGTTTCGGTGGTCAGTACGTGCTTGCCGTTGCGAAACACGCTGATGCGGTCAGTCAGTTCGAACACCTCGTTGAGGCGATGGCTGATGAACACCACGGTGGTGCCTTGTTTCTGCAGCCAGCGAACGGCGACGAAAACCCGATGGATTTCACTGTCGGCGAGGGTGGCGGTGGGCTCGTCGAGGATCAGCACCCTGGCGCCGCGCAGTACGCAGCGTGCAATCTCGATCAGTTGTTGCTCGGCCAGCGACAGCTCGCTGGCGGGCTGGTGAATGTCGATATGCTCCAGGCCCAATGCATCCACCTGGCGCCGCACATCGGCGGCGAATTTTGAACGAATGTAGATACTGCCGACGCGCTCGTCGCCCATCATGACGTTGTCCAGTACCGACAGCGCCGGGATGATGGACAGCTCCTGGTGGACGATGGCAATGAGTCGAGGGTCGGTGCGTTTACCGGGCCGCAGGGTATCGCCCGCAACCTTGATTTCACCTTCACTGGGGGCGACCAGCCCGCCGAGGATTTTTACCAGGGTGCTTTTGCCTGCACCGTTCTCACCGCACAACCCGTGAATTTCACCTGCGCGCAATTCGAAATCGACGTTGTCCAGGGCGACAATCCCGCCATAGGTTTTACGCAGTCCCGTCACTTGCAAGATGGTTTCAGTGTGCATGCTTACCCCGTCTTTTATTATATTTATCAAGACTTAGCCTGTTGCAGTGCGTCTTCAGTACTCGGTGCCGCTGCCTGGGCTATTCGTGTAAATAATCCACTTGGTGCCGGGTGATTCGAAGGTCCCCGACTTCTTTCTTTACCCGCATGTGTTCCGGGTGGACGGCATAGTTGTTCAGGGCTTCCAGAGAATCGAACTCCGAATAAAGAACCACGTGGCAGGCATATTCCACCTTGCTCACATCCACGCCTATTTCCAGTTTTGCCATGCCCGGAATCAAGCCCCGGAGACTTTCAAACGACGACTTCAACCGTTCGATGGCCTGGCGCTTTTCGGTTTCGGTATCACCTTTCAAGTTCCACATCACAATGTGTTTTACGTTTGACATATAGGCTCTTTTAATAAGGCGTTATGAAAGTACCGATGGCATTGAAATTACCCTGCGCACTCAGGTGGAAACAGACCTGATTTGGAAATCATTATTTCATCCGGGGAACAATCCCCGGCGCTTCGGTGATTCCGTTTCAGGACGCGGTATTGAGCACGAAATCAAAATCCAGGGTGCAGAACGGCTCGGCAGACTGCTCGCCATCAGGTGTCATGCCCTTGGCATGGTGTTTCCATTCGGCGATCAGTGAAGAGCGCACGCCGAACACGGCATCCGAGTCCAGGTATTCGCCGTTCTCCTCGAACACATGGGTCACCAGGCGCTCGTAGCCGTCAGCCGAAATCATGAAATGCAGGTGGGCCGGGCGCCATGGGTGGCGATTGAGTGCCTTGAGCATTATGCCGACCGGGCCGTCGTGGGGAATTGGATAGGCCTTGGGTACGATGGTGCGGAACCGGTAGGCGCCCTGATCGTCAGCCTGCAGCACCGCACGGCCCTGGTACTCGGACAGTTGCGGGTTCTGTACGTCGTAGAAGCCCTGGGCATCGGCCTGCCAGACGTCGATTTCAGCGTGGGGCACGGGTTCGCCCTCGGGGCCGCGGATGGTGCCACTGACGTACCACGGAGTGCCGGGCATGCCGTTGCTGATGTCATCGCCCAAGGCGTGACGAGGCGCATCTTCGACATGGAAGGGGCCAAACACCGTGGCCTCGGTGCAACCCTGGGGCTTCTTGTGGTTTTGCGCGATGACGAGGGTCGAGAGCCCGAGGGTGTCGGACAGCAGGATGAATTCCTGGCGGGCGGGGGAGCAGATCTGCCCGGCCGCCGTCAGGAACTCGATGCCCTTGAGCCACTCTTCTTCGGTCAGGTTGATGTCACGGGCAAACGAATGCAGATGCTGAACCAGGCTGGTCATCACCTGATGCAGGCGACGGTTTTCAGTATCGGCATGACGGGCCAGAACCGCTTGGGTAATGGTTTGTTCGTCAAGGTTTCGCATGGATCCAATCCTTTAAGTTTTTTTATAAGGTGGAGGAACAAGCGCTATTAAAAGAGAGAGGTATTAAATTTTCGTTAGTCAGGAAAATCCGGTTGCCAGGCAGCGATGGGGTTACGCTATAGTGTCGCCCAACGAAAGAAAACTCTAAAAATGAAATTGTTTATTTCTCCTGTGAAATAATCAATCTGTCGTTAAAGAAGGGGGGCGAGTGGATAGACTTACCGAACTTGAACTGTTTGTGCACACGGCGGAACTGGGGACATTAAGTAAAGCCGCTGAATTACTTGATATTTCCAACGCCTCGGCAAGTCGCCACCTGGCGGCGCTTGAACAACGCTTGAATGTGAGACTGGTGGAGCGCAACACTCGCCGACTGTCCCTGACCCCTGTGGGGCATGAGTTTTTCACCCGCTGTAAAAACCTGCTCAGCGAGTTGCGCGAAGCGGAAGCCTCGGTCACCACGTCGCTGGCAGAACCCACCGGCACCTTGACCATCACCGCGTCGATTTCTTTCGCGATGCTGCATATCTCGCCGCTGCTGCCGGCCTTCAAGAAGCTCTACCCGCAGATCAGGATCAAGGTGCTGGGCGCCAATCGTTACTACGACATCATGGACACCGGTATCGATCTGGCCATCCGCACCCGGGAGTTCGAGCCGGACTCCAACATCACCATCCGCCGCCTGGCCGAGACCCGCCGCGTGTTGGCGGCGTCCCCTGACTACCTGCGCCAACACGGCAAGCCCAAGTCGGTGGCTGACCTGTGCAACCACGACATGCTGCTGTACAGCCATGCGAACCAGCCGCGTACGCTGAGTTTTTCCAATGGTGAAAAACAGGAGTCGATCAAGATCGATCCGGTGCTGGAGACCAATGACGGGCAAATCGTACGGGCAGCGGCCATTGCCGGGGCGGGCATCCTGGTGCAGCCCAAATACATCGTGCACGACGACCTGATCGCCGGTCGCCTGATACCGGTGCTGGATGAATGGGACCTGCCGCGCCTGACCATCAACATCGCGTTCCAGGACCGGCGCTACATGCCGGCCAAGACCCGCCTGTTCATCGACTTCCTGCTCAATGATTTCCAGCAGAAGCAATATGAGCGGTACTGGACCCGGTAGTGATGCCACAAATCCATTGTAGGAGTGGCCGGGGTGGCGCCCCACCTTGCTCGCGATTGCGCTGTGTCAGTCACTGGCGATGTATCAGGACCGCCGCCTTCGCGAGCAAGCTCGCTCCCACACGTTTTGTGTCAGCCGCAGATCTGGGCTGAAGCCAGGCTCACTGTGGGAGCGAGCTTGCTCGCGAAGGCGGTGTACCAGTCACCGGCGACGCTTCAGGCTCGACGCCTACATCGGCGCATTACCTTCATACGCGTTCTGCAGCAGTTCACGAATGCTGGTCCGTTCGATGGGCCGTGGGTTCCAGTAGGGGTTGGAGAGGGCAATATCGGTGGCTTTGTCCAGATCCGCTTCGCTCAGCCCCAGTTCGCGCAGGGTCAGGGGTGCGCCCAGGGATTTGCTCAGGTCATACAGCGCCCGGCTGGCCGAGGTGTGTTCAGCACCCAGTGCACGATTGATACGCAGCGCCGCGTCGGGAATGGCCGCCAGATTGTAGGCGATGGCGTGGGGCAGTATCACCGAGTGGGTCTGTGCGTGGGGCAGGTTGAAGCTGCCGCCCAGGGTGTGGCAAAGCTTGTGGTGAAGGGCCATGCCGACGTTGCCCAGTACCGTGCCGCACAACCAGGCACCGTACAGGCAGTCGCTGCGTGCGCTCATGTCCGAAGGCGCGGCGACCACGGCAGACATGCCCTTGGCCAGTGCCCGGATGCCTTCTTCGGCGAGCAATGACATCACCGGGTTGCCGTCCCGCGCATACAGGCCTTCGGCGGCGTGGGCGATGGCGTTCAGGCCGCTTGTGATCGACATCGACACGGGCAGACTCAAGGTCAGTTCAGGGTCATAGATCACGGTGCGGGGCAAGACCCTGGGGTCTTTGCCGGTTTTCTTCAAGCCCGCTTCGGTGATGCCATAAACGGGCGTCATTTCTGAGCCGGCGTAGGTGGTCGGGATCGCCAGGATTGGCAAGCCGGAGTCCAGGGCGATGGCTTTGCCCAGCCCCGTGGTGGAGCCGCCACCGATGGCCACCGCACAGTCAGCGCCCAACTGGTGGGCTACTTCCCGGGCTTGCCGGGCGGTTTCAATCGGCACGTGCATCACGGCCTTGTCGAAAATGCCGGCGGCGCGTTGGCCCAGCAAGGCGGCGACCCGTTCGGCCTGGTCCCGTTGTTCGGGGGTCGACAGAATCAAGGCGCGTCGGGCCCCCAGTTGTTCGATTTCGGCTTCCAGTTGTTGCAGCGTGCCCGGGCCAAAGATCACTCGGGCGGGCTGGCCCACGTAGGTAAAGGCGGCAGTGGTCACAGGCGGCTTCCTGTCAGTCATTGATAGAGGTGAAGAGGGGTGTCAGACGAAAGGAGTCGGCTGGTAGGCGAGCAACTTCCAGCCCTGCGGGCCGTTTACCCAGACCGCCAGCGCTTTGTTACGCAGTTGCTTTTGGACACCACCGGCTGTGATTTCGCCGTTCATTTCGCCGCGTACCAGCACGGTATCGCCGACCACGGTGATGGAGTCGATGGGGTGTTCGATGTGGTGATAGACATAAAAGCCGGCGTCACATTTTTCCAGGTAGCTGGCCAGGGTATCCACCGAGCCCGTGGAATGGGCGTAGGACAAATCCGGGTGCATCAGCTTGGCAAACGCCTGGAAATCGCCAGCCAGTACGGCGTCGTAGCGCTGGTCTTCAAGGGCACGGATAAGGGTTTCAATCTGTTTGTTATTGTTCACGATTGTTTTCCTGGGCGATAAAAAAGACGTCTGACGTAAAGCGCTGTGTTCAGGCAGCCTATATTTTCGAAACCGTTAAAAAAATACGCTGACTGAAAATCTTTATTCCCCCTATGAAATAGTGGCTGAAAGAGCGAGCGTCCAGCCCGGCATTTCAGCCAACGCCATAACTGCGGCAGGCACTATTTATTCTTCCACCGGGTGAAAAAGAGATTTGTAGTTATGCGGTTCCTGTTTGCAACCCACCCACCTACCATCGATTGCGCTACTGACGACGTCCATGAAAAAAGCTGCGTCCACCAAAAGACGGAGCCATAAGAACAAGGAGAACGTACTCATGCAATCTGTCGAGCTGCTGGCTGCCTATTTCACGTTGGCGGGGGATGTCTATCCATTCGGACCCACTGAAATAAGCCCTTTCTCCTTGCAGGAACGGGCGCGGGCGGCCTCCGATGCAGGCTATAAAGGCATGGGCCTGATTCACGCTGACCTGCTGGCGACGGCGCAACGCATCGGCTTGTCCACCGTGCGGCGCATTCTTGATGACAACGGCATCAAGCACCGGGAACTGGAGTTCCTGGTGGACTGGTATCTGGATGGCGAGCGGCGTGTAGCGTCGGACAAGTTTCGTCATGAGATCCTCCATGCAGCCCAGGCCATTGGCGCCCAAAGCGTGAAGATCGCCCCCGGGCTGCACGACACCGCCCCGGCAGATATCGAACGCATGCGTGACGCGTTCATCGGTGTCTGCCAGGACGCTGCGCAATACGGGGTGAACATCGTCATGGAGGTGATGCCGTTCAGCAACGTGCGCACCCTAGAGACGGCTCTGGCGATTGTGCAGGGCGCCGACCAGGCCAATGGTGGCCTGCTGCTGGACACCTGGCACATCGCACGGGGCGGCATCCCTTATGCCGACATCGAAAAAATCCCGGTGCAATTCATCAAGTCCATCGAGATCGATGATGCCGACGCCCAGGTGGTCGGGTCATTGTGGGAAGACACTATTTATCGTCGGCGCCTGTGTGGCGAAGGCAGCCTTGAGCCGTCGAAGTTTGTTCAGGCGGTACAGGCTACCGGGTATAACGGGCCTTATGGCGTGGAGATTCTTTCTGACACGTACCGCAAGCTTCCGTTGAAAGAAATGGCGCGTCGTTCGTTTGAAACGAGCATGGCGCAATTTGCTTCTGACCGTTAAAACACCTCTTCTGATAATCCACTTCTTATAACTACAACAAGTACTGGAGAACAGCGTCATGAGACTTTCTGGAAAAAACATCATCATCACCGGTTCTGCCCAGGGGATTGGTCTGGCGATTGCCGAGCGTCTGGCCAGTGAGGGGGCCAATATCGGCATTGCCGACAAGAACTTTGCCGCTGCACAGGCTGCCGCGACCAAACTGTCCGGTTCTGGCGCCAACGCGATGGCCCTTGAGGTTGACGTCACCAAGCGTGAGCAACTGCAGGGCATCATCCAGCAGTTCGTAGGCAAGTTCGGTTCGCTGGATTGTTTCTTCAATAACGCCGGTCTGAATGTTCCGATGCCCTTTTTGGAAATAACGGAAAGCAACTGGGACCTGATCATGAAGGTCAACAGTCTGGGTGTACTGCTGGGTACCCAGGAAGCCGCCAAGCAAATGATCGCCCAGGGCAACGGCGGCAAGATCATCAACACCGCATCGATTGCCGGCCGCCAGGGGTACGCCGATTTTGCCCCTTACTGCGCCAGCAAGTTTGCCGTGGTGGCTTTGATTCAGGCAGGTGCCCGGGCACTGGCCAGCCACAAGATCACGGTCAACGGATTCTCTCCGGGCGTGGTCACGACCCCGCTGTGGGACCAACTGGACAAGGACCTGATGAACATGGGGGCCAGCTCCAGGGAAGGCGAAGCACTGGAGGCCTTTTCCCAGAACATCCTGCTGGGCCGCCCGGCTTCGCCCAAGGACATCGCCGGCACGGCGTTTTTCCTGGCCTCGTCGGACTCTGATTACATGACCGGGCAAATCGTCGCCATCGATGGCGGGATGGTGCTGGTATGAGTGCAGAACTGAAGACCGGGCTGGGGGGCATCGGCTGGATCGGCGTCGGCAAGATGGGCGAACCCATCTGCCGCAATCTGCTCAAGCACGCATTTGAATTGCATGTCTTCGATATCGACCCCGAGCGCGTGCGCGGTCTGGCCGAGGAGGGCGCACATCCTGCTTCGACCCTGGCTGCGCTGGCGAGCAAAGTCTCGGTGGCCTTGTCCATGGTGCCGGATGATCGCGCCCTGGAAGCCATTGCCTTGGGAGCCGACGGCGTGCTGGCCCATCTATCGCCAGGCGCGATTTATGTCGACCTGAGTACGGTCTCTCCCGAGGCGTCTCAAAAAGTCGCGGCCCAGGCGGCGGCGCGAGGCATCGTGTACATCTGCGCACCGGTTTCCGGCAGTACGGTGTTGGCACAAAGTGGCAACCTGACGCTGCTGGCTTCGGGGCCGCTGGACAGTTACAGCCGTCTGGAAAGCGTGTTTTCGGCGTTCACCTCCACGCGGCATTACGTCGGTGATGACCAGCAGGCGCGCTACCTGAAACTGGCGATCAACCACCTGGTGGGTTCCACCGCTGCGCTGATGGCCGAAGCCCTGGCCCTGGGCCGCAAAGGCGGGCTGGACTGGTCGGTGATGCTGGATGTCATGGGCTCCAGCGTCATCGCCTCGCCGCTGGTCAAGTACAAGCTGGACCTGCTCAAACAGCGCGAATTCGCTCCGGCGTTTTCAGCCTCTCAAATGTTGAAAGACATGACACTGGTGGCCGAGGCGGGCAAAAGCACGGGCACTTCCATGCCGATTGCCGAGCGGGTGGCCCAGTACTTTGCCGATTACGCGGCACACAAACCCCACGCAGACTTTTTTGGTCTGGTGGAAGAGGTCGAGGCCAAATCAGGGTTGAAACCGCTGTAAGCATGCCTGCCATCAAAAGCGCGTTTTGGTGAACTCGATGAACAACTGGTTGGCCAGTGAGAGGTATTCATTGGCCCGCCAGCACAGGCTGAAGTTCATGATCTGCGCGGGCTTGAAGGGCACGCCGACAATGCCTGGCTCCCGTGCCTGCACCGAGCGCAACAAGGTTGAAATGCCCATCCCCCCCTGGGTGCTCTTGATGACCAGGGAGACGAAATTACTTTGCAGGGCAATCTGGTAATCCACCTTCCTGGCGGCGCAAAACTCATCCAGCAAATGCCGCTGCATGAACGTGCGGTCAAACACCAGCATTTCCCGGCCACGGAGTTGTTCTGCCTCAAGAAAGGGTTCGCCCGCGAGAGGGTGGTCCGGGCTCATGCATAGCACCATCTCGTCTGCACCCACTTCCACTGAATCCCAAGCGGCATCCACGCGACGGGATTCGAGCATCGCCACATCGATTTCTCGGCTTTCCAGGCGTTGGCTGATGTCATCGGCGCTGCCTTCGACGGCGGTCATGACGATACCCGGGTAGTGACGATGAAACTCTGCCAACAGCGCCGGGAAGTAATTGAGGCCATACATGGGCGGCAGGCCGACCCGTATTTCGCCGCTGTGAAGCTGGGTCAGGTCCTTCAATTCCTGGCGTGCCATGTCCAGGCCCAGCAGCGAGGTTTCGACCCGCGCCAGGAATCGTGCCCCCTCGTCGGTCACTGTCACCTGCCGCCCGCTGCGGTTGAACAGCACCACCCACAGTTCATGCTCAAGGCGCGTGACGGCCATGCTCAAGGCCGGTTGGGCGATGTGCAGGTTTTGCGCTGCCTTTGTGAAACTGCCCAGCCGGGCGATTTCGACGCAGCATCTGAGGGCCTTGAGGTTCATGGGGTTGCTTCCTGTACAGGGGTTGAATCATTCGCGGGAGGATAACAATTTGTGATCTTTAAGATTACAAAATAGTATTTTTAGTTATCTTGTTTCGTCCTTACGCTGGCTGCATTCAGGGTCTGTCCTGGCCTGAGCCGGACCTGAGCCAGAGGAGAGGAAAGGGATGAAATTCGCGTCGCGCTTCATGTGGCTGACAACGTTGTGCGTGGGGGCTACAGGTGGGCTGTTGGCCAGTCTTGTGGGGTGGCCGTTGCCGTGGGTGATCGGGTCGCTGGTGCTGATTATCATCGTGCGTTGCTGCGGCTGGCTGGTGCCGGAAATACCCGAGGGGCGCAAGGTCGGGCAATTGATCGTGGCCATCGTCTTCAAGCGCTTCAACCTGCCAAACCCCTGGACTTTCGGGCCGTTTCTGGTCTGTGCCATTGTGGTGGGTGGTGCGGACCTGCACATGAGCATGCCCGTCTGGCTGAGTTCGGCAGGGCAACTGATGGTGGGCTGTGCGCTGGGGATCAACTTTGACCGCTCGTTTTTTCGCCGCGCCCCCCGTTTCCTGTGCAAGGTGTTGCTCCTGCTGACCGGCTCGATCCTCGCTACAGCGATGATGGCCTGGCTGCTGGGGCAGGCGGTGGATGTCGCCTGGTTGTCGCTGGCCCTGGGCATGATGCCCGGTAGCGCGCCGGAAATGAGCCTGACGGCAGCGGCCCTGAACCTGTCGGTGACGCTGGTCACGGCGATGCAGATCCTGCGCATGATCTTCATCCAGGCGGCGACCTTGCCGTTGTATCGTCTGTCCGAGCGCTGGGGGCGGCGCTGCGCTCCGGTTGCGCAATAGCCCGAGCAAGGGGCTGGCGTTGGCTGTAGAGTTTCGTCGTAATCGCTTAGGGAAAATGTTCATGCCGCAAAACCGTTCTACCCTGATTGCCCTGCTGGTGGCCGTCACGTTTTTCATGGAAAACCTGGACGCCACGGTGATCGCCACGGCGTTGCCGGACATGGCCCGTTCGTTCGGTGTTGCGGCAGTGGACCTGAACATCGGCATGAGCGCCTACATGCTGGCGATTGCAGTCTTTATCCCCATCAGCGGCTGGCTGGCGGACCGCCTGGGCTCGCGTCTGGTATTCGGTTCGGCGATCGTGTTGTTCAGCCTTTCATCCCTGCTGTGTGGCTTGAGTACCAGCCTTGAAACCTTCGTCGCCGCCCGTGTGTTGCAAGGCATCAGTGGCGCGATGATGGTGCCGGTGGGGCGCCTGGCTGTGCTGCGCTCGACCGAGAAAAAAGACCTGGTGCGGGCGATTTCATTTATTACCTGGCCGGGGCTGGTGGCGCCGGTGCTGGGGCCGCCCCTGGGTGGTTTCATCGTGACCCATGCGTCGTGGCAGTGGATCTTCTACCTCAACCTGCCGCTGGGGCTGCTGGCTCTGATCGCGACCCTGGTCCTGATTCCCAAACATAACGAAGTCAGTCGCCGGGCATTCGACCTGGGTGGGTTCCTCTTGGTCAGTGGTGCCTGTGCTTCGCTGTTGTCGGGCATGGAAATGCTTGGCCAGAGCCGCGCTCATCAGTGGCCGGGGTTGATACTGACGGTCACGGGGCTGTTGCTGGCTGGCCTGACCTGGCGACATATGCGGGGGCGAGCGCAGCCGTTGCTGGCGTTGGGCGTGGTGAGCATTCGCAGCTTCAGTGTCAGCTTGTTCGGTGGTTCGCTGTTTCGCATTTCCATCAGCACCTTGCCGTTCCTGCTGCCGTTGATGTTCCAGCTGGGTTTCGGCCTCTCCGCATTCGACGCAGGCTTGCTGGTGCTGGCGGTGTTTGCCGGCAACCTGGCGATGAAACCCTTTACCACCGCCGTAATGCAGCGCTGGGGCTTCAGGCCGGTGCTGCTGGTCAACGGCATTATCGGTGTGTTGGCGATTGCGTCCTGTTCGTTGCTTGAACCGCGCATGAGCTGGCCACTGATTCTGTTCATCCTGTTTGTCGGCGGGCTGTCGCGCTCGATGCAATTCACTGCGTTCAACACACTGGGTTTTGCCGACGTGCCCAAGGCCGAGATGAGCCATGCCTCGACCCTGTTCAGCATGTTCTTCCAGTTGAGCATGGGGCTGGGTGTCGCCATTGGCGCCTTGCTGCTGAGGGCGGCCATGGGGCTTCATGGCAACGACGGCCTGGCGGCGACGGCTGACTTCCAGCTGGTGTTCCTGTGGGTGGCGGTGATCGCGGCCTTGGGTTTGCTGGACAACCTGCGCCTGCAGCCGGGCACCGGGGAAGCAGTGTTGCAGCGCAAGTGAGGCGCGCTCATCGGAATTCGTGAATCGAGGTCCGCTGGCCGGGTGAAACCCTGGGATCACTACTAAAGTGTTAATCCTTATCCCTGTTCCACGGACCGAAGCCAATGCCGAAAGGGCATACAGGATTGAGTCGTCGGGCAACTGCCCGGCTGGCGCCAGAGAGGGGTGTGCGGTGGCAATCTCCCGGCCTTGGCGCGGTTGATCGAAATGGCATTCAAACAGATTGTTTTCCGGGAAAAATTAAACTCATTCGGATATCAGGCTACAGCGCTTCCAGGCTCCTTGAGCTGGACATCGAGGCCGCGTTGAGTGCCCGCATCACGATCAAGGGCATCAACCAACAGCAACTGCCGCTGGAATTCGCCATCCTGCATCGCGCCTTCAGCCAGGCACTGATCAAGGTTGAATACACGCTCATTGCCTTGCGCCAACACTGGAACCCCTCCACGCATTGCATATTGCGTGCTTACTTCGGCGCCCAGATTGGTGAACGCACGCCACGTTTTGGCAGGATTCGTGCGCAACTGCTGGCAAACCTGGACATGCTGCACAGGGGCTTGTGTCGCTACCTGGTGGCCTTCGGCATGGACCGCGTTGCCTTGTTCGAATACCGCAAGGGTTCGGCGAAGTCCACCGTCGCCATGGTCTGTCTGGATGACGGTTGCGGGCATATTTTCATTGACCGCAATCGCTTGCCCCCGCATATCCCGCAACTGGCATTCCAGGCCGTGCTGCTGCATGAGGTCAGCCACTTTTCCGACGCCAAGGACGACCTGTGGTACGTCAATCAGTTCGGTCTGTTCGACGCCTGCACCACGCTGGACTCCATTGATGCATCACGCCGTTACTCCGACCGTCTGCTGCACGGCACCGCTACCCCACTGTCGGAAAACGCCGTTGAAGAGGTGTTTCGTCTGGCCGAAACAGGGGGCAAGGTGCTCAGGCGCTGGGCGAAGGCCGCCCGGGATGACGTTGACAGGGATGTGACGCGGGCGCGATCCCGGCGCGCCGAGCAGGCCCAGGCGCTGTTTTATCGACGTGGCGACATTCGCTCCATGCTGGCGGTCAACAATGCAGACAGCCTGGCTTTTGCCGTGGTGGAGATCGCCCTGGGTGAAGGTCTGACGGCGGATACGGTTCTGGGCAATAATGGCGCTTCTGCCAATCCGGCATTTTCCGACCGTTGAGCCTCGCATGTCCGAACCCGCTTTCTCTGCATCCAACAGCCAGGCCAGTACCCTTTATCTGCCCCCCGGGCCTTGGGCGACGGTGCTTGATTGTCTGTGCGAGCGTTTCAGCGCCATCGGTCGCGAGCAGTGGCTGGACCGTATTGCCCGTGGGCGGGTGCTGGATGCCGAAGGCGTTGCCATCAAGCCGGACCTTGCCTATCGGGAGGGCCTGCGAATTCACTACTTCCGTGAGGTGTCCAACGAAACGCCGATCCCGGTGGTGGAAACCATCCTGTATGCCGACGAGCATCTGGTGGTGGCCGACAAGCCGCACTTTCTGCCGGTGACCCCGGCAGGCGAATACGTGGAGCAAACCCTGCTGCGACGGCTGATCCGGCGTCTGGACAACCCCGATCTGGTGCCGCTGCATCGTATCGATCGCCATACCGCAGGGCTGGTGCTGTTCTCGGCCAACAAGCAAAGCCGCTCGGCCTATCAGTCGCTGTTTCCCACGCGCCAGATCGAAAAGCGCTATGAGGCTATTGCCCGGGCGCTGCCCGAGGTCGAGTTTCCCCGGGTGCACAAAAGCCGTCTGGTGGATGGGGAGCCGTTTTTCCGCATGCAGGAAGGGCCGGGCGCCAGCAATACCGAAACCCGCATGGAAGTCTGCGAGCGCAACGGTGAGCTCTGGCGTTATGGCCTGTACCCGGTGACGGGCAAGAAACATCAGTTGCGGGTGCACATGGCGGCACTGGGCGCCGGGATCTGCAACGACCCGTTCTACCCCGAGGTCTTGAAAGACGCGGTCGATGATTATGACCGGCCTTTGAAGCTGTTGGCCCAGGCGCTGCGCTTTGTTGACCCGGTGACAGGGGCGCAGCGGTTTTTTGAGAGTCAGATCACACTGCAGTGGTGATTAATTTGTAGGAGCGGACTTGTCCGCGAAGACGTCAGCACCGGCGATATCTACTGAACCTGATACACCGATTTCGCGGACAAGTCCGCTCCTACACAGCCTGTACAGGTCGAGCGCGCTAAAAGAAAAAACCCGCACAAGGCGGGTTTTTTCTTTTCAGGAGTATCGCGCCGCAATCAGAGTTCCTTGACGGTGCGCACTTGATCCTTGTTGATGCGGGTTTCTTTACCGTCCAGTTGCTTGAACTCATAGAAGCCCGACTTTTCGTCGTATTTCGGGGTGTCGACGGCCTGGATTTCGCGGCCGTCATTCAGGGTGATCACAGTGGGCGAGGCACAGCCGGCGAGGGAGGCGAGGCTCAATGCGAGCAGGAATGCGGCGGGGAGGGTCCGTTGTTTCATTGCTGTGTCTCCGTAATGGAATTCTTTGATTGCTGAACGTTCAGACGTGCGTGCTACGGGCAAGTTCCATGAATACCGGCTCGTAATGTCATTCAGTGACCTTGATCAACAGATCCGGGGTATTCAGGTTCGCCAGGCGGGGGTCGCCAGCGTCGCATTGCAGGGCCACGGCGTCCAGACGCTCCATGATCCGGCGCGGGCTGCGCTCTCCTGATTGCCAGGCGGCTTCAAACGCATTCGCGTGAACCGTGGGGATAATACATAGCAGCGGTTGCCAATGTTCGCCATCGCGCACCATCACCGGTTGGCCGGGATGTGCGCGAGCAGTTTCGCGCAGTGCCTGCAACAGCGCGTGATCGATCAGGGGCACGTCGCAGGGCAAGACCAGCAGGCTGGTGTGGCGAGCCACGGGCAGCCCGGCGTGGATGCCGGCGAAAGGGCCGTTGTAAATAGCTCCGTTGTCATCACTATCATGGTCCTGCACCAACCGGTCGGCATAGCGCGCGTACTGGTCGATATTGCGGTTGCAGGAAATGATCAGGTCGTCGGTCAATGGCCGGGTCAGGCGATGAAGGTGCTGGATCAACGGCTCGCCACGCCACTCGATCAGGCCCTTGTCGCGACCGCCCATGCGCTGGCCCTGGCCGCCTGCCAACAGCAGCACCGAACACGGGGGAAGAGCGTGGATATCGTCCATCAAACGACTCAATCGAGACAGCAAAAAGGAGTGCCGTGATATAACACTGGCCTGCCTCCACTACAACCGGACCGAGCCATGAGCACCAAGGCTGATACCCCCTTCGTACCCCTGAACATTGCCGTATTGACCGTCAGCGATACCCGCACACGTGAAACCGACACCTCCGGCCAGGTCTTCGTCGACCGCTTGACCGAGGCGGGCCATAGCCTGATCGAGCGCGTGTTGCTCAAGGACGACCTGTACAAGATTCGCGCGCAGGTGGCGGGCTGGATTGCCGACGATGAGGTGCAAGTGGTGCTGATCACCGGCGGCACCGGGTTCACCGGGCGTGACAGCACACCGGAAGCCGTGGCCTGCCTGCTGGACAAACAGGTCGATGGCTTTGGCGAGCTGTTCCGGCAGATCTCCGTTCCTGACATCGGCACCTCCACCATTCAGTCCCGTGCCCTGGCCGGTCTGGCCAATGGCACGCTGGTCTGCTGCCTGCCGGGCTCCACCAACGCCGTGCGCACCGGTTGGGATGGCATTCTGGCCCAGCAACTGGATTCACGTTTCCGCCCGTGCAACTTCGTGCCGCACCTCAAGCAGGCCGAACCTTGTGCAACGCGCGGGTGACCTGAGATGAGCACGCCTGAGCCACGGGGCATGATCCCGGTTGAAGAAGCCATGGCACGGCTGATGGAAATGGCCGAAGCCGCGCCCATCGTCGAGCGTGAGCACGTGCCACTAGCCCTGGCTCAGGGCCGGGTGCTGGCGGTGGAGCTGATTTCCAGTCTCGACCTGCCGCCTTGGCCCAACAGCGCCATGGACGGTTACGCCTTGCGCCTGGCCGACTGGCAGGGCGAGCCACTGACGGTCAGCCAACGGATTTTTGCCGGTCAAGCCCCTGAACCGCTGGTGCCGGGCACCTGCGCCCGCATCTTTACCGGTGCGCCGGTGCCTGCGGGTGCCGATTGCGTCGAAATGCAGGAAAACGCCGAGGTGCTGGCCGATGGTCGGGTGCGGTTCACCGAAGCCTTGAGCGTCGACCAGAACATTCGCCCTCAGGGCCAGGAAACCACGGTCGGCGAGCAAGTGCTGGCTGCCGGTACGCGCATGGGGCCGATTGAACTGGGCCTTGCCGCCTCCCTGGGGCTGGCCGAGCTGGTTGTGGTGCGCCGGGTGCGGGTGGCGGTGCTGTCTACTGGCGACGAGTTGATCGAGCCCGGCCTGCCGCTGGGTCCGGGGCAAATCTACAACAGCAACCGTGTGTTGCTGTGCAGCTGGTTGCAACGCCTGGGCTGTGACGTGATCGACGCCGGGATCCTGCCGGACGACCTGGACAAGACTCGCGCTGCGCTTGGCAGCCTCAATCACGTGGACCTGATCCTGTCCACCGGTGGCGTGTCGGTGGGTGAAGCTGATTTCCTCGGTCATGCGCTGCGCGAAGAAGGTGAACTGTCGCTGTGGAAGCTGGCGATCAAGCCCGGCAAGCCGCTGACGTTCGGGCACTTTCGCGGTGTGCCGGTGATCGGCTTGCCCGGTAATCCGGCCTCCACGCTGGTTACGTTCGCCTTATTGGCCAGGCCTTACCTGCTGCGCCGCCAGGGTGTGGCCGATGTCGTCCCGTTGCAATTTCCGGTGCCTGCCGGTTTCAACTGGCCAAAACCGGGCAATCGTCGCGAGTATCTGCGCGGGCGCTTCGAGAATGGCCGGGCAGCGTTCTACAGCAACCAGAGCTCCGGGGTGCTGCGCAGCGCGGCCTGGGCCGAGGGGCTGATCGAGGTGCGGGAGGGGACCACGGTTTCTGAAGGGGATTGGCTCAATTTCATCCCGCTGAGTGAGGTGTTGGGTTAAGTCATTCGCATGGTCGATCGTCGAGGCATGAGCTACCCTCACAACGCCTGAGCTGTACATGACAAGTTGGGTTTTCGGATTTAGCCCTGGAGTGTTGTTATGCCCTTGAGAGTGGCTGTTGTCATCCCGACGTACAACGGGCGCAAGGATCTGGAGCGCCTGCTGGACTCCCTGGCGACCCAGACTGCCAGTTTTGACACCCTGATTGTCGATTCCAGCTCATCTGATGGCACTTTCGAAGTCGCTCGGGCCCGTTGTGACAACGTGGTCCGCATTGCCAGCCAGGACTTCAACCACGGTGGCACCCGGCAGATGATGGTGGACTTCAACCCGGACTACGACGTGTACGTGTACATGACGCAGGACGCCTACGTTGAAGACATCAATGCCATCGCCAATATCGTGCTGCCGTTTGCCGACCCCAAGGTGGGCGCGGTCTGTGGGCGGCAATTGGCGCATAAGGACGCCAGCGCCCTGGCCCAGCATGCCCGGTTGTTCAACTACCCGCCGACGTCCCAGATCAAGACCCTGGCAGACGCCCCCGAGCTGGGGATCAAGACGCCTTTCATGTCGAACTCCTTTGCGGCTTATCGCCGTGAAGCCTTGTTGGCCATTGGCGGCTTTCCACGGCATGTGATCTTGTCGGAAGACATGTACGTCACCGCTAAAATGTTGCTCGACGGCTGGAAAGTGGCCTATGAGGGCTCGGCGGTGTGTCGTCACTCCCATAACTACAGCCTGATAGAAGAGTTTCGCCGGTACTTCGATATTGGCGTGTTCCAGTCCCGGGAGTCCTGGATCAAGGACACCTTTGGCGGCGCAGGCGGGGAAGGGTTGCGCTACGTGAAGTCGGAACTGAAGTTCCTCGGCCCGCGCCGCATCTTGTTATGGCCGATGTCGTTCGTGCGCAACGGCATCAAGCTGTTCGCCTACAAACTGAGCAAACAGGAAAAATACCTGCCCAAGTCCCTGAAGAAAAAGCTCGGCATGTACAAACGGTATTGGGATAGCCCACATTCGTGATGGTGGTGTACTCCCACAGAGGATTTCGGCCTGAAACAAGCCTCTGTGGCTGATGCAAACCCTGTGGGAGCGAAGGTGTTCTGAAGGCGCCGGTGATGTTGACTGTACTGCCTCTTGCGAATGAATTCGCTCCCACAGGTTGCCGCCAAACATAGAATTTCCCACAGGGACTGTCGTCAAACCCGTCACTGGGGCGCGGCAGCATCCGGCAACGCCATCCCCTTGGGCCACAGCAGCCAGATCTGGCCGTCCTGTTTCATGTTGCCTGCCAGTTCCCCGGCTTTGTCCCCGGTGCCCCAGAACAGGTCGGCGCGTACTTCGCCGGCGATCGCGCCGCCGGTGTCCTGTGCTGCCACGGGACGTACCACAGGGCTGCCGTCCGGGCGTGTGGTTGATAGCCAGAGCAGGCTGCCCAGGGGAATAACCTTGCGATCGATGGCCACGCTGTAGCCGGTGGTCAGTGGCACGTTGAGCGAGCCTCTTGGGCCTTCGTTGCTGTCCGGGCGCAGGCTGAAGAACACGTAGCTGGGGTTGCTGGCCAGCAGTTCAGGAACCCGTGTCGGATTGGCCTGGGCCCATTCGCGAATCTTGCCCATGCTGACTTCTTCTTTCTTCAACTGGCCCTGTTCCACCAGCCAGCGGCCCACTGGCTTGTAGGGGTAGCCATTCTGGTCGGCATAGCCAATGCGCAACTGCCGACCGCTGTCGAGCTGGATGCGTCCTGAGCCCTGAATCTGCAGGAATTGCAGGTCCATGGGGTTGCTCAGCCAGGCCAGTACCGGCGCCTTCAGGCCCTTCTGGCCGATGGTGGCGGCGTCATCGTAGGGCTTGAGTGTGTGCCCATCGAGCCGACCCCGCAGGCGTTTGCCCTTGAGTTCGGGGTAGATGCCATCCAGCGCCACCACCACCAGGTCGTCAGGCACGCCGTACACCGCTACGCCGTTCTTGGCGTTGCTTTGCAGGCTGCCTGGGTACACCGGTTCGTAATATCCGGTAATCAAACCGTGGGGGTTGTTTTCTGCCGAGCGCAGGCCGTAGACCTGTAACTGGGTCTTGATGAAGTCGCGAATGGCGATGGGCGCCGCAGGCACCTGAACGGCTGTCTTGCAGGTTTCGCCCCAGACCGGGTCCTTGGCCAGCCGCGTGCAGGCCGAACGCCAGGCTTCAAAGCCAGCCACCAGATCGGCATCGCTGACCGCAGGCAGGTCCTCCCAGCGGGCACTGACGTAAGTCGTCACGGCTGGAGGGGCAGGCTTGGGCTTGCCGCCATCACAAGCAGCCAGCAAGGTGAGCAGGGCGGCTGCGACAAGCAAAAGGCGGCGTGGGGGGCAACGAAGGTCAATCACGCAATGTGTTCCTGGGGGGCAATGAAGGGGCAGTTCGGGGTCGTAGCTTGGTGAAAGCGCTCGCCGACGTCAAATCAGCGGCCCTTTCAACGATCATCGGGCCAGGTTCGATTGTCAGGATATGAGTGTTGCCAGTTAGAATCGCGCCCCGATCCGGTCAGGGTTGCCGGACGTTGATGGTGAATAGGGGTTGCTGTTGAACGAACAGAGATTGTCCATGCGCCTTGAGCGTGTGGCGGTGCATGTGCCAGCAGGTGCGCGACTGGCCGATATCGGCTCGGACCACGCTTATCTGCCGGTGGCGTTGATGCGCCGTGGTGTCGTCGCGGCGGCGGTGGCCGGGGAGGTGGCACTGACGCCGTTCTGCGCGGCTGAACGCACCGTGCGCGAGAACCGCCTGGAGTCACTGATTAGCGTGCGCCTGGCCAATGGCCTGGCGGCAATCGAGCCGGGAGACGGGATCACCGCGATCAGCCTGTGCGGCATGGGTGGCGAGACGATCCGCGACATCCTTGAGCGCGACAAGGCGCGCCTGGGTGGCCAGGAGCGATTGATCCTGCAGCCCAACGGCGGCGAGCAACCCCTGCGCCTATGGCTGATGGAAAATGGCTACCGCATCCTCTGCGAGGAAGTGCTACGGGAAAACTGCTTCGACTACGAAATCATCGTCGCCGAGCGCACCGGGCCTGTGGCGTACAGCGCTCAGGAGTTGTACTTCGGCCCCCTGCAAATGCAAGAGCGTAGCCCGGCGTTCCTGCTCAAGTGGCAGCGTGCGCTGCGCCGCAAGCAGCAGACCCTGACCCACTTCGCCTTGGCGCGGCAGACCGTGCCGGAGGAGACAGTGCAGGATCTTGCCCAGCAGGTTCGGTGGATCAGCGAGCTGCTGGCGTAGGCCAGGCGCTGACGTTGCTATCTGCTGCGACGTGGCCGCGACACGATGGATTCGATATTCCGGCGTCCGATCAAACGGGGGCGATCAGGTTCCTGGGCTGGAACCGGGTCTGCCGCTTTGTGCATCAGCAGGCAATCCACCAGCCCCCACTCGGCATGGCGAAAGGCTCGGGGCAAGCATGCGACGATTGTGAAGCCGAGGCTTTGCCAGCGCGCGACCGCCGCTGGATCAAGGGCATAGGCCTGCCGGGCGCTGATGATGCCGTGGCGGGTGGGCCAGAAGCGCTCGAAGTCTTCGGCCGTCATAAGGCGAATCGGGGTCATGGTCTTTCTTGAGCGACAAAAACGGCTGCCAGTTTAACAGCAAGCTCCGGCAACAAACGTTGTCTTGTTGGAGCGAGGCTTGCCCGCGAAAAGGTCGGTGCAGCCAGCGAAAATCCCTGAGCCTGAACCATTGCATTCGCGGGCAAGCCTCGCTCCAACAAAACCTGAAGCAAACTTGATGAACGCGCGAGTTCCGCCATCGACTGCGCGCAAATGTAACGGAATGTGTTGAGATCGTACATTGTGCATCTCCATTACAAATCTTGAAGGAAGCGGCCAATAGCGATTGATAGACTTTTGCTGATGTGATTGCGAACTATTATCGTTCATTAAGGTCAAGCCGATGTCCTCTGCCAACAAACTCAATCTGCAGCGTAACGCCGCGTCTCCTTCCGCCAGCCGGACCATGTCCCTCGCACCCTTGATGGGCCTGGCGACGTTCATGGCCTTGCCATTATCGAGCTGGGCGGCCAGCCCACAGAGCGTCGAAGCTGCGGGTACTCAGGACAAGGGCGTGACCAACCTGCCGGAAACCACCATTGAGGATCAGACCGACGCGCCTTACAAGGTGGACAAGGCCAGCTCCGCCAAAATGACCGAATCGCTGCTCGACACGCCACAAAGCGTGACCGTGATTTCCCAGCAGATCCTCAAGGAGCAGAACGCCCAAAGCCTGCAGGAAGCCTTGCGCAACGTGCCGGGGATTACCTTCAACTCCGGTGAAGGCGGCGGCGGGGTAGGTGACAGCCTGACCATTCGTGGTTTCAACGCCGACGGCAATATCTACCGCGATGGCGTGCGTGACCCGGCCAAGTATTCGCGTAACGACTTCTTCAACACCGAGTCGGTGGAAGTGCTCAAGGGCTCCAGCTCCGCAGGCTGGGGCGTGGGTGCCACCGGTGGTGCGGTCAACCTGGTGACCAAGTCCCCCGAACTGGACAACTACAACCACGTCAGCGCAGGCGTCGGCACCGCCGATTACAAGCGCAGCACCCTGGACATCAACCACACCCTGGACGGCCTGGGTGAAGGTGCAGCGTTTCGCCTCAACATCATGGGCAACAACTCCGGCACCGATGGCCGCGACTGGGTCAAGGACGAGCGCTACGGTTTTGCACCGTCGTTGGCGCTGGGCCTGGGCACTGACACCCGCTTCACTGCCAGCTATGAATACATCAACGACAACAGCGACCCGGACTACGGCATTCCGACTGTCAACGGCACCAACGGCAGCTCGCCAAGCCGGGTATCCGGTGCGTCATGGAACAGCTTCTGGGGCTTCCGCAACCTGGACTACGAAAAGAACGAATCCAATCGCCTGAACCTCAAGTTCGCCCATGACTTCAGCGACAACCTGAGCCTCGATACGCAGGTCACCTATTTCCATCTGGACCATGACTACTTCATCACGACCCCAGGCGGCGATCCAAACTCCGGTGCCCCGGGTGTGCAGGCAGGCAAGGGCATCTTGCGCCGCAACGTCAACACGCCGTTGCGCAGCCAGACCAACGAAACCCTGAGCGACCAGACCAACCTGACCTACCGCTTCGACACCTTCGGCATCGGCCATACGCTGGTCGGGGGTTTTGATGTCAGCAAGCAGACCCTGGACTCCGAGACTGGCGCCCTGACCGCTGCCGACCGGGCCGCCTTCGGCAATCAGCCAGTGGCCAGTAACGGTTGGTCGAAATACCCCGGCACTGCCAACACGTTCATTTCTGCCAAGCAGTCCGTGGATCAAATCGACAAGGCGTACTACGTCCTCGACACCCTGAAGTTCAACGACTTCTGGCAGTTGCACCTGGCTGCGCGTCAGGACTTCTTCGACACCCGCGTCACCAACAACCTGAGCCGCGCCACGCAGACCGCGGCCTTCACTGATCTGGGCAATTCCGATCAGTCGGAAAAACTCACCAGCGTGCACACCGCGCTGATCTACAAGCCGGTCAAGAACGGCAGCTTCTACGTCAGCTATGCCAACGCCAGGCAGCCTTCCGGCGTACTGGCCGTGGCACAGACCGGTAGCATTGCATCGACCAAGGGCGATCGCGGCAAGACCTATGAAATCGGCACCAAGTGGGAACTGTTCGACGGCGGCCTGGCACTTAATGGCGACATCTTTGAAACCAAGCGTCAGCTGACCTTCATCGATGACGAAGAAGCCACGGCCTTCACCGGTGGTGAAGAGCGCGTGCGGGGCATCGAGCTGTCGGGTACGGGCAACATCACCCGCAACTGGTCGGTCTATGCCGGTTACATCCATGAGAACAGCAAGCTGGTCAAAGGCTACAACGGTTCGGAGCAAGGGCTTGAACTGGCCAATACGCCAGAGAACGCCTTCAACGTCTGGAGCACTTACAAGCTGCCGCACGATGTTTCGCTGAGCTACGGCGTGCAGTATGTGGACGAGGTGAAGATCTATCGTGGTGCCGGCGCTGTCCTGACCCGTGCGGGTGAAACCACGGTACCAAGCCACGTTGTGCACGATGCCATGGTCAGCTGGCAGACCACCCCGGACCTGGATATTCGCCTGAACGTGAACAACCTGTTCGACAAGCACTACTGGGCTGAGTACAACGGTCGCGGCTACGGCACACCGGGCGCTGGTCGCGGTGCAACGTTGAGTGCTGATTACTCGTTCTGATGATTGTCAGTCGCAGCCGGTTCATGGGTGCAAGGCCCATGAGCCGGTTGAGACGTTGTGCGGTGCTCGCCTGCTTCATATCGAGCGCTGATTGACCCGACTTGAAAGCTGTTCTACCGACTCCTTGCGCTCTGAATAACGGTCGACCAAATCAGGTCGGTCACGCAGCAGCAGAGTGAATTTCACCAGCTCTTCCATGACGTCGACAATCCGGTCATACAGTGGCGACGGTTTCATTCGGTCATGGTCATCGAACTCTGTGAACGCCTTGGGCACCGAGGATTGGTTGGGGATAGTGAACATCCGCATCCAGCGTCCCAGCACTCGTAATTGATTCACGGTGTTAAATGACTGCGAGCCACCACACACCTGCATGACAGCCAGGGTTTTACCCTGAGTGGGTCGCACGGCTCCCATCGCCAGCGGCACCCAGTCGATTTGTGCCTTGAACACTGCAGACATGGCGCCGTGGCGCTCAGGTGAGCACCAGACCTGGCCTTCGGACCACTGCATCAGTTCCAGCAGTTCCTGGACTTTGGGGTGATCGGTCGGCGCATCGTCCGGCAGCGGTAATCCCGACGGATCGAAGACACGAGTGTCGGCACCCAGGTGCCTTAGCAGGCGTGCAGCTTCCAGGGTCACCAAGCGGCTGAATGACCGCGGGCGTGTCGAGCCATACAGCAGCAAGATACGCGGTGGAACGCCTTCGACGATGCGGATGCAGTCAGAAAGCGAAGTATCCAGGTTGGGCAAGTGATCGTTCATGGTGGCCTCCATCACAAGCTGGCGATACGGTTCAGTTCCAGTTTGAGTTCGGCAGGGCTGAGGTTGTCGAACGGCAGCGCCAGGAAAGCCCGGCAGCGGGTTTCGATGCACTTGAGCGTGGCATGGAAAGCTGCCTTGATCTGCTCGTCGCTGCCTGAGATGTCCGACGGATCTTCCAGCCCCCAGTGTGCCTTTATGGCTGGCCCGAAATACACGGGGCAAGCTTCCCCGGCTGCTTTGTCGCAAACGGTAATGACGATATCCGGTGGGCAGCCTTCGAATGCATCATTGCCTTTGCTGCTCAGACCTGCGATGGAAATCCCTGCCTCCAGCAGCGTGTCCAGGCTCCGTGGCAGGACCTGTCCCCTGGGGAAGCTTCCGGCACTGACGGCGTGAAAACCTGCTGGCGCGAGGTGGTTGAACATCGCTTCCGAAAGGATGCTTCGGCAACTATTGGCGGTGCACATGAACAGGACTTTCATGGGGATCTCCATCAATGGGTCAGGCGCAAGGCCAGAGCTGACAAGGTCAATAGCAAGACGGGCAGGGTCAGGACAATCCCGACCCTGAAGTAGTAGCCCCAGGTGATCTGGATGCCTTTGCGGGCCAGGACATGCAGCCAGAGCAGGGTGGCGAGGCTGCCAATGGGGGTGATCTTCGGTCCCAGGTCGCAACCGATAACGTTGGCGAAGATCATCGCCTCGCGCATTAACCCCGTGGCGTCAGTACCTTGAATGGCGATAGCGCCCACCAGAACGGTGGGCATATTGTTCATCACCGAGGACAGCAACGCAGTGGTCAGGCCGGTGCCCAGGGTGGCGCCCCAGATGCCGAACCCGCTGAAAACGTTCAGCAGCGAGGTGAGGTGGTCCGTGAGACCGGCATTCTTCAGGCCATAAACAACCAGATACATGCCAAGGGAGAACACCACCACTTGCCACGGCGCTTCGCGCAGCACTCGTCGAGTGGAGATGACGTGCCCCCGGGCAGCGACCGCAAACAACGCTGCCGCACACACCGTGGCGATGGCGCTGACCGGAATGCCCAGAGGCTCGAGGCCAAACATGCCCACCAACAGGATCCCCAGCACCCACCAGCCGGTCCTGAAGGTGGCGCGGTCACGAATGGCAAGGCGCGGGTCTTTCAACTGAGCGAGGTCGTAGACGGCAGGGATGTCACGACGGAAAAACAGGTAAAGCACCGACAGGGTCGCGATTACACTGACCACGTTGACCGGCACCATCACCGCGGCGTATTCGTTGAAACCGAGCCGGAAGTAGTCGGCGGAAACGATATTGACCAGGTTCGACACCACCAGTGGCAGACTCGCGGTGTCGGCGATGAAGCCTGCGGCCATAACGAACGCCAACACTGAGGCAGCCGAAAAGCGCAGCGCAAGCAGCAGGGAAATAACGATGGGCGTGAGGATCAATGCCGCGCCGTCATTGGCAAACAGCGCCGATACGGCGGCCCCCAAAAGTACTGTGAACGCGAACAGGCGATGTCCACGCCCCTTGGCCCAGCGCGCTACATGCAACGCGGCCCATTCGAAGAAGCCGGCTTCATCCAGCAGCAGGCTGATGATGATCAGCGCGATGAACGTGGCCGTGGCATTCCAGACAATGGCCCAGACGGTGGGCACGTCATTGAGTCCGACCACGCCGAAGATCAGGGCGAGGATCGCGCCCAGCGATGCGCTCCAGCCAACGCCCAGCCCTTTGGGTTGCCAGATGACGAGAACGATGGTGAGCAGGAAAATAGCGGCGGCGGTCAGCATAAGACAGTCTCGGGCAAGGATCAGCAGCAGGCGTTGTTGCGTTGTGGGCGGTCACCCATGGCGTCAAGACGCAGGCTATCGTCGTGCAACCACTTTTGGTTGGCTTGCAGCGTGGTTTGCATGACCTGGCTGATCCATTGCGGCAACCCGGGGTTCAGGCGGTAATACACCCACTGGCCCTGGCGGCGATCCAGCAACAACCCGCAGTTGCGCAATTGTGCGAGGTGTCGGGAGATCTTCGGCTGGCTCTGGTCCAGGGCACAGGTCAGCTCACAAACGCAGAGCTCGCCTTCACGCAGTACCAGCAGCGCGATTCGGGCGCGGGTCGCATCGCTCAGGCAATTGAAGAGCTCGGGTGGGGAAAGCATCTCGGGCATTTGACGTTTCTCTATCTTTACATGCGTTGATACGAATATACGTATAAGCATATATATCGTAAAGCCCTTGTTTGAAAAACACGGCTGGTGTCAGGAAGTGACGCACCAGCATCCCCATCGGCGATCCGGCCAAAATGGTGCGCATCATGATCGACAGCGTCGACCAGCACCCGGCGCCCAAGCGAATCGCACTGGGCAGTGATGCCTACACCGCGATGCACAAGCAGCTCAGTGACAGGCTTGCGGCCCTTGAAGCCCAGAAGGATCTGGCCTTTTCAACGGACTGCCAGGTCGTCCGCCAACTCGTCAATGCGATCACGCACCTTGGGCGTCCGGGAGAAAACCAGCGTCTGTTTTTCCACATCGGCTTCGACGATGTACAGCGTATCCCCGACGTCCACGCCCAATTCCTGCAATATCGCGTCAGGAATGCGAATGGCGCCGTCGCCGTTCCAGTCTTCGATAGTGATTTTGGTACTCGGCATGGTGGTTTCCCGGATTGAAAGTGGAGGTAATGGTTTACAGCCTAAGGTGTTGTTTGACCCGTGTCCCACGGTAAACTCGATCTTTTACTCAAGCAATACACTTGGGGCCGTGACGCATTGCGATTGCGAGCGTCTATGGCTAGAACGAGCGACGCTGTGACAGGTCGACTTTCGGTATTTTTGGAAGAGGGAGATCTTTTTATGATCATCAAACCGCGCGTTCGCGGCTTTGTTTGCGTGACGGCCCACCCGGTTGGTTGCGAAGCCAACGTCAAGAGTCAGATTGACTACGTTACACAGCACGGGGCAATCACTGCAGGACCCAAGAACGTACTGGTGATCGGTGCCTCGACCGGGTACGGCCTGGCGGCACGGATCACGGCGGCTTTTGGCAGCGACGCCAAGACCCTCGGCGTGTTTTTCGAACGTGAAGGCGATGTCGGCAAGCTCGGCACTGCCGGCTGGTACAACACCGCTGCATTCCACAAGTTTGCCGATGCCAAGGGCCTGTACGCCAAGAGCATCAATGGTGACGCGTTCTCCGACGCCATCAAGCAGCAGACCATCGAGACCATCAAGCAGGACCTGGGCAAAGTCGATCTGGTGATCTACAGCCTGGCGGCCCCGCGCCGTACCCATCCAAAAACCGGTGAAGTGCTGAGCTCGACGCTCAAGCCGATTGGCAAGTCCATCACCCTGCGCGGTGTGGATACTGACAAGGAGGTCGTCAAAGACACCACCCTCCAGCCCGCGACCCCGGAAGAAATCGAAGGCACTGTTGCCGTCATGGGCGGCGAAGACTGGCAGATGTGGATCGACGCCCTGGCGGATGCCGGTGTTCTGGCCGATGGCGCCAAGACCACTGCCTTCACCTACCTGGGCGAAAAGCTGACCCACGACATCTACTGGAACGGCTCGATTGGCGCAGCCAAAAAAGACCTGGACCAGAAGGTCCTGAGCATTCGCGAGCGTCTGGCTGCATCTGGCGGTGATGCGCGGGTTTCGGTGCTCAAAGCCGTCGTGACCCAGGCCAGTTCGGCCATCCCGATCATGCCGCTGTACCTGTCCTTGCTGTTCAAGGTCATGAAAGAGCAAGGCACCCACGAAGGCTGCATCGAGCAGGTTTACTCGCTCTACAAAGACAGCCTGTACGGCAACCCGCCAGTTCTGGACGATGAAGGCCGCCTGCGTGCCGACTACAAGGAACTGGCGCCGGAAGTCCAGGACCGCGTCAAGCTGCTCTGGGATCAGGTCAGCGACGAAAACCTGTACGAAATGACCGACTTCGCCGGCTACAAGGCTGAGTTCCTGCGTCTGTTCGGCTTTGAGATCCCAGGCGTCGACTACGAGGCTGATGTCAGTCCGGACGTTGCTATTCCTAACCTGATTCAGGGTTAAACAGCGACTGTTCAGATAGCTCCCACGCTCCAGCGTGGGAGCTATCCCAGGCAGCAATCCAGATCAATGCGACGACACATAAATCGATGCTGACGTCGGCGCCGGTAACGCATAGGTGCGCTTCATCCACTGGATTTCTTCTATGGGCGTGCGCCCGAAGAAGCGCTTGAATTCACGGCTGAACTGCGACGCGCTTTCATAGCCGACCATGGCGCAGGCCGTGGCCGCAGTAATGTCGCTTCTGAGCATCAGCAGCCGCGCCTGGTGCAGACGAGTGGATTTGAGGTACTGCATGGGCGAGGTGTCAGTGACCGTGCGAAAGTGCGAGTGAAAGCTGGGCACACTCATGGCCGCCTCGTTTGCCAGGTCTTCCACTGCCAGGCGTTCGCTGTAACAGGTGTGGATTTTACGGATGGCCCGGGCCACTTTGCCGAACTGCCCCTGACGATTAAGTGCCGTGCGCATCGAACCACCCTGTGCCCCAGTGATGATGCGAAAGTAGATTTCCCGAACCAGCGTCGGCCCCAGGATCCTGGCCTCCACCGGCGTGCTCATGACCTCCAGAAAGCGCAGCACCGATTCACTCAATTTGTCGTCCATGGGCGATGAATACATGCCCTTGGGCCTGGCTTCGACCACGCCTGCATGCTCATCGAGCTGTAACATCAGCTCGGCGGCAAGATTGAAATCCAGACGCAGGTAAACCGCAAGCATCGGCTCTGCTTCGCTGGCATCGGTCTCCATGGTGAAGGGCACAGGCACGGACACGACCAGATAATGCTGGGCATCGTAGACATAGATTTCATCCCCCAGATAACCCCGCTTTCGGCCCTGACAGACAATCACGATGCCGGGATCGTATAGCACCGGCATGCGGGTCAGCGGGCGGTTGGAGCGCAGAAACCGGACATCGTCCAGGGGCGTCAGGTTATAGCCCTCCACCGGCGCCAGTTGGCCCATCAACTCGATCATTCGGCGGGTGCGCGGGTTGGGGTCGTCCATGCTGTCGTTGCTCTGCGGCGGTCAAGGAGGCCATAGCTTGGGCGGATTCAACCGGTTGTCGCAACACCTTGATCGAGGTGTTTATGGGACGACCCGCAGGATGGATGCAAAAATTGACGGTGGTTACGTGTTTCCGGTGGGCCACCCGCGTGCCGGCCAACGTCCCGACCCGGGCGCGCAGGCCGCCAACGGCATCTCGCCCGAAGAGGCCCAGAAAATTAGTCGTAACAGTCTGGCCAGTTATGTCGACCTGGGATTTCATCCGATAAAGCTGTGGTATGTGGGGGGTGCCGGACGTTACGAGCACTACAACGAAGGTGTCGGTGCTACTCGGAGCGGCAAGTTCAGTACTCGCTACGAATTCAGCCCGCTCTTTTCGTTACGCGGCTCGGTGAGTAATGGTTTTCGTCCTCCCTCCCTGGCCAGCGAGATTTTCACAGCGCGCTCCACCGGATTTGACATGATTAACGGTGTCTACCAGTCCTATAATCACGTCATCTTTCCGGTAGATTCCGCAGCCGCACAAGCGCTCGGTGCCAAGCCATTGAAGCTCGAGCGTTCGACCAACTTCACCGTTGGTTTCGCGCTGACACCGAGCGATGATTTGAGCCTGATGGTCGATGGCTACGTGATCAACCTGCGACATCGCCTGGTACTCAGCGAGAGCTGCCAGGGCCCCGGTATCGCCAAACTGCTCGAGGGTGTCGGCGTACCGGCAACATTGGGGGCTGAGTATTTCACTAACGGCGCCAGTACCCGTACTTCCGGGGTCGATATAGTCGGTAACTACAGGCAGAACCTGAATAGTTTTGGCTCGGTCAAATGGACTGCTGCGCTGAACTACAACCACACGCAAATTCTCAGCGTCAGCGACACCCCTGCACAGCTCAAAACTATCAACAGTAATTTTTGAGTTACCAGGGCGTGGGGCAAGAGCTTTACTCACGAAAACATCTCCCAGTAGCAAGATGATCTTTGCTGGTGACTGGGCGATTAACGACTTCGATGTCAACCTGCGGCTAACCCGTTATGGCACTTGTTTGCACCACATGTCGGTCAACAAAAATGCGACAAAGCTAATCAATTGGACGTAAAGCCAGCCTTTCCCACAAACATCAAGTCATCGGTGATGTCCCTTTGTGCCCCAGTTGCGGATAGGCCCCGCGTATTGGCGAACAGTCCCCTTTGATCGCCGTATCTAGTTTTGCCATTACAGCGTGGCGTGCGGTGCTGGTGAGCGCGCGAAACAATGCCTGATTTTCTGACTTACAGGCGAAGTCCGACACGAGCACCAGCAAGAAGGGTTAAAGGTCCTCAGTCAGCACTACCATTTAGCAGCGACAATACGTCTTTGGTGGTCGTGGTCTCGCCAAGGCGTGGGAAGATTCTTTCGATACTGTTTTGGTGTGCAATGGGATCTAGATCCGTCATCGCGTCCGTGACTAACGCTACATGGTATCCGTGTTCGTGCGCATAGCGGGCGGTTGACTCAACCCCGATGCTGGTGGCGATACCGCACAGAAAGACTTGGGTGACATTCAAGTCTTTGAGATGTTCGTCCAGATCCGTGCCGTGAAAAGCCCCCCACCGAATTTTTGTGACCTTGTGATCGCTCGGTTGTTCGTTAAGCTCAGGAACGAGATCCGCCCAATCTGCAGGTGGATCAAAGTGATGGGAGGTATCCGTACGTCCCGGCGCTCCCCCAGCTACGTTGACGAGAACGACCGGAAATCCATGGTCACGAAAGGCGTTGGCGAGTGAGGCGGCCTTACCGGTAATTTCATGAGCCGAATGCGCGAGTGGAAGGCTGACGATTCCCTTTTGCAGGTCAATCACGATAAGTGCCGGTTGCTTGTCCAACTGAGATAGAGGCATAGAAACTCCTTGGTACGGTTGAGGGGTGAGTACCTAATCAAGCGCCCCCTTTGGGAAGGGTTCGATCGAAGAGCGTAAAAATGAGTAAAACGCCAGTGATGCCTGCCATCGCGACAGCCAGCGTGTGCATACCACTGTCGCTAGGTTGATGCCCGAAGACGAGCCCGAGCAGGCTCGCGGAAAAAATCGCACCGACATAGGAGAAGGTTCTCTGTAGCCCGGCTGCCGTCCCAATTTCTGAGGCTGGAGCCTGGACATAAATCGCGGCTTGGGTTGCAGTCGATGTCATGCCCATCGGCACGCCGAAGAACATCGCAGCCAATGCGATGAACCAGGTTGGTGAATTGCTGTGAAGGAAGATCAGGCAAGCGCATCCTATTAGGCCTCCGATCGCGGCAATGATGAACGGGTATCGAAAGCTCTTGGTCCGTGCGGCTAGCAGCGAACAGACGCCTGCCAATATCGACATAGGCAACGTCACCAGGCCAGCTTCGCTCGCAGAGTAATGAGCACTGGTTTCCAGCCACTGGGCGAAACCGTAAAGAATGCAATAGGTGATCATGAGGAACAGCATGATTCGCAGGTAAGTGATGGTGAGTGGCAAGTTGTTTGCCAGCATTCGCACATCGATGAATGGCTGACTTCGGTTTCTGGAATGAGCGACAAAGACAGTCCAGAAAACGGCCGATATTGGCAATGTCCACCACAGTGGATGGTCCAGGTTCATCAAGAAAATCATTAGCGATATCAGCGCGATGCTAAATAGTGCTACGCCTAACAGATCTACCTCTTGTATGAGCTGCGTAAGCGTCGACTTGCGCGGGGTATCTTGAGGTACCCACAGCACCACCAGGCAGCCGGTTAAAATAGCGAGTGGTACATTGACGCTGAAGATTGCATGCCAGCCGAATGCACCTGTTAGCACTCCACCCAGGAACGGTCCGAAAGCTGTGGTCGCGATGCCTGCGAAAGACAGGCAGCCCATGGCGAGCCTTGGAGGCGACATTCCATACCGATCCCCCTGGGATCGGAAGATACGCATGGCAGCGGGATAGGCACCTGAGGTGCCTATGCCGAGTAGTACGCGCGCGCCCACCAACACCGCCAGCGAAGGCGCGAGCGAGCCGATAACACCTGCGATGGCAACCAGTACGAGGGATATCAGGTAAATGCGACGCGGTCCAAATAGGTCAGCTAAGCGTCCCATCGTTGGCTGTGCAATTGCACTTGTCAGATAAAGCCCAGCAATTAGCCATCCAGTTTCGGCAACTGTCGCGCTGAACGCGATGGCGATCGGTGCAAGCGCAGTGGAGATCATCGTCGAGTTGATGGGATTAAGCGTTGAGCCTAGTGCGAGCGGCGTCACGAACTGAAATCCGAAATGTGACGACTTGTGCGTTTCGGGCGAGGAAGAGTCCATGATGGTCTGAATACCTATAAATCGCCGAGCCGTCGGATGATGTCCACCGCTTCGACAAGTGTATTTTGTTCCGTTGTAGAGAGCTGTTCGATAGCCGCCAATAGCCAATCATGCTTGGCTAGGCTGACTTTCTTTCTTGTTTCCAGCCCTTCGTCCGTCAGTGCATACAAGATTTGGCGGCCGTCTGAAGGATGCGCCCGACGTTCGATCAACCCTTCCGCCTCCATCACCCCCAGTGATCCCCCCATTGATTGGGGCTTTACCGCTTCAGCGCGTGCGAGGTCGGCAGTGGTCATGGGGCCAACTTCTTCCAGCCTGACCATGATGGCAACCTGGGACCAGGAGAGTTCGCGTGTATTGGATACAGCGCGAAGGCGGCGGGTTAGCTGGCCGGTCACGGAGAGCAGTTCGGTCACGGAGGTTTCGAGAATCTTACGGTTTGTGTCCATGGGCATAGTATCCATATTAGAAGTTAGACTTGCAAGTCTGCCTTCTGTTGTGTGGGAGCAGCATAGCTGGTTGAGCTAATAGGCTATGTCAGGGCCGTATATTGAGTCATACCCTCGAGAAGTACGACCAAGACTCGATGGATAAGGGGCTTTGGTGCGTCGAGGCGTCAAGGATAGGGTGGCCCAGTCTGTCTGTTTTGCCATGCGCCTCATAGGAATAGGCAAGAACAACAGCCGATCGGGCTCATTGCAGTCTCAGCGAGCGACTTATCCTGTGTGGCATGTCACTTCGGCGATGTTTTTGTTGTCGCCGCCAGTGACCTCCAACCTTGTGAGGGCTATCAGATGAACAATGTAAAACGGCTGTTTATTACCGGTGTCAGCAGTGGCTTTGGTCGTGCTTTGGCGCAGCAGGCTATCAAGGCAGGCCACAGTGTCGTCGGCACGGTGAGAAACCCCCAGGCACTGGCCGAGTTCGAAGCGCTGGCGCCGGGGCAGGCCCATGGATGCCTGCTGGACGTGACCGATCTTGCCGCCATTGAGGGGGCCGTTGCCCATGTCGAAGCCAACATCGGCCCCGTGGATGTGCTGGTCAATAACGCCGGTTACGGGCACGAGGGTGTATTCGAAGAGTCGCCGCTGGAGGACATGCGGCGCCAGTTCGAGGTCAACGTGTTCGGCGCTGTGGCCATGATCAAGGCGTTCGTGCCTTTGTTTCGGGTTCGTCGGGCGGGCCACATCATCAACATCACCTCGATGGGCGGGTTCATCACCATGCCCGGCATCTCGTATTACTGCGGCAGCAAATTTGCCCTCGAAGGGATTTCAGAGAGCCTGTACAAGGAGCTTAAACCCTTCAACATCGCTGTCACCGCCGTGGCCCCCGGATCGTTCCGCACGGATTGGGCAGGGCGCTCGATGCAGCGTTCTGCACGGACCATCAGCGACTACGACGCGTCGTTCAACCCCATCCGCCAGGCCCGTCAGGAGAAAAGCGGCAAGCAACTGGGTGATCCCGAAAAGGCCGCGCTGGCGATGCTCAAACTGATCGAAAGCGATAATCCTCCGGCGCACCTGTTGCTGGGCAGCGATGCCGTCAAGCTGGTCAGGGACAAGCTGGCACAGATGCAAAAGGACATTACCCAGTGGGAAGCCACCAGCGTTTCGACTGACGGTTGATACGTCTCCAGGCAAGCCTCGCTTTAGCAATCGATGGCAAAACACAGAGCCTGTGGGAGTCGCCCCGTCGCCAAGGCGCCGCGCTGTCGCGCAGCAAACGGTGAGCTTGTTGGAGCGAGGCTTGCCCGCGAATGCGGTGGCTCGGGTTTGGAGATGTTTGCTGACTGCACCGGCCTCTTCGCGGGCAAGCCTCGCTCCAACAGAACCACGCATTCACCTAACGTGGGAGCGAGCTTGCTCGCGAAAGGCTTGATGCGGTGTGCCAGGTACACCACATCGCGGACAATTTCGCTCCTACAGGGTCTGTTCCGATCAGTCAGCCAGACGCCAGGTCGTACCGCCCTTGCCGTCTTCCAGCACAACCCCCATGGCGGTGATCTGGTCGCGGATTCGGTCGGATTCAGCCCAGTCCTTCGCAGCACGGGCCGCCAGGCGAGCCTGGATCAGCGCTTCGACTTCTGCTGCATCAACCCGGCCTTCGGCGCCAGCGCGCAGGAAGTCGTCGGCTTCAAGCTGCAACACGCCCAGTACGCTGGCGAGTTCCTTCAAACGTGCCGCCAGGCCTGCCGCTGCCGGCAGGTCGGTTTCACGCAGACGGTTGATCTCGCGCACCATCTCGAAGAGCACGGCGCAGGCTTCAGGGGTGCCGAAGTCGTCGTCCATCGCTGCAGAGAAACGTTCGACGAACGCCTCGCCACCGGCAGGTGCCACCGCAGGCAAGCCCTTGAGCGCGTGATAGAAGCGCTCCAGCGCCGACTTGGATTCCTTCAGGCTGTCTTCGGAATAGTTGATCGCGCTGCGGTAATGGCTGGACACCAGCAGGTAACGCACCACTTCCGGATGGTATTTATCCAGCACGTCGCGGATGGTGAAGAAGTTGTTCAAGGACTTGGACATCTTCTCGCCATTGATGCGGATCATGCCGCAATGCATCCAGGCATTGGCGTAGGTCTTGCCGGTGGCAGCTTCGCTCTGGGCGATTTCGTTTTCGTGATGCGGGAACTCGAGATCGCTGCCGCCACCATGAATATCGAAGGTCTCGCCGAGGCAGCAGGTGGACATCACCGAGCATTCGATATGCCAGCCCGGACGCCCCGGCCCCCAAGGCGACTCCCAGCTAGGCTCGCCCGGCTTGACGCCTTTCCACAGCACGAAGTCCAGCGGATCGTCCTTGGACTCGTCCACTTCGATGCGGGCACCGATGCGCAGGTCTTCGATCTTCTTGCGCGACAGCTTGCCGTAACCCAGGAACTTGCCGACGCGGTAGTACACGTCGCCATTGCCCGGTGCATAGGCGTAGCCCTTGTCGATCAGGGTCTGGATCATGGCGTGCATGCCAGGGATATGATCGGTGGCACGCGGTTCCATGTCCGGCGGCAGGATGTTCAGCCGCGCTTCGTCTTCGTGCATCGCGTCGATCATGCGTGCGGTCAGGGCGTCGAAGGTCTCGCCGTTATCCCGCGCACGGTTGATGATTTTGTCGTCGATGTCGGTGATGTTGCGCACATACGTCAGGTCATACCCGCTGAAACGCAGCCAGCGGGTGACCAGGTCGAAAGCCACCATGCTGCGGCCATGGCCCAGGTGGCAGTAGTCGTACACGGTCATCCCGCAGACGTACATGCGCACCTTTTTGCCATCCAGCGGCTTGAAGACTTCTTTACTCTTGGTGAGTGTGTTGTAGATCGAAAGCACGACGGTTCCTTATTGGCCCCACGAATCTCGCAGAGTCACTGTACGGTTGAATACCGGGTGACCAGGTTTCGAGTCCTTGATGTCCGCGCAGAAATAACCTTCGCGTTCGAACTGGAAACGGTCTTCCGGTTGCGCTTGCCCCAATGACGGTTCAGCACGACAACCAGTGAGCACCTGCAGGGAGTCGGGATTGATGTTTTCAAGGAAACTGGCGCCCTCTTCGGCCTTCTCCGGGTTCGGCGACCGGAACAGGCGGTCGTACAGACGCACTTCGCATTCAACGCTTTCAGCAGCCGGGACCCAGTGGATCACGCCTTTGACCTTGCGGCCTTCCGGGTTCTTGCCCAGGGTGTCCGGGTCATACGAGCAACGCAGCTCGACGATGTTGCCATCGGCGTCCTTGATCGCTTCATCGGCGCGGATCACATAGCTGCCACGCAGGCGCACTTCGCCACTTGGCTCAAGGCGCTTGTAGCCTTTGGGCGGTTCTTCCATGTAGTCGTCGCGATCGATGTAGATTTCCCGGGAGAACGGCAATTCACGCACGCCCAGGTCTTCTTTCGGATGACGCGCCAGCTCCAGCTTCTCGACCTGGCCTTCCGGGTAGTTGGTGATCACGACTTTCAGCGGACGCAGTACGCACATGGCGCGCGGTGCGCTGCGGTCAAGGTCGTCACGGATGCTGAATTCGAGCATGGCGAAATCCACCACGCCGTCGGAACGGTTGGTGCCGATCATTTCGCAGAAGTTGCGGATCGAAGCTGGCGTGTAGCCGCGACGGCGGAAGCCCGACAGCGTCGACATGCGCGGATCGTCCCAGCCATGAACGTGCTTCTCATCGACCAGTTGCTTGAGCTTGCGCTTGCTGGTGATGGTGTAGTTCAGGTTCAGGCGCGAGAACTCGTACTGACGCGGCTTGCTTGGCACCGGCAGGTTATCGAGGAACCAGTCGTACAGCGGACGGTGGCTTTCGAATTCCAGAGTGCAGATCGAGTGGGTGATGCCTTCGATGGCGTCCGACTGACCGTGGGTGAAGTCGTAGATCGGGTAGATGCACCACTTGTCGCCGGTCTGGTGGTGATGAGCGTGGCGAATGCGATACAGGATCGGGTCGCGCAGGTTCATGTTCGGCGAAGCCATGTCGATCTTGGCACGCAGAACACGGGCGCCGTCTTCGAACTCGCCGGCCTTCATGCGGGCGAACAGGTCCAGGTTGTCCTCGACGCTGCGCTCACGGAAGGGGCTGTTCTTGCCCGGCTCGGTCAGGGTGCCACGGTATTCGCGGGCCTGCTCGGGGGTCAGGTCATCCACATAGGCCTTGCCGGCCTTGATCAGATCGACGGCCCAGTCGTGCAGTTGATCAAAGTACTGCGAGGCATAACGCACTTCGCCGGACCACTGGAAACCCAGCCACTTGACGTCGCTTTCAATGGCGTCGATGTATTCCTGGTCTTCCTTGGCCGGGTTGGTGTCATCGAAACGCAGGTGCGTGACGCCACCGAACTCCTGAGCAAGGCCGAAGTTCACACAGATCGATTTGGCGTGACCGATGTGCAGGTAACCGTTGGGCTCCGGCGGGAAACGGGTCACGATCTGGGTGTGCTTGCCCGAGTCCAGGTCAGCCTGCACGATAGGGCGCAGGAAGTTGGTTGGAATAGCAGGGCCTGCCTTTGAATTCGCAGCGGGGTCTGTGGGCTTGCTCATAGGATCCTTGAACGTACAAGTGCGCGGCCAGGGTAGGCCGACTAAATCAAAGCGCTTATCATAGCCGAAGCTGTCAAGCCCCTGACAGCGCGCAGTGCGAAAACTCGGCAGCGGATGGCACCCATTTGGCTAAGGAGGTGTCAAAAACCGCCCGGAATTATGTAACCAGCACGCTAGACTGCGCGTCAGGGTTGTATCCGCGAGCGGTACAAGGCGGCCGGCACGCCCCCAAACGAATTCCAAAAGAGCGATTTCAGACATGTCCAAAGTAAAACTGACGACCAACCACGGCGATATCGTGCTGCAACTGGATGCCGAAAAAGCACCCGTGACCGTTGCCAACTTCATCGAATACGTTAACGCCGGGCATTACGAAAACACTGTCTTTCACCGCGTGATCAGCAACTTCATGATTCAGGGCGGCGGTTTCGAGCCCGGCATGAAAGAAAAGAAAGACAAGCGCCCGAGCATCAAGAACGAAGCCAACAACGGCCTGCTGAACAAGAAGTACAGCGTTGCCATGGCCCGCACCATGGAGCCGCATTCGGCCTCCGCGCAGTTCTTCATCAACGTCAGCGACAACGACTTCTTGAACCACAGTGCACAGACCGTCCAGGGCTGGGGCTACGCAGTGTTCGGTGAAGTGATTGAAGGCAAGGACGTTGTCGACAAGATCAAGGGTGTTGCCACCACGTCCAAGGCAGGCCACCAGGATGTACCGGCCGACGACGTGATCATCGAGAAAGCCGAGATCGTTGAGTGATACTGCTGATCTCCGATCTGCACCTGGAAGAGGAACGCCCGGACATTACCCGGGCGTTTCTGAGTCTGCTCGAAGGCCGCGCCCGCACAGCCGAGGCGCTGTACATCCTCGGGGATTTTTTCGAAGCCTGGATTGGCGACGATGCCATGTCGCCCTTCCAGCGCTCGATTTGTGAGGCCCTGCGCGCCTTGAGCGACAGCGGCACAAAGATTTTCCTGATGCATGGCAACCGCGACTTCATGATCGGCAAGGCGTTTTGCAAAGCCGCAGGCTGCACCCTGCTCAACGACCCCAGCGTGGTTAACCTCAATGGTGAGCCCGTGTTGCTGATGCATGGCGACAGCCTGTGCACCCGCGATGAAGCCTATATGCGCATGCGCCGTTACCTGCGTAACCCGCTGACGCTATGGATACTGCGCCACCTGCCCCTGACCACCCGCCACAAGCTGGCGCGCAAGTTGCGCAGTGAAAGCCGGGCCCAGACCAGGATGAAAGCCAACGACATCGTCGATGTCACCCCCGAAGAAGTGCCGCGGGTGATGACCGAGTTCGGCGTACGCACCTTGATCCACGGCCACACCCACCGTCCGGCCATCCACAAACTGATGATCGGCGATGACGCTGCCAAGCGAATCGTGCTGGGTGACTGGGACCGTCAGGGCTGGGCACTGCAGGTCGACGAGCATGGGTTTCAGCTGGCGGCGTTTGACTTCGTGCCGCCGCAGTTGGTGTTGGGGAGGGATGATCGCATCGCGTGAGCTGAGGCGGTGTCGGCAACTGACACACCGCAATCGCGGGCAAGCCCACTCCTACAAGGATCGTGCAAACCCTGTGGGAGCGACCGGGGTGGCAATCTACCTTGCTCGCGAATCAGGCGACGCGACCCATCAATGCCCCGCCGCCGCAGGCCCTGCCTTGGACGTAAACGGCGGCTTGGCCATCCATACCAGCAGGATCAGCGCCATGAACGCCCAGCCGAGCATGTAGAAATAATCCACGGTGGACATCATGTATGCCTGGCTGGTGACCAATGCGTCCATCTGCGCATAGGCCTGCCCGCTTGCCCCGCCCAGGTTGTTCAGGGCATCGCGGGTTATCGGGTCATAGGTGTTGATGCTCTCGCTCAGGTAGGCATGGTGCTGGGTAGCACGGCGAATCCAGATCCAGGTGGTCAGCGAGGCCGCAAAGCTGCCCCCCAGGTTACGCAGGAAGGTCGCAAGCCCCGAGCCATCGGCGATCTGATCGGGTGGCAGGTCCGACAGCAGAATGGTCAGAGTCGGCATGAAGAACAACGCCACCCCTGCCCCCATGAACAACTGCACCAGCGCGATGTGCTCGAAATCCACCTGGCTGTTGAAGTTGGCGCGCATGAAGCAACTCAAGCCAATGGCCAGGAACGCTAGCCCCGCCAGTAACCTTAGATCGAATTTGGTCGCGTATTTGCCGACAAAAGGCGACATCAGTACCGGCAGAATCCCGATGGGCGCCACCGCCAGCCCCGCGTAGGTCGCGGTGTAACCCATCTGGGTCTGCAACCATTGAGGCAACAGCAGGTTGATGCCGAAGAAACCTGCGTAGCCGCCCACCAACGTGATGGTGCCAATACGGAAGTTACGGAAGGCGAACAGCCGCAAATTGACGATGGGGTGCTTGTCAGTCAGCTCCCAAATGATGAACACCGCCAGGCCAATGACCGAGATCACCGAGCCGATCAGGATGAAGCTGGATTCGAACCAGTCCAGGTCGTTGCCCTTGTCGAGCACTATCTGCAACGCCCCGACGCCCACGATCAGGCTCAGCAGGCCGATGTAATCCATCGGCTGGCGGCTGGTGGTAACGGGGCGTTTGGCCATTTGCGTGCGCACCACCAGGGCCGCGAACAGGCCAATGGGTACGTTGATGAAGAAGATCCACGGCCAGCTGTAACTGTCAGTGATCCAGCCCCCCAAAATCGGCCCGGCAATCGGCGCCACCACAGTGACCATCGCCAGCAATGCCAGTGCCATCCCCCTTTTGGCCGGGGGATAAACCGCAATCAGCAGCGTCTGGGTCATAGGGTAAAGCGGCCCGGCGACGACACCCTGCAGCACGCGAAAACCCACCAGTTCCGGCATCGACTGGGAGATCCCGCACAGGAACGACGCAATGACAAACAGCACCGTGGCCCATATGAATAGCTTTACCTCACCGAAACGTCGGCTGAGCCAGCCGGTCAATGGCAAGGCAATCGCGTTACTCACGGCAAACGAGGTGATTACCCAGGTGCCCTGCTCGGAACTCACGCCCAGGTTGCCGGAAATCGTCGGCAGCGCCACGTTGGCGATGGTGGTGTCGAGCACCTGCATGAAGGTCGCCAGCGACAGGCCGATGGTGCACATCAACAGGCTGGGCGGCGTAAATGAGGCTGGGGCGGAAGCGTTGGAAGCCATCGCGAATCCTTGATCGGGAACAGAGCCCCGGCCGTGTGACCGGGGCTAAACAGGCTGTGACGGATCAGCGTTGGGCGGTCTTGCCGTCAGCTGCGCTGTTCTCGTGGATAAGACGAGTGATCAGCGCATCGGCTTGAGCCAACTGCTCTTCATAGATATTGGTGGTGAACGACGCTTTCTGCGGTGGCTGTTGCGCCAGCACCGGGCCGCTCTGGTCGTGCAGGTTGACATCGACCACGGTCGACAAGCCGATCCGCAGCGGATGCTGAGCCAGTTCGTCAGGGTTGATGTGGATGCGCACAGGCACCCGTTGCACGATCTTGATCCAGTTACCGGTGGCATTCTGGGCAGGCAGCAACGCGAACGCGCTACCCGTACCGGCACCGAGGCTGTCGACCGTGCCGCTGTACTTCACGTCACTGCCGTACAGGTCCGAGGTGATGTCCACCGCCTGGCCGATGCGCATCTTGCCCAGTTGGGTCTCCTTGAAGTTGGCATCGATCCACAGCTGATCCAGCGGGATGACTGCCATCATGGCGGTCCCCGGCTGCACACGCTGGCCCAGTTGCACGGTGCGCTTGGCGACGTAACCGGTTACCGGTGCGACCAGGGTGCTGCGGGCATTGGCCAGATATGCCTGGCGCAACTGCGCGGCGGCGGCTTTCACGTCCGGGTGCGAGGAAATCACGGTGTCATCCACCAGGGCGACGCTGCCCACCAGTTGCTGCTGAATGTTGTTCAGCGCGCTTTGGGCGGAGGTCAGGTCATCCCGGGCGTGGGACAGTTCTTCCTGGGAAATTGCCCCGCCTGCTGCCAGGTTTTTCCGACGATTGAAGTTGTCCTGGGCCCGCTGCACCGCCGTGCGCTGGGCGGCCAGTTGCGCCCTTATGCCATCGACGTTGCTGTAGAGGCCCCGCACCTGACGCACAGCCTTGCCCAGATTGGCTTCGGCGTTTTGCAGGCCGATGGCCGCGTCCGAGGGGTCGAACTTGAGGAGCACCTGGCCTTCGCGCACCAGATCGCCGTCGTCCGCACCAATACTGACGACCGTGCCGGTCACCAGTGGCGTGATCTCGACCACGTTGCCATTGACGTAGGCGTCGTCGGTGCTTTCGTTCCAGCGCCCATAGACTTCATACCAGCCCCAGACACCCAGGCCACCGAGGATGACGATGACCGCCACGCCAAACAACAGCAACTTGCGCTTGCGAGGGTTGGCCTTGGGCCTTGGGTCCTGGCCGCTCTCGGCAGCTGGCTTGGCGTCTTGGGGAGCTTTTTGCTCGTTTGATGCGTTTTCGCTAGGGACAGTAGCCATGACGATTACCTTGGGTTAGTCAGCGAAACAGTCGACGAATCGCCCTGCGCGGCGTTTTGTTCAGGGCTCTGGCTGGCAGAGACTCCGTCAAAACCACCGCCCAGGGCCTGCATCAACTGAATCGACAAATCGATTCGTTCGGCGTTGAGGTCAGCAAGCTGGCGTTGCGACTGCAGCAATTGCTGCTCGACCGTCAGCACATCCAGGTAGTTGCCGATGCCGGATCCGTAGCGTTGGGTCGCGGTGTCGTAAGACTGCTGAATGATGTCAGTCGCCCGCTGCCTGGCTTCGATCTGGCCATTGAGCGAGCGCAGTTGGCCGATGTCATCGCTGACGTCGCCCAAGGCACGGATCAGGCTTTTGTTGTACTGGGCCACAGCGAGGTCGTAATCGGCATCCCGGGCATCCAGGTCCGCGCGCAACCGTCCGCCGTCGAATAGCGGCAGCGACACCGTCGGGCCGACATTGAAGAAGCGGCTGGCCGAACCGAACATCGCATCTCCCAGCAAGGACTCGCCGCCAGCCGAAGCGCTCAGGTTCAGGTTCGGGTAGAAATTGGTCTTGCCGGCAACGATGTTCTTGCTCGCCGCCTCAACCCGCCAGCGGGCCGCCACCAGATCCGGGCGACGCCCCAGCAACTCGGCGGGCAGCGAAGACGGCAGGGCCACCACACTCGGCTTCAGGACATTGGGACGGCGGATGTCGTCGCCGCGGTCCGGGCCCTTACCCAGCAACACAGCCAGCGCTATTTTTGCGCTGCGCAGACGCTTGTCGGCATCCACCAGGCTTTCCTGCGAACCCGCCTGAAGGCTTTGGGTCTGCTGGAACTGGTACTGGCTGTCGATGCCCGACTTGAGGCGGCGCGAGCCCAGGTCCAGCAATTGAGTCGTGCGCTTGAGATCGTCCTTGGCCAGGTCATAAACAATGAAGGCCTGCCCCAGATCGCTGTAGGCGCGGGCCACATCGGCCGCGAGGGTCAACTGCGCTGCCTGCTGATCGACTTCGGCGGCGCGCTCCTGCCCCAAAGCTGCCTCCCAGGCTGCACGCTGACCACCCCACAGATCGAAGGTGTAGCTGAAGTCCACGCCCAGGGTCCGCACGGTCGCATAGGTGCCACCGATACCGGTCGGATCCTGATCACGGGCCAGACGCGAACGGCTGATGCCGCCGCTGGCGTCCACCGTCGGCAAGCGTGCGGCATTGGCGGCATAGGCCGCGGCACTGGCTTGGTGGGTGCGGGCACTGGCGACCTGCATGTCCGGGCTGTCGCGCAGTGCTTCGGTGATCAGGCCATCAAGTTGCGGATCGCCGAGGCTTTTCCACCAGTCGCGTTCCGGCCAGGCGGCAGGCGACAAGGTCACGCCTTTCAGGCTGTTGGCGGCGTGAAGGTCCTTGGCATCCAGGTTCACGCCCGAAGTATCCAATCCACTGTAGTTGGCGCAACCGGTAAGGCTCATGGCAAGGACCATCAGACTGAATCCGGTACGCAGTATCGCGGGCTTCATTTCTCACCTGTGGCGATCAAATCAAGACGTTCAAGGGTTATCTGGTCACCTGCGGCAACCAGCACCTTAAGCAGGATCTGCTTGAGCGTAGCGACCTCTCCAGCATTCAGGTCGCTGAACAAGTCATTCATGGCATTAGCGCCAATCTGCGGCATCAAGTCCGCCAGGCGCTGACCTTCGGGGGTCAGCACCAGATGCACTTGTCGCCGATCGGCTGCCGAGCGATTGCGAATCAGCAGTTGTTTCTGCTCCAGGCGGTCGAGCATGCGGGTCATCGAGCCACTGTCCAGGGACAGGTGGCGGCACAGTTCAGCCGGGGTGTTAGTACCGAATTGGGCGACGATTATCAGCACCTTGAACTGTGCAGCGGTGACGTCGTAAGACTCCAGGTACTTGTCCAACAGACGATCCTTGAGCCCATTCGTTCGACCGATCAACAGCCCCATCGCACTGGAATGAAAATTATCGGGAGAGAAATGCTTCATCGAACCACCAGAAAGCTGCTTAGGCAGGGAATAGTGGCGATATTACTGCTTAGGCAGCGAATGGCAAAGCACTAATTAGCAAGCTTTCTATTTGCTCAAAAAAAAACGACAACCGGCGATCACCGGTTGTCGTTTCGGGAACAGCAATAAGGTCAAGCCGACATTGGCACGCCGCTATGGAAACGAAAATCTTCGTCCGGACTCTCGATCAGCTCGCGCTCGGCCAAGCGTATTTCTTCGATTTTGGCCGACACATCGGCCTGGTCACCGTAGGCATACGCCAGTTTAAGGTAATCCTGGAAATGCCGGGCTTCGGACTTCAACAGGCTGGCGTAGAACTTGCCCAGTTCTTCATCCAGATGCGGCACCAGCGCGGCGAACCGCTCACAGGAGCGAGCCTCGACGATGGCACCCACAACCAGCGCATCGGTCAACCGATACGGGTTGTGGGTACGCACCAGCTTGCGCAACGACCCGGCATAACGCGCCGAACTGATGTTGGCCATCGGAATGCCGCGCTTCTTGATGATCGCGATCACCTGCTCGAAATGCCGCAGCTCTTCACGGGCCAGGCGCGACATTTTGCTCAGCAGGTCGAACTTGTCGTTGTACTGAAACATGAACTGGAAAGCCGCACCGGCTGCTTTCTTCTCGTTGTTCGCATGGTCGATCAACAGGATGTCCAGGTTGCGCAATGCCGCCTGAACCCAGCTATCGGGGGTGCGGCACAGCAGGAAGGCTTCGATTTCAGGGATCGGGTACATAGGCTCACAGATAGCCGACTGGCAAAACGCAGCATTATACGAGCGTCATGGGATACAGCCACTGATAAAGCGCTGATTCAGATCAAGGCCCGCCCACCTGCACAGCGGCAGACTGCAACTATAGTTGTGCAAGGCATCTCGACTCGCAGCCTGGAGGTCACGCTCATGCAAGATATCCGCAGCATTCTGGTGGTCATTGAACCCACACTGGAAACCCGGCCCGCTGACAGCCTGGCGCTCAAGCGTGCACGGCTGATCGCCGGGGTGACGGGTGCGCACCTGCACCTGCTGATGTGCGACAAAAAGCTTGATCATTCCAGGCTGCTGACCGAACTCAAGGATGAGCTGCTCGCCGAAGGCTTCAGTGCCAGCGCTCAACAGGACTGGGACGAAAACCTGCATCACACCATCATCAAGGCGCAACAGGCCGAAGGCTGCGGCCTGGTGGTCAAGCAGCACTTCCCTGACAACCCGCTGAAAAAGGCCCTGCTCACCCCTGCCGACTGGAAACTGCTGCGCCTGTGTCCGGCGCCGGTATTGATGGTCAAGACATCCAGGCCCTGGTCTGGCGGCGTAATCCTGGCAGCGGTGGATGTGGGCAATTCCGACGGCGAACACCGCGCCCTGCATTTCAGCATCGTCGACCACGGTTACGACATCGCAGCCCTGGCCAAGGCGCAGTTGCATGTGATCACGGCTCATCCGTCACCGATGCTATCGGCCGCCGACCCGGTCTATCAACTCAAGGAAACCATCGAAGCGCGCTATCGCGAACAGTGCCAGGCGTTCCAGACCGAATTCGACATCGACGATGCGCACCTGCACATTGCCGAAGGTCCGGCCGACGTCCTGATCCCGTTCACGGCCCGCAAACTCGATGCCTCGGTGACTGTGATCGGCACCGTGGCGCGCACCGGTATTTCCGGCGCACTGATCGGCAATACCGCCGAAGTGGTGCTCGACTCACTGGAAAGTGACGTGCTGGTGCTCAAGACCGATGAAGTGGCGGCGCTGCTGGAGGCGTTATTGGTCAAGCCATGAACCGCCCTTTGTAGGAGCCAACTTGTCGGCGAGGCGGTGTATCTGAATCACTGCGTGAAGCTTTCTCGCCAACAAGTTGGCTCCTACACGAGATTTTCGTTCGGTCTACCCGGCAAATGCATCCTTCAGAAACCCCGGCGCGATATAACGCTCGTAATGGGCTTCGGACAGCAGGAAAAACTCACGATCGATGGCGTCACGCAATTCAGGCAGGGTCCAGTTGCGGAATTCCGGCATCAGCACCAGACCGTAGGCTTCCAGCTGGCTGATGACCCGGGCACCGCGAGCGATCAACTGATAGGCCCAGCAATATTCCGATTGATGGGGCACAAAGCGAATCTTGCGCTGCTCCAGTTGCTGACGCAGCTTGCCGGCATCGAACACTTCGAGCTTGGCGGTCATGACCTGCACCAGCAATTGTTCCAGTCGCAACCACACCGCACGTTTTTCGGCTTCGTTATAGCCGTTCCAGTGAATCACTTCGTGGTGAAAGCGCTTGCAGCCGCGGCACACAAGATCCCCGTAAACCGTGGAGCACAGGCCGACACACGGCGTTTTGATGGTTTGATTGGACATGGCAAAGACTAGGGCGACCGGCGAGACAAGCACCCATGTTAGTCCTTTGTCTAAGGAGGGTCACCCCAGAACGTGTAGGGGCTAACTTACTTTCGGCCGATTTTTGCCGTAGAATCATCGGGCCTTTTAAGGCGCCAATGTCCGTTAGAAGCTGTTTTCAAAGCGTCACGAGCACAGTCAAGTTAACCCCGCAGTCGGTGTTGGCGCAGGAACCTCCCGTCAGGAGAACCTTCGCCAACCCTCATCAACCGCCCTGCAGGCGTAAAACTTTGAAAACAGCTTCTGTAAGGAATTGCCGATACCCTTGGCCAAGGAACTCAAAAAGTTTCGTCGCGCAGGGATCGGCCAATTGCTGGATGAGCGTCCCGGACACCCATTTGGGACCACTGATGAGGGTAATACTGTGCTTGAAGCCTACCGTAAACACATCGAAGAGCGTGCCGCCCAGGGTATCGTGCCCCAGCCGCTTAACGCCGAACAAACCGCAGGCCTGATCGAGCTGCTGAAAAATCCCCCGGCTGGCGAAGAAGCTTTCCTTGTCGACCTGATTACCAACCGCGTTCCGCCAGGCGTTGACGAAGCTGCCTACGTCAAGGCCGGTTTCCTGTCTGCCCTGGCCAAGGGCGAAGCCACTTCCCCGCTGATCGACAAGAAGCGTGCCGTTGAACTGCTGGGCACCATGCAGGGTGGCTACAACATCGTCACTCTGGTTGACCTGCTGGACGACGCCACACTGGCGCCAGTGGCTGCCGAACAACTCAAGCACACACTGTTGATGTTCGACGCGTTCCACGACGTGGCTGAAAAAGCCAAGAACGGCAACGCTCACGCCAAGGCTGTGTTGCAGTCCTGGGCTGACGGCGAATGGTTCCAGAAGCGCCCTACCCTGGCTGACAAAATCAGCCTGCGCGTTTTCAAGGTGACCGGCGAAACCAACACCGACGACCTGTCGCCTGCACCTGATGCCTGGTCCCGTCCAGACATCCCGCTGCACGCCCTGGCCATGCTGAAAATGGCCCGTGACGGTATCGTGCCGGACGTACAAGGCTCCATCGGTCCGATGAAGCAGATCGAAGAAATGCGCGGCCAGGGTTTCCCTATTGCCTACGTCGGTGACGTAGTGGGTACCGGTTCTTCGCGTAAGTCGGCGACCAACTCCGTGCTGTGGTTCTTCGGCGACGACGTTCCTTACGTGCCGAACAAGCGTGCTGGCGGCTTCTGCTTCGGCAGCAAGATCGCTCCGATCTTCTACAACACCATGGAAGATGCTGGCGCACTGCCAATCGAATTCGACGTTTCCCTGCTGAACATGGGCGACGTGATCGACGTTTACCCGTACGCCGGTAAAGTCACCAAGCACGACAGCGAAGAAGTCCTGGCCACCTTCGAAATGAAGACCCCGGTTCTGCTCGACGAAGTCCGTGCTGGCGGCCGTATCCCGCTGATCATCGGCCGTGGCCTGACTGAAAAGGCTCGTACCGAGCTGGGTCTGCCACCTTCGACCCTGTTCAAGCTGCCAGAAGCGCCTGCTGAAAGCACCAAGGGTTACACCCTGGCGCAGAAAATGGTCGGCAAGGCATGCGGCGTAGCAGGCGTTCGTCCTGGTACTTACTGCGAGCCGAAGATGACCACCGTCGGTTCCCAGGACACCACTGGCCCGATGACCCGTGACGAGCTGAAAGACCTGGCTTGCCTGGGCTTCTCCACCGATCTGGTCATGCAGTCCTTCTGCCACACCGCTGCGTACCCAAAACCGATCGACGTCACCACGCACCACACCCTGCCTGATTTCATCATGACCCGCGGCGGCGTTTCCCTGCGTCCGGGCGACGGCATCATCCACAGCTGGCTGAACCGTATGCTGCTGCCGGACACCGTCGGTACTGGTGGTGACTCGCACACCCGTTTCCCGATGGGGATCTCCTTCCCGGCCGGTTCCGGTCTGGTCGCCTTCGCTGCTGCCACTGGCGTAATGCCGCTGGACATGCCGGAATCGATCCTGGTGCGCTTCAAAGGCAAGATGCAACCGGGCGTTACCCTGCGCGATCTGGTTCACGCCATTCCTTACTACGCGATCCAGGCTGGCCTGCTGACCGTAGAGAAGAAAGGCAAGAAGAACGCCTTCTCCGGCCGCATCCTGGAAATCGAAGGCCTGGACGACCTGAGCATCGAGCAAGCGTTCGAACTGTCTGATGCCTCGGCCGAGCGTTCTGCTGCCGGTTGCACCATCAAGCTGTCGAAAGAGTCGATCACCGAGTACCTGAGCTCCAACGTCACCCTGCTGCGCTGGATGATCGGCGAAGGCTACGGCGATGCTCGTACCCTGGAACGTCGTGCTCAAGCGATGGAAGCCTGGATTGCCAACCCCGAGTTGATGGTTGCCGATGCTGACGCAGAATACGCAGAAGTCATCGAAATCGATCTGGCCGACATCAAGGAGCCTGTGCTCTGCGCGCCAAACGACCCGGACGACGCCCGTCTGCTGTCCAGCGTTGCTGGCGAGAAGATCGACGAAGTGTTCATCGGTTCGTGCATGACCAACATCGGCCACTTCCGCGCTGCGGGCAAGTTGCTGGATCAGGTCAAGGGCCAGCTGCCAACACGTCTGTGGCTGTCGCCTCCGACCAAGATGGACGCTCATCAACTGACCGAAGAAGGCTACTACGGCATCTACGGCAAGGCTGGCGCGCGCATGGAAATGCCGGGCTGCTCGCTGTGCATGGGTAACCAGGCACGTGTTGAACCGAACGCCACTGTGGTGTCGACTTCAACCCGTAACTTCCCGAACCGTCTGGGTGATGGCGCGAACGTTTACCTGGCCTCGGCCGAGTTGGCGTCCGTTGCATCGATCCTGGGTCGCCTGCCGACCGTCGAGGAGTACATGGCTTACGCGAAGGAAATCGACACCATGGCAGCGGACGTGTACCGCTACCTGAGCTTCGATCAGATCGCCGAGTTCCGTGAAGTCGCTGCGAATGCCAATATCCCGGTCATTCAAGCTTAATCACTGAAACCTGCGCCAAAAGAACCCCGTCCTCGTGACGGGGTTTTTTATGGCCTGCTGAAACTCAGGACTGTGTTGGAGCGGGTCAAAAAAAGCCCCGCATCTCTCGATGCAGGGCTTTTGTTTACCGCTTCAACTCAAACACTTACACCACTGCGGCTTGCCCGCTCATGGCCAGGTCCAGCAGCTCGCGGTTGGCGACGGCGTACATTGCGTAGTCGGTGCCACTGGCCGCACGCAGCTCGACCAGCATGGCACGCCAGCGCTCGACCATGGCCGAGTGTTGCTCCAGCCACAAGGTCAGGCGCTCTTCGACGTTCGCGGGGCCGTCCGGCATTTGCAGCACGGAGACGGTAATCGCCCGCTGTTGCCAGTCGATATCGTCGCGGAAGGCTTCACGGGCCAGCGCTTGCCAGTTGTTTTCCACCGGCAGGTTGCTGATCTGTTGCAGGTACCAGGTCACGTCCAGGGCACTGCCCACGGCGAAGTAAACCTTGGCCACGTCGGCAGCGTTCTGTCCGGTGACGTCGGAGGCTTCGATGATTGGCAGCAAGGTGTACAGGTGGCTGGTGCCCGCTACCATGCGCGCCAGCAGCTCAGGCACGCCAGCTTCGACGTAAGCCTTGTAGCGGGTCTGCCAGACTTCGCGGGTCGGGCCTTCCAGCAGTTCGTCGAGCTTGAGGCCCAATGCCGCAATGTGCGGACCGAAGTGCGCAACGTCGCGTGCTGCGTCCAGTTCGTTGCGACGGCTGCGCAGGAACCAACGGGTGGCACGACGGCCCAAGCGCATCAGCTCGTCCATCAAGGTCAGCTGGATTTCAGCCGGAACCTTGTAGTCCAGCGCTTCGATCTGACGGAACCAGTGCGGGAGGTGGAAGATGTCACGCACGATCACATAAGCGCCCGCCACGTTGGCTGCACTCATACCAGTGGACTCTTTGAGCCGCTGCACGAAGGTGATGCCCATGTGGTTGACCAGATCGTTGGCGATCTGGGTGCTGACGATTTCGCGCTTTAGGCGGTGGTTGCGCATGGAGGCTGAGAACTTGGCGCCCAGAGACGGCGGGAACGCGGTTTCCATGTCACGCGCCAGATAATCATCATCCGGGACGCGGGACTCGAGCAGCGCTTCCTTGAGATCGATCTTGCTGTAAGAGATCAGTACCGACAGTTCGGCACGGGTCAGGCCTTTTTCTTCAGCCAGTCGCTCGGCGAGCTGATCCTCGGCCGGCAGAAACTCGATGGCGCGGTCCAGCTTGCCACGGACTTCCAGGTCGTTCATCAGACGCTTGTATTCGGCAATCCGCTCGTAGGCACGGCGGGCTGCCAGGGACAGGGCCTGGGTCTGCTTGTAGTTGTTGCCGAGCACCAGATGGCCGACTTCATCGGTCATGCTTTCCAGCAGCAGGTTGCGCTGCTTCTCGGTCATGTCGCCAGCCTGCACCACTTCGTTGAGCAGAATCTTGATGTTCACTTCGTGGTCGGAGCAGTCCACACCACCAGCGTTGTCGATGAAGTCGGTGTTGGTCGCACCACCATTAAGGCCGAACTCGACACGACCCAGCTGGGTCATGCCCAGGTTGCCACCCTCACCCACCACCTTGCAGCGCAACTCGTTGCCGTTGACGCGCAGCGCGTCGTTGGCCTTGTCGCCCACATCGGCGTGGCTCTCTTCGCTGGACTTGACGTAAGTCCCGATACCGCCGTTCCACAGCAGGTCCACAGGCGCCTTGAGCAGCGCGTGCATCAGTTCGGTCGGGGTCAGTTTGTCGGCGCTGATGTCGAAGCGTGCTTTCATCTGCGGGGTGATCGCGATGCTTTTCAGGCTACGAGGGAAAATACCGCCGCCTGCCGACATGATGCTGGTGTCGTAATCAGTCCAGGAAGAACGCGGCAGATCGAACAGACGCTGACGTTCGGCGAAGCTGCTGGCAGGTTCCGGGTTTGGGTCGATGAAGATGTGCAAGTGGTTGAAGGCTGCGACCAATTGCAACTTGTCGGACATCAGCAAGCCGTTGCCGAACACGTCACCGGCCATGTCGCCCACGCCGATCACGCTGACGCTGTCTTGCTGGACGTTGATGCCGCGCTCACGGAAGTGACGCTGCACACCCACCCAGGCGCCCTTGGCCGTGATGCCCATCTTCTTGTGGTCATAACCTGCCGAACCACCGGAAGCGAACGCATCACCCAGCCAGAAGCCGTAGTCGATGGCGATACCGTTGGCGATGTCAGAGAAGGTTGCGGTGCCTTTGTCGGCAGCCACCACCAGGTACGGGTCATCGTCGTCATGCCTAACCACATTGGCAGGCGGCACCAGCGCGCCTTCCTTGAGGTTGTCGGTGATATCCAGCAGCGCGGAAATGAAGATCCGGTAGCAGGCGATCGCCTCGGCCTGGACCTCATCGCGACCACCGCTGACCGGCAGGCGACGGGGAACGAAACCACCCTTGGCGCCCACCGGCACAATGACCGAGTTCTTCACTTGTTGGGCTTTTACCAGGCCCAGTACTTCGGTGCGGAAGTCTTCTTCACGATCAGACCAGCGCAGGCCGCCACGGGCCACGTTGCCGAAGCGCAGGTGCACGCCTTCGACCCGAGGCGAGTAAACGAAGATTTCGAACTTGGGCACCGGCTTTGGCAGCTCAGGGATCAGGCGCGGGTTGAACTTGAAGCTGAAATAGCTCTTGTTCTGACCGTTGGCGTCCGGCTGGTAGAAGTTGGTGCGCTGGGTGGCCTTGATCAGGTCAAGGTAACGACGCAGGATGCGGTCTTCGTTGAGTACCTGAACGTCATCCAGTGCCGTGAGGATCGCCTGCTCAAGACGCAGTTGCTTGTCGTCCAGGTCTTCGGCAGTCAGTTTGCGCGCCAGATAGAAGCGGGTCTTGAACAACCGGGTCAGTTCCCGGGCGATATCGGTGTGGTTGTTCAGCGTGCTGGCGATGTAGCCCAGGTCGAAGCCCAGGCGAATCTGTTTCAGGTAGCGAGCATAGGCACGCAGCAGGGCCACGTCGCGCCACGGCAAGCCGGCGGTCAATACCAGACGGTTGAACGCATCGTTCTCGGCATCGCCACGCACGATGTGCACGAAGGCGTCCTGCAGGGTGTCGTTGAGTTCCTGGATGTCCAGGTTCAAGCCTTCGCCTGCGGTGAACGCAAAGTCGTGAATCCAGAACTCGCGGCCGCTCTTGTGGCTCAGGCGATACGGGAACTCACCCAGCACACGCAGGCCCAGGTTCTCCAGGATCGGCAGCACGTCGGATAGCGCCAGCGGGGTGTCGGCGTGGTACAGCTTGCAATGCAGCTGCGCCTTGTCGCCCGACAGCGGCTGATAAAAGCTCATCACCAGCGGTTTGGCGTCGGTCAGGCTCAACAGGTGCTGCATGTCGACCACGGCCGAATGCGCGGCGAAACGTTCGCGGAAACCCGCCGGGAAACCTTTCGGGAAGTCCGACAGCACGTTGGTGCCCTGGGCTTCACCGAAGCTTTCAACCACCAGACTGGCGTAGTCGTCCTTCCACGAGCGGCAGGCCTGCACCACTTCGTTTTCCAGCAACAGCGGGTCGATATCGAGATTGACCTTCGGGTCAACCCGCAGGATCAACTGCACACGCGCCAGCACGGATTCGGAGAAGAAGGTCCAGAATTCGCAGTCGCTGGCCTTCAGACGATCCATCAGCACCTGCTGAATTTTCTGCCGCACTTCGGTGGAGTAGACGTCACGCGGCACGTAGGCCAGGCAGTAGCAGAAACGGCCATACGGGTCTTTACGCAGGAACACGCGAATCTTGTTGCGCTCCTGGATCTGCACAATGGACATCACAGTGCTGAACAGTTCGTCCACCGGAGTCTGGAACAGGTCATCGCGGGGCAGCACTTCCACCACCTGCGCCAGCTCCTTGCCCAGGTGCGCCTTGGCGTCGAAACCGGAACGACGTTCGACTTCAGCCACCTTGCGACGGATGTAGGGGATCTGCCGCACGCTCTCGCCATACACCGACGAGGTGTACAGGCCCATGAAACGGCATTCCTTGATAACGTTGCCAGACGCGTCGATCTGACGGATCGAGACGTAGTCCGGGTAGGCCGGACGGTGCACGCGACTTGGGTGCGCAGCCTTGGCGAACGACAGCAGCACCGGCTCTTGCAGGTAGTTCACCGCATAGCCTTCGATGTGCAGGTCTTCCTTGCTCAGGCCCGCGCGCAGCAGCCGGGTCAGGCCCAGGAACGAAGACTCGTCATAGACCAGCTGGCCGCCGTCTTCTTCACTGCTGACCTGGAATTCTTCGTAGCCCAGGAAGGTGAAGTGATTGTTTACCAGCCATTGCAGGAAGCTCTTGATCTCGGACTTTTCTTCTTCGTCCACGGCATACGGGCTGTTATCGATGCCCGCCAGCAGCTCGTTGAGCTTGGCTTTCATCGGTTCGAAATCTTCCACCGCCACCCGCACTTCACCGAGCACCTGCTCAAGCTCGCGGGCCAGCACGTTCAGTTCGCTGGCGTTGGCGCAGCGGTCGATTTCCAGATACATCAGCGATTCTTGCAGGACGTCTTCGCCGGTAGTGCCCTTGGGCAGCAATTCCAGCAACTCGCCCTTGCTGTTGCGGCGCGTGCTCAACACCGTGGTTTGCAGGGTGTGGATGCTGTAACCGCGGCGGTTCAGTTCAGTACGCACCGAGTCCACCAGAAATGGCAGATCGTGATGCAGCACTTCAACGGCAGTGTGGGTCGATTGCCAGCCGTGACGTTCGTAATCGGGGTTGTAGACACGCACCTGAGGCTGGGCGTGCTCGAAACGCTCAACCAGTCGCCAGGCAGAAAGCGTGCAACCGGCGAGGTCGGACAGACGTCGCTGGGTCAGTTCATCGAGGGACATGATGCCGAAGAATTGCTCAGCGAACAACGCCACTTGTGGCAGTGCCTGTTCACTGATGTGCTGCGCCAGTGCCGCTTGCAGTTGGTGCTGGAAGTCGGACTTGCTGGCTGCGGTGAAGAACGCCATCTGTGGTACTCCGCTTTGGCTTTTTTAGAGGGAAGCTTGAAGGAAGAGTCTCGCGCCAGGCTGCGCCGGGTCGAACAGAAGGAGTAGCACAGCTTGGCGATGTGTATAGCTAAAGAACAAACGCTCGTCGCGTACGGGTAGTCACATTTTTGGATCCCGAAATGAAAACTGCAGGGCTTCTGCCCAGGCAGGCACCAACCTGCAGTTTTTCATCTGCTGCGCAGCTTAACGAGAGCAGGCCCGACCGTGCTTGCGGCGCTGCGACATATTCGGTCATGCGGGGGTAACGCGGGGGTTGGGGGGAACACAAATCCATTGCAGGAGTGGGCTTGCCCGCGATCGCGGCGTGTCAGTGACCTGAGATGTTTCAGGGCTGACGCCTTCGCGAGCAAGCTCCCCCAAAGATTTGGCGCATGCCACAGGGGAAATCAACGGGCCATGCAATCAGGCTTTCTTCAGGAACTCGGTTCGCAGCACCAGGCCCTTGACCTTCTCGACGCGGCATTCGACTTCGTCTTCGTTATCGGTCAGCCGGATGCCCTTGACCATGGTCCCGCGCTTGAGGGTGACCGACGTGCCTTTGACTTTCAGATCCTTGACGAGGGTCACGGAATCGCCGTCGGCCAGTTGGGTGCCATTGCTGTCTCTAACAATCAGGGTCATATCGATTAAACGTTCTTGGACATTACGAAACTGTAATGCGCGGCAGTATAACGGCTGGCCTCGGCGATAAAAACCGAGCGCCCCGCTGCGATATCCTCGCGGCTATTGCGAATAGTCGGCAAAGATCCACCGAGGCTGGCAAAATCGCGCACTGCCCGCTTCCACTGACCAGGACACTCAGCCATGCAAATCAAGACCTCTATGTTGATCGTCAATCCATGCGACGACGAGTACGACGACATGGCCCTGCTGTGCTGCCATGACAAAAACGGCGAGCTTTTTTCCCTGAGCCGCTTTCCTGACGAAAACGAAGTGGAAATCACCCTTGGCGACGACCACACTCACCTCGTCTCCAGCCTGAGGGTCACTTTCAGCGCCGAACGCCTCCTGATCGAGATCGATCCCAGTGACGGCGAGACCTTGAAGGGCCAGCATGCATTTGAAATCCTGCACACCACTGCGCCCGACGAATTAATCGACGTCGAAGAGACCCTGCAGATTTTGCTGGAGAACGTGGGTACATATGTAAGCCAGCTCGCCTAATCGCTTGCTGTAAATAGTCGTGACATTTATTGCGCACGATTGGAACAGCCATGATTCAACCGATTTTCGATGCCCATTGCCAAATCATCGACCCGAGATTCCCGCTGACCTCAATCAACGGTTACAAACCCTCGCCCTTCAGCGTCAATAGCTACCTGGCGCGCAGCCAGCCCCTGGGTATCGTCGGTGGCGCCGTGGTGTCTGGTCTATTTCAGGGTGCCAAGCAGGGCTATCTGCTTGAGGCGCTGAGACGCCTGGGCTCCAGCTTCGTCGGGGTGGCGCAGTTGCCGGCCACTGTGACGCGCTCGGAAGTGGAAACGCTCAATGGGTTCGGCATACGTGCGGTACGCCTCGATCTGCAGCGCGGTGGACTGGAACAGCTGGAACAATTCGAAACGCTGGCCCGGCGTGTCTATGAACAGGTCGGCTGGCATGCAGAGTTGTGCATCGACTCGCGCTTCCTGCCTGACCTTGAAGCACGCTTGTTGCAATTGCCGCGTCTGAGCCTTGATTATCTGGGCTTGAGCAAGGACGGCATGCCCAGTCTGCTGCGCCTTGCGGAGAGCGGCGCGTGCATCAAGGCCTGCGGTTTCGGGCGCGTGGACTTTCCGGTCGCGGCGGCGTTGCAGGATATCAATTTCGCCAACCCTCATTCGCTGGTCTTTGGCACCGATCTGCCGTCAATCTGCGTAGGCCGCAGATTCGAAATCAGTGACATCGAACTGCTGGTCGAGGCACTGGGCGAGCGTGCTTCACACAGAGCCTTGTGGGAAAACGCAGCAGCGCTTTACAAGATCTAGCGAGCCATCAGGATTCACCCGGTGCGTCCAGCGACAACGGCTGCCGCTGCACGCTTTGCCGGGCTCGCTCTTGAGTTTCCAGTGCCGCAACCAGCGTCTCTACCTCGTCACTGAAGACCTTCCCACCGTCCACAGCCAGATAGCGCACGTGAAGGATGATATCAGTGAGCGTACCCAACATTGCCTGCTGCTCATTGGACTCATGGTTGGGGAAACTCAGCGTCCAGTTGGAAATCGCTCCCGTGCCTTCGAACGGAAAATACCGCTCGTCACCGAAATCAAGCATGAACAAGCCGTGATCGTCGATGCCCGTGGAAATACCTATCTGCTGATTGGACCGTGGGTTGAAAACGATCTGGTCTTGGCGAATATCGTCATCGCTCCCTTCAGGCAATTCGCCAGCCTGCCGGTAGAGGTGTTTCACATTGCCGATCTGCGGCTTCAATAGATAACTGCTGGACTGTTGGCTCAACGTCGCATGTATGTCCTGGTAGGGTTCAAGCACTACTGGTAGCGAGACCGATACCCTTGTCAATTGCCGCAGATAATGTCCGGGGTAATCTTTGTCAAATGTTGAAGATTCAAGCGCAAACCGGATTTCGCCGTTCGTGCGCAATGTCTCGACCACTGCCGCCCAACCGGTGGCCAGCGTACCGGCCACCTGCGTGCCCTCAGGATCGTAGTCAGCGAACAGACCCTTGAGCGAAACCGTCTTGGTCAGTTCCAGACGACGCTCCCACATGATTTTGTATTCAAGCCATGTTTTGTCGAGAAATCACGTTGCGCCGTTAGTCGGCACGCACCCGGATAGATTAAAGTAACGCCCCCAGCTTCGGTGTCATCGGACACCGCTGATCATCTGCCATGGAACAGTCATCGATGGAGCATCGTGAAGCGCTGATTGCGCTGCGAACATTTCTTTCAACGCAGATTCTCGGCCAGGAAAAACTGATCGAACGGCTGTTGATCGCCCTGCTCGCTGACGGCCACATGCTGGTCGAAGGCGCGCCCGGTCTGGCAAAGACCAAGGCGATCAAGGAACTGGCCGAAGGCATCGAAGCGCAGTTCCACCGCATTCAATTCACCCCTGACCTGCTGCCTGCCGATATCACCGGCACCGAGATCTATCGCCCGGAAACCGGCAGCTTCGTCTTCCAACAGGGGCCGATCTTCCACAATCTGGTGTTGGCGGATGAAATCAACCGGGCGCCTGCCAAAGTACAGTCGGCACTGCTGGAAGCCATGGCCGAACGTCAGGTCAGCGTCGGCCGCAGCACCTATGAGCTGTCCCCGCTGTTTCTGGTAATGGCCACGCAAAACCCCATCGAGCAGGAAGGCACCTACCCGCTGCCTGAAGCCCAGCTCGACCGTTTCCTGATGCACGTCAAGATCGGGTTTCCCGACGCCTCCGTGGAACGCAAGATCCTCGCCCAGGCCCGTGGTGAAGCCCTGAATGGCGAAACCAAGCCTGAGCGCCGGGTGAGCCAGCAGGCGATCTTTGCCGCGCGCAAGGAAATCCTCGGCCTGTACATGGCCGACGCCGTGGAGGAATACCTGGTGCAACTGGTGATGGCGACCCGCACACCGGCCAAGTTCGACCCGGAAATGGCCGAGTGGATCGCCTATGGCGCCAGCCCGCGAGGCTCCATCGCCCTGGACCGCTGCGCCCGTGCCCACGCCTGGCTCGCCGGGCGGGATTTTGTCAGCCCGGAAGACATTCAGGCCGTGCTGTTCGACGTACTGCGTCACCGCGTGATCCTGTCGTTCGAAGCCGAGGCTGCGGGCATTGACCAGGACCGTGTGATCCAGCGCATCCTCGATGTCGTGGCCGTCGCTTGAGCCCATGCAACCCTATCTGATCGCCCAGCCGGGAATCCGCGTCAGCCTCGCCGAGCTGATCGAGATGCGTCATCGCGTGCGTGAGGTGCAACTGTTCTCGACCCCGAGCCGTCGCAGCCCGCTGATCGGCCTGCATCACTCCAAATTGCGGGGCCGTGGCGTGGACTTCGATCAGGTCCGGGTTTATCAGGCCGGGGACGATGTGCGCACCATCGACTGGCGCGTCACCGCCCGCACCCAGGAGCCGCACACCAAGCTGTTTCACGAAGAACGCGAACGGCCGATCTTCATTCTCGTGGAACAAAGCCGCCGGTTGTTTTTCGGCTCGGGCCTGATGTTCAAATCGGTACTCGCCGCCCAGGCCGCCGCGCTGATGGGCTGGGCTGCCCTGGCCCACAACGATCGGGTCGGCGGGCTGGTATTCGGCGACAACGAACACTATGAAATCAAACCCCGGCGTAGCAAACAGAGCCTGCTGCAGCTGCTAAACCGGCTGGTACGGGTCAATCAGTCGCTGCACACCGAAATCCCGGCGGACCGCGATGCGTTCGGCACTGCTCTGCGCCGTGCCCGGGAAGTGTTACGCCCCGGCAGCCTGGTGATCGTGCTGTGCGACGAGCGCGCCCTGTCCGACGCCGCCGAACAACAACTGAGCCTGCTGTCCCGGCATTGCGACCTGCTGCTGTTGCCGTTGTCCGACCCACTGGACCACGCGCTGCCAGCGGCTGGGCTGCTGCGATTTGCCGAGCGCGGCGCGCAGCTGGAACTCGATACCCTCAAGCCGGATTTGCGTCAGGCCTATCGCGCCCAGGGCGAAGAACGCCGCGCGCGCTGGGAACTGCTCGCGCAAAAGCTGCGAGTGCTGTTAATGCCACTCAACACTCAAAGCGAGATGGTCGAGCAACTGCGTGAATACCTGAACGCCCAACGCCCGGTGAAAAAGAAATGAGTTCACTGGATCAGTTGCAACCCTTGATCGTCCCGCCGGCGGTGAGCTTCTGGCCACCAGCGCCCGGTTGGTGGTTGTTGCTGCTCCTGCTACCGCTGCTTGGCTGGGGCCTGTGGCGCTTGCGTCATCATCTGCCAACCACCCGCAAGGCTGATCCGGCGGAACAACCGCTGGACCCGCTACGCCTGTCAGCACTGGCCGAACTGGCGCTCCTGCCCAAACCCTACGACGGAGCACCGGCCGGTGCCTGGCTGCAGCAAATCAACGCGCTGCTCAAACGTCTGTGCCGTAACCACTATCCCTACAGCCAGAGCCATACGCTCAATGGCCGAAAGTGGCTGGCGTTCCTCGACAATCGCTGCCCGGCAGCCGGCCTGACGCGCTGGATGGTGCTGGTCGAAGGCGCCTACAAGCCGGAATGCAAACTCGACGACAAGGCCATCCTGGGCCTGACCCAGTCGGTCGAGACCTGGATTCGCAAGCATGTTTGAATTCGCCTGGCCGTGGGTCTTCGCCCTGTTGCCATTGCCCTGGGTGATGCGCCTGCTGCTGCCCGTGGCCGACAGCGGCGAGGCCGCCCTCAAGGTCAGCTTCCTCAGCGACCTTGAAGGCCTGGCCGGACGTCGTGCCCGGGCCAACCTGCCCGCCTGGCGCCAACAGGCCCCCTTCATTCTGTTATGGCTGTTGCTGCTGACCGCCAGCGCCCGCCCGCAATGGCTGGGCGAACCGCTGCCCATCGCCGCGAGTGGCCGGGACCTGCTGGTGGCCGTGGACCTGTCCGGGTCCATGGATTACCCCGACATGCGCTGGAACAATGAAGACGTCAGCCGTCTTTCCATGGTGCAGAACCTGTTGGGCGACTTTCTCGAACACCGCGACGGTGATCGCATCGGCCTGATCCTGTTCGGCAGCCAGGCCTATGTGCAGGCCCCGCTCACCTACGACCGACACACCGTCAGGGTCTGGCTGGATGAAGCCCGGATCGGCATCGCGGGCAAAAACACCGCCATCGGCGACGCCATCGGCCTTGCCCTCAAGCGTCTGCGCCTGCGTCCTGCGCAAAGCCGGGTGTTGATTCTGGTCACCGACGGCGCCAACAACTCAGGCCAGATCGACCCCATCACGGCCGCACGGCTGGCGGGCGAACAGGGCGTCAAGATCTACACCATCGGCATTGGCGCAGACCCCGAACAGGAAAGCGCACTGGGTATATTGGGTCTGAACCCGAGCCTGGACCTGGACGAAGACGCCCTCAAGCAGATCGCAGGCCTGACCGGCGGCCAGTATTTCCGCGCCCGCGACGGCAAGGAAATGGAGACCATCCGCAAAGCCCTCGACCAACTGGAACCGGTGGCGCAACAGCCGACCCAGGCTCGCCCGGCGCTGGCCCTGTATCACTGGCCCCTGGCGCTGGCCTTCATGCTGAGCATTGTGCTGGTCATCAACGAGCGTTGGCCGAACAACGCCCTGCAACGTCTCGTCCCCCGTAAACAGCTGTTGCACGTCAAGCCTCAGTGGCGCCAGCGCTTCAAGCGCCTGCGGAGGCGCCCATGATGATGCTCTGGCCGCACTGGTTCCGTCCCTGGTGGCTGCTGTTGTTGCCGTTGCTGGGCTGGCTGCTCTGGCAATTGTGGCATCGGCAGAAACGCGCCGGCCGCTGGCAGATGATCCTGCCTCCCGCGTTCCATAGCGTGTTGCTTAATGGCGGCGGTGGTCGCAGCAGCAAACTGCCATGGATCGTCCTGGGCCTGGCCTGGACCCTGGGCTTGGTGGCATTGCTCGGCCCCAGCTGGCAGCGAGTCGAGCAAAACAGCCAGAAGCCTGTCGACCCGCTGGTGGTCTTGCTGGAGCTAACGCCTGAGATGCTCGCCACCGACAGCCCGCCCACGCGGCTGGAGCAGGCAAAACGCAAACTGCTGGACCTGCTCGCGGCACGCAACGATTCGCAAACCGCCATCGTGGTCTACGCCGGTAGCGCGCACACGCTGGTGCCGCTGTCGGACGACCTGGCAACCAGTCGCAACCTGATCGAAGCCTTGAAACCGTCGATCATGCCCGAGGCTGGCCAACGGGCTGACCTGGCTGTGATCCGGGCCTTGAAACTGCTTAAACAAGGCGCGCTGGGTCAGGGCCGTATCCTCCTGATCGGCTCATCCTTGAGCGAACAGGAACGCCTGGGGATTCGCCACGCCATGGACGGTCAGGCGCCGCCCCTGCTGATCCTCGGCGTCGGCACGTCACAAGGAGCACCGGTGGTGCAGGAAAAAGGCGGATTCCTCAAGGACGATACCGGCGCCATTCTGCTGCCACGCCTGGACGGTCCCGGCCTCAAGGAGTTCGCCAATGAGCTGGGCGGGGATTACCGGCAGGCGCGCCTGGACGAGGAGGATTTGCGTGAACTGGGCCTGCTCAACGGCCCGCAGAACCTGCGCAGCGACGGCCAGACCGTGCACCTCGACGCCTGGGCCGACCAGGGCCACTGGCTATTGCTGCCCCTGCTGCTGATTGCAGCCTGCGCCGGACGCCGGGGCTGGTTGTTTTGCCTGCCGCTGCTGTTCATGCTCCCGCAGCCCAGCTACGCCTTCGAGTTCAGTGACCTGTGGCTACGTCCCGACCAACAGGGCCAGCACCTGATGGAGCGCCATCGCCCTGGCGCCGCAGCCTTGCGTTTCGAAGACCCACGCTGGAAAGGTGTCGCCTCCTATGAGGCAGGGGACTACGCCACGGCCGCCCAGCGTTTTGCGCAAGGCAATACCGCCGCTGACCACTACAATCGTGGCAATGCCCTGGCAATGAGCGGTGAACTGGAAGCGGCACTGGATGCCTATGAGCAAGCCCTTGAGCGACAACCCGACCTGCAACCGGCATTGAAAAACAAGGCACTGGTGGAGCAACTGCTGGAGCAGAGCAAACACCCGGCCCCTGCAGAACCCGGCAAACCCGACCCCAGTGAAGGCACTGACGACGGCGCCAACCCGCAATCGGCGGCAGCTGCGGCACAGCCCAAACAGCAACAGACACCGCTAGAGCCGGGGGAGGACAACAGCCCCGGCAGCCCGCCCCATACCTCGGGCGGCAACGAAGCGCCGGGCTCGCCACTGGACAACGACGACACCACACACCCGCCGATCCAGCCCGCCGACAGTCGAATCGATGGCGAACGACGGCAGGCACTGGAGCAATGGCTGCGCCAGATCCCCGACGATCCCGCAGAACTGTTGCGGCGCAAATTCTGGTACGAACAGCAACAGCGTCAGGAAAAGACCCGATGAGTCGCGTACACACTTTATTGATCAGCCTGCTGCTTTGCTTTGCTGCGTTCTCGGCGCACGGGGCAGGTTTGCAGGCCAGCGTCGACAGAACGCGGCTCAACTCCGGCGAAACCGTGGAACTGACCCTGGAAACCAGCGACGTCACCCAGTTCGGCAAGCCTGACCTGAGTGCCCTGGATGGCACGTTCGAAGTGCGCGACACCCGTCAGGTCAACCGCCTCACCACACTGGACGCCAGCAACCACGCCACCACGCGCTGGATGATTACCTTGTTGCCCAAACAGAACGGCACCGTCGTCATCCCTTCGTTGCAACTGGGGGAGCTGAAAAGCGAACCGATCACCCTGCAAGTCATCCAGAGCGATACCCAGACCGACGTGGCCCAGTTGGCCCCGGTGTTCATCGACACCAGTCTGGATCAGGACAGCGTCTACGTGCAGGCCCAGGCCGTGCTGACAGTACGCATCTACCATTCAGTGTCGCTGTTCGATGACAGCAACCTGGCGCCCTTGCAACTGGCCGACGCCCGGGTCGAAAAACTCGGCGAACCCCATACCTACGAGAAGCTCATCAACGGCGTGCGCCACGGCGTGATCGAAGTGCGCTACGGGATCTATCCACAGCAAAGCGGCCCGCTGGTCATCCCCGCGCAGGTTTTCAGCGCAACGCTGGTGCAGGAACCGGACGAACAAGCCGCGCCACAAAGACCGGGGGCTCATGCCCCGGGGCCGCAGCCGGGCAAGACCTTGCGGGTGAGTTCCAGCGAACTGACGCTGGCGGTCAAGGCCAAGCCCACAGACTACCCGGCCGATACGCCCTGGCTGCCCGCCCGCAGCCTGAGCCTGAGCGAAAACTGGAGCCCGGACCCAGGCCGCAGCCAGGTGGGCGACTCCCTGACACGCACCCTGACGGTCAAGGTCGAAGGCCTGTCCAGCGCGCAACTGCCTCCACTGCCAGCGACTGAGGTGATTGGCCTGCGGCGCTATCCCGATCAACCAACGCTCTCGAATGCCGCCAGCGAACGCGGCCTGATTGGCACCCGTGAAGAGCGCGAAGCGCTGGTGCCGAACCGTCCGGGGGCAATCGATCTGCCCGCACTGGATGTGGTCTGGTGGAACACCCACGAAGACCACGTTGAGCACAGCACTCTGCCCGCCCGCACCCTGCAGGTCAGCAACAACCCGGCACTGGCCGTGGACACCCCGGTCAGCAACGACGCCAATGGCCTGACCGTTATCGGGCCGCCCGTATGGCCCTGGCAGATGAGTACGCTGTTCTTCGCCTGCACTACCCTGCTGGGTTTCGGCCTGTGGTGGCGAGCGCGCTGGCAGCCGGCGATCCTGCGTACCGCGCAAACCGGCCCAAGCCCGCGCACGGTGCTGGACGACCTCAAACGCGCCAGCCTGGCCAACGACCCCCACGCCACCCGTCAGGCACTGGATGCCTGGGCGCGCCAGCAACCGGAAACCCTGGCAGACATGGCAGCGCGATTCGTGCCACTGTCTGATGCGCTTGATGGCCTGAACGGCGCACTGTATAGCGAAACCAATCAACTCTGGCTGGGCGAAGACCTGTGGCGCGCCGTGCGCAGCCTGCCTGCGATCGAACGAACTGAAGACCTGGCAACCGATCAAAGCTTGCCGCCGTTATATCCGAAATGATTTCGGATATCTGTCTAATCCCGGTAGATATCCATTGCCTGGACCGGCGCTTTCGCGAGCAGCTCGCTCCCACAGGTTTCACACAATATCCACTGTGGGAGCGACCGGGGTGGCGATCCACCTTGCTCGCGAAGAGGCCAGCCCAGGCAACAACTAATTCAAGGTAACCCCATGCGTCTGTTCCACACCTCCGACTGGCATCTGGGCCAGAACCTTCATGGCCAGGAGCGCGATTTTGAACACGCCTGCTTTCTGAAATGGCTGCTGGGCCGTCTCGCGGCGCGCCAGCCTGATGTGTTGCTGATCGCGGGCGATATCTTCGACACCGTGAACCCGCCGGTCAAAGCCCAGGAGCGGCTGTACGACTTCATCGTCAGCGCCCACGACCAGCAACCGCTGCTGACCATCGTGATGATTGCCGGCAACCACGACTCCGGCTCACGCATCGAACTGCCTGCACCGCTGATGCGCCGTTTGCGCACCCATGCGCTGGGGCGCGTGTTGTGGCTGGACGATGGCACCCTGGACGCCGAACGCCTGTTGCTGCCACTGCCCAATGCCCAAGGTGAAATTGGCGCCTGGTGCCTGGCCCTGCCGTTCCTGCGCCCGGCGGAAGTCACCGGCCCGGCACTGGGTGACGACTACCTGCGCGGCATCGGCCGCGTGCATGAGCTACTGATCGAAGCCGCCAACCTCAAGCGTCAGCCGGGTCAGGCGCTGATAGCCATCAGCCACGCCCACATGGCCGGTGGCTCGGTCTCGGAAGACTCCGAGCGCAGCCTGATCATCGGCAATGCCGAAGCGCTGCCCGCCAGCCTGTTCGGGCCAAGCATCACCTATGTTGCCCTGGGCCATCTGCACAAGCCGCAACGGGTCAACGGCGAAGAGCGTATTCGCTACAGCGGCTCGCCCATTCCCCTGTCGTTTTCGGAAATCGGCTACCAACATCAGGTGCTCGAAATCAATTGCGACGGCGAGCAACTGGTCGGTGTCGAAACCCAGTTGATCCCCCGCGCCGTCAACCTGCAAAGGGTCGGCCCTGCGCCGCTGGCCGAGCTGTTGCTGCAACTGGCCGACCTGCCAAACATCGACCTGCTGGCCGACATCGACCGCCAACCCTGGCTGGAAGTGCGGGTGCGACTGGACGAGCCACAACCGGATTTGCGCAACCAGATCGAAACCGTGTTGCAAGGCAAGGCTGTACGTCTGGTGCGCATCGCCGCCGAGTACGCAGGCAAAGGCGGCAAGGATGGTGCCGACGGCGATGAGGGCCTGATCGAGCTGGACCAGCTCAGCCCCCAGGAACTGTTCAGCCGCGCCTGGCAGGAAAACTACGGCAGCGAGGTTGATGACCAGACCCTCAAGGACTTCGCCACGCTGTTGCAGGAAGTCCAGCTGGAGAGTGAGCAGCCATGAAGATCCTCGCCATTCGCCTGAAAAACCTGGCCTCCCTGGCGGGGCCATTTGAACTGGACTTCACCGCCGAGCCCCTGGCCAGCGCGGGCCTGTTCGCCATCACCGGCCCCACCGGCGCCGGTAAAAGCACCCTGCTCGATGCCTTGTGCCTGGCGCTGTTCGGCGCCATCCCGCGCCTGAACAACATCGGCCAGTCCAAGGTGCCGGAAATCGACGGCGAGATCGGCACCAGCGACCCGCGCAACCTGCTGCGTCGCGGCACCGGCAGCGGTTATGCCGAAGTGGATTTCGTCGGCATCGATGGCCGTCGCTACCGCGCTCGCTGGGAAACCAATCGCGCCCGGGACAACGCCAGCAAAAAGCTGCAGGCCAGCCGCCAGACCCTGACCGACCTGGACAGCGAGCAAATCCTCAGCAGCCAGAACAAGACCGAATACAAAACCCTGCTCGAAGCCCGGCTGGGCCTGAACTTCGAACAGTTCACCCGTGCCGTGATGCTGGCCCAGAGCGAGTTCAGCGCCTTCCTCAAGGCCGACGACAGGGAACGCAGCGAACTGCTGGAAAAGCTCACCGATACGGCGATTTACAGCCAGCTCGGGCGGCGCGCGTTCAGCAAGAGCAAAGAAGCGGAAAAGGCCCGGGACGACCTGAAATCGCTGGCCACCGGCGTTACGCCCATGACGCAGGAAGAGCGCGCCGAGCTGGATCAAGCGTTCAACGACGCCCAGCAGCAACTGAAAAACCAGCACGCCCAGCTCAAGCAACTAGAGCTGCAGCATCAATGGCTCAAGGTCCTGCACGAGCTTCAGGATCAGCGACAAAGCGCCGCCGAGCAGTTGCAACAACACCAGTCCCATTGGGACAGCCAGGCCGCCGAGCGTTTGAACCTGACGCGCCTGGAACAACTCGCGCCGCAACGGCATCAGTTCGCTCGTCAGGCAGAACTGAGCCTGCAGCTCACGCCGCTCGCGACTCAGATCCAGCGGCACCAACAGCGTCAGACCGAGTTGCAGGCGCAACAGCAGCAGCTCGACGATACAGTGACGGCCGCCAAAACCACGTTACTGAACGTGCAACAGCAACAGAGCCAGGCTTCACCGCTGCTGCGTCAGGCATTCGATGCCCAGAACACCGTGGCGCGTCTGACTCAGGAACTGGGGCAAGTCAGCGAACTCAAGCAAACCGCAGAGCAACAACGTGCAGACGGCCAAACCGCCCTGCAAAATCTGCTGGATCAGCAGACGCAGGTGGCACAACGTCTGGAGCGAATTGCCGGGTTGCTGGAGCAAAGCACGGCCCTGGCGCCCCTCAGCGATGCCTGGAACGCCTATCGCGACCGCCTCAAGCAACTGACCCTCACCAGTAACCGGCTCAAACACGGCCAGAGCGAGTTGGCGCAACTGGAAGAACGGGCCAACAGCACCCGGCAACAGTTCACCGAGCAACGGGAAGCCTTTGACCTGTTGTACCGCGAAGCCGGCGCCGAAGCCCACGCCGTCAGCGAGCAGGTGCAGATTCTCGGCAGCCTGTTGCAGGACAATCGCAAACAACTGCGGGCGTTCGAAGAGCTGTCGCGCCTGTGGGCAGAACAGCGGGACATCGATCAACACTCACTGGAGCTGACGCAAAAACAGCAGGACGCCCAGCAGCAACGCGAACGTCTGAATCAGGAAGGCCTTCAGACCAAAGAAGAACTCAAGGTCGCGGAACAGACCCTGACCGTTACCCGCCAACTGCTGGAACGCCAGCGTCTGGCCCGCAGCGCCAGCGTCGAAGAACTGCGCGAGCAGTTGCAGGACGACCAGCCTTGCCCCGTGTGTGGCAGCCATGAGCATCCCTGGCACAAACCCGAAGCGCTGCTGCAAAGCCTGACGCAACACGACGAAAGCGAAGAAGCCAGCGCCCTGAAGTCCGTCGAGGCGCTGAAGGAAAAGCTGATCGAGCTGCGTGCGACGGTCAGTGGGTTGATCGCCCAGCAGAAAGAATTCCTGCAACAACAGGAACACCTGGCTACACGACAACAAGCCCTTTCACCCAGCCTTGACGCCCATCCACTGAATGCCCGGCTGCAGGAACAGGATGCGGGCAAACGCGAGGCCTGGATCAAGCAGCAACTGAGCCAGCTGACGCAGAACATCACCCAGGACGAACAGCGCCAGAACGCACTGCTCACCCTGCAAAAAGATGCGGCACGCCTGCAGCAGCAATTGCAAACAGCAACTGAGGCCAGTCAGACGGCAAGCCAGCAACTGACAGATCAACAACGGCAACTGGCGGGTGATCGCGAGCGTCTGGAAGACGAACTCAGCGCATTCTCTGCACTGCTGAGCGCCGACACCCTTGCGGGCTTGCGCAGCGATGCCGCCGCCACGGTCATGCAGCTCGAGCAGCAAGTGACCCATCGCCTGGACCTGCTGGAACAGCAACGCGACGAGCATCAGGAACAGCGCGACCGTCAGCAGAAAATCGAGCAGGAGCAGTTCCAGCAACAGGCACGGGTTCAGCAACTGGACGAGTTGCAAAAGCGCGTGGCCACCCTGGCCGAGCAGCAACAGGTCAACCGGCAGCAACTCGGCCAATTGCTGGGCGAGCACAGCAGTGCCGAGCAATGGCAGCAGCATCTTGAGCACGCGGTGGAACAAGCGCGCCAAGCCGAAAGCTCCTCCGCACAGGCATTACAGGACGTGCGCAGCCAATTGCTCCAGCTCGCCGCCGAACACAAGGCCAGCCAGGAGCGCCTGCAAAGTCTGGAGCAGGAAAACGCCGCCCTGGGCGAGCGGATCAACCAGTGGCGCAGCCAGCACAGCGAACTCAGTGACGATGATCTGCAACAGCTGCTGGGGCTGGACGATGACCACCTGCGCCAGCTACGCCAGCATTTGCAGCTCGCAGAAAAAGCGGTCGAGCAGGCCACCGTCCTGCTGCAGGAGCGCGAACAGCGGCTGCAAAGCCATCAGGCCCAGCACAACGGCAATCTGGACGCCGAACAGCTCAACAGCGCCCTCGCCGATGTCCAGAACCAGTGCGCCAGTAGTGAACAGCAATGCGCGGAACTGCGAGCCCGGCAAGCCGAGGACCAGCGCCGTCAGGATGCCAATCAGGCACTGGCGCAACAGATTGCCGCCGCCGAAGCCCAATACCAGCGCTGGGCGCGTCTCAATGCGTTGATCGGTTCGGCAACCGGCGACACGTTCCGCAAGATCGCCCAGGCCTATAATCTCGACCTGCTGGTGCACCACGCCAACGCCCAGCTCAAGCAACTGGTGCGCCGCTATCGCTTGAAGCGCGGTGGCAGCATGCTGGGCTTGCTGGTGATGGACACCGAGATGGGCGACGAACTGCGCTCGGTGCATTCATTGTCCGGCGGCGAAACCTTCCTGGTCTCACTGGCGCTGGCACTGGGCCTGGCTTCCATGGCGTCCAGCACGCTGAAAATCGAGTCGTTGTTCATCGACGAAGGGTTCGGCAGCCTCGACCCCGAGTCGCTGCAACTGGCGATGGACGCGCTGGATGGCTTGCAGGCTCAGGGTCGCAAGGTCGGTGTCATCTCCCACGTGCAGGAAATGCACGAGCGGATTCCGGTGCAGATTCAGGTTCGGCGGCAGGGCAATGGCTTGAGTACCATCGAAGTCGGCAACGGCTAAAGCGGATTTTTTGCGTCGCATGAGTAAATTTCTGTGCGACCCTATGCACCCACGGCGCGACCTGTCGCGCCACGTATGATGAAAAGGTAAATATACATGTCCAACTCCAAAGTATTTTTCGACATCACCGCCAACGACGAGCCTTTGGGCCGCATCGTCATGGAACTGCGCAACGACGTGGTGCCGAAAACCGCTGAAAACTTCCGTGCCCTGTGCACCGGCGAAATCGATGGCTTGACCTACAAGGGCTCGTCCTTCCATCGCGTGATCAACGACTTCATGCTGCAAGGTGGTGATTTCACCAACCATAACGGCACTGGCGGCAAGTCGATCTACGGCGAGAAGTTCAAGGACGAAAACTTCACCCTCAAGCACACCGCGCCGGGCGACCTGTCCATGGCCAACGCCGGCCCGAACACCAACGGCAGCCAGTTCTTCATCACCACCATCGTCACCAGCTGGCTGGATGGCAAACACGTGGTGTTCGGTAAAGTCATCGAAGGCCTGGACGTGGTCAAGGCCATCGAAGCCCTGGGCTCGCAGTCCGGCCGCACCAGCAAGAAAGTCGTGATCGCCGACTGCGGCGAACTGACCGAAGCCTGAGTCATGGCGTCGGTGACTGCACCTCATCCTGCGACACCGACGCTCTACTCGTTCCGCCGCTGCCCCTACGCCATGCGCGCCCGCATGGCGTTGCGTTACGCAGGGTGTGCGGTGGAGATCGTCGAAGTCAGCCTCAAGGCCAAGCCTGCACAGATGCTGGCCCTGTCCCCCAAGGGCACGGTGCCGGTGTTGATCGACAATGGCCAGGTGATCGATGAGAGCCTGGGCATCATGCAATGGGCGCTGGCCCACAATGACCCCGATGACTGGCTGCTGACCGGCGACCCACTCGCCCGGCAAGCAACTGCGGAGCTGATCGACGAAAACGACCAGGTGTTCAAACAGCATCTGGATCGCTACAAATACTTCGTGCGCCACCCCGAACACTCACAGGCGACCTACCGCGACCAAGGGTCGATCTTCCTGCAAAAACTGGAAAACCACCTGCAACAGCAGCACTATCTGATGGCCGATCACTTGTCACTGGCCGACACCGCGCTGGCGCCCTTCGTGCGGCAATTCTGCGCAGTGGACCCCGACTGGTTCTGGCAAAGCCCCTACCCCGCATTGCGAGACTGGTTGCAGCAGTTTCTGGATTCAGCGTTGTTCAAGGGTGTAATGGCGAAGTAAACCAACCGCCCTGGCATCCCTTCGAAGGTTCACGAACTGCATTACCTCTTACGCAAGATCACTTCCTGCTTTGTATCGGGACTCTCTACATTCGCCTCGAAAACGCACCTCGCAACCCTCCCAAAAATTCTTGTACACCATGAAACATAAGGGCTAGAGCGGTTCCTGACAGTCCTCAAGACCAGAACCTGGCTTCATCGAATGTAACGCCAATGATACAAATAGTAATGATTATCGTATTAATTTGTTTTTTTGCTCGTTATTCTCCGCGTGCTTTTTACGCAACGCTGCTCACCGCGGACACCTTTGATCGCCAACACCTCTCATAACTAAAAAAGATAGCGCAATGAAAAAAACACAACTGTCTCTCCTGTTGCCCTTTATCGGCTCGTTAAGCACACCTGCCTGGGGCGACCCGACCGAGCCCGCCCAGGCAACGCCCGGTACTTTTCAGTTGCAGGAAGTCGTGGTGTCCGCCACCCGCACCGAAACCAGCATCGCGTCGATCCCGGGCTCGGTACAGGTGATCAACGAAGAACAGATCCGCCAGCAGACCGGCGCCGGACGACGGGTCTCAGACGTACTCGGGCAACTGGTGCCCGGCATCTCGCCGTCCACCGGCGGCATGAGCAACTTCGGCCAGACCCTGCGTGGACGCAACACGCTCGTTTTGATCGACGGGGTTTCCCAGAACGCCACGCGAGACAATTTCCGCCAGCTCAACAGCATCGCCCCGGAAAGCATCGAGCGCATCGAGGTGGTGTCCGGCGCCAGCAGTATTTATGGCGCGGGCGCATCGGGGGGCATCATCAACATCATCACCAAGCGCAATAAAGGTGAGGACCTGGCGTTCAGCAGCAAGGTCGGCGTTACCTCGGGCAATAACCTCAATACCAAGGGCTTTTCATACGATCTGTTCCAAAGTGCGACGGGCCGCAAGGACGCGCTGGACTGGTACGTGTCAGCCAACACCGTGCAACGCAACGACCAGTTCGACGGCAATGGCAAGCGCATTCCCCAGGACACGTCCCAGGGCAGCAACATGGACACCGACACCTATGACCTGCAAGGTCGCTTCGGTTACGAGCTGGATGCCGACAAGAAAATCACCCTGGCTCTGCAGGATTACAAGGATGAACAGAACACCGATTACACCAAGGACTCACGCATCACCAACCAGGCGGTGGCGGTAAAAGGGCTGGACCTTGACGATCAACCGTTCACCCACAACCAGGCGGTCAACCTGAACTACACCGACAGGGACTTCTTCGGTCAGGGCTTGCAAGTGGAAAGCTACTGGCGCCGCGCCGATGCGCTGTTCTTCCCCGATTTGTCGCGGGGTAAGGCCGGAATTTCCGACAACAACAGCGTGCAGGATGTGTACGGCTTGCGGGCGGCGATCCAGAGCGAGATGCCGGATATCGGCCCGGCAACCGGTACGTTGGTCTGGGGTGCAGACTACGACCACGAAACATCCCGCCAGCGCGGCGATCAGTACAAGGTCAACGGGCTGACCTACACAAAGACCGGCACCACCTTCGAAATGGGCCCGGATATCGCCACCGCGACCAAGGCCATCTTCGGCCAGCTGTCCTATGACATCGAGGACTGGACCCTGCGTGGCGGCGTACGTCGCGAGTGGATCGACAGCGAGATTTCCGACAGCATCGCCTATGGCGAAATCGTCCAGACCGGGAACCGCGCGACACTGCCGGGCGGCACCCTGAAATACAGCGACACCCTGTACAACCTCGGTGCCGTGTACCACCTGAGCGAAAATCAGGATGTGTTCGTCAATTTCAGCCAGGGCTTCTCACTGCCGGACATCCAGCGCTTCCTGCGTGACGTCAACAGCACCTTCGACATCCAGAAGCTCAACGCCCAGGCCCTCAAGGTCAACAGCTATGAACTGGGCTGGCGTGGCAACTGGGACAAATGGCAAGCCAACATCACCGCCTATGAAAATACCTCGGACGTCACTCAGTTCTATGACGCCAACGACCGCGTCCTGCGCCTGATCAACCAGAAGGAGCGCGTGCGTGGCGTCGAAACCAGCCTGACCTACAACGTCACGGACCAATGGTCGGTGGGTGGCACTTACGCTTATGCCAAGGGTGAAACCGACCAGAACGGCAAATGGATCGACTTGCCGGCCACGCGAATTTCTCCGGCCAAGACCACTGCATTCGTAGGCTACGACCGTGGCGACTACAACCTGCGTCTGCAGGGCATGCGCCTGGCGGACTATGACGCAGCGTTCAAGGACAACAACGGTCGCGATATCAAGGGCTACACCCTGTTCGACATGCTGGGCTCGGTGGCTCTGCCCGTCGGTCGTCTGGAGGGTGGCGTCTATAACCTGGCCAACCGCAATTACCAGAACATGTTCGCCCAGGCCAACGCCCGCGCGCCCTTCCCCAATGCCCAAGGCCGCACCTTTAGCGTGAGTTACGCCGTGGATTGGTAAAAACAGATCGTGGGGGACTGAAACAAACACCTGTGGTAGCTGCAAACCCTGTGGGAGCGAATTCATTCGCGATGCGGGGTATCCGCTCCCACAGGTTTGTGCCGGCTGCCGACGCTGGTCTGAGCTCAACACCCGCCTCACACCATTGAAGGTTGAATGCCGAGCCAGGTGTAGGCAAGCTGCTGGCAACTTACTCATTGTTCTTAACGAGGCTCGCCCATGGCGCTCAAGCAGTGCATTGACAACTACATTCGCGCAAAAGACGGTAACCGCCCCCATCTGATGCCCCGGGCATTCAGCCAGGATGCTGTGCTTGAGATGGAAGTATTGACCGAGTCAATTTCGTTTCCCGCGCGGGTCGAAGGGGTTCAAGGCATTACCGAGACGCTGGTCAGCCAGTTCGCGACGCGTTACGAAAATGTCTACACCTTCTGCATCGGCAATGCGCCGGTGGGTGTTCCGTCGTTTGAATGCAAATGGCTGGTGGTCATGTCCGAAAAAGCCACTGGCCTGGCACGGGTCGGGCATGGGCGATACGAGTGGCAGTTGTCGGAGCAGACCGGGCGACTGGATGCCTTGAAAATCGTCATCGCGGACATGCTGGTGCTGCCTGCGGAAACGGTCACAGCGCTGAGTGCCTGGGCCAACTCGTTGCCTTACCCATGGTGCCCGCCGTCGCGCCTGGAAGAGGACTTGCCTGACCTGCCCGAGATCTCGGTACTGCGCGAGATCATTGGGGAACTGCAGCACCCCTGAGCACAACGCCTCCCCCTTTTGCCGCGCAAAAAAAAATGCGAGACCGTAATGGCCTCGCATTTTTCATTGGGTAAAAGCAGCGGGGTGCTTTCGTGAACAAGCTCGCTTCCAAGGTGATGCAGGTGTCTGCCACGCAATGTGCAGGGGTCGCAACGATCTGTGGGAGCTTGCTCGCGAAAACTGCCTTGAAGGTTCAGCAATCTTGATGAGGATCAGGGGCGGTTCAAACGAATCCATTCCCCGGTGCCGAATCACCGGTAACGGGGAATGGATTCACTTAAAGAGACGATTTCATTGTTGAGTCTTGTGATCCAGTGCAGCGTAGAAGTTGGCGCTTTGCTGAAGGTATTTCGCAGTGTAAGTCTGGGTTGCGTGAGTTTTTTTCTCGCCGATATCAACACTGGCGCTGGCTGGCAGGGCAACAGTGGCAGAGATGGCTGAGGCGGCGATGATGGAGAAGATGTTGAAATTCATTTCTGTATTCCTCGGTGTTCGGTGTTGAATGCTTTGGTTTAACGTCTTGACCGTCTTGGCCGTGACTCAAACTTACGCCCGAGGGATGGAAATCAGTAATGCTTTGTGCCACTAACTCTTATCAATTCTATTAATACATGCCTCAAGCCCGCGAAACCCGCGGGCTTGAGCGGTTTATGATTTATTTTTTAGTCAGGAATTTAAAATCCGAAGGCGAATCGACGTCCATTTTCTGCACGGTGTCGCCCAACATTCCGGTTTTTGGGTCGCGGCGAACCGTCACGATCTGGTTACTTTTCTGATTCGCGATCAGTACAAACTTGCCACTGGGATCAAAACGGAACTCGCGCGGCTCCTTGCCTTCCACCGAACGGCGCTGGATTTCCTTGAGCTGGCCCGTAGCCGAATCGATCGAGAACACCACCAACTGGTTCGCATCCCCACGGTTGGCGACATACAGGAACTTGCCATCGGGTGAACTGTGCAAGCCCCCTGCCCCGTTCCTCTGCTGGACGCTCTTGTCAGCCAGGTCCAACAGCTGCGTACGCTTGAACACCCCATTGTGGTAATCGAACACCGCCACTTGTGCGGCCATCTCCAGGGTCAGGTAGGCGTGCTTGCCGTTGTTGCTGAACAACAGATGCCGAGGCCCGCTGCCTGGTGGCAGATCCACCGATGGCGTACTGGCCGGTTGCAAGGGCTTGGCCTGCTTGCCGTCGTAGCTGAAGACGAACAGCTTGTCGGCACCCAGATCGCTGGCAATCAGGTATTTGCCATCGGGGGTCGGCACCGCCGAATGCACATGAGACGATACCTGACGCTCAGGGTCCACATGGCTGGCCGGATGGGTGCTGGTCTGTGCCACGTCGGATAGTTTGCCGTGCTTGTCCACCGGCACCACCGCCAGTACACCGCCCGGGTCGGGTTGCACCGCGTAGTTGGCAACGAACAGGAAACGCTCATCGGCACTGAGGCTCGAATGGGTCGGTTCGTCACCCTTGCTGTCCACCTGATTGATCGGCGTGACTTCGTGGGTCTTGCCATTGATGGCAAAGCTGCTGACCTTGCCCACCACATCGGTTTGACCCGGACCGTTCTCGTTGACCACGAACAGCAGGTGCTGGTCTTTGGAGAGCGTCAGCCAGGACGGATTCTCGCTCTTGATGACCTGACGCGGTGTCGGGTCAATCTGGCCGGTCTTCTCGTTGAAGCCATAGCGATAAATGCCTTCGCTTTTGCCCTGAGTGTAAGTACCCACGAGCAAATCGTAGTCGGTCATGGTTTGCGCCTGAGCGGGTATGACAGTGATTGCGCTGGCCATCAGCAGCCACGGCAGAAATGAATGGGTCATGGGGCACCTTCCTCTTTATTGGTCTTGTGGAGTGCCCCTTGCGCGGCACCTGTCTATGACAGTGCCTTTAGCCTAGTAGTTTGCTCGGACTGTGGATCAGTCGTCTTCAGGCTCGTCATCGCTTGGGGTGAAGGCATCCAGGCACAGGATCCGGTGGTCGGCGTTGCCGTCGTTGATCAGCCAGCTTTGCAGCTCGCTGTCGAAAGTTGCCGCCTGGACCTGGGCAAGGCTGAAACGCCAGACCTTGCGCTCGCGTCCGTCCATGCATTCGATATCCAGTTGCTCGCCAAGGGTGAACTCCCAGGCGTGCAGGCCGTCGATTTCCAGCATTGTGGAGGTCTGCAGGGCTGCCAGCAGGGTATGGGTCGTCTCGGTCATGACATTCGTTCGCCTGAGTGAAAACGCGAATGATAGGCCAAAGTCTGCTGAAGGTGTCCAGCGCTCGTCGTGATGGGGAAGGTTTAAGAACGGGTCGACGTTTTCACGGGCAAGGTGGATCGCCACCTTGCCCGCGAATGGGCCTCAATGGGAAAACAACGAATTCCCCACCTTGCCCGCCATTTTCTCCGGCTTGATCAGGAACCGCGCCAGCGCTGGCAGCAGCCACAGTGCGCCGAACATGTTCCACAGCAGCATGAAGGTCAGCATCAGGCCCATGTCAGCCTGGAACTTGATGGCCGAGAAGATCCAGGTGCAGACGCCGATCGCCAGGCACAACCCGGTGAACAGCACTGCCTTGCCGGTGGATTTCAGGGTTTCGTAGTACGCCTCTTGCAGGGGCAGGCCCGCACGCAGGAAGCTTTCAAGTCGGCTGTAGATATAAATGCCGTAATCCACACCAATACCCACGCCCAAGGCCACCACCGGAAGGGTCGCCACCTTGACGCCGATGCCCATGAACGCCATCAGCGCGTTGCCCAGCACCGAGGTCAGCACCAGCGGCAGGACAATGCACAAGGTCGCCGCCCACGAACGGAAGGTGATCATGCACATCACCGCCACGCAGATGTAGACCAGAACCAGGATGGTCATTTCCGCCTGTTTGATGACTTCATTGGTGGCGGCCTCGATGCCGGCATTGCCCGCCGCCAGCAGGAACTCCAGGCCGTCCTTGTCGTTTTCCTTGGCAAAGTCCTGGATCGCAAGCACCGCACGGTCAAGGGTCTCGGCCTTGTGGTCATTGAGGAACACCAACAACGGTGCCAGTGAGCAGTCGTTGTTATACAAGCCGTCGGCCCGGGAAATGGAGTTGTTAAGCACGTCCTTGTTACGCGAAAGGCTTTCCCATTTCAGGCTGCCTTCGTTCATGCCCTTGATCAGTTGCTTGGACACCGTGACCAGGGAAATCGCCGATTGAACGCCCGGGGTGTTTTCCATTTTCCAGGTCAATTCATCGATGGCCGACATGGTGGAATAAGCCGAGCAGCCCTCAGGCGGGGTCTTGACCATGACCACCAGCACGTCGGAACTGGTGGAGTAGTTATTGATGATGAAGCTGTTGTCCTGGTTGTAGCGCGAGTCCGGGCGCAGCTCTGGTGCACCCTGGTCCAGATCGCCGATCTTCAGGTTCTGGCTGTACCAAAGACCGCCACCGAAGGCCAGCAGGGCCAGGACAATGGAGACAGGTGCCACCTTGGGGCTGGCAAAATTCGACAGCAGGCGCCAGAACGAGTGGTCGCGCACTGCGTCCAGCTTGCTGCGCTCGATAGCGCGCTTGCTGATGCCTACATAGGAAATAGCTACCGGCAGCAGGATCAGGTTGGTGAAGACGATGACCGCCACACCGATGGAGGCACCGATTGCCAGCTCGCGAATCACGCCGATGTCGATGATCAGCAGCGTGATGAAACCCACTGCGTCGGCCAGAATCGCAATCATCCCCGGCAGGAACAGTTGGCGGAAGGTGCGGCGCGCAGCAGTCAGGGCGTTATCGGCCTCGCCAGACTGCAAGGCGATTCCGTTGATCTTCTGCACGCCGTGGGAAATACCGATGGCAAAAATCAGGAACGGCACCAGCATCGAGTACGGGTCCAGCCCGAAGCCCACCACATGCATCAGCCCCAGTTGCCAGATCACCGCAATCAACGTGGTGATGAGCACGGCAATGGTGCTGCGAATGCATCGGGTGAACCAGATCAGCAGCACCAGCGTAATGACGAAGGCGATGCCGAAGAACAGCACCACCATCACCAGCCCATCGATCAGGTCACCGACTTTCTTGGCAAACCCGACGATGTGGATTTTGACATTGGGGTTCTGGGCTTCGAACTTGTCGCGAATCTTTTCTTCGAGCTGATGGGAGAACTGGCGGTAATCCAGGGCGAGCAATTTGCCCTGGTCATTGGGGTCCGGGTAGGACTCCATCAACGGCACATCAACGATACTGGACTTGAAGTTGTTGGCCACCAGACGCCCGACCTGACCGGACTTGAGGACGTTGTTACGCAGTTGATCGAGGCTGTCGTCCGAGCCGTTGTAGCTTTGCGGAATGACCTCCCACCCGGCAAACCCCTCTTCGGTC
>Ga0209901_1000064_pt1 | contig 74298 bp, 63 predicted proteins | sample OrgsoiDNA_201058_FD_185806 | JGI IMG/M metagenome (GOLD analysis project Ga0209901, IMG submission 185806) | Permafrost soil microbial communities from the Arctic, to analyse light accelerated degradation of dissolved organic matter (DOM) -... | ecosystem: Environmental > Terrestrial > Soil >...
CGCAGCGCCCTGCCACTGAGTCCGGCGGTCGGTTGGTTGTGGATTAAAATCTCACCGGCGCTGAGCGTTTCGAGATGATTGATAAGTCGGATCAGCGTTGATTTCCCCGAACCGGACGGCCCGCAAATCGCCACTACTTGACCGGCGGCGACGCGTAAATCGACGTTTCGGATCACCTGATGCGGGCCGAAAGATTTACTCACCTGACGAAACTCCACGGCAAGCGGTTTGCCATCAAGTTCTGGATGTGAAAAAACCGCAGACGAGTCTGCGGTTGTTGAAGAGGGTTGCTGCATAAGGGCCTGCCTGATTATTTTGCTTCGATCTTAAACAAACGCGGTTGCGGTGATTTGGTCTGCGGTCCGAACCAGACGTTATAAATTTTGGTCGCATCGCCGGTTTTTTCCAGATTCAGCAACTCATCATTGACCGCTTTCAGCAGGCTGGTTTCGCCCTTTTTCACCCCAACGCCGATCTCTTCTTTGCTCAACAATTCAGGTAAGACTTTGTATTTGGCTTTGTCCGGCGCGCCATCCAGCAAACCGGCCAGAATGGTGCTGTCCTGAGTAATGGCCTGCACGTTACCGTTACGCAAGGCGGAGAGCGCCAGCGGGATATCGTCATACGCCAGCACGCGGGACTGCGGGAAGCGGCTGTGCAACTCCTGCTCGCCGGTGGTGCCTTTGACTGCGCCGATACGCGCCGTGGCGTAAGCATCGAGCTTGTCAGGCGAACCGGCCGGAACCAGGAACTGCTGCCCGGTCACAAAATAAGGCACAGAGAAGTCCACCACTTTGGCGCGTTCCGGCGTGATAGTAATGTCGGCGACGATAATGTCAGCCTTGCCGGACTGCAACAGCGGAATACGGTTCGCCGGGTTGGTTGGCACCAGTTTGAGCTTCACGCCCAGAGATTTGGCCAGCGCTTTGGCGAAATCGACGTCGTAGCCCACGATGTCATGGGTTTTGGCATCGACGGAACCGAACGGCGGGTTGGAGTCGAAGGTCGCGACGTTAATCACACCGGCTTTTTTGATGTCCGCCAGTTGGTCTGCGTGGGCGGCAAAAGTGGCGACACTGCTCAGTACCAGCAGGGTCAGGGCGGAAAATGAAGACAACGAACGTGCGTTACGGGCCATGTGTTTTCCTTATCAGGAACCGCCAAATTGGCAGAAAGGGGGACCCGCAGGCCAGCGACCTGCGGACTTTTTTATCTTGTAAAGCAGAGGATTACACAGGCCCGACAACGGCACTACGAACAAAAACTCATATCATTAGCATCGGAAAATATAAGAAAAACTTATTAACAATGGATTAACCGACCGCCACCTTTTGGCGTATTTCACTCTTCTGAGAATAGCGGTTAGGTTTGTACGGAATATCCAACCGCTCACGCAGGGTTTGACTCTCCGTCGCCGGATGCCAGTATCCGCGCTCTGACAGCACCGGTAGCACCAGGCGCGTGATGTCCTCCAGCGCTTCGGGCAACACCGGGCCGCTGATGATAAACCCGCTGGCTCCCCCCTCTTCGACCCACCGGATGAAGGTGTCAGCTACCTGCTCCGGCGTGCCGAAGAACTCGCCTTTCGGTAGCGTGGTCTGGAATGCGACATCGCGCAGCGTCAGGTTGTGCTCTTTCGCCAGCCGCTTGATCTGATCGGTAGTCGAGCGGAAGGTATTTTGTCCGAGATCGCCGACGTCCGGGAACGGCGCATCCAGCGGGTACTGCGAGAAGTCATGATGGTCAAAGAAACGCCCAAGATAGGACAGCGCGTCTTCAACGGAAATCAGCGACAGCAGCGTCTGGTATTTGGCTTCGGCCTCGGCTTCGGTCGCGCCGACAATCGGGCTGATACCGGGGAAAATCCCCACCGGCAGACGCCCATTTTTCGCCACCTGAGCCTGCAATTTAGCAGAATACTCTCTGGCTTCTTCCAGCGTGCGAGCATTGGTAAAGACCGCGTCGGCAGATTTCCCTGCCAGCGCGATGCCCGCCTCGGAGGCACCGGCCTGGAAAATCACCGGTTGCCCCTGTTGCGAACGCTTAATATTCAGCGGCCCTTCCACCGAGAAAAACTGCCCCTGGTGATTCAGCTTGTGCAGCTTGGCGGCGTCGAAAAACACCCCGCTTTCACGGTCACGGATAAAGGCATCATCTTCCCAGGAGTCCCACAGGCCCTGCACCACGCTGATGTACTCTTCGGCAATCTGATAACGCAGCGCATGCTCCGGGTGGTCTTTGCCGAAGTTTTTCGCCGACCCCGCCAGCGGTGAGGTCACCACGTTCCAGCCCGCGCGACCGTTGCTGATATTGTCGATACTTGCCAACTGGCGCGCCACGGTGAATGGGTCGCTGTAGGAGGTGGAAATCGTCCCCGCGAGGCCGATACGCTGCGTCACCGAGGCCAGCGCTGACAGCAGCGCCACCGGTTCAAAACGGTTGAGGAAATGCGGCAGGGATTTTTCATTGATGTGAAGCCCGTCCGCCACAAACAGGAAGTCGAAATTGGCCGCTTCCGCCTTCAATGCCAGTTCACGAAAGTAGGGGAAATTGACGCTGGCATCCGCCGGCGCTTTTTCATGTCGCCATGAATTCATATGGCCACCGGCACCGTGCAGCATCAGGCCCAGTTTTATGCTTTTTTTGTTTGACGCTTGGGAGACAGACAGATTTGATTGGCTCATGCTCGGGCTTCCTTTATTCAGTTCAGTGATTCGCTCAGAAAAGAATGCGATAGTTTTCATCTGCGCCTAAATATAAAAACCTGCCTTCTAATCTCACTAATTAGCTAATGGAAACTGACGCAATGGTTATATACACAAAATAATTCGAGTCGTCTGGAGGCACCCATTTTTGGTGTATCAGGGTGATCAGTGAAGGAACCCCGATGAGCTGAGTAAACTGAGTGATCCGGGTGAGTCGCGCAGCCAAAAAAAATCCAGCTTGAAGCAGGAAGGATATAACTGATAACCAGAGATTCTTTAGTCATTCGCCAATAACCGTTCAGGATTAAGCAGAGCATTTATTTTCCTGCCAATAATCCAATAAGGTTAAACCGATATGAGCCTTTACTCTGCCGATGAAACGCGCGACTTCGCCTCACATGCGCCTGCTTCCCTTGAGGAGCGTCTGATCGCCCATCGCCGTGAGCTGCATCAAAACCCGGAGCTCTCCAACCACGAGTTCGCCACCACCCAACGTATTACCGGCTGGCTTAACGATGCGGGTGTCCGCATTCTTGATCTCGGCCTGAAGACCGGCGTAGTGGCTGAAATTGGCCCGCAGGAGGGGCCGCTGGTGGCGCTGCGCGGAGATATTGACGCCCTGCCGATTAACGAAATTTCCGGCGTGCCTTTCAGTTCGCAACAGGCAGGTGTGATGCACGCCTGCGGGCATGATTTCCACACGTCGGTGATCCTTGGCGCGGCTTACCTGCTGAAAGCGCGGGAAACTGAGCTGAAGGGACGCGTACGGTTGTTCTTCCAACCTGCCGAAGAGCGCTTTAACGGTGCATTGCAGCTGATTGAGGCTGGTGCACTGAATAACGTCGATGCCATTTTTGGTCTGCACAATGCGCCACAGCTGCCGGTGGGTACCTTCTCTACCAAGGGGGGCGCCTTCTACGCCAACGTGGATCGCTTCCAGATAACCGTGACCGGTAAAGGTGCCCACGCCGCGCATCCGGAAGAAGGGGTCGACAGCATCGTTACCGCCAGCCACATTGTCACCGCCCTGCAAACGCTGGTCAGCCGCCACTTCAGCACCAAAGAGTCGGTGGTGGTCAGCGTGACCCGCATTGAGGGCGGTAATACCTGGAATGTGCTGCCGCAGGAAGTGTTCCTCGAAGGCACGGTGCGCACTCACAATGCAGAGATCCGTGAACAGGTGCCGGAAAAAATCCGGCAGGTGATTAGCGGCATCGCCCAGGCTCTGGGGGCCGAAGCCGAACTTTTCTGGTTCCCTGGCCCGCCAGCGGTAGTCAACACGCCGCGCTGGGCTGAATTTGCCAGCGAGGCCGCCCGAGAGGCGGGGTATAACGTGGAACTCTCTGAACCACAAATGGGCGGCGAAGACTTTGCACATTACCTGCATCACGTCCCTGGTGCATTTTTCAGCATCGGCTCGGCCAGCGAATTCGGCTTACATCATCCTAAATTCAATCCTAACGAGAAAGCCATTTATCCGGCAGCCGTCTATTTCCAGCAATTAGCGGAAAAAGCACTGACTGAATTACAGAGTAATTAGCAACGTTCAATAGAGTGTTATAAAAGCCAGCCTGCCCGGCTGGTTTTTAATCTGTGCCTGGTTTAAATAAGCTTATCCTCTGCCCCACTACTGGAGCTCTCTTTAAGCGCTCACACTTAACCTAATGAAAAGAAAAAAATATTAGGACATTCAACTTCTCTGATACAGATAAATTCCTGCTTCAAACATCATATAGAAACACTATGAATGACCATGTTGTCATCCTCAGGGAAACGCGCTTTGCTACGACAACAGTAGTGAAAGACCTGGGTTGGCGTGCCCGTCCACAGAGAGGTTATCGCCATGAGCGAAAATCCGGTTGGGCAGGCAGTGATGTCTTCCCGCCCAGTCAAGAATATCCCCTATTCACATACTGCCATACGATGTGCGCGACTCCTGACTTTCGATCCCACTTACCCTGAATGGCCTTGTGCTGACATTCTGGTTAAGAATGGCGTGATTCAGGCTATAGATGCCGATCTTAGCGCGCACATTGACGCTAGCACCCTTGTCATTGAGGCCCGCGGACATCTGGTGATGCCGGGGTTGATCAATGCCCACTTCCACTCTCCTGCCAACTTTTTAAAGTGCATGCTCGACAGCCTTCCGCTTGAACTGTTCATGCTATATGAAGTGCCGGAAGCCAAAGATGCGGCAGTCAACGCCCGCGCCGCCTATATCCGTACGCTGCCAGGTTGTGCTGAAATGCTCAAACTGGGTGTCACGGCAGTGCAGGACGATGCATTCTTCCTTCCTTGCCCCTCGAACGCCGAGATTAATGCAGTAATCTCGGCTTACCGTGACAGTGGGATCCGTGCCAGCGTCGCGCTGGATCAAACTGAAGTGCCCGAATTGCAAAAATTACCCTTCTTATTTGATTTAGTTCCGCCGGAACTTAAAGCCAAACTCCTTAACCCTCCGCCGATGTCAGCCAAAGCGCTGCTGGAGTATTATCGCCAGTTTATTCAGCGCTGGAATGGCCGTTTACGTGCGGCGGTATTCTGCTCCGCGCCACAAGGGGTCACACCTGAATACCTGCGAGTGATGCTTGGCTGGTGCTGGACCTATTTGATTCTGGCCGAAATTATCGCTTCCGATAGCGGTCTGGGCTTTATTATCTGGAATGCCCAGCGTTAAATACAAACGGATCAAGTAATGGCTGGCGTCTTTGTTATTGGCATCATCGGCATGGTGAGCGGTCAGTTATGAAGGTGTCCATCCGGCCATCTTCAGATCCCTTTACGCATTCTGAAAACCGCTCGCCATTTTATGCTCTTATTAACTCCCTTCCCTTCGCTTTACTGGGATATTCTTTATTTTGTGTAATTCAATTTTAATCTCCCTTATTTGCCTTTTATCAATTTAGTTATTTAATTTTGTTATTTTACATCCCCGCAACGCTCGGGAATAGTGAATTCAACACCGGCATAAACCTATACAAATAGAATATAAGGGATAATAACAAAAATGATGCATAGCGCTAAATTAACCGCCGTGACTGCCGTGGTCCTTTTCTCCGGTCTCGCTAATGCGGCATCGGGCATTGACCTGGTTGCCAATGAAACGCCGATTAACACACCAAAGAGTGCGGAAGCGGCGGCAAAGATTCCGGCCAATTTTAAGTTTGTGGAACCCGGCACGCTGACCGTGGCGCTGGCCGTTTTAGGCAGCGCACCGCCGTTCGGGCTGTTTGCCCGTGACAACAAAACCGTGATCGGCAGCGAGGCGGACATCGCCCGTCTGGTGGCCGACGGGCTGGGGCTGAAACTCAACGTGGTTCCCGCCTCATGGGAAGACTGGCCGCTCGGCGTCACCTCCGGTAAATATGACGCCGCCATCTACAACATTACCGTCACCAAAGAGCGCAAAACCAAATTCGATTTCGCCACTTACCGTCAGGATACGCTGGGCTTCTACGTGAAAACCGGCAGCAAAATTAAATCCATTACGTCCGCACCGGATATCGCCGGTAAGAAAATCATCGTCGGTTCCGGCACCAATCAGGAGGCCATTCTGCTGGCCTGGGATAAAGAAAATCAGGCCAAAGGCCTTGCCCCCTTCCAGCCGCAATATGTCACCGATGATGCCGCCGCCACGCTGGCGATTCAGTCTGGCCGCGCCGATGCTACCTTTGGCCCGAACGTCACAGGCGCCTATAAGTCGCTGTTAACCGGCAATACCGTGCTGGTCGGTACCGTCGCCGGTGGCTGGCCGAAAACCGCCAACATCGCGGTCACACTGAAAAAAGGCAATGGACTGGTGGATGCCGTACAAGCCTCGCTTAACAGCGCCATCGCCAACGGCAGTTATCTGAAAGTACTTAACCGCTGGGGTGAGAGCGTCGAGAAGATCGATCATTCAGAAATTAACCCGCCGGGTCTCGGCGACTAACAGCACGCTCAGCAGGAGCCGACCATGAGCCAGGATATTTTTATTCAAACCCTGCCGGATGACCCGCTGATCGCCCCGGTGATCGACGGCTTGTTTGGCGAATACCGCGCCCGTTACGGTGACTATTTTGGCGAACAGGAAGAGGAGCCGCTGAGCTATTACGCCCCACCGGACGGCGTATTTATCGTATTACTGCGTGAAGGCGTGCCCATTGCAATGGGCGCATTCAAACGCTACGACGCCGAGACAGCTGAGCTGAAACGCATCTGGACCGACCGCACGCTGCGCCGTCAGGGTCTGGCACAAAAAATCCTGCTTGAGCTGGAACAGCGGGCGCTGGCGCAGGGTTACCGCCAGCTGTTTCTGACCACCGGTTTCCGTCAGCCTGAAGCCGTCGGCTTATATCTCTCCAACGGTTATCAGCCGCAGTTCGATACCCGCGTGGACCCGGTGGTCTACTCGCTGCCGCCGTATGACGGCAGATTGCCGTTTACCAAGGTGCTGCCGGTGACGCACTCAGCGGCGCTGAGCGTGGCGGAGAACGTGTATGACTGAAATCCCACGTCGCCAAAATGACGAACCTCCGCTGAAAGTTGTGCCCGCCCGTTACCCACTGCGGTTGGTTGGGGCGGTATTCTCGCTGTTTATTCTGCTGGTGATCGTTCAGTCGATTGCCACCAATCCGCGCTGGGAGTGGTCGGTATTCCGCCAGTGGTTCTTCGAACCGGTGATCCTTGAGGGGCTGGCGAAAACGCTGTTGCTGACGCTGCTCGGCACGCTGTTTGGCATTATCTTCGGCACCGCACTGGCCCTGGCCCGCCTGTCGAAATCTTACCTGCTGAACGCGCTGGCCTGGGGTTATATCTGGCTGTTCCGTTCACTGCCGCTGCTGCTGGTTCTGATTATTCTCTACAACTTTTCCTATCTGTACGACAGCTTGTCGTTCGGCATTCCTTTTACCTCGATTGCGTTTTTCAGCCACCCGACCGTCGATCTGCTGGATCAGTTCTCCGTCGCGGTGCTCGGCCTGTCGCTGGTGCAGTCGGCCTATACCGCTGAGATCATCCGCGGCGGTATTTTAGGGGTGGAACACGGCCAGCACGAAGCCGCAGCGGCGCTCGGCCTGCCGGGTTACCGCCGCACCTTCCGCATTATTCTGCCGCAGGCGCTGCGGGCGATTATTCCGACCGGCTTTAACGAAGTGATCAGCCTCGCGAAAGGCACCTCGATTGTTTATGTGTTGTCGATGCCGGAGCTGTTTTACACCGTGCAGGTGATTTACAACCGTACACAGCAGGTGATCCCGCTGCTGATGGTGGCAGCAGCATGGTATCTGGTCATCACCACCGTGCTGTCGGTGTTGCAGTATTACGTCGAACGTTATTTCTCACGCGGTGCGGTGCGCGAACTTAGCCCGACGCCTATTCAACGATTCCGCCTGTGGGCGCGCGGCTAAGCCGTGAAGGAGCAACCCGATGTCCGAAGCCTTTGATCTATTCGTCCCCCGCCCGCCCGCAAAAACAGCGGATACCGTTTTTCTGCGCCGCGCGCAGGCCAGCAGCACCGCGCCGGGGCGCATTGAAATCCGCCACCTGAGCAAGCATTTCGGTGTCCATAAAGCGCTGAATGACGTCAGTCTGACTATCGAACCCGGCACGGTGACAGTGATCCTCGGCCCGTCGGGCTCAGGAAAATCCACCCTGCTGCGCACCATTAATCATCTGGAGCGGGTCAACGAAGGGACAATTCAGATTGACGGCGATTACGTTGGATACCGGCGCAAAGGCGATAAGCTGTATGAGCTGAAAGAGAGCGCGATTCTTAAACAGCGCACCCACGTCGGTTATGTGTTTCAGAACTTCAACCTGTTCCCACACATGTCGGTGCTCGATAACATTATTGAAGCGCCTGTCGTCCACCGTCTGCTGAACCGCAAACAGGCCATTGCCCGCGCCTATGAACTGCTAGATACCGTGGGCCTGCGCGAAAAAGCCCACACCTACCCACGCCATCTTTCCGGCGGTCAGCAGCAACGCATTGCCATCGCCCGCGCGCTGGCGCTCAACCCGAAAGTCATGTTGTTCGACGAGCCTACCTCAGCCCTCGACCCCGAACTGGTCGGCGAAGTGCTCGACGTCATCAAAAAACTGGCCCGGTCCGGCGTCACGATGGTGGTGGTCACCCACGAAATCGGCTTCGCCCGCCAGGTCGCCGATCAGGTGGTGTTTATGGTGGAGGGTGCCGTTGTGGAGACAGGAAGCGCAGAGCAGGTATTGGAGAGGCCTCTTCATAAGAGGACCAGAAGCTTTTTAGAAAAAGTCCTATAAAAAATGGGGCTGCCGCCCACGCGGGTGTACCTTGGGCTGCCGCCCACACTGGCCCAAAGGAGGTTTAAACGAACCTCCTTTGGAATCCTGCGTTTTTTAACTACGCGCTGTCGCTGGGACGATGGTCATATTTCGCAACTTCCTAGTGAGGCGCAAAATGTCACGGCTTCGCCGTCCCCGTATTTCGGGATTACTCGGCCTTTAGCCTCGCCCTACGGGTCGTCGCGGTGCGACGTTGTCTCGCTTCGCTCGGCTGAGCCATAGGTCTCGAACCTCTCATCCGGTGCCATTTTTGACTGCGCCCTAGCGGCTATGTAAATCAAAAGATTAAAAGAAGAAAGAAGAAAGAAGAAAGAAGCACGGTCTGATTTTGACTTTAAAAAAGCCAAGGCCGCGTTCAAAACGACGTCGAATAAGAGGTGGAAAACCGCGCGGCAGTTTGCGCGGGTTGTAACCCGCAATGAGAGTACCGCGAAGCGGCGGAGTTTGCGGCTATAACCACGCGACCTGAAACACGGCCATTGTGACCTGCGTAGCTGCTGTTTTTAAAAAGCTCGGATTCCAAAGGCCCGAGCGACTGCGGGCCTTTGGTAGGTGTGGGCCGACGCCCACGACCTTGACCTTAAGGCCAGTTTGGGTGGCAACCCACGGTTTCGAAGTTGAATTTAGAAACCGCTTACTCAATAAACACCGGCCTTTTCTCCCGTAAAGATTTAAGCCCTTCCCTGACCAGTACCAGCGCCATTTTCCCGTCATTACCGGTGACTTGTGTTTCTGTGTCATTACGGATGGCGTCGATGAAGGCTTCGGCCTCACGCACATAGGCTTCCTGATATAATTTCGTCCAGGAAGGCATGGATTGCGCCTGAATGGTTTTGTCCCGCGTGACCACTTCGACATTATTGCTGTTCTGTCGGCCCACTTTCACAATGCCGTGTGTGCCAAGAATTTCGGCGCGGGCATCATAGCCGTACTGAACGTACTGGGCACCGTCGATCATGCCAATAATACCGTTGGTAAATTGCATCATGACCGCACAGGTATCGTAATAATCAGGGTATTGGGCCGCCTTTTCCGGGGAGCGGAAATTATGGCCGATAACGTGGATCATGCTGACCTCGGCGTTGGCGTACCATCTCAGCGTATCAAGGTCGTGGCTGTTCACTTCCGCAACCGGCCCCCCGCTTTTTGAGATATCAAACATCCACTCTTTTGGCTCGCTGGGGCCGTGGGTTAATGATTTCAGTAAAGTGACTTCGCCGACGGTTTTATTTTCAATCACCTCTTTGCCTAGTTTGAAATTTTCATCAAAACGGCGCATGAAACCCAGCTGTAATTTTACGTTGTGTTCCCGGCAGGCTTCTATCATGTCGTTGCACTCTTCTTCCGTACCCGCCATCGGTTTTTCGCAGAATACGTGCTTACCGGCTTTCGCGGCGGCAACCACAATATCCCGGTGTAAATGTGTCGGCGTAACCACCACGATGGCGTCAATATTGTCGTTCTTTAACGCTTCGCGGTAATCCGTATATTGATATTCAACCTGAAGTTCTTTTTGTGCTTCAGCCAGGCTTTCAGCAAAAGGATCGCATATTGCAATTAATTTTGCGTGATGGACATTGCCGTTATAATTTCTGGCGTGGATCATCCCTGCGCGACCACATCCAATAAGACAAACGTTAATTGTTTTTTTCATTTCCAGCCTCAGCCACAAAATTGAATAGGTAACTTAATTGATATTATTAACGGGCCTGCCCGCTGGCAGGCCCGTTACATTCTATTTTGACGAACGAAGTTCATTAATGATTTTTATTCCGGCTGAACTGCCCAAACGTGTCGCACCGGCTTCAATCATCGCCAGGGCATCTTCCAGCGTGCGAATACCGCCTGACGCCTTAACTTGCACGTGTTCTCCCGCATGTTCTTTCATTAATTTGACATGTTCGACAGTGGCGCCGCCGGTACCAAAACCTGTTGAGGTTTTCACAAAGCCCGGTTTCACTTCAGAGGCAATTTTCGCGACGTGAATAATTTCATCGTTGGTTAAATAGCAGGTTTCGAAAATAACTTTCGACACAATCCCGGCTTTGTTGGCAACCGCGACCAGCGCGGTCATTTCGTCTTTGATATACGCGTAATCATGCTCTTTCACTTTCCCGACATTGAGTAAATAGTCGAACTCCTGAGCACCATTGTTGACAGCATCCTGTGCTTCAAACACTTTGGCCGCGATGGTCATTTGCCCCAAAGGAAAACCAATCGCCGCGCCCGTCAGCACTGATGAGCCTTTCAGCATCCCGTAGCAGGTCGCCACCGGCCAGGAATTGATGGCGACAGAAGCAAAACCGTATTCTCTCGCCTCGTCACACAACTTTTGAAAGTCGTCTTTTGTGGCATACGCATGAAGATTCGTGTGGTCAAAAAATGAGGCCAGTTTTTCAGCAGAGTAGTTCATGTTCTATTCCTTATTTAGGAGAAATTATTTAGCTTTTGCTTTGAGTAACGGATAGAGTCGATACCTTTATTTTTAATGACGCCTTAAATCAGCCAGGCACCTCCACCAACGTGGATAAATAATGGCCCAGCGTCTCGCTGGCTTCTTTTTCCTGTTCGCCATCACACCGCAAAGTAATTATTGAGCCGCACACAATGCCGAGTTTCATCAATGCCAACATACTTCTGCCATCGGCGTCTTTTTCATTGTTAACAAGCCTGACGGCACAGTTATATTTCTTTGCCATTTTTGAAAACATGGCGCAGGGACGGCTGTGGAATCCCATCGGGTTAATGAACGTAATATCTGTTGCAATCATAAAAGATGATCCCTAACGTTTTAAATTAAACAGACAGTGCGGAGTTATTAAACTTAGCCCTGCGGTATAAGCCATAGATAATGCCGCCGGTTAGCCCTCCGCTGAGGATGGAAACGACCCACAGAACACCATGCGTGACTAATGGCAAAATAATCAATCCGCCGTGCGGCGCAGGAACCGCAACTTTGAAAACAAAGGTGAGCGTCGCACCAATCGAGGCGCTCAACATCAGTATCGGAATAACGCGCAGCGGGTCTTTCGCTGCAAAGGGGATCGCGCCCTCGGCGATAAATGTTGCGCTGAGAATAAAGTTAACCAGCCCGGCTGCCTGTTCTTCTTTTTCGAAATATTTTCTGAACATGACGGTCGCAATAGCAATTACCAGCGGAGGAACCATACTTGCCGTCATCACTCCGGCCATAAATAAGGCGTTCCCCTGCTCAGCCAACAACATCGTTCCCGTGACATACGCAGCTTTATTGACCGGCCCGCCGAGGTCAAACGCACTCATACAACCGATAACCACGCCAAGAATTAACGGGTTGGCATGTTCCAACCCCGCCAGCCAAACCATCATGCCTTTATTTAACGCGGCAATCGTGGAACCGGCAGAAAGCATGAAGACGCCGACCACCAGCACGCCGATTAGCGGCATCAGAAATATCGATTTGAAGCCTTCCAGAGAACGTGGGAATGAGCGCGTCAGGTGCAGCATCCACTTCATGAAATAACCGGCAAAGAACCCGGCGATGATCCCACCAAGGAAGCCAGCACCTATATCGGTGGCAAGCAACCCGCCGACAAATCCGGCGACGAAGCCCGGTCGGTTCGAAATGGAGTAAGCAATAAAAGCGGTAAAAACCGGCACCATTAATGAAAATGATAACTTGCCGAGTTTAAACAGGCTGGCCGCAATCGGGTTATATTGTGCATTGGTCGGGTCGAACGAATAAATACCCCAGAAAAATGAAACTGCGATTAACACGCCGCCAGCGACCACAAAGGGCAGCATATTCGACACGCCGTTCATCAGGGAGATATACAATGACCGCCCAAAACTTTCGCGTTCTGCTTTTTCTGCTCCGGCTTTTTTCGCTTCAGCCGTTTCGCTACGTGCGTGAAGGTAGATCTCTTCGTTGCCCGCCATCGCTCTGGCCACCAGCTCATTAGCCTTTTTGACACCGTGCCCGACCGATGCGCGAATCAACGGTTTACCATGGAATCGCGCCATTTCTACCGCTTTGTCAGAGGCCAGGATCACCATATCGGCCTGAGTAATCTCTTCTTCTGTCAACGCGTTCTCGATGCCTACCGCGCCATTCGTTTCAACACGTATTCTGGCACCCGCTTTTTCAGCGGTTTTTTTTAACGCGGCTTCCGCCATAAATGTATGGGCAATACCCGTCGGACACCCGGTTACTGCGACAAAAAACTTTTCTTTGGTCGACATGATTCTGTCTCCTTGAATGGTGACTTCACCGGTCTGGCATTGATGGCTGGCACATCGTGTGCCCAGTTAATTTGGTTGTTTCGCAGCCAGCATTTGCTACTGCTTTGCTTTATTAATTATCGTTTTTTATCGATATTGATTGCGTTATCTGTTTGAACAAACGACCCGCGACCTCATAAATTCGCGCCAAAACGGGATGTGATGGTCGTCAATCAACATAACTTGCAATAATATCAATCACCTGAAGTTCATTTTCCGCCACAGCAATACGGTCTCTGAAGTCATCCTCCATGATGGCGCTCGCGAGTTTCATCAGTATTCTGATATGCTCATCGCCCGCGCTATCTTCAGGTACAGCAATCATGAAAATATTCTGAGCCCAATCATCTTCTTCCGCATCCCATAAAACCGGCTTTACCAGCCGCGCAAAAGCCACCACAGGCACGGCCACCGCGTCGCTCTTGCCGTGAGGAATAGCATAGTCATATCCCACCGCTGTTGAAAACTCTGCTTCTCTTTTATTAATGGAATACATGAAGTTATCAAAACCGCCGGGTTTCAGGCTGCCGGTGACCTCTATCTTTCTCCCCATCAGCTGTAAAGCCTGCTCCTTATCCTCAACGTCCAGATGCAACATCACGGTCTCTGTAAAAAAAATTCGCATAATCCCTCCATCTCTTTATTGATAATTATCATTTGTTATCGATTTAACGCCAAACTACAGAAAAACGATAGTAAACAATTGACATCGGTAATTTCATGACTAAACTCACAAGAATTCACATTGAGCCGACGAATTCTTCAAATTGAGTTGACCAATGACCACGTTCCGACATGAAACCAATGAGAGGGTGTTATGAAAGCCATTCAATTATTTGCCAAAGGCGAACTGCGTTTAACAGACCTGCCTAAACCAGAAATCTCGCCAGACGAAGTGCTGCTGGCCTGTAAAGTCGGGGCAATTTGCGGTACCGATTTACGGATGTTCGCTAACGGTCATCGCCAGTCACCACAGGCGTTAACGCTGGGGCATGAATTATCAGGAGTTATCGAAGAGGTCGGGACGAATGTCGGCCATGAGTGGCAGGTCGGTATGCGCGTGGCCGTTGCGCCTAACTACGGGTGCGGAATCTGTGACAGTTGCATCAGCGGCAATACACAAACCTGTAAAGACTTTCAGGCGTTGGGTATTCAGAAAAATGGGGCATTTGCCAGCTATGTGGTGATTCCCGCCCGCGCTGTGCAGCAGGGAAATATCGTGGTACTTCCTGACCATGTCTCTTTCGAAGAAGGTGCGCTTATCGAGCCCTTCTCGTGCGTCTATAATGCCTTCGAGCGTTGTCATACCCGCGTAGGCGACACGGTACTGGTGATCGGCGCGGGGCCAATTGGTCTGATGCACGCCCTGTTGCACAAGGCCGCCGGTGCCGGAAAAGTGCTGATAAGCGATATCAACCCGGAACGACTGGCGCTGGCCTGCAATTTCGATCCTGATTTTGTGCCGGTGAGCGGGACAGATACCCTGACAGACGTCATGCGTATCACCCATAATCGGGGATGCGATGTGGTTATCACCGCAGCTTCCATCGCAGAGATCCAGTCGCTGGCGTTTGAACTGACGGCGCTCAATGGCCGCGTACTGTTCTTTGGCGGTTTACCGCATGGGAAAGAGATGGTCAGCCTGAACACCAACATTATCCATTACCGCCAGATTACGGTAACGGGAATGAGCGGGCAGAATTTACGTCAGTATCGTGAAAGCCTGAGAATGATTTCCAATGGACTGATTAATCTGAAAGAAATCTTGACTCATAAGTACTCTCTTGAACAATATGACGAGGCTTTTAGCGCTGCCCGTTCAGGACAAGCGTTGAAAGTGGCCTTCGTTTTATAACAAGCCCAACACTGAGACAAATAATGAACGATCATTCGGAAGATAAAGTTTTTTCGCTGGAACGTCAGCAGGCGATTTTGGCTATTGTTGAGGAGAATAAAAAAGCGACTGTCGCGGAGTTATGTCAGTTGTTTAAGGTTTCTACCTCAACGATCCGCAATGATCTTCGTGAAATGGAAAAGCAGATGCTGGTGACGCGAACGCACGGCGGCGTGCTGATTCGCAGTAAAACCGGTCTGGAAATGATGTCTACTGAGAAAGAAGTCTGCAACCATGATGCGAAAGTCAGGGTTGCAGAGCTTGCTCTTGAACAAATTGAAGACGGCGATACGCTGTTACTTGATACCGGCACCACCACGCTTGAGCTGGCTAAAATCCTGGGCGAGCGCCAGCAACTGACGGTGATCACCAATGATTTGAAGATTGCCCTGACGCTGGAAGATTCACCGGGCGTGGTCAATCTGTTCTTTATCGGCGGCGCGGTACGTAAACAGCTGCACTGCGTTATTCCGTTCAGCAACGACAACAGTTTGTCCGATTTGATCATCGATAAAGCCATTATGGGCACCAACGGTTTTACGTTGAAAAACGGCGCAACCACGCCGGACGTGCGCCAGGCAGCGTTTAAAAAGAAGATGATTGCCTGCTCCACCAGCGTCATTTTGCTGGCGGATTCAACGAAAATTGGCCGGGATGCCTTCGCTAAGTTCGCCGATATTGGCGATATTCATATTTTTATCACCGACAGCATCAAAGATGACGTCCGTGCAGGGCTGGAAGCGCAGGGAATATCGGTCCGCGATGGTTCGGCTTCGAATAAAACCCGCCGGTAAAACGGCACGGCCTCCCCTTCACGAGGAGGCCGGAGGGGTAAAAAACCGACTCTTTAAGGGTAAATCCCGTTAAAACTGGTCTTCTTTCTCGGCCCCGACATGATCCCCTCCAGCGCCTCAACGCATTTAAGATAATGTGGTGTTTTCTTATGGGCGGCGACCGCTGCCTCATCGGTGTAGGCTTCATAGATAAAGAAGCGGGTCGCGATGGTGCTGTCTTGTAAGACATCAAACCGCAGGTTGCCCGGCTCTTTGATGGCACCTAAATGATTATCGCGAAACACCGTCAGGAACGCGTCCACCTTGTCGGCTTTGACATTAATTTCAACCAGTGTCACTTCCATGGCTCACCCCTTTTCGTTAAGAAACAGTTCATAGGCATAGTCAACGCTGGCATTGTCATGCACCACAGCGTGAACCGCTTTGAGCATGGCAACCGGGGATTCCGACTGGAAGATGTTACGCCCCATATCCACCCCGGAAGCCCCCTGATCGATGGCCTGGAAACACATGTCCAGCGCGTCGCGCTCTGGCAATTTCTTGCCCCCGGCGATCACAATCGGTACCGGACACCCGGCCGCCACGCGCTCGAAGCCGCTGTCGACATAATAGGTTTTGATGATTTGCGCACCCATTTCGGCCGCGATACGCGTCGCAAGTGAGAAGTAACGCTGGTCGCGTACCATATCTTTGCCGACGCCGGTCACCGCCATGGTTGGCATACCGTAACGCGTGCCCTGATCCACCAGCTGAATAATATTTTTGATCGACTGATGCTCGTGTTCACTGCCGATATAAACCTGCGCGGCCATCGCGCAAACATTCAGGCGCAGCGCGTCTTCGATGGCGACGGCCACCGTTTCATTCGACAGTTCAGCCAGAATCGAATTCCCGCCAGAGGCGCGCAGCACCACCGGTTTATTCACCGCCGGTGGCACCACGCTGCGCAAAATACCGCGCGTACACATCAGCACATCGGTATGGGCAAACAGCGGCGCGATATTGATGTCGATGCGCTCAAGGCCGGTCGTCGGCCCTTGAAAGTAACCGTGGTCAAAGGCCAGCATCACCGTGCGCCCGGAGGCCGGGTTAAAGATACGCGCCAGCCGCGACTGCATCCCCCAGTCCAGCGCCCCGCTGCCTTTGAGGAAAAACGCGCTATTGGTCTGCGGCGTGCCGATGCCAAAATCCTTACCGTCTTTAATGTCGTCTAAATCAGCCATCTCATCTCTCCTTGCGTAGACATTGAGGTTAAAAATCGTATTTGCCGATGTTGTCTTTGGTGAACACCACGCGCTCCGGCAGCAGCACAATGCCGTTACCTTTGGCTTCATACTGATAGCCCTGCACGCTGTTCGGGGATACTTCCACCTGCCCGATTTTCGGGATGTCGAGTTTGTCGCCGACGTTCATTTCGCCTTTTTTCAGCAGCTGATTGGCGACATACACCGAGATTTTGCCCTGCGCCACCACGTCCCACAGACCAAACTGTTTTACCGTGCCGCGCTCAACGTACGGCCGCATCACGTTGGGCGTACTGAAGCCGACGATGGCGACATTTTTACGCCCGAGGTTTTCTGCCGCCTGCGCCGCCGCCGGTAAGGCGTTGGCATCCGGCGCGATGATGGCGTCGAGATCGCCCCAGGACTTCATGATCCCTTCGGCGGTTTGCAGCGATTTCGTGGCGTCGTTATAGCCGTATTGCGTGGTGACAATCTCCCAGCCCGGATGTTCTTTGGCGATTTTGGCTTTGGCCTCCTTCACCCACTGGTTCTGGTCAGTCACCGTCGGGCTGGAGTAGAAAAACGCCACTTTGGCTTTCTCTTTGGTCACCTGACTGGCGGCCATATCCACCAGCATCGAGCCGAGCTGCTGCGGCGTGCCCTGATCGATATAAATTGAGCGGCACTCTGGCTTGGTGTCCGAGTCCCAGGTCAGCACTTTTACGCCACGCTGCATCGCCCGTTTCAACGCCGGGCAAAGCCCGTCCGGCGACACGGCGGCCACCACAATCGCGCCATACCCCTGGTTGACGAAGTTGTTGATCATCTGCACCTGGCCGGACACGCTCGGCTCCGTCGGGCCGTCGTAGGTGACCTCCACGCCCAGCTCTTTCCCTGCCGCCGTTGCGCCGCTACCGCCGCTGGTGAAGTAGCCGACGCCGACCAGTTTTGGAATAAAAGCAATACGGTCGGCCGCCTGTGCGCCTGCACAAATCAGAGCCAGAGCGCTGACAGCGACAAGTTTTTTCCACGGTGTTGTTTTCATCAATTCACTCCAGTTCATTTTGACGACAGAGAAGGAGAAGACGCAGACCAGCGCGCACGGTAGCGCTGGAAAACACTGCGGATAAGGCCCCGGTTCAGGCTGGCAGAGCGGCCAATCACCACCAGGATCAGCAGCGCGCCGGAGAGCGCGTTCGATACCTGGCTGGAAATGCCGACCATCTGCAGCCCTTGTTGTAAGTAACCAATCAGTAACGTCGCCAGCGCCGTGCCCAGCACCGAGCCTGCGCCGCCGTAGATGTTCGCGCCGCCCAGTACCACGGCAGTGATGGCAGGCATCAACAATGCCGCCCCAAGATCAGAACGCGCCGAGCCAAAATAAGAGGTCATCAGAATCGCGGCGACCGCCGACGCCAGCCCGACCATGCCGTATAACGCAAACAGCGTACGGCTGACCGGCAGTGCGCCATAGCGCGCTACGCGGGCGTTCTGCCCGATGAGAAACACGTTGCGCCCTGTGCGGGTGCGGTGCATCAGCAGCCAGAAAAACAGCACGGCGCAGAGGAAAATCAGCAGCGGCACGGGCAGCCCCAACACCACCCGGTTCGCAAAGTCGGTAAAGGCCGTCGGGAAGTCGCCGATGCCTTCAAAACCGGTGGCCCCCGCCAACCCGGAGAGCAGCAACGCACTGCCGCCAAACAGATAGAGGGTACCGAGGGTGATCACCAGTGGATTGACGCCGGTGTAGAGGATCAGCGCCGCATTGAGCAGACCGCAGCCTGCGCCGAGGGCCAGCGTCAGGCCAATCGCCAGCGGTAACGGCACGCCCGCCTGGCATAACACCCCGAGCGCAATGGCGCACAGGCCGATGGTCGAGCCAAAGGAGATATCAATGCCGCCGCTGACAATCACCATCGTCAGCGGCAGCGCCACAATACCGATGGTGATGAAGTCGCTGGTGCTGAACAGCAAGGTGTTGGCATCCAGCATGCGCGGATTGGCAATACCAAACAGCAGGATTTCCATCACCAGCAGGCCAAACAGCGCCAGCTCCCAGCCATAGCGTTTCACTCCATTTATCAACCCGACATTCATCACAACACCCCACTTTTATTGGCATTCATGCGCCGCGTTGTACGTGCCTCAGACGAAGTCGGCCTGGCGCTTTCCGGCGTCTTTTTAGGCTGAAAACGCGCATATTTCTGCCGACGTAAATTGCGGTCGAGCGCCTGACGCAGACGGCCGTCAAACACCAGCACCGCCAGCAGCACCAGCCCGGCGATAAAGTCATTCCACCAGGCAGGAAGCCGCAGCAGTACCAGCACACTGTCGATTTGGGTCAGGAAGTAGGCGCCCAATACCGCCCCCAGAATGGAACCGGTGCCGCCGAGCAGGCTAATCCCGCCCAGCACACAGGCGGCGATGGCTTTCATCTCAAGCCCGCTGCCGGTCTGGTTCGGTACAAAGCCGATTTGTGAGGCAAAAACGATACCGGCCAGCGCCGCCATCGCGCCGTTGATAGCAAACGCCAGAATACGGATACGGTTGACCGGGACCCCGAGCTGACGCGCGCCCTGCAAATTGTCGCCAACCGCATAAAAACTGCGGCCAAAGGCGGTGCGCGACAGCAGCCAGAACATCGCCAGCAGCAGCAGGATAACCAGCCCGCCGAGCGGTGAGATGCCAAGCGCGACGGGAGCAGAGAGGGATTTCAAGCCAGCAGGCAGACCTTCGATCCACTTACCGCCAGTCAGCAGCAGCATCAGCCCACGGTATAACCCCAGCGTGCCCAGCGTGGCGACAATCGCCGGAATCCGCAGCCACGCCACCAGCACACCGTTAAATAAGCCTGCCAGAATGCCGACGCCGAGCGTTGCCAGACAGGCCAACGGTAAGCCCACGCCACCGTTTAACAACACGCCGAGCGACACCGCGCACAGGCCGGTAATGGAGCCGACCGACACGTCGATATTGCGGGTCAGCATCACCAGAGTGGCCCCCATCGCCAGCAGCATCAGGATCTGCGCGCTGCCAAAGATCATGCCCAACGTCTGGAAGCTGAACGACTGGCTGTCCATCGCGCCAAGCAGGCCAAACAGTGCGACAATCGCCAGCAGCGCGGTCAGTTCACGGTTACTCTGAATCAGTTTCAGCATGCAGACTCTCCGGCGGGCGTAGGTTGATGGGTATTACCGAAGGCGATATGCATGATGCCGTTAACGTTGATCTCCTCACCGCACAGTTCGCCACTCATCTCTCCCTGATGCATAACGAACACGCGGTCAGCCAGACCGACAATTTCGTCAAGGTCTGACGAAATCAGCAGCACCGCCACGTTCTGCGTCACCACGCTTCGCAACAGCTGATAAATATCGGCACGAGCTGCAACGTCAACGCCGCGCGTTGGTTCATCGACAATCAACAATGCCGGTGAGGCTTCCAGACATTTAGCGATCAACAATTTTTGTTGGTTTCCCCCAGAGAGCGTGCGGGCGTGCTGCTCACCATGGGAATATTTGATACCGAGTGCCCGGTGATAACGTTCAAGAATGGCGGCTTCGCGTTTCGGATGCAGCCACCAGCCGCTGCGGTTAAAGGTCAGCGAGGTGGTATTCCATGAGAGTGACGCATCGAGATATAACCCGGATGCCTGGCGATCCTCTGGCAGATAGACCAACCCGCGTGCGAGGCGCCTGAGCGTACTCAGCCCGGTAATATCGTGCCCCGCCAGCCAGACGTTGCCGTCACGCGCGGCACGCAGGCCATAAAGGGTTTCAGCCAGTTCGGTACGTCCGGCCCCGACAACGCCCGCCAGCCCGACAATTTCCCCGGCATTAACGCTAAATGAAATACCGATAAAACCTTCCCCGGTCAGGTTTTCTACCGTTAATACCGGTTCCGACACAGCCCCATTACGCCGCGTACCGGGCAGATCCAACCACAGTTTTTGTTCAGCGGGCATGGCCGTTTCCGCGGCCTGCGGCGTGATGGCACGGATAAGCCTGTCGTTATCGAGTTCGCTGAGTGCGCCACTGAGGGCTATTTTTCCGTCGCGCATAACGCTGACCCGGTCGGCAATCTGACGAATTTCCGGCAGCTTGTGCGAGATAAACACCACGCCGACTCCCTGCTCACTCAGTTTTCTGACCTGTATAAACAGACGGGCAGATTCGACCGGCGTCAGCGAGGCGGTAGGTTCATCGAGGATCAGTAATCCGGCACCGCGCATCAGACCCCGCAGGATCTCCACCAGTTGCTGATCGGCCACTTCCAGCGTGCCCGCCAGCGCATTCAGCGGCAGCGTACAGCCGAGCTGCTCAAGCCGCTGTTGCAGTTTTTCATTGCTGGCCTGATGGGCCGGCAGGCGAAACAGAATGTTCTCTTTTACCGTCAGGCTCGGAAATAGCATCGGCTCCTGCGGTACCAGATAGATACCCGCCTGATGCGCTTTGGCAGGCGTCATAGCCGTTTGCTGTTGCCCATAGAGTGATACCGTGCCGCTGTCAGCCGTTTCCACGCCGGCGATGATTTTCATCAGCGTAGACTTCCCTGCCCCGTTACCGCCCAGCAGCGCGTGGATTTCACCGGCCTGCAGGGTGAAGTCGATATTCTTCAGCACCGCGACGCCGGAAAAAGCTTTGCTGACACCGGTGACCTGCAATAACGCTGCGACGGGAGATGGGGGCATAAAGGGGCCTCGGTCTGAAAACACACTTAATGAACAAATGTATTTAATGTTTAATATTGTTCAAAAGCCTAGTCTGGAGAAAAGGATAAAACTTGACCATCGATCACAGTTTGTTCAATCCATATACTCTGCGATATGATTCAAGGGGCAATCATTCAGAATTTGCCATACACATCACAGTTAACAACATTTCGTTAACGAACAATTGATCTACATTTTGATAAGTGTTCACTATGAATGACAAAACAACGCTGTCCGACCTGACGACTTCACTGGAATACGGCATGGGCGAAGAAGAGCTGCTGGCACGCACCGCATGGTTCTATTACCACGACGGTCTGACCCAAAATGAGATTGGTGACCGGCTGGGCCTGACACGGCTCAAAGTCTCGCGGCTGCTGGAAAAAGGCCGTCAGTCCGGGGTGATCCGCGTGCAAATCAATTCCCGTTTCGAGGGCTGCCTGGCGCTGGAAAACACCCTGCTTAAGCGTTTTGATTTGCAGCACATCCGCGTGCTGCCGCGCCTGTCCGAAGGAGTGCTCAGCGCCCGGTTGGGCGTCGGGGCAGCGCACATGCTGATGACGCTGCTCAAACCCGACCAACTGCTGGCGGTCGGGTTTGGCGAAACGGCGATGAGCACCCTGCAACATCTGAGCGGGTTTATCAGCTCGCAGCAGATCCGTATGGTGACACTGTCCGGTGGGGTCGGCCCTTATATGACCGGCATCGGCCAGCTCGACGCGGCCTGCGGCGTCAGCATTATTCCCGCTCCGCTGCGAGCATCATCGGCCAGCGTCGCGGCTATATTCCGCCAGGAGCGCAATGTGCATGACGTGATGCTGGCGGCTTGCGCGGCGGATATCGCCATCGTTGGCATCGGCTCACTCAATCAAAAACACGACGCGACCATTTTGCGCTCGGGTTACATCAGCGAAGGCGAACAGCTGATTTTTGGCCGCAAAGGTGCGGTCGGCGACATTCTCGGCTACTTCATGCAGCGCAACGGTGAACTGGCAGAAAATATGGCGATCCACGACGAACTGATCGCCGTGGCACCGGAGGAACTCGCCAATATCCCGACCGTGCTGGGCGTGGCGGGCGGCGTCGAAAAAGCCGAGGCGATTGTCGCGGCGCTGAAAGGCAAAAGAATTAACGCACTGGTTACCGAAGAGAGCACCGCGCAGGCCATGCTGGCGCTGCTCGACTGACGCGCAGGGAGTGTGTGGCGCGTGTCCTGACAACGGCCTGAAAGAGAGATTGCTATGACTGTTTCGCACACATCCCAACAGAGTTACCTGATGGCGCTCGACGCCGGTACCGGCAGTATCCGCGCGGTGATTTTCAATCTGGAAGGCGAGCAGATCGCCGCCGGTCAGGCGGAATGGCTGCACCTCGCCGTGCCCGACGTCCCAGGCTCAATGGAGTTTGATCTGGCAAAAAACTGGCCACTGGCCTGTCAGTGTATCCGCCAGGCGCTGGCCGAGGCCAAACTCCCTGCCTCGGCGATCCGCGCCGTGGCCGCCTGCTCAATGCGCGAAGGTATCGTGCTCTATAACAAAGCCGGTGAGCCAATCTGGGCCTGCGCCAACGTCGACGCCCGCGCCAGCCGCGAAGTCTCTGAGCTGAAAGAGATCCACAATTTTGAATTCGAACGCGAAGTGTATGAGTGTTCCGGCCAGACGCTGGCGCTGAGCGCCATGCCGCGCTTGCTGTGGCTGGCGCATCACCGCCCGGATATTTACCGCGAAGCGGCGACCGTCACCATGATCAGTGACTGGCTGGCCTATATGCTGAGCGGCGAACTGGCGGTGGACCCGTCCAACGCGGGCACCACCGGCATGTTAGATCTCGCCACCCGTAACTGGCGGCCTGAGCTGCTCGACATGGCCGGGCTGCGCGCCGATATGCTCTCGCCGGTAGTCGAAACCGGCACCCGTTTAGGGCATGTGACAGCGGCTGCCGCGGAGGCCAGCGGTTTGCAGCAAGGGACGGTGGTTGGGATGGGCGGCGGCGACGTACAGCTCGGATCCCTCGGCCTTGGCGTCGTTCACGCGGGGCAAACCGCAGTGCTCGGCGGCACCTTCTGGCAGCAGGTGGTAAATCTGCCTAAGCCGGTCACCGATCCTGAGATGAATATCCGCATCAACCCGCACGTGATCCCCGGCATGGCGCAGGCGGAATCCATCAGTTTCTTCACCGGCCTGACCATGCGCTGGTTCCGCGACGCCTTCTGCTCGGAAGAGAAGCTGCTCTCCCAACGCCTCGGCGTGGATACCTACTCCCTGCTCGAAGACATGGCCGCCCGCGTGCCGGTCGGCTCATGGGGCGTTACGCCGATTTTCTCCGACGCAATGCATTTCAAAACCTGGTATCACGCCGCGCCGTCATTCATCAATTTGTCGATAGATCCAGAGCGCTGCAATAAGCAGACCCTGTTCCGCGCGCTGGAAGAGAATGCGGCGATTGTCTCGGCCTGCAACCTGGATTTGATCGCCGGGTTCTCCGGCGTTCGCGCCAAATCACTGGTGTTCGCTGGTGGCGGTTCAAAGGGAAAACTATGGTGTCAGATCCTCAGTGACGTGACCGGTGTTCCAGTAAAAGTGCCGGTCGTCAAAGAAGCCACCGCCCTCGGCTGCGCCATCGCCGCCGGTGTTGCCGCAGGGTTATACTCCACCCTCGCCGAAACCGGTGACGCACTGGTGCGCTGGGAGCGGGAATACCAGCCTGATGCGGTTAATCATGAGATTTATCTTTTGCAGAAAAGTAACTGGCAGGCGGTGTACGCAGACCAACTGGGGTTGGTGGACAGGCAGTTGACGACGTCGATGTGGAAAGCACCCGGATTGTGAGGGAGGCGGCCCTCAAGCCGCTTTTCAGCTTTAGAAAGCTGAGGGAAACTTTTTTAATTTCAAATTCAAGACCTTGGGCTGCCGCCCAAACCGGCCAAGAGGGCGCGAAGGCGCGCCTCCTCTTTGAACTCCTGCGTTTTTCTCTGAAGCACAGACAGCTTCGCCGCTGGCAGGGCACGTGTTTCAGCGACTTCCGTTCACGGCGCAAAATGTCACGGCTCCGCCGTCCCCGTCTTTCGGGATTCGAGCCTTGGGTCTCGAACCTCTCATCCGGTGCCATTTTTGACCGCGCCATAGCGGCTATGTACATCAAAAGACAAAATCAAAGATAAACAACCAATCTGGTTTTGTTTTTAACAAAGTATGGGCCGCATTCAAAAATGACGCCGAACAAGAGGTGCAAAACCGCGCGGATTTTTGCGCGGGTTGAAACCCGCAGTGAGGGGCCCGCCTAAGCGGCGACATTTTGCGGCTATAACAAAGGTAACTGAAATACGGCCATTGTGACGCGCGTAGCTGCCGGGGTCTCATGTAAAAGCCCGGGGATCGAGGGGGCGGCGGCGACTGGCCGCCCCCTCGTCGGTGTGGGCCGACGCCCACGACCTTGAATTTGAATTTGAATTTGAATTTGAATTTGAATTTAAAAGTTTACCTCAGCTTTCCAAAGCTGAACTCACCCGACGGCCAGTAATGGCTCAGGAACCCGGTTGCGCTCCTCCTCCAGCAACTCTTGTAAGACCTTATAAACGGCCTGCGCCGTCACCGACAGCGGCTGTGTGGTGGAGATTTTCAGTGACAGCGGGTGGCGCGCTGATGCGCCATGAATGACCGCCATGTCCATGCGGCCTGCGCTGACCAGTTCATTCAGGGTGGAGGGAAAGTTTTCATTCAGATAGAGCAAAATACCAGGGTACTGCTCGCGAACGGTCTGTAATAACGGCATCGACAGGGTGGACGAGACGCTGCCGAGCGCCAGGCCGACCGACACCTGGCCCGCCAGGGACTGCCCGACGCAGTTGACCGCACTGTGCGCCTGTTCGCACTGGCGCAAAATCGTGGTGGCGTGCATATAGAGAATATTGCCCGCTTCGGTCGGGGTGACGCCCCGCTTGGTGCGGATCAACAGTTGCTGTTTCAGCTCCCCCTCCAGCGTCGCCAGCTGCTGACTCAACGCCGGCTGCGCGATATGCAATACCTCTGCGGCCTGCGTCAGGCTGCCGATATCGACGATTTTCACGAAGTATTTCAAGCGTCTGAGATTCATCACTGTCTCCATCATGCCCTGAAAAGGGTTGCCCCTGTGAGTGGTGCCCTATGTGTTAGCTATTATGATGAGAGCAAAAAGCGGGCCAACAGGTGAAAAACAGCAGGATTCAGGCGTTTTAAAGACGTTACTGAATGATAAAAAAGGAAAAAGTGAGCACAGCAGGCGGACAGCATTTGCGCGAAGCGAGGGTCACGCTCCGCGCCGGTGCACCAGCATAATGCAATCTTATGGCTGGTTAGCGCAGCTGCCCCTTAGGTAATGCAGCAAAGAAGTCTGCGTGGGACGGCGCGCGGGTCTGTTGCAAAATTTCCGCTAACGCCTCCAGCGGGGTATCGGACCAGTCGGCGCGCAGGTCAACGCTGGCATACTGGCGGTCGCACCAGGTTTTCAGCGCGGCCGATTTCAGCCCGCGCCGGTCACCTCCGGCCCTGGCTCCGGCATTCATGGCCGCCAGCAGACGCTCAGCCAGAGGCAGGCGGGTATTTTGACGATAACTTTCCAGCATGGCATACAGCGTTTGCGCCCCGGTCAGTAAATTCCCGCCGACCACGCACTGCTGTCCCGCGATGCTTCCGGCCCAGTCACCGCAAGCTACGCCGCTCCACTGCGCGGTATTGCCCTGGTTATCGACGATCAGCACCTGTCGGCTGGCCGCACCGGCATCCCTTGCCAGCAATGTTTTCAGCGCGGTGGCCGCGTTCAGCCCTTGATGCAGCAACGCCAGACCCTGCTCGCCATACAGTGGATTGGTCATGGCCTGCGTGGCTATCGCGCCGGTTTGCGACCGCCCGTGAACCACCAGCGCCCCTACCGCCGGGCCTGCGGTAGCCGTAGCTACCCCTAATGCACCCGAGTGCGGATCCCGCGCCACAATCGAAAAGGTCATAAACACTCCGTGACAGCCTCGTTAAATTTATACGTATAAATTATTGCAATTAGGTTTATTTATACGCATAAATAATAAACAGGACAACGCCTGATTTTCACTCTGAGGTTTCACCATCGTGTTTTACTAAGCGACGAGGTCGATATGCTGCCAGCTCTGCGAAAGACATTTATCCCGCTCTGCCTCTGTCTCGGCGCGCTGTCGTGGCAGCCGCCGCTGCTGGCCAAAACCCCGGCGGATGCGCTGCTGATTGGCCAGGTGGCCGAGCCGCAGTCGCTGGACCCGCAGGTGGCCACCGCAGCCAATGACTCACGTATTCTGGTCAATGTGTACGACGGACTGGTGCGTAACGGCGAAGGCAAACTGGATATCGAACCGGCGCTTGCCACAAGCTGGGAGATAAGTCCCGACGGCCTCACTTACTGCTTTCATCTGCGCCAAGGGGTGAAATTTCAGGACGGCACGCCATTTAACGCAGCAGCGGTAAAGTTCACCTTCGACCGCATGCTGGATGATAAAAACCCGTGGCATAACACCGGTCCGTTCCCGCTGTCATTCTTCTTCTCGTCGATAAAAAACATCGAAACGCCGGATGAGAATACGCTGGTCTTCACCCTGAAAGAGCCCTTCTCGCCGTTCCTCTCCAATCTCGCCACGCCGACCGGCCTTATCGTGTCGCCTGCGGCGGTGAAAAAATATGGCAAAGAGTTTGGCCGCCACCCGGTCGGCACCGGTGCGTTTACCTTTGCCGAGTGGAAAGCCAATCAGCGCGTGGTGGTGACCGCCAATGACGATTACTGGGACGGTAAACCAGCGGTGAAACATGTGGTGTTCCGGCCGATCACCGACGGCAATACGCGGGTGGCGGAAATGCTCTCCGGCGGGATTGATGCGATGGTGGAAGTACCCCCGGATACGGTCAAATTGTTCGCCGAAAAAAGCAATCGCTTCCGTCTTTATCAGACTACCGGCCCGCACGTCTGGTACGTGATGCTTAATACGCAAGTGCCGCCGTTCAACGATGTGCGCGTACGCCAGGCGGTAAATTACGCGGTGAATAAACAGTCGCTGGCCGACAATATTTTGCAGGGTTCGGCTGACGTCGCCGACGGGCCGATCCCCCGCGCCTTTAACTGGGCGGCCAATAACGACGTTTCTCCCTATCCGTATGATCCCGCCAAGGCCCGTGCGCTGCTGAAAGCCGCCGGTGCCGAAGGCGCAACGCTGACCTTTTATGTCACCGAGGGCGGATCCGGGATGCTGGACCCGATCCCGATGGCAACCGCCATTCAGGCGGATCTGAATGCCGTCGGGCTAAATGTGTCGATCCAGACCTACGAGTGGAACACCTACCTGTCGAAGGTTAACGCCGGTCTGGATAATCACACGCATATGGCAGAAATGGCGTGGATGACCAACGACCCGGACACCCTGCCGTTTCTGACGCTGCGCACCGACGCCTGGCCGAAAAAAGGTGGCTTCAACTCCGGCTATTACAGCAATCCGCAGGTCGATACCCTGCTGCAAAAGGCGCGTATGACCACCGATACCGCCGCTCGCGCCGGGCTTTACCGGCAGGTGCAGCAGTTAGTGCATGACGACGCGCCGTGGATTTTTGTTGCCAACTGGAAGCAGAACGCCGTGACCTCCACGCGTATCCAGCACTTCGCGCTGCAACCAAATTTCAACCTGTTGCTCAACCGGGTAACCAAACAGTAATCGGAGAATGTTATGGGGAGTTACGTGCTTAAAAGGCTGTTCTCGACCATTCCGGTGTTTATCGGGTTGTCGCTGATTGTCTTTCTGATTATGGCGATGATCCCGGGCAACCCGGCTCAGGCGCTGCTCGGTGCCTGGGCGACGCCAGAAAACGTCGCGCGCATCAATCAGGAGCTGGGGCTAAATAAGCCGCTTTACCAGCAGTATCTGATCTGGGCGGGCAACATTCTGCACGGCGATTTTGGTCGCTCTTACGTGCTGAACCGGCCGGTGATTGATGAAGTGCTGGAGCGTTTCGGCGCAACGCTGCTGCTCGGCGGCTGTGCGTTGTTGCTCAGCACCGTGCTCGGGCTGCTGGCGGGGATTTTCTCGGCGGTGCGGCAGTTTGGCTGGGGCGATCGTCTCATCACGCTGCTGGTGCTGCTGGGGATTTCCATGCCCTCATTCTGGATTGGCCTGCTGATGATCATACTGTTTGCGGTTCAGTTGCAATGGTTCCCGGCGTCAGGGATGTACGCCGTGTGGGGCGGCGGCGGCGGGCTGGATCTGCTGCACCATCTTACCCTGCCCGCCGTCACGCTGGCGATCGTCGCCACCGGCGTGATTGCCCGCCTGACCCGCACCGCGATGCTTGAAGTGCTGCGTCAGGACTTTATTCGCACCGCCCGCGCTAAGGGCCTTTCGGAGCGCAAAGTGATTTATAAACACGCCTTTCGCATGGCGCTGGTCTCCGTTATTCCGGTGATCGGCATTCAGGCCGGTTTTGTGCTTGGCGGCGCGGTGTATATCGAGACGGTTTTCCAGTGGCCTGGCCTCGGTGCGATGATGGTGAAAGCCGTCGCCACCCGTGATCTACTGCTGGTTCAGGGCGGCGTGCTGGTTGCCGCTGCGGCTTACGTGTTGATCAACCTGTGCGCGGACATTTTGCAGGCGCTTCTCGACCCGAGGTTAAAATCATGAGCCAGATTATTGCTTCTCCGACACCACGCCATCGCGAATCATTGTGGGCGCTGCTGTTGGCCAACCGGCTGGCGACGCTGGGCCTGACGCTGCTGGTGCTGGCGGTGGCCGCTGCCCTCGCTGCCCCGCTGCTGCCAATCCCCGATCCGGACGCCACCGATCTGCTTAACCGTCTGCTGCCACCGTTTTCACCGGGTCACTGGTTGGGTACCGATCCGCTGGGCCGCGATATGCTCGCCCGCCTGCTGTGGGGAACGCGCGTGTCGCTGGCGGTGGGGATTTGCGCTACGCTGCTGGCGGCATTTTTCGGCACGCTGATCGGCCTGGTCGCCGGATATGCCGGGGGCAAAACCGACAGCCTGCTGATGCGGCTGATCGATATGCTGATGGCTTTTCCCTACATTCTGCTGGCGCTGGTGATCGTCGCGGTGCTGGGCCCCGGCTTGCTCAACGCCCTGTACGCCATCGCCGTGGTCAATATTCCGTTCTTTGCCCGTAATATTCGCGGGCTGACCGTCGGCCTGCGTCAGCGTGATTTTATTCAGGCAGCGCGGCTTTCCGGTAAAAACCATCTGCAAATCCTGCTGACCGAAGTGCTGCCTAACGTCATGCCAGTGGTGGTGGTCACCATGTCGACCACCGTTGGCTGGATGATTTTAGAGACCGCCGGACTGTCGTTCCTCGGTCTGGGCACCCAGCCGCCAAATGCCGATCTGGGTTCAATGCTCGGCCAGGGGCGCGCGCAGATGTTCAGTGCGCCGCACGTTTCCGTGGTGCCAGGGCTGATGATCTTTCTGCTGGTAATGAGTTTTAACCTGCTCGGCGACGGTATCCGTGACCTGCTGGATCCGCGACTGAAATCCGGCATATTGCAACGTTCCGGGTCGGTCACGTCGGTGAACCGCTCCGGCGTCCCTCCCGCTGTTAAAGGGCAGGATGCGCTGCTGGAAGTGGTGGATTTGCAGGTGAATTTCCGTTCGGGCAATCAATCAATCCCCGCCGTCAAAGGCGTGAGTTTTCATGTCACCAAAGGGGAATGTCTGGGGCTGATTGGTGAGAGCGGCTCGGGGAAAAGCGTCACTGCGCTGTCGGTGATGGGCCTGGTCGCATCGCCGCCGGGGGAGATCACCGGGGGCGCAATTTATATCGGCGGCGAAGAGGTATTGTCGCTGTCGCAAAGCCAGCTGCAACAACGGCGCGGTGCCCGTGTGGCCTACATTTTCCAGGATCCGCTGACCACGTTGCATCCGCAGTTCAGCATCGGCGCGCAGATTATCGAAGCCATTCAGGCACACCAACCGCTCTCTGGACAGGCGGCTAAAGAGAAAGCGCTGGCGCTGCTGGGAAGCGTCGGTATTCAGGATGCCGCCGCGCGCTTCAATGCGTTCCCGCATCAGCTTTCCGGCGGGCAGCGGCAGCGCGTGGGGATTGCCATGGCACTGGCCAATGATCCAGAAATCCTCATCGCTGACGAGCCCACCACCGCGCTGGACGTTACCGTGCAGGCGCGCATTCTCGAACTGCTGCAACAGCTGCGGCGTGAGCGCGGCCTGACGCTGCTGTTCATCACCCATGATTTTGGCGTGATCGCCCAGATTTGTGACCGCGTGGCGGTGATGCGTCACGGCGAAATCGTGGAGACCGGAGACACGCAGTCAGTGCTGCACAACCCACAACATGACTACACCCGCAGGCTGATCGCCAGTGTGCCTAAGCTCGGCCAGGGGCGCGGTTTCCTTAAACACGTCAGCGAACTGTATGCCACTCCCCAAACGCGGCCGGAGGCTTTATGAGCAATGTGATTGAAGTCAGCGGGCTGGTGAAAACCTTCCGCAGTACATCAGACTGGTTCCGCGGTAAACAGCAGCAGGTAGAGGCAGTCAAAGGCGTGTCGTTCGCACTTGCTGAAGGCGAGACGCTGGCGGTGGTAGGCGAAAGCGGCTCGGGGAAAAGTACGCTGGCACGGATGCTCGTCGGGCTCGAGCGCCCGACGTCCGGCACGGTGAAACTGATGGGTGAAGAGATGTCCGTTCACGCCAGACGCGGTGACAAGGCGTTCGGCCAGATGATTCAGTACGTCTTCCAGGACCCGGTAGCGTCGCTTAATCCGCGCAAAACCATCGCTGATACACTGGACGTACCGCTGCGTTATTTATGTGCCTACCCCACTTCACGCCGCAAAACACGCATGCTGGAACTGATGGAGGCGGTGCAGATGCCCGCCGATGCGCTCAGCGGGTATCCGCATGAGTTTTCCGGCGGACAGGCACAGCGGCTGGCGATTGCCCGCGCACTGGCGGCGGAAGCGCGCATCCTGGTGCTCGATGAACCGGTCAGCGCACTGGATGTTTCCGTGCAGGCACAGATGTTATTGCTGCTCGATCAGCTAAAACGCGATTTCGGCCTCTCCTACCTGTTTATCAGCCATGATTTAGCCGTGGTCGAGTCAATTGCCGACCGCGTGGCGGTGATGTATCACGGGGATTTGGTAGAATGTGCGGATAATGACATGCTATTCAACGCACCGCAGCACGACTATACGCAACGTCTGCTGGCCAGTGCGCCGCGGGTTTAATCCGATGAAGGAAACGATGAAGGGACTTATGAGCACTGAAACGTCACGCCAGCCTGAACCGGTACGCCGTAAACGCACCGACGAGATTGTTGATGCCATCAAAGAGAGCATCATCAGCGAGAACCTGCTGCCGGGTGACCGCCTGCCGCAGGAGAAAGAGCTCACCACCCGTTATGCCGCAGGTAAAGGCACGGTGCGCGAAGCGCTGAAATCGCTCGAGGTCCAGGGGTTGATTCGCACCAAAACCGGTCCTGGCGGCGGCGCGTTTATCGAGTCGATGACTGAAACCCGCGCCATGAGTTTGCTCTCTAATTATCTGTTCACCCGCCAGCTATCTATCAGCAATATTTATGCCCTGCGCAAAGCGCTGGAGCCGCTGGTCGCCGTCAGTGCCATCGGCAATATCGACGCCAAAGGTTTCGAGCAATTGCACCAACTGATTGCCGTCTATGACCACGAACCCGCCGACGAAAACGAACGCTGGGAGCAGCGTATGGCCGAGCTGGATTTCCACGGGGTGGTCGCCAGCTATTCTGATAACGTCCTGCTGGCGTTTATCTGCCACTTCCTGCAACGCCTGCTCAAAGATCTGGCGGTATGCAAGGACATCTATCAGCGCCCTGAGCCGGTGGCGCGCAGCGTCGGCATCGATTATCAATATAAGCTTATCGATGCCATGCGCCGCCAGGACGCCGCCGTCGTCGGGCAGATCATGACTGAACATATGCAGCATGCCGAAGACGCCATGCTCGGCCTCGAAGCCACGCTCGAGGAACGTTTTTTGAGTGACCGGCGTTGACAATGCGCAGTTTCTCCCCCGTTTCGGCTCAATTCTCAACAACTTGGCTAAACCACGAGCAAACAAACATAAATATGCAGATACCCCTTTGACATGCCTGCTGGCAGTCGCTATTATTCGCCCCGTTCCAACGATTCCTCTGTAGTTCAGTCGGTAGAACGGCGGACTGTTAATCCGTATGTCACTGGTTCGAGTCCAGTCAGAGGAGCCATATTAGAAAAGCCCGCTTAAGGAAACTTAAGCGGGCTTTTTGCTGTTGCGGCTACTCCGTTATTTTGATAGTACCGATGACATCGCGTTGCGTTTTCAAAACAGAGGACGTCAACACGGGCCGCTGCCGACTGATTCGTGCAGGAGGCGCGGGGGTCTTCCCTCGCTCGGGACCATAGTAACCTCACCGTGGTCCTGTCAAATCTTGCCGTCGGCGTCGGATGCCCCCGCGCCGCAGGCGTCCATTCCCTTAAACCCCCAGCCCAAGATGCGTCGCCATCGGTCAACGGGTTGATTCAACAAAAAATTAACCGTTTGAAACATTTCATGTAACCTATGCGCACTTTTTCAAAAGAGCAGGTCAGGGAATGAAAGCCGTAAAGTTACTGTTTGGTCTCGTACTACTGAATATGGGCGCATGGGTCAGCATGGCAATCGCGGCCCCGGAGGATACCCCTCCCCCTTTTTACGAGGGTAAAACACTGGCTCACCCGATCATTTCAGGTGCACGCTACAGCAGCGCCTTGCTGGTATTTATTCAGGAAAAACAATCAGTAAAAGGTTATTACTGTTTTTGTAGCGAAGACGACCAGAGTGTCGATCACCTTCCCCACCTGCTCGGTACTTTCCCCGACTCCACCATCGAATCGGTGTTTTATGCCGATGTCGACCAGGCCGGTCAAATCACGCTCGTGTTAAGCAAAAGCCGGGGAAAATTCGCGCTTCGCAGTTGGCGTTATCAGGAAGACGGCAGCTATATCCCTGTAGTGAGTTTGCAACCGGTACTGGATAATTTGGTTCGCAAAAATAAAGATCTCAATTCAACACAAATAAAACGCGCGCTCAGTCAACTTCCCCCTTATGACTACAGCGCGCAATACCCTACATTCGACAATCCCGATTTCGATAACATCGACTTTACCCAAGGCAAGATTGTCGGCTGGTATCTCGACGATGGCACGCCTTCCTATGCCACGAAACAGCCGGCAGATAACGTTTACGCTTATAAAAAAACTTTTGCAAAAAAAGACGGTTTATTTCTCACCGCGACCTTCCGCCGTGAAGAAGACAGTGCTACTCCCGGATTTCGTGTGACTGCCATCAGCTGGCAGGCCGATCCGGCAAAATTCAGCGGCAGCGAGAACGGGCCTTATGTCTACTACTCCGGGCACTATGGCTTAGTAAAAGGCTTTTTCCACAACGGCGTTCCCAGCGGGAAATGGGTCACCGTCGGCGAGAACTACGGCAGCTCCGGCAACTATGTTGACGGTCAGCAGCAAGGCCAGTGGACGATCAGTGGGCCACAAGAAACGGCAACCGGCTTGATGAAAAAGGGCGAGCGCGAAGGCCGTTGGGAGATAACCGACGGCGTGGAGGGCGTAACCCCTGAGCTGAGTGGATTCGATACTTATCTTAAGGGTCAGCGTCAGGGCCCGAGCGAGCGCCGTCTGGCCGGCGTACTGCGCTCGAAAGGCGATTATGTTGATGACCAGCTTGATGGCATGTGGATCACCGAGACCGGCGAAGGCCCATATGTGAAAGGCGTGGCTAACGGGCAATGGACGCTAAAAACCGGTGACGGTGAGACTCAACAGGTCGAACTGATCGCGGGCCAAAAACAGGGGGAACTGCGCTGGCGTGATAAAAACGGCCAGCTGACGCAAATCATTCATTACAAAGATAATATGCCTGACGGTCTGTACCAAAAATTCAACGCAGCCGGGAAAATGGTCTATCAGGCCGAGTATGTGATGGGCAAACTGGAGGGTCGTGAAATCACCTATTATGACGACGGCACCACGGTGCGCGCCGACCGCGGCTACCGCAATGGCGAGCTCGACGGCCTGAATATCTATAACTTCCCCGACGGTAAACCGCAGTCCGTTTCGACCCTCGATCACGGTTATGAAGTCGGACTGATGCAGGAATTTACCGCCACCGGTGTCAAAATCACCGAGCGTAACTACTGCCCTCTGTCGATAGGCGGTCGCGGCTACTGCGGCAAGCAACAAACCTTCAACCCAGACGGCACACCGCTTACCGATGCCGATTATCTGTTCAACCGCCAGCAAACCAATAATAGCTGGTATCCCAATGGTCAGCGTCAGGATGAAACGCGCATTGGCGCCGACGACAGCTACATTCAAATCAGCTATTACGCTAACGGTCAGATGCAATGCATCAGCCGCGCTCAGGGATTCAGCCGTTTGGTGGTCGAGGGTAAAGAGTACAAAGATTATCAGGGGGCATTACGTCAGGGCGAAAGCGCCTGCTATTACCCCGATGGTAAAGTCAAAAGCAGCGGAGTCTGGAAGGACGGCAGGCTGACCACTGCCTGTCAAACGCGCTTTGATGAGAATGGCAAACAGACTGCCCCTGGCCCGAATGGCTGCGTGATCCCGAAATGGCAATATGAAAACTGATAAAGCACACAGGAGGTAATCTCCGTGGCTGATGGTAGATCCCGGTCGCCAATCCAGACTTCCGATTTATCCTGCTTTGTGTCACTGGTTAACTCAAAACCATTCAGTCTAACTTTTCTCAACAGGCCAAACGGGTCGTGCGAAGCGAGACCAACGCCGACACTGTTAGCATTCAACTTGATCTTAATCAGCCCTTCATCCACGGCAACATGGATGTTCGCGCCGTCAAAATGCAGCCTGCTGGTGTTCCTGTGATAAAAACCTTAACTCGCGAATTCTTGTCGTTCAAACATATCCGACAGCCATGGTGACCATGATGCATTAGAGATACATCGCCAGATTCGTCAGCCAGCTTAAAATTCGTTATCATCCGCTCCCCTCTCTCCCTGCGGGTAGCCTGATGTCTGCGATTATCGATACTTTTATTGCCCCACCGTGCCATGACGAGATCGAAATTCTTTATCAGGACGATCATCTGGTGCTGATCAATAAGCCTGCCGGGCTGCTGAGCCTGTCGGGGAAAAATCCGCTAAATCTCGATTCAGTGCATCACCGGCTGGTGAAGAACTTCCCCGGCTGCACGCTGGTCCACCGGCTTGATTTCGGGACTTCCGGGCTGATGGTCATTGCCTGCAATAAGGCGATCAATGCCGCCCTCTGCCAACAGTTCAGTCAGCGCACAGTGAAGAAAGTGTACAGCGCGCTGCTCTGCGGACATCTGCAGGATAACGAAGGAGCAGTAGAGGCGGCAATTGCCAAAGACCCGGCGCTGTTCCCGCTGATGTCAATTTGCGCCATTCACGGCAAACCCGCCCGCTCCCGCTATCGGGTGGTTGAGCGCTTTTATCATGAGTTGGAAGACGGGGCATTACTGCCAGTGACGCGGGTGGAGCTCACCCCGGAAACAGGACGTACCCATCAACTGCGCATCCACTGCCAGCAGTTGGGCCATCCAATTTGGGGCTGTGATCTGTATGGCGGTCTCCTGCTGCCGGGGACCGAGCGGACACCGCGGCTGATGCTGCACGCCAGCGAGCTCCATTTTGTGCATCCCATTGGCGGAGAGTGGATTAAAGCCCGTCATGCCAGCCCGTTTTGAAAAAGTTAATTACCACATCAAATCATCGGGCACTTTGAAATCTGCATACGGATCGTCTTCGTCCTGCTCTTCCTGACTCAGCGCACTGTTTAAAACAATGCTGCTTGCATCACGCTGCGCGATTTTATCGGCCACGCTCGCGGGGATAATGGCGTATTCACTTTTACCGCTGCTATCCACAATCAAGCGGGCAATGGCGAGGCGACCACTGATCAGCTGTGCTTGAGTGGTCTTATCGACATCAATTTTTTTAATGACATTATTATCTGTGAAGTTAAAACCAATATTGCCTTTTGAAATATCGATCTTATTCATTTCAATAAGTTGCTTCACCTGCGCTTTATGCTCTTTAGATAACGCCGCCTGTTTTTGTTGTTCGCTGAGCTCTTTATCACGTTCAAGCTGCGCTTTTTTATTTTCTTCCACCGCCTCTCTCGCCTCACGAGCCTGAACACGTGACTTTTTAGCCGTTCTTTGCACTTTGGCCATTTTTTTGCTGGTCACTAATCCAGCTTTTAGCAGTTGCTCTTGTAAGGAGAGTTTTGTCATTTTCGTCTCTATATCCGTTGAATAATTTCCTGGATTATACCTGTAATTTCTGAGGCTGTACCTGTTACAGGAGCCGATCACGAGATGGATCGCGTCTGGCGGGGCAATCAGAGGCAGGTGTAAACCGTTGCCTAATCACGCCACCCCATCGCCGGAGCAACGTGTTTTAGGATTGATTCGATGACATGCACATTGTAATCAACGCCCAGCTGATTCGGCACGGTCAGCAATATTGTGTCGGCTTCAGCAATCGCTTCATCCTGTTTCAGCTGTTTAACCAGCGTTTGCGGATCGGCGGCGTAGCTGCGGCCGAAAATCGCCCGGGTCTGCTCATCCAGATAACCGATTTTATCGCCATCGTTGCTGCACGCGCCAAAATAGGCCCGGTCGCGGTCATTCATCAGGGCAAAAATAGTGCGGCTAACGGAGACTCTCGGCGCATACGAGTGACCGGCTTCTGCCCATGCGGCGCGGTAAGCACGGATCTGCTTGGCCTGCTGAATATGGAATGGCTCGCCGGTCTCATCAAATTTCAGCGTAGAACTTTGCAAGTTCATGCCGAGTTTGGCAGCCCAAACCGATGTCGCATTGGTTGCGGCTCCCCACCAGATGCGCTCACGCAAACCGGCAGAATAGGGTTCCGGGCGCAAAAGACCCGGCGGATTCGGGAACATGGGCTGCGGGTGCGGTTCGGCAAAACCTTTTCCGCGCAACACGTCCAATAGCTCTTCGGTGTGGCGCCGCGCCATATCGGAATCCGTCTCACCTTCCGCGGGTTGAAAACCGAAATGGCGCCAGCCATCAATAACCTGTTCCGGTGAGCCGCGGCTGATCCCCAGCTGCAGGCGCCCACCGGAGATCAGATCCGCCGCACTGGCCGTTTCAGCCATATACATCGGGTTTTCGTAACGCATGTCGATAACACCGGTCCCAATCTCAATTCTGTGGGTTTTCGCGCCAATGGCCGCCAGCAGTGGGAAAGGGGAACTCAGCTGACGGGCAAAGTGATGCACCCTAAAATAAGCGCCATCCGCCCCCAGTTCCTCTGCCGCCACGGCCAGATCGATGGATTGCAGCAAAACATCAGCGGCTGAACGGGTGGCCGACTGCGGTGATGGGGTCCAGTGACCAAACGATAAAAAGCCAATCTTTTTCATAGTGTCTCTATCCTCATATTCTGGCTGACCGTGAGCAGAATCGCTCTGCAGAGCCTGGCAAAGTATGCCGACGTCATGTGATTACTCTACGCGACTCAGGATGAGAATAAATTTCATTTATTTAACCTAAGGATCCAGTTTATTTGATTAACATCGCGACGCTTTTGCCCGCAACGGAAGTACATCACTCTTGGGAATGGCGTTTAAACTGGCTGGCATCGATATCGTGCTGCTTCATTTTGCGCCATAGCGTGGTTCTGCCAATATTCAGCAACCGCGACATTTCCCGCACACGGCCGCTGGTGACGCGGGCGGCATGAATAATGGCCTCTTTCTCAATGGACGAAAACGTGAAGCTGGCGGGTAATAACGACGAAGGGTTATCCCCGAGCGGGCGTTCAGAAAATAGATACTCGGGTAAATGGCTCAAGCGAATACGGCCATTTTCACTGCTGATGGCGATATTTTCGATGACACTGTTTAGCTCGAAATCATTCCCAGGCCAGGAGTAGGCCACCAGCTGCGCCAGTGCGTCGTCATCAACCGTCAGTTTGGAGGTAAAGCGTTTCTCCAGGCTGCGTAACCGGTTATAAACCAGAGACGGGATACTGCTGCGACGTGCCCGCAGTGGCGGAATGGCTATTTCAAATGAGTGCAGGGCGTAATAAAGCTGGCGACTAAACCGGTTTTGTTCGACCAGCGCCGATAAATCAACCGTTGTGGTGGCAATCACTTTGACATTGACCGGGATCAGCCTTCGGGCATCAAGGCGGGTCAACACGCCCTGCTTGATCACCTGCAACAACGCAGACTGTAACTCAGGCGCCAGATACTCTATTTTATCCAAAAACAACGTGCCGCCATTGGCCAGCTCCAGACGGCTGAGCCTGCCTTTGGCTTCATCCGTCGGCGCATTCCCCATGAAATCCTGCCCCAGCGCGCTGTCGGCATACAGCTGACAGTTCACCGCAATGTAGGGACCGTCGGCACATTCACTTTCATTATGAATAGCCTGGCTGAGCAACTCCTTTCCTACGCCTTCTTCGCCACAAAGCAACACCGGGAAACTGCCTCTGGCCGCCTGACGGCCAAAATGAACCAGACGGCGTGACTCCTGGTCGTCAGCGGCGATTTGCTCAAACGTATGGCTGACTTTTCCGAGCTGGCTGGTCATCAGCTGGCGCATCTGTTCAACCGGGTGCAGCAGCATAATAAAACTGATCCCCTGCTCTTCCACGATAGGCTTGAGGGTAATCACCGCATCAATAAACTGATGCTGGCTTTCAAAGGTCACTTCGGTGTGATTGAGCCCCCGCGCATGTTTAATGGCACGGCGCAACAACGGCGGCAGCGTCACCAGTTCGCTGAAGATTTTGCCCTGACTGACCTGAACATCCAGATGCAAAAAAGTCGCCGCCTGAATATTCAGAAATTGCAAAACGCCCTGCTCATTCCAGGCCATTACGCCGTCGTCCATACTTTCCAGCAGGCCATACATCTGATTGAGGTGCCGGTTGGACTCCGCCAGCAGACTGTCGGTGATCAGCGAATTACCCACTTCCCTGGCCACCGCCAGCGTCAGGGAGAGATCCGACGAGGCCTGATATTCATTCAGGCAACAAAGAGAGATCGAACCCGACAACCGCCCGTGATTGTCAAAGATCGGGGTTGAGCTGAAAGACCAGGGATGAAGGGCTTGTTTAAAGTGCTGGATACCGCTGGTTTTTACCGGCTGGCCAAGCAGCGAAGCGAGGGACAGTGCACAACTTCCGATAATGCTCTCCGCGCAATAACTCCCGGCACGAAAACCCAAGGCTTCGAGTTTTGCCTGGGTTTGCGCATCTCCGCAACAGCTGAGAATACAGGCCGATTCATCAAGAATTAGCAGCGCACAGGGCCGGTTATCCATGTATTCCCAGGCATCTTCCAGCGCCGCCTGGCCGATGGTCAGTAACGCCGTTTTACGCCGGCAAATCGACGCGAACGTCAGCCCCTGCGCCTGATGGGGGGGCTGCCAGGTTTCCCGCTGCATAAAGCGGTCACAGCGCTGCCATGAGCGCGAGATAAGTGAAGTGACTTCTTCTTTTCCAACATCCTGTTTCTGGGTAGTCATAACCTTTCCCGTTTTCTCGTCATAAGAAACCCCTCTGCCCCCCAGAAATTGGAGGCAGAGGGGAAACGTCATTACACAGATAAACGGTGCGGGAAGGCCGGTGCGACTACGTCAGTTACCCGCAGCCACTCAGCGCGCCAGCCACTGTTGCCCCATCTTATCTGCGGTCACAATGGCGGCATAGACGCTCTCCGGCGAGACAGGGAATGGCATATTATGAATGGTTTCCCCTTCTGCGCAGGTTGCCTGAGCAACCGCCATGATTTTCTCTTCAATACCGTCTTTAACGCCCATCTCAGCCAGCGTTACTGGCAGCCCGACCCGATGGCAAAAACCCAGTACCGTCTCAATTTCTTCCATCGGGCTGTTTTGCAATACCAGTTGCGACAGGGTACCAAACGCCACTTTTTCGCCGTGATAAAGGGGGTGGCACTCTTCCAAAATAGTAAATCCATTATGGATAGCGTGTGCGGCCGCCAGCCCACTGCTTTCAAACCCAATACCGCTGAGATAGGTGTTGGCCTCAACAATACGCTCCAGCGCATCGGTCACCACGCCACAATCACAGGCCATCCGCGCTTTCTCCCCTTCGGCCAGTAGCGTATCAAAACACAGACGTGCCAGACTGAGTGCCGCAACCGTAGACTGCCCACCCGCCATGCTGGTGGCTCTGGCGTCGTAGCAGGCTTTGGCTTCAAACCATGTGGAGAGGGCATCCCCCATCCCAGCCACCAGCAAACGCACCGGCGCTTTCGCGATAATCGTCGTATCCATCACCACCATGTCAGGGTTTTTCGGATAGATCAGATACTCTTCAAACTCGCCTGCTTCGGTATAGATCACTGACAATGCGCTGGTCGGCGCATCCGTCGAAGCGATGGTCGGTACCACAATTACCGGCAGTTTCTGGTAGTAACCGATAGCTTTCGCCGTATCGAGCGTTTTACCTCCGCCGATCCCCACCACGCCTTTGCATCCCTTCTGTTTGAGAATAGCGATCAAGCGATTTATTTCGATATGGCTGCATTCGCCCTTAAAACGTTCCGCATGGCTACTGATCCCATACCCCTGCAGGCCGTTGAGCACCTTATCCCCGGCGAGCTTCATCACGAAGTCATCGGCAATCACAAAGTAGCTCTCTGCCAGGTTTTTGGCGTACTGCCCGAACAGCGCGGAGGCGTCTGCGCCCTGAATATATTTAGCCGGAGATTGAATTACTTTCAGCATTCTTTTCGCCCTCAAAGTGTGGATGTGTGCAATAGGTCGACGGACCCTGTTCTGCTTTGCTTTCAACCACCTGCAAAACCGGACTCGGTACCGACGCGATGCAATCACTCTAGGGCGACCCAGGGGCGAAAAGATCTTTCGCGTTTTTGTTCTGATTTGAAACAGTGAAAAAATTAATACGTTTCATAATGGAACACAAAACCACACAAAATATCAGGATTGCGATCACGATCTGGCGCAATCCTGAAAATCCGTCCGCTGACCCTGGGAATAAAAAAGTCCGCCACGCTGTGAATGGCCGCAGTGGCAGAAAAATCTTTTTGCCTTACCCGGAGCCTTACCGCTAAAGCCGGATCGGAAACGCGCCCTGCCTCGCAATTTCCCCCTTCCCTTTTAAAAAACGTTCCAATTTGAAACACAAAAACGGGATTTATGTTCCTTATTGAAACCAATATTCCTGAAACCCTTTTTGCCGGTAACGCGTTCAGAATCATTCTATCGGCCAGGTAACAATGACCTGTCCCCTACGCACGATGACTGCCACCGCGAATAAGGGGCAGCATCGAATAATCTCCGAGGGAGTACGAATCATGAAAAAGCTCATTAACCGTGTAGAAGAGGTGCTGAGTGAACAACTCAGTGGGTTAGCTTTAGCTCACCCGAAACTGACACTTCATCAGGATCCCGTCTATGTCACCCGTGCTGACGCCCCCGTCGCCGGAAAGGTGGCGCTGCTTTCCGGTGGCGGGAGCGGACATGAACCTATGCACTGCGGCTTCATTGGTCAGGGGATGTTATCGGGTGCCTGTCCAGGTGAAATATTCACCTCACCCACGCCGGATAAGATGTTCGAATGTGCGATGCATATCGACGGTGGCGAAGGCGTACTGCTGATCATCAAAAACTACACCGGTGATATTCTCAATTTTGAAACAGCCACAGAACTGCTGCACGAAAGCGGCGTGAAAGTCTCCACCATCGTGGTGGACGACGATGTTGCGGTAAAAGACAGTCTTTACACCGCCGGCCGCCGCGGGGTGGCCAATACTGTGCTTATCGAAAAACTGGTGGGTGCCGCCGCCGAACGCGGGGATTCGCTGACCGCCTGCGCGGAACTGGGGCGCAAACTCAATAACCTTGGCCACTCCATCGGCATCGCTACCGGCGCGTGCACCGTGCCTGCTGCCGGACAGCCCTCTTTTACCCTGAAAGATGACGAAATGGAGTTCGGCGTCGGTATTCACGGTGAGCCGGGCATCGACCGTCGCCGTTTTACCTCGCTCGACCAAACCGTGGATGAAATGTTCGACATCTTGCTGGAAAACGGCACCTACAGCCGCAAACTGCGCCAATGGGACACTGCACAGGGCAGCTGGCAGGATGTGCAGCAAAGTAAACAAGCGCTGCACAAGGGTGACCGCGTCATTGCCTTGGTCAACAATCTGGGTGCCACACCTTTGTCAGAGCTTTATGGCGCTTACAACCGCCTGGCTCAACGTTGTCAGCAGGCAGGCATCAGCATCGAACGCAATCTGGTCGGCACGTACTGCACCTCATTGGATATGACAGGTTTTTCTATAACGTTGCTGAGTGTGGATGACGATACCCTGACATTGTGGGATGCCCCGGTACACACCCCCGGCCTCAACTGGGGAAACTAAGGAGTCACGTATGTCACTGAACAGAGATCAAATCGTCGACTGGCTCTACCGCTGCGGCGACATTTTTACCAAAGAGAGTGATTTCCTGACCGGGCTGGATAAAGAGATCGGCGACGCGGATCACGGCCTGAATATGCATCGTGGCTTCAGCAAGGTAGTAGAAAGACTGCCCTCGATTGCCGACAAAGACATCGGTTTCATCCTGAAGAATACCGGCATGACGCTGCTTTCCAACGTTGGTGGTGCCAGCGGTCCACTGCTCGGCACTTTCTTTATCCGTGCAGCGCAGGTCACTCAGGCGCATCAGAGCCTGACGCTGGACGAGCTGTGTCAGATGATCCACGAAGGCGCGGACGGTGTGATCAGCCGTGGTAAAGCGGAGCCTGGCGACAAAACCATGTGTGACGTCTGGCTGCCGGTGGTTGATTCACTGCGGCATTCCAGCGAACAACGCCTGTCAGTTCCTGCCGCACTGGACGCGGCCAGCGAACGCGCCGAAGCCGCCGCACATGCCACCATTACGATGCAAGCCCGCAAAGGCCGCGCCAGCTATCTTGGTGAGCGCAGTATCGGCCATCAGGATCCGGGCGCCACCTCAGTGATGTTTATGGTTCAGATGCTGGCGGCCGCGGCCAAAGAGTAAGGAAAATGCAATGGTAAACCTGGTGATCGTTTCTCATAGTGCCCTACTGGGCAAGGGTGTCGGAGAACTGGCCCGGCAGATGCTCATGGGCGGTGGCTGTAAGCTGGCCATCGCCGCTGGCATTGACGATGTTGATAATCCGATTGGCACTGACCCGATCAAAGTGATGGAAGCCATTGAGTCCGTCGCCGATACCGATCATGTGCTGGTGATGATGGACATTGGCAGCGCGCTGCTGAGCGCCGAAACCGCGCTGGATCTGCTCGATCCCGCCATTGCTGCGAAGGTACGTTTGTGTGCCGCGCCGCTGGTAGAAGGCACGCTGGCCGCGACGGTCAGCGCAGCCTCAGGTGCCGGTATCGATAAGGTGATCAACGACGCGATGAATGCGCTGGAGGCCAAGCGTATTCAACTGGGATTGCCCCCGCAGACGCCAGCATCGCCCGTCATCCCTTCTTTTGCCGATGTCGGCGATGCACAGTCCGTCTCCGTAGTGATCAAAAACCCTAACGGATTGCATGTGCGCCCCGCCTCACGGCTGGTCACCACGCTATCCGGCTTTAATGCCGAACTGGTGTTGGACAAGGAGGGAAAACGTGCGACGCCGGACAACATTAATCAGATCGCCTTACTGCAAGTCCGCTGTAATGACAGGCTGACATTGCTGGCGCGCGGGCCGCAGGCTGCTGCCGCAATGGCGGCCTTCGAGGCGCTGGCGGCGGAGAATTTTGGCGAGCAGATAGAACCGGCTGCATCGCAAAATCCCGGGCCGGTCATCACTGTGCGCGTAAAGGGAAGCGCCGTATTATGGGACATGCCGCATCCTCAGCCCACTCAGCAAACCTGCCCCAACGTCGTGAAAGAGCAGCAGTCTTTAATGCGCGCGATTGAACAAACGCTGGATGACCTCAATGCGCTCACCGTCATGGCTGAAGAAAAATACTCGGCCGATATCGCGGCCATCTTTTCAGGCCACCACATGCTGCTGGATGATACCGATTTGTATGAAGAGGCTTGCCGGGTGATCCGCGATAAGCAGTGCAGTGCGTCATGGGCGTGGGATGCCGTCATGACTGACCTGAGTAAACAATATCGCCAATTAAGCGACGCCTATTTACAGGCGCGTTATATCGATATTGATGATGTAAGAAACCGCACCCTGGAGCATCTGTCGGGTAAGGTTTTAAGACAACCCGCGATCACCTCACCGACCATTATTGTTGCCGACGACATTTTCCCCTCCGCCGTGCTGCAACTGGATGCACAACAGGTCAAAGGTATTTGCCTGCGGGCGGGCAGTGACGTCTCTCATGGTGCCATTATTGCCCGACAGGCTGGCATCGCATTTCTCTGCCAGCAAGCCGATGCTCTGAACAATCTGCTTGCGGGCGACGGGATAACCCTCGACGTAGATCAACAGCGGGTCATCCGTCAGTAGCCAATAAATAACTCACAGGCTTGCGCACAGGACTGCCCGCTTAAGCAACTTAAGCGGGTTTTGGCTTAGCCGCCATTGACGGCTTTCTTTGCATCCAGCGCTTTATGGATTGCCGCTTCGAGTTCGTTGATTTCAAACTTCGCCACATAACCGTCGGCACCCACCTTGCGAACGTGATCTTCGTTGGCGCTGCCGGACAAGGACGAATGGATAATCACCGGAATGTTCTTCAGGAACTCATCGCGTTTGATATTGAGCGTCAGCGTAAAGCCGTCCATCTCGGGCATTTCTAAATCCGTCAGCACGAACGATATTTTATCGGAAACAGGTCGCCCTTCTGCCCGGGCCTCTTCCGCCATTTTTTTAATCTTGTTCCAGGCTTCAAGACCGGTCACATGCATGATAGCGGGCACCTTCATCGCATCCAGGCCGTGCTGCAACATGGAACGGGCAACTTTAGAGTCTTCCGCAACAATCGCCACCGCGCCCGGTTTAAGGGCAAACGCTTTGGTTTTCTGGCTGTCTATTTTGGTGTTGCGTTCCGGCGGGACGATGTCATACAGAATCTGCTCAACGTCGAGTACCAGCGCCAGCCGGTTGCTGGCGGCATCGTTGTCCAGCCGCGCAATGCTGGTGATATTGCGGCTTTTCACACCCGATTCTGCAGCCAGTACCTGGCTCCACTCCAGGCGCACGATGTCGTCCACGGACTCCACCGCAAAAGCCTGGGTACTGCGCGCATACTCAGTCACCAGCAAAATGTTCAGTCCGGTCTTCGGCACGCAGCCAACGACGGCTGGAAGATCAATCACCGGGATTATCTCACCGCGAATATTGGCCATGCCCATCATCGGAGACGCCATGCCTGCCGCTTTAGTCAGAGGTGGCATCGGGACAATTTCGCGCAGTTTAAACACGTTGATTCCGTACAGTTCCGACTGTTCTTCATCCGGTGAGGTCCCCAGGCGGAACAGCAGTAACTCGAACCGGTTTGATGAGGTGAGATTGGTTCTCTCATCGATATCTTTTTGAAAATTATCCATACTTTCCCCAATGAGAAAACGTGATGATGTGCGCTGACGCGAAGGCATCTTGCAGAACTGATCTATTTATCGGCCAACGGGGGAAAATGCTTAGGCGTGATAACAGAAAAGCCCGCCTGCAGTGAATCAGACGGGCTTGGTTTTGACAGACGTCCTGCTCAGATTACGACTGCGTATCCCGGTCTTCAACTGACAGTGATACCAGCCCGATCCCCAGCTTTCTCGGTTCGAAACCGCCGCTGGTGCCTTCCGTCGGCTCAGTCGGCGACGGCGGCGTGATGACGATGCTCTGCGCATTGCCCGGATTACTGAACTGCAGGGTCTGGGTGTCGTCTTTATCGCTGAAGGTGACGAAATGCTCTTCATCCCCCACTTTCACCGAAATCGGTTTGCCGATGTTATTGCCATAGGCACGGGCACGCAGTACCACGTCAAAGTTAGCGGGGAGCGGATCAACGTAATCAATGGTGACCGCCGGGGCCAGATTGGCATCTGACCAACGGCCCCAGTTCTCCACGTCTGACACACCGGTAATGGCTTTCACCTGCTGTGGTAAACCCGGCAACATGAAGGCAATAGCCGGTGACTGGTATTTGGTTTGGGCGTCATCAATATTCAGCGCTTTAACAGTTTCCTGGTAAGCCTGCTGGCTGCCCGCCGTTTCTTTGCTGAAATCTACACTGCCCTTATAGACGGCACCGGTGGCCTGCACGATGGCCGGCCTGGAACCCAGATTGCCCGAGGCAACGCACAACCCGGGATTCAGTGCCAGCTCCGGTGCCCAGACGCGGCCCATCTCATAACACTTATCCACCCAGACAAAGTTGTCGCTGACGGTCAATGAGGCCAGCTGTTTTTTCAATGGTGTCGACAGATAAACGTCAAACATCGGTTCAATTTTGTTCGGCGTCACTTTGAGAATAAACGGCGTTTTGATCGCCATACCGGAGAAGGTAAAGGTATTGGCTTTGTTATCCACCACATATTTACTGATGCTGTTCGGGAAGCCCCACTGTTTGATCACCGCTGGCTTCCAACTGTCGATTTTCTCATCAATATTCATAAACTGCGTGGCCAGCGAGGTGCTGGACAGGCCGCTGCGCCCCAGGCCGATAAAGTTATCACCGCCCATCAAGTCCAGGATCGTTGCACCATTATCAATGGTGCTGCGTTTGACGTTATTCAGCTCAGCCTGCGGGTTGCGCCCATCCATCACGAAGAAAAGATCCTTGCGGTTTTTCTTGGTCAGAATGTCATAGGCGGTGTTGTTCATCGCCAGATGGTCCGAACTCACCACAATGATCGTGTTGTCGTAATAGCCGGAGGCTTTGATTTTATCGATAAACGCTGCCAACAGCTGCTGGCTGCACGCCACGGCGCTGAGCGAGCGGTTCTCTTTTTTGTTGTAGAAGTACTCTTTTTTGGTACAGCCACGCGAGATAAACCCGTCCGGATGGTGGGTATCCACCGTCAGGGCAAACAGTGAGAAAGGTTTACCGGCCTTACTCAGCTCGACATACTTCTTGAATACCTCATCCAGCAGCGTGTCGTCATACCATCCCCAGTCATTTTTGTACTGAGGGTCCGCCACCGTGCTACGCAGTTCGTTATAGCCGTACAAATAGTCGAAACCGTGGGATTTGAGGAAGGTGCCTTTACCGGCAAAGGCCAGTTCAGCCCCCTGATAGAAATAGTTGTCGTAACCTGCCCCTTTGAGCACATCGCCCAGGCAGATATTTTCAGGATAAAAGGTGGAGAGCGCGCTGGACGCGTTACCGTCAAAGGGCGCAAACAGCGGGATCCCGCACTGCGACGAAACCATACCGGCGATGGTATAACCGGTGCCCGGCACCTGACGCGTGGCAGTAAAATCGATGCTGGCATCTTTGTGGCGCGCCAGCTCAGTGGTCAATCCTGGGAAAGTCTGTTCATCAAAATACGTGCGCTCCAGACTTTCGCCATAGATATAGACCAGGTTGGGTTTCTTCCCCTTCACCACTTTTTGCGGCACTTTGTAGTAGGTATCAAAGTCGGCGGTATCGCCGCTGATTTGGGTTTTCACCAGCCGCGAAATGTTTTGGAACGCCTGCGTGGACCCCACGGAAAACACCGCCAGCACCACGGCCAGCACGCTGAATTTCCAGCTGCTGTTGTGGCTTTTACGTTTTTTCAGGCACCAGACCAGCAGGGAGACAATCACCGCCAGCGCCACCACCAGACCGGAAAACGGCAGGATATATTTGGTCAGGCCCGCGCCTTTCAGGCTGCTGGTCACGGTATAGAGCACCGCATCGGTAATGCCGTCGCCGGTAAAGTAGTTACTGCCGATCAGCACCAGATTCAAAATGACATACAGACAGAGGAAAAACAGCAGCAGGGAAAACCACACGCGCCCCGCAGAGGCCCGCCGGATATAGAGGAAAATGGACGATATAAAGAACAAGAATGAAACCAAATCTGAGACCATCTGCTGCGCCCTGCGACATAAAAAAGGTTAAAAACGGGGATCATGCCTGCGATGCGCAGGGGCCGTAAAAAACGGGGATGCGCTATATAGCGTAATAAAATCAGCAGGGTCAACGACTGTTTGCTGCCTTAGGTAAGGAAAGCCTCACAAAATGGCAAAACATGCGGAAAATGTGATCGGATCCGCGCATTACTATATAAAATTTTTAACTGAAATTTAATTATGTCGCAACATTCTGCGGCAGCAAGTTAAATTGTGCGGATGCCCGCCAGCCCGCACAATTTCAGTCAATTCCCACGTAACACGTCGTCAAATCCCCCCTAAGTAGGCCTTGCGCACGTCGCTGTCTCCCAACAGTTCGGCTCCCGTGCCCGTCATACGAATCTGGCCGTTCACCATCACGTACCCCCGGTCAGACAGTTTCAGCGCATGGTGCGCATTCTGCTCGACCAGAAAGATCGTCATGCCGCTTTGTGCCAGCTCGCGCAGCGTCTGAAAGATCTGTTTGACGATAATGGGGGCCAGCCCGAGGCTCGGTTCATCCAGCAGCAGCAGTGTTGGCCGACTCATCAGCGCGCGGGCTATTGCCAGCATCTGCTGTTCACCACCGGATAAGGTCATTGCCCGCTGCTTGCGCCGCTCTTTAAGGCGGGGGAACAGCTCAAACAAGGTTTGCAGATCCTCAGTCGCGTGTTTATCCCCGATGGGAATGGTGCCCATCAGCAGGTTTTCCTCGACGGTCATGTCAGGAAATACCCGCCGCCCCTCAGGCGACTGGGCGATGCCGCCGGAGGCAATAAAGTGCGTGGATTTACGGCTGATATCTTCGCCGCGAAACAGGATCTGTCCGCTGCGAATGTGCGGCTGACCAAAAATTGACATCAGCAGGGTCGATTTTCCTGCGCCGTTGGCACCAATCAGCGCCACGGTCTCCCCCTGATTCACCGTCAGCGAGACGTTCTGCAACGCCTGGATCGCGCCGTAATAGACGTTCACGTCACGAAATTCGAGCATGGCTTCACTCATCGGTCAGTCTCCTCGTCATCCGCACCCAGATAGGCGGCTATCACCCGTTCATCATGCGCAATGGCCTGCGGCGTACCCTCAGCAATTACGTCGCCATGATCGAGCACGATGATGTGGTCGGAGATCTCCATCACCATGCCCATGTCGTGCTCAATCAGCAGCACCGTGATCTGATGGTGGTCACGCAGGAAACGGATGATTTTACTCAGCGCCCGCGTTTCCACCGGGTTCAGCCCCGCCGCCGGTTCATCCAGACAGACAACCTCAGGGCCGGTACACATGGCGCGGGCAATCTCCAGCCGCCGCTGCTGGCCATAGGACATCTCACCCGCCAGCCGGTTGGCGCACTCCACCAGATCCACCACTTCCAGCCAGTAAAAGGCCCGGTCCAGCGCGCGCTCTTCCGCCTGCCGGTAGCCCGGCGTATTGAGAATACCGGCGATCAGATTGCGGTTGGTCTGCATATGCTGGGCCACCAGCAAGTTCTCTACTACCGACATTTCACGGAACAGGCGGATATTCTGGAAGGTACGGGCCAGCCCGGCGCGGTTCACTTGATGGGTACCGCCGAACATTTTATAGAAAAGCCGCCGCCCGAAGCGTGGTGGATGAAGCCAGTCGCCAGGCTGGAATTTCTGCCCGAGCACCTGAATAACGTGAGTGGTTTTCAGCCGGGTATTGAGCAGAATATTACCGCCGCTGGCCTTATAGAAACCGGTCAGACAGTTGAATACCGTGGTTTTACCGGCACCGTTGGGGCCAATCAGCGCCGTAATCGAACCGCGCTTCACCTCAAGATTGACGTCGTTGAGCGCCCGGATGCCGCCAAAGTGCATCATCAGGTGTTCGACGCGAAGAATGGTGTCGCTGGACTGCGTAAACGCTTCACTCATGGCGCCACTCCTTTTCGCACGGCAAATCCGCTGCGGCTGATGCGCATTAATCCACGTGGCCGCCAGATCATCATCACCACCATCAGCACGCCGAAAAGCAGCACGCGGTATTCGGCAAAGCTGCGCAGCAGCTCGGGGGCCACGGTGAGAACAAAGGCCGCCAGCACCACGCCGAGGGTAGACCCCATCCCGCCCAGCACCACAATGGCGAGGATCAGCGCGGATTCAAAAAAGGTGAATGACGTCGGGTTAACGAAGCCCTGATAGGTGGCAAAAAACACCCCCGCCAGCCCGGCAGTGGAAGCCCCGAGCGTAAAGGCCGAGAGTTTCACCAGAACGTGATTCAGCCCCATGGCGCGACAGGCGATTTCGTCCTCGCGTAGCGCTTCCCACGCACGGCCAATCGGCATGCGGGTCAGCCGGTGTTTGATGTAAAGCACCAGCAGCACCACCAGAATCAGGATGGCGTAAATAAAGATGAATTTCAGATTGGGGTTATAGGGGATATGCAGGAATTCGTGGATCGGCACGCCGCCCTCTTTCGCCCGGCGGCCAAACTCCAGCCTGAAAAAGGTCGGCGACGGTGCGGAAATACCGTTCGGCCCGCCGGTAAAACTGACCCAGTTGTTGAGCACCAGTCGGATAATTTCCCCAAAGCCCAGCGTAACAATCGCCAAATAGTCGCCGTGCATGCGCAGCACCGGAAAGCCCAGCAGCGCACCGGCCATCGCCGCCATGATGGCCGCAATCGGCAGCATCGACCAAAACCCCAGCCCGAGATACTGATACCCAAGTGCCAGCCCGTAAGCGCCGATGGCGTAAAAGGCCACGTACCCCAAATCCAGCAGCCCCGCCAGCCCAACCACGATATTCAAGCCCAGGCCGAGCAGCACGTAAATCAGCCCCAGAATAGCCACCGTCAAAATGTATTTGGTCGCGACAAACGGGAAGCACACCGCCAGAACCAGGATCAGCGGAATGACCCAGCGCAGAGTGCTTTTGTGTCCGACTTGCCGGACGTAGACACCCGCGCTGTCGGCTTCAAAACGCTGCATTACCCGCTGACCAGCGGACGTTTGTAAAAACAGGCTGAGCAAGAAACGCCCGGCCATCACCACCGCGATGATCCATACCAGCCGCAGCGCGTGGAAATCGAAGCTGTAGCCGTCAAGCACCACGCCGACAATCGGCCCGAAGATAATTAAGGCGATAAGCCCGGCCAGTATGGCGTCCAGCAGGCAGGGTTTGAGTTGAATGCGCGAGGACATTGTGTGTTCAGACATTATTCCCCCTCAGACCTTAGCCACAACAGGGCGGCCCAACAGCCCCTGTGGACGAAAAATCAGGATCACCACCAGCAGCCCGAAGGAGAAAACGTCTTTGTAATCGGAATTCACCATGCCCGAGAACTGCGCTTCGGCAATACCTAAAATGAGTCCCCCCAGCATGGCCCCCGGCAGCGAACCAATGCCGCCCAGCACCGCCGCCGTAAAGGCTTTGATGCCGATGATAAACCCGGCGTAAAAATCAAAGGTGCCGTAATTCATGGTGACCAGCACACCGGCCAGACCCGCCATCGCCGCGCCAATCATAAACACCAGCGAGATCACCCGGTCAGTATTAATGCCGAGGATCGCGGCCATTTTGCGGTCCTGCTGCGTGGCGCGACACATGCGCCCCAGTTTGGTGTGCCCGATGATGTAGGTCAGCACCAACATGCCGACGAGCGACGCAATCAGGATAAAGATTTTGGTGTAAGTCATCTGGACAAAGCTTTCGCCAATATGAAAACGCACCGCGCCTTCAATCATGGTCGGGATGCCCTGCTGGCGCGGACCCTGGCTGATTTGTGCGTAGTTTTGCAGGATAAGCGACATGCCGATGGCCGAAATCAGCGGCGCCAGACGGGTCGAGTTACGCAGCGGTTTATAGGCGATGCGTTCAATCACCCAGCCATACACGCCGGTCACCGCGATGGTAAACACCAGCGTGCCTAAAATCAGCAGCGGAAAAGAGTGCAGACCGAAAAACGAGAGCAGTGCCAGCGCGATGGCGCACAGGTAGGCGGAGATCATGTAAACCTCGCCGTGAGCGAAGTTAATCATGCCAATAATGCCGTACACCATGGTGTAGCCAATGGCGATCAGGCCATACACGGCACCGAGCGTAATGCCGTTAAACAGCTGTTGCAGGAAGAATGAATCCATAAGTGCGCAGTCTCTTTTGGCGACCGCATTTGGGGAAGCGCGGTCAGAATTCATAAAGCGTTATTGTTGCAGCCAGTTTGGACCCGGCCAGCGCGGTAACCCCGCAGCGTACACGTAGTACGTGAGGAGTTTGGGCACTGCCCGGGTTCAAAATGGCAAATAAAATAGCTTTATTTCACTTCCTGATACTTACCCTTGTCATCCCATTTATAGACTACGTAATCTGAGACTTTCAGATCCCCCTTACTGTCCCAGGATTTTTTACCCATCACCGTGTCAACGGAATTGGCTTTCAGCCAGGCGCTGGCTTTGGCAGAATCGGTCCCGCCGGTGGCTTTGAAAGCGGCGGCGATAGCCTGAACAGAGGCGTAGGAGTAGAGCGTGTAGCCTTCTGGCTCGAATTTATTGGCGCGGAATTTATCGATAACGGTTTTACCTTCCGGGATCAGACGCGGATCTTTGCCAAAGGTCATCAGAATGCCATTGGTGTACTGCGGGCCACCGGCGGCGGTCACCATCTCTTCGTTGACGATACAGTCACCGGAGAAGAAGGTGGCTTTTACGCCCTGCTCCCGCATCTGACGCACCAGCGGACCGGCTTCAGGGTGGCAACCGCCGAAGAACACCACGTCGGGCTTGGCCGCACTGATTTTGGTCACCAGCGCGTTAAAATCTTTTTCACCCCTCGACAGCCCTTCGTACATCACTTCGGTCACACCGCGTTTATTCAGCGCGGCTTTGGTGGCATCTGCCAGCCCCTGCCCATAAGTGTCTTTATCGTGGATCACCGCGACGCGTTTGGCGTGCAGTTTGTCGACGATGTAATCGCTTGCCACCAGCCCCTGCTGGTCATCACGGCCACACATGCGGAACATATCGGCCATGCCGCGCTCGGTAATTTGCGGGTTAGTGGAACCCGGGGTGATGGCAATGATCCCGGCGTCGTTATACACCTCCGATGCAGGCATGGTGGAAGAGGAACAGAAATGCCCCACCACGGCCTGCACTTTGTCCTGATCCACCAGACGGTTAGCCACCGCCACCGCCTGTTTAGGTTCACAGGCGTCATCCCCCTGCACCAGTTTGATTTTTTGCCCGTTAATGCCGCCTGCTGCGTTAATGTCTTCCGCCGCCTGCGTGGCCCCGTGCCAGTACTGATCGCCGTAAGTGGCATTTGGCCCGGTAAACGGCCCTGCCACGCCAATAACAATATCCGCCTGGGCAGAAAACGCCGTCACCAGACAACCTGCCAGTAAAAGGGAAAGAGGATTTCTTATCAATTTCATCGACATCATCGTGATCCTTAGTAGCCTGTTTGAGCAAAATGGTTTTAGTAAGAACGCCAGAGCGTGGTCATAAATCCTGAAGCAAAAACAACAGCAAAAAGCACGGAGGGTTGAGTGGTTGAAATTTTCCTGGGGACGACTGCGGGGTTTCCTTACGGTTTCGCTAAAGGTGTAAACCTCAAGCAAAATTGCTGCCAGTGTTGCAACCGGCGTTAGATGCCGGCTCATTCTGATTATAGAGCGCGCCCAGCCATGCCCTGAGGCAAGTTGCAGAAACAACGGCGGGATCACACCGCACTGCTTTGGTGCCGGTGAGGTCATAAGCGTGTGATGCGTCGCAAGGACGTGCACCAAAATAAAAAACGGGGAATCCTGCTTACAGGTCGCACTCTTACGCTTCGTGACATTTTTATGCTTTGCATGTTCGGGTGGCTTGCTTTGTAATGCGGGCAGAAGATGACAAAGGGAAACGACTGAACAATGAAGAAATTATCTTGCCTGGCAGCCATCGCGCTGGCCCTGACCCTGTCCGGCTGCGCCAGTGATTACGTGATTAACACCAAGGCCGGTGACCAGCTTTTCGCCCACGGCGAACCCGACCGCGACCGCGATACCGGCATGACCAGCTACACCGACATGAACGGGGATTATCATTTAATGAATACCAATGATATTGCAGGCATTGTGAAAAAGTAGGGGGAGGGCGAGCGGAACACACCGTTAGCTGAGGGCTAAGTTAACGGTATTTTGTTGTTGAGTTGAGGCTAAAATCTGAAAGTCTGCATTGAGTGAGAAGCCGACCTTAAGCCCCTGCTAACAGGGGTTCTGCGCAGCCAGAATTGAACTTAGCGATTCATAGTGAATTCACGACTGCCTTGGCAGCCAGCCTGATTCACCGTCACTTTTGGATTACTCATCCTCATTAGTCTGCCCATTGTTACGGTCATGATTGGCGGCAAGCGGCGGAAGCTCTGCCCGCAAAATCGCTGCCTATGGCGCATCCAAGCACGCTGTAGATCTCAGAAATAACCTGCATCGTTGCGTCTTCGATCATTCCTTCATTACGGCATAAAACCCAGCCGTGATCTGCAATTTCTTGTTCGAACGCCTTGGTACAAGCGACATGATCTTCCAGCTTATGAATCACAGTACTACTTAGCCCACGCGGTCGGGCCGCGGCCCTGGCCCATGAAATATCAGGCGCTGTAACAACTCCGATATGCAGGTCTGGCGTTCGTACGTTTCGTTCAATGTTTAGCTGTAAAATTTTTGCAAAGGGAACCATCCGGCGAAACGCGGCTTCCGACGGGTACCACCGATCCATCAAGATGATGCTACCCGGTGGCTGTTTAGTCAGTACATGCTCGGAAATCCATGCACGGCTATCAGCAAAGCGCTCACAAACCTCCCATTCTAAATCCCGGGCGGGATTTCTGGCGAGCCTGTTCACGAGGGCCATTGTTTCCCTCCTGTAAGGATCGCTTTTTTTCTCGCAAAGTCGGACCACCTTCTTGTTATCCGCCCTTAGTACTTTCGTAATGGCCTCCAACAGCGTGGTTTTGCCGACTCCCTTGGGCCCATCCAGAGAAATAAACAAGGGACGACTCATTCTTGCCATGATGATTGATATACGGTTTTTGAAAAGCTCAAATCTGGCAAAAGCATCTTACTTCCTTCGTATGAAAGCTGCCCCCCCCTCTTCGTTCGTCGTTGCCGCCTGGCGCGTCAGCGCGACCGAATGGAAGGCACTTATAAAAAGACACTGATGATCATTCTGGCAAGGGTCCTGACTCACGGGTTCAAAAAAACCAGGATCACAGCCGCTTATGGCCATTGCTCATATGTTATGACCTGCGCGGTGTAGTTTAAGGGATCCGCTTAGAAAACGGAAAATATCCCCCGTTATGCCTGTTTTTTTAAGCTGGTAGGGATTTACGGGCAGCGTTGAGTGAGAAGTGGAAGCTAACACTTTGTAGCTGGCTTGCCAGAACGTTATTAAAGCCAAACAGCTGTCACTCTCCGGCTATCAGCAACGCATCAAAGGCCGAATATAGCCTCGACTTCTATTGAGAGGTCGGGTGAGAAGAGGCCGCTTACTTCTACAAGTGAACTGGCAGGCAGGTGATCACCATAATTTCGGTAAAGCACTTTCCGTAGCTCGTTGATCGCCTCAAAAGAGGTGATGAATATTGTCACTTTGATCAGTGCTGAAAAATCAGTACCTTCTATGCCGACGATTTTCCTGATTTGGCTGAATATTTCTTCAGCCTGCTCAGCAATGCCTTCATGTTGAGCCGCTGTGCCAAACGCAGTCAGCCCTGAAATATAGAGCGTGTTGTCATGCCTTACAGAATGAACGTAAGGAGCCTTTACTTCACCTAACTCAGGATAATTTTTTCTCACCACATTGTTCATCTTTAAGTCCTTTTTAAAAGGGAACCTGCCATAACCTTATCATTCGCCTGTCAATGCTCAACGTTAATTGGCTGAGCATGAGGGATGCAATGGCCATGGTGTATAAGCTGAACAAAATGACAAAGGCAGGTATACCTGAAAGGGTATGTAAGGGTATGTATTGCCTGAAAACACAACCAGCTACAGAGATGTTCGCTCAAAATCTGATTTAATCAATAAAGCCTCAATCCATTGGAAACGAGTATCTGAAGAGCAAGGTTTAGATATGCTCAGTTCATAAGGTCACACTTGCAGATATTTTTGGGGTGATACGCGCTCTTATCTTCTTTATTTGAAAAACGCAGGGACATTCTAGTCTTTCCCATGAGTACGGATTTTCGTTGCATCGATGGGTATGAGCAACGTCCGTTTCTGGCACAGAGCGGCTGTTAAATCACGTTCGATCTTATGCCAAGGTTCCTCGGGTGAACGATGATATTCTTGCTGGATATACCCAAGTAAAATGCGAAAGGGAAGTAAATCTGATGGAATTATGCACACAGAAAATGCATCTTTCAGGATGCTGGGAAAAATTACCGAACAAGCAGATCCAGCCAATCTGGGTCCTCAATTTTACGGGAATAGGGCAGTATCGCACGATTAATCAGCTCAAAGAATTCTGACTCCTCCATCCTTGCTGCTTCGCTTGTGCCTGGTCCCTCCCATTCATCAAAGAGATGCCAGTATAGCGATTTCAGGGTATCGACGACCGCGGCGAAAATCTTTATGTCAGGTTCAAGCCAATGACACACCAGAAAATACATTTTCTGTTCTGCATCATGGATGGACGCACACTGGGAAAGTTGACGCACAAACAGCTTAATCCAGACCAATGCTGCTGTTTTTAGCGGTGGCAGATCTATCCGCTGCTCTGCCATGTACCGTGACATAAATAATTCAACCTCGGTCCGCTCAGGTTGGTTATCAAGCCCCAGTGAAGCGAGAATTAAAAGAGTCTCTGAATCATTTCCTTCGGTGATTTGATCTTCAGCCCATGCAATGAACAGGCGGTCCAGATCATTGTGGAGAAAGTGATATTTCCGGGAAAAAACAAGCAACCCGAGCAGGTCATTGAGTGTGTATAGAGACGGCATCTGATAATCCCTTACCTGTATTTTTTTCATGAACTCTGACAGTGATAATTTCTGAGTACATCATGAACTGAACGGTGAGTCTGTGTAACCGAATGAAACTCCAATTAACCTTCATTTTATCTTACCCATTGATATAAATTCTATAAAGTGTAGTGGAATACCGATTTTGGCCACATAAGTAGAAGTGTGAAATGTCCGCTCCTGGCACTAAACTAACCGCCAAATTTAGTTAAGCCAATGCGAGCAAAACATTTAAATCAGCTCTCAGCAGCACCTATTAAAACCGGGCTTTCGCCCGGTTTGTCGTTTTCAGTATCAGCAGCATTTAACACCCTGCTCACTCCTCCAATAACGCCGCTGCGCAGGCCTCGTCGGTGACCAGTCCGTTGATCCACTGACCGGTCAGGGCAGCGCGGACGGCAACGTGTTTGTCGCTTCCGCCCGCCAGTGCGATCACCGGTTTACCTTCCTGCGGGTGCAGGCCGACGCTGGTCAGGCGGGCGTTGAGTTCGCTGTCAATGCGCTCACCGTCTGGTCCCATAAAGTGACCAAGAATCTCCGCCACCGCGTTCTTCGCCATCAGGCGCGCCACGTCATCTGCGCTGATAAACCCGTCTTTATGCAGCGGGCATCCGGGTTCGATGGTGCCAATGCCAATAAACGTGACATCCGCCTGACTGGCCTTCTCGCTCACCGTGCGGTAAATGCGGTGGCTGCACCACGTGGCGCGATCGTCTTCGCCGTCAGCAAACAGCGGCGCGGGCAGAATGAAATAGCGCCCCTGGGTTTTCTCTGCCATCAACAGCGGTACGTCGTAACGGGTACAGGAGCCGTCGGAGGCAATCGCGCCAATCAGTGACACGCTGCTGTGTTGCGGGCGTTCGATATCGGCCAGTTCGTCAATCGCCGCTTTCAGGCTGCGCCCTGACCCCACTCCGATGATCATCGGATGTTCGTGGCGGATAAACTGCGCCATCACCTCTGCGCCAGCGACGGCAATCGCGTGGCTGATGCCCGCACTGTCCATGCCCTGCCCCGGCACCACCTGACATATCCCCAGGCCGTAGCGTTTTTTCAGCTGTGCCGCCAGTTCCATACAGCGCCCGACTGAGTGCGAAATATGCACGCTGACCAGCCCGTTATCGATGGCGGTGGCCACCAGCCGCTGCGCCACCTGCCGTGAAACGCCCAAGGCATCGGCGATATCATGCTGCGTCTGGCCGGCCACAAAATACATCCACGCCGCGCGCGCCGCCTGATCCAATTTTTTATCATTCTTACTCATGCGTATTTCCCGACCGGCTGATTTCAATGGCGGCATTTTATCGCCATTTCCCCGCCGCCGTGATCGCCAATTCCGATCAGGATCTGAAATTGTGAGCTAAAGCCCATTTGATGAGCAAATGTTCTATTAAGCTAATTGCAATCGAGCAAAAGCCCACCGACTGAGCTTAAGCCCAAAAATCACCCTTAGCGGAGAACATCATGAATGCGACAACCACTTCAACGCCAAATATCTGGATGCACATCGGTAGCGGCTCTTTCCATCGTGCCCATCAGGCCTGGTATCTGCACCGCCTGCTGGCACAGGGCGATAACCGCTGGTCAATTGCACTCGGCAATATTCGTGAGGACGGTGTGCCGTTGCTGAATGCGTTGCAGGCGCAGCACGGGAAATATGTACTGGAAACCGTCACGCCGCAGGGCGAACGTGAATACGAAACCATTACGTCGATTCAGAAAATCATCCCCTGGGATAACGAGCTGGCGGCGCTGACAGAGCAAGGAGCGCATGCACACACTAAAGTGATCTCCTTTACCGTGACCGAAGGCGGTTATTACCTCGATAACCAGTTCAACCTTGACCGGCTGAACGCGGATGTACAGGCCGATATTAATGGCGGATGCCGCACGATTTATGGCGCTGTCGGCCATATTCTGGCACGCCGGATAGCGCGTCACGGCGGCGATGTCACCCTGCTTAACTGCGACAACCTGCGCCACAACGGCGACCGTTTTCATCGCGGCTTGTTGCAGTTTCTGGCCCTGCGCCAGCAGCAGTCAGTGATTGACTGGGTGGCAAAACACGCCCGTTTCCCGAACACCATGGTGGATCGCATCACCCCACGCCCTTCCCCTGAGGTTGCGTTGCGCGTTGAGCAGGCCACCGGCTTTAAAGACCGCGCGCCGGTGATGGGTGAAGCTTTTATTCAGTGGGTCGTTGAGGATGATTTTATTGCCGGACGCCCGGCATTGGAGAACGTCGGCGTGGAGATGGTCGAATCCGTTCTGCCGTATGAAGAGGCTAAAATCCGTATTCTGAACGCCAGCCACAGCTGTATCGCCTGGGCTGGAACGCTGCTCGGCCAGCGCTATATTGATGAGAGCACCCGTACTGCATCCATTTGCAAAATGGCTTACGACTACGTCACCGAGGATGTGATCCCGTCGCTGACGCCAAGCCCACTGAACCTGGAAGATTACCGCGACGTGGTGCTTGAACGCTTCAGTAACCCGCATATTCAGGACACCAATCAGCGCGTAGCCGCAGACGGTTTTTCCAAGATCCCCGGCTTTATCGCTCCGACACTGCAGGAGTGCTATCAACGCGGCCAGATCCCGCACGCCACCGCCATGTTACCGGCACTGTTCTTTGTATACATGCAGCAGTGGCACCAGAACCGCCTGCCGTATGAGTATCAGGACGGTATTCTCGACGCCGCCGCCGTGCACGCCATGTTCAACAGTTCAGACCCCATTGCTCAATTTGCCGGCGATGAAAAACTGTTTGCCTCACTGGCCGGTAAGGCTGAATTCACTGACCTGATACGCGAATCGGTGGCGCGCGTTAATCAGTGGCTGGCGGACGCAAAACACGCATAAGGGGAAGGCTATGTATCTCGGACTGGATTTAGGTACCTCAGAAATTAAAGCCGTGGTGATCGACGAACAAGGCAAACTGCTGGCAAGCGCGGGGGAACCCTTAGAAGTCAGCCGCCCGCATCCGCACTGGTCTGAACAGGATCCGGCTGACTGGTGGCAGGCAACCCACCTCGCCATCTCACGTTTACACAGTAAGTTGCCGCAGCAGTGGCGCGAGATCCGCGCTATCGGCCTTTCCGGCCAGATGCACGGCGCGGTGCTGCTCAGCCGTGAAGGTCGGGTGCTTCGCCCGGCTATCTTATGGAATGACACCCGCTGTGCACTTGAATGTGAACAGTTAACCCAAAGCGCCCCGGAGCTGCATCAGGTGGCAGGAAACCTGGCAATGCCTGGTTTTACCGCACCCAAGCTGCTGTGGGTTGCCCGCCATGAACCGGCCCTCTTTGAGCAAACCGCCACCGTGCTGCTGCCAAAAGATTATCTGCGCTGGATGATGAGCGGCGAAAAAGTCTCCGATATGTCAGACGCCGCCGGAACCTTATGGCTCGACGTTGCCAGACGTGACTGGTCTGACTCCCTGCTGGCCGCCTGCGGTCTGACTCGCGACCATATGCCACGGCTGGTGGAGGGCAGCGACATCAGCGCCACGCTGAAAAATGATATCGCCCGCGCCTGGGGGCTGCGTGATGACGTGGTGATTGCCGGTGGCGGAGGCGACAACGCCGCCAGCGCCGTCGGCATTGGTGCCGTAAACCCGGGCGATGCCTTTATTTCACTCGGTACGTCCGGCGTGCTGTTTGCGGTCAATGACCGCTTCCGGCCCAACCCGCAGTCGGCAGTGCATGCGTTCTGCCATGCACTGCCTGGGCGCTGGCATCAGATGAGCGTGATGCTCACCGCCGCCAGCGCGCTGCGCTGGTACTGCAATCTGACAGGCAGCAACGAAACCACATTGTTGGCGGAAATCGCTCAACTCAGCCCGGCGCAACAGCGGCAGGCACCGATATTTCTGCCTTATCTGTCCGGCGAGCGCACGCCGCACAACGACCCCAATGCCAGCGGCGCGTTTCATGGCATGACGCACAGCTCTGATCGCGCGGCTCTCGGCTATGCAGTACTCGAAGGCGTGGCCTTCGGCATGGCCGACGGGCTGGAGGTGATGCAGCAGGCAGGCACTCAATTACAACAGTGTTCGCTGGTTGGCGGCGGCGCACGCAGCGACCGCTGGGCGCAGCTGATGAGTGATGCCCTGAATTTACCGGTCGTTACCCACAGCGGCGGCGAAGCCGGTGGTGCACTCGGTGCCGCCCGCCTCGGCTGGCTGGCAGCAGGCGGCGATTTCGCTGCGGTATGCCGTAAACCGGCTATCGCCCGCCAGTTTCAGCCTGATGCTGCAACCCGAGACATGCTGGTTGAGCGCCTGAATACCTATCGCACACTTTATCAACAACAGGTCGCTTTGCGATCGGCGTAACAAAAACCGAGGGCGCCTAAGCGCCCCATCTCCGTCCCTACATACCACCAGCTGCGGGCTTGCCCGCAGAGGAGTCCGACATGCACGCTATACAAAAACCGCGCACCCACTGGTTCGGTTTGCCAATGAACCTGTTCTGGGGCTATATCGCTATCGCTATTTTTATGAGCGGCGATGGCTTCGAAATGGCATTCCTCTCCAAGCATATTATCGATATGGGCTTTACCGCCTCACAGTCTGCCCTGGTCTTTACCGTTTACGGGCTGGCAGCGGCGCTGGCGGCCTGGAGTTCGGGGGTCGTTGCGGAGATCATTACCCCGCAAAAAGCCATGCGCATCGGTTTTATTCTGTGGGTGGTGATGCACGTCTTATTTATGTTGTTTGGTCTGGGGATGAAAAACTACCCGCTGATGCTGCTGTTTTACGGCGTACGCGGGCTGGCTTACCCGCTGTTTATCTACTCTTTCGTGATGCTGGTAGTGCAGACCGTGCCGAAGCAGAATCTCTCTTCCGCCATGGGCTGGTTCTGGGCCATGTACTCGATTGGTATCGGCTGCATCGGCAGTTATTTACCCAGCTTTACCATCCCGTTTATGGGCGAAACCGGCACGCTGTGGTTCGCCATTGCCTGGGTGGTCGTCGGTGGCCTGATGGCCATCACCTTGCTGCGTCACGTCGGTACACCGAGCAGCAAAGCCAGCCTCAGCCCGAAAGAAAAGATGGGCGAACTGAGCCGGGCGGTGACGATTTTATTCACCAACCGCAATATTTTCCTCTCCTGCCTGATCCGTATCATCAACACCCTTTCTCTGTTTGGATTTGCGGTGATCATGCCGATCCTGTTCGTCGGTCGTCTGGGCTTTAGCATGTCCGAGTGGCTGCAAATCTGGGCGGTGTTCTTCTTCGTTACCATTTTCACCAACATCATGTGGGGAATTCTGGGGGAGAAAATTGGCTGGCTGCGGCAGGTGCGCTGGTTCGGCTGCATCGGTTGCGCCATCTCCAGCCTGACGTTCTACTATCTGCCGGTCTATTTTGGGCACAACTTCTGGATGGCGCTGATTCCGGCCATTATGCTCGGCATTACCGTCGCGGCGTTCGTGCCGATGACCGCGGTCTTCCCGGTGCTGGAACCCCACCATAAAGGGGCGGCGATTTCGATTTACAACCTCTCCGCCGGGCTGAGTAACTTTGTCGCACCGGCTATCGCCTCTATTGTACTGCCGTTCTTCGACATCGTCGGCGTGGTCTGGGTCTACACCGCCCTCTATCTGGTCGCCGCCGTACTGACGGTGATTGTCAAAGTTGAGCAGCCGGGGCATCCGGCCAAAACAAAACCCGCGCCCCCCCCCACAGCCTCTGTACTGCGGACATAAAAAAACCGGGCGAAAGCCCGGCTTGAAGGATGCAGGGGATCAGATGCCCTGCTCGGCAATATCCATCGCAAAGTAAGTCAGGATGATATCTGCGCCCGCACGCTTAATTGCGCCAAGGCTTTCGCGCACCACGGCGCGCTCGTCGATGGCACCGGCCTGCGCGGCAAATTTGATCATCGCGTATTCACCGCTGACCTGATATGCCGCCAGTGGCAGGCGCGAGGCTTCACGGATATCGCGGATCACATCCAGATAGGCACCGGCAGGTTTTACCATCAGCGCGTCGGCGCCTTCCTGCTCATCCATCAGGGATTCGCGCACCGCTTCGCGGCGGTTCATCGGGTTCATCTGGTACTGTTTGCGGTTGCCTTTCAGCACGCTGCCGCCCGCTTCACGGAAAGGTCCGTACAGGGAAGAGGCAAATTTAGTGGAGTACGCCATGATCGAGGTATCGATGAAGCCGGCTTCGTCCAGCGCGCTGCGAATAGCCTGTACCTGACCGTCCTGAGCGGCGGAAGGTGCGATGAAATCCGCACCGGCGGCGGCGGCAACCACGGCTTGCCTGCCAAGATTTTTCAGCGTGGCGTCGTTGTCTACGCCGTGGTCATGCAGTACGCCGCAGTGGCCGTGCGAGGTGTATTCGCAGAAACAAGTGTCGGACATGACGATCATTTCCGGAACGGTGTCTTTACAGATACGCGCCATACGGGCAACCAGACCGTTTTCGTTCCAGGTATCGCTGCCGGTGGCGTCCATGTGTTTAGAGATACCGAAGGTCATCACCGAGCGGATACCGGCGCGAGCATAGCGCTCAATCTCGAACGCCAGACGGGATTCAGGAATACGCATCACACCAGGCATGGCTTCGATCGGCACGTATTCAGATGTCTCTTCTTCGACAAAAATCGGCAGTACCAGGTCGTTCACGCTGAATTCAGTTTCCTGAAAAAGGGCGCGCAGTGAGTCGGACTGTCTCAGGCGGCGAAGGCGTGAGTGGGGGAACTGATTAGACATGAAAACTCCTAAGAAATTAACCTGTTGCGGGTGAAAAAGGTTCGCATACCAAGTCAGACGGCAAGCTGGAGCGCCCGGCGTCGAAAAGCGAGGGGACTATTTTATAACACTGCGTATAAAAATGATGAACTTTACGTGAGGGGATGTTGTAGCAACTCATGTCAAGCAACAGGCGTTATTGCCGCAGGCAGTTTGGACGCGGACAGCGCGCTAGAGCCGCAGAGTGCTCGAAGTACGTGAGGACTTTGAGCACGCTCCGCGTTCAAAATGGCAAGTCAAATAGCCTGTCGTTAGATCTGTACAAAATGGCCCGCAGACACTTCACTGTATTGTCTCACTGGCGGCACATAGCTGTTATCGCGCACCGGGCTTTTCAGTTCATCAACTTGCATATGGCGCTTAAGTGCGCGTCTGGCCGGGTCAGGTACCGGCACGGACGCCATCAGTTTGCGGGTATAGGCGTGCTGCGGATTATCGAAAATCGCGGCACGCGGGCCGATTTCCACAATCTCCCCCAGATACATCACCGCCACGCGGTGGCTGACCCGTTCGACCACCGCCATGTCGTGGGAGATAAACAGATACGACAGGTTCATGCTCTCTTGTAAATCAAGCAACAGGTTCACCACCTGCGCTTTTACCGACACATCCAGCGCCGACACCGATTCATCCGCCACAATCACTTTCGGATCCAGGGTCAGAGCGCGGGCAATGCAGATACGCTGGCGCTGACCGCCGGAAAACTCATGCGGGAAGCGGCGCATCATGTCCGGCGACAGCCCGACTTTGTGCAGCAGCGCGGCGGCTTTCTCTTTAGCCTCTGCGCGGTTATGCAGTTTATGTTGCAGCATCGGCTCAATCAGCGCGTCACCGATGCGCATACGCGGATTGAGGCTGGCGAACGGATCCTGAAAAATCATCTGGATACGCTGACGCATCTGCAAAATTTCACGCTTGTTGATGTTCATTACGTCGAAGCCGTCGAAGTCTATCGCCCCGCTGTGTGGCGTCATCAGCCGTGTCACGGCGCGACCGGTGGTGGATTTGCCACATCCTGACTCCCCCACCAGCGAAAGCGTTTCGCCCTGTAACAGATCAAAACTGATATTTTCCACCGCATGTACTGCCCCAACCTGACGGCTCAGCAAGCCGCCGTAGACCGGAAAACGGGCGCTGAGGTTTTTCACCGACAGCACCGGTGACTGGCTGGCGTCCGGCGTATTGGCGACCTCCAGCGGCTGGGTGGCGGCACCGGTTTGCAGGTCAATCTGCGGGAAACGCAGCGGCCAGGCGCGCCCCTGCATAGAACCTAATTTCGGCACTGCGGCCAGCAGTGCGCGGGTATAAGGATGTTTCGGGCGGTGGAAAAGCTCCGCCGTTTCGCCACTTTCGACACATTCCCCGCGGTACATCACCAGCGTACGGTCCGCGATCTCCGCCACCACGCCCATATCATGGGTGATGAATAGCACCGCCATCCCCTCTTCCTCTTGCAGGGTTTTGATCAGGTCAAGGATCTGCCCCTGAATAGTGACGTCGAGCGCGGTGGTCGGTTCATCGGCAATCAGCAGCTTCGGTTTGAGCGCCAGCGCCATCGCAATCATCACTCGCTGGCGCATACCACCGGAGAACTGATGTGGGTACTCATCAAATCGCGCACTGGCGTTGGGAATACGTACTTTTTCCAGCAACCGCAGGGTCTCTGCACGGGCCGCTTTTGACGACAACCCGCGATGACGTTTCAGGCTTTCGGCAATCTGCCGCCCGATGCTGAACGTGGGGTTCAGTGAAGTCATCGGCTCTTGAAAAATCATCGCCATTTCATTGCCGCGAATGTCGCGCATCGCCTTGTCGGAGAGTGTTAATAGGTTGCGCTGATTGAGGCTCACCGCGCCTTCAATCTTACTGGAATTAGCCTTCAGCAGACGCATGACCGACAGCGAAGTGACACTTTTGCCGGAGCCGGACTCACCGACAATCGCCAGCGTTTCGCCGGGAAAGACTTCAAATGAGAGATCCCGCACCACGGGCAGCCAGTCGTCGTCACCCCGAAATGAGGTGGTGAGGTTTTTCACTTCCAGTACCGGCAGGCGCGGCGTGGCGGCAGATTCTGTCATGCGAGTGGTCATGCTGTTTCTCCGGCAAATCCAGGTCAGTCAATTAACGGCTACGGGCTGAAAGCACCGGCTGTGGCGTAAAGCTGAAATCTTTGTCAAACGGGAAGGTTTCGCGCACTTTACGGTTGCGCGGCAGACGTTCGACAAACTGATCCACCACCCCGTTGGAGAGTGCCATCAGGTTTGGCCGGGCTATCGGCGCCAGTTCAGGCGACAGATAACCGGATTTCACCACCACGATTTGGGCAGCATGCGGATCCAGCCCCAGCGCGGTGAAATCGCTGATATTGTGATACGGCCTGCGCCGCGCCGATACCACGACGTCGATACCGCCGGTGCGCAGCACCGCCTGACGGTCAGCAGGAGCCAGCGCATCGAGCAGCAGTACCACTTCAAATTCCCCCTTCACCTGCGGGCTGGCGTGGTCGAGCGAGGCGCCGAGCGTCAGGGTTAAGGTTGAACCCACACCGGCGTTGAACGCCGCTTCGGTCGCGGCTAAATCCGTGATCCCGGCGACAATGACCCCTTCGGCATATTGCGCGATAAGCTCGGCCAGCACGTCGGCACGGTCACCCACGCCACCGCCGGTCGGGTTGTCGCCGGAATCGGCTAAGATCACCGGCTGCGTCGGGCTGGCTATCGCCTTGGCGACACAGGCTTTGACGGTGTCGGTTTCGCAGCCGAAGACGAAATCTTCGCGGGCATCCCAGTAGGCCTGCGCCAGCTGGTTGGCTTCACGCTCCAGCACGGCCTGGTCAGTGCCGGTCATGATCACCGCCGCCGTGGCGCGCGGCTCATCGGCCCAGACGTAACCGACCATCAGTGAGCTGTCCCACACGCCGTCGACTTCATCCATCACCGGTAAGCGGGCGTACAAGCTTTTCGCTGGTTCATCTTCGGTACTGGTGCGTTCGCCGGGTAATACCACCGGCACCGGCACCCAGAGCAGCGTCGGTTTCACGCCGGTTTGCAGCGTTTTGATCAGCATGGCAACTGAACGGCGCATGGTCTCTTCGGTATCAATGTGCGGCGCAGTGCGGTAAGTAGAGAACATGTCGATGGCATCAATAATTTTCTGCGAGACATTGCCGTGCAGGTCATAACTGACGCTGATCGGGCAGTCCGGTCCGACGACCTCGCGGGCCGCAGCGATCCAGTCGCCTTCGGCATCTTCCATCCCTTCCACGTACATAGCGCCATGCATCGGCAGATAGAGGCCGTCGAAGGGTTTTTGTGCTTCCAGACCGGCGATCAGTTCGCCTTTGAATTTCTCATAGGTTGCTCGCGAAACCGGCCCACCAGCGATGGCGCGGGCGTGGATCGTCGGTAAAAAGGTTGCCGGATAATCCTGCAAGAACCTGAAATAAGGCGCGGCGAGCAGCGCAGCGTCGCGCGTGACGCGGAAGTCTTTTTCTTCGTTAAGCACCGGATTGTAAGTGCTGCATTCGATATGGATACCGCCAACGGCTATACGCATGAGTTTGTTACCTTACAGTGGAATCAGGGCCTGTCAGAAAACGATGCGCAGAGATGCTCGCCGCAGCGCGCGACCACGTATCGTCGTTAAGTGAAAATGTCCGCACCGGCGTCATACCGGCAACACCCGGCAGAACGTTGGCGTCGATAGATTGCTGCACTACCGTGCCGAATAACCCGCTGAACGCCCCTTCCTGATGGGCAATCAGGATCATTTCCGGGTCATTGATTTGGATAAGATGCGATACCGCCAGCCCCAGCGCCGTACCGGCGTGGTGCAAAATGCGTACAGCCTGGTTGTTGCCCTTAGAGGCCAGCAGCTCCAGTTGCGCCATGGTGTTCACATCCAGCCCTTCGGCTTTCGCCGCCTGCATCACCGCATTGAGGGACGCAATGGTATCGAGACATCCGCGTTTACCGCAGCGGCATGGGGTCCCGTTCAGTTCGATGGTGCTGTGGGCAATTTCTCCCGCACCGCCGTGCGCGCCACGGTGTAAATGTCCGGCAATAAAATGCGCGCTGCCAATGCCTGCGCCGTGGCTGACCAGCGTAAAACTGCGCAGCTCTCGAGCGTGACCAAAACGCTTCTCACTCACCGCCAGCGCTTTGGCGTCGTTTTCAATCGCCACGTCCATACCGGTGGTCTTGCTGACCAACGCCGCCAGTGGCACATCGCGCCAGCCGAGCAGCGCCGACTGTACGCAAGTCGACTGATGGGCATCAATAAATCCGGAAAGCGTCACGCCCAATCCAAGCAACTTTTCGGCGGCACCGCCATGATGTTCCAGCAAGTCTGGCAGCGCGGCGGCGATATCGTCGGCCAGCTGCTGCGGTACGGTACTCAGCGGGAAAGTGACCCGCGAGAGAATGTCACCGTTGAGGTTAATCAGCACCATGTGCGCCGGATTCTGTAACAGCGAAACGCCCGCGAAATAGGCCCCGTCAGGATGCACCATCAGACGCACTGACGGCCTGCCCTGCCCGGCACCCGGCACCGTCTCGGCTTCAAACAGAAAACCCGCGTCAATCATCTCCCGCACTACGCCGCTGACCGCCGCTTTGCTCATTCCGGAAAATTGCACCAGGTCAGTTCGGCTCAGGCCATCTGACACTGCAATCGCACCCAAAATCTGTCGTTGTAAGGGGGTTAACATATTCGTTTTCCGGCTCTCAAATTTCACTCAGCTGCATTGACATTAAACATTAAAAATGGATATATCAATGCCTATTAGTTCACAATTTGAACCAAACATTGCAACATAAGTTTTTCATATGAACTAATTACATAAAAATAGCTTCACACTGTTTTGCAGGTCTGCTGACGGACTTTCAGCGTCAGGTTTCACTCATTTCACTTCTTACGAGGCAGAGGAAATACGATGAACAGTTTCAACAAAATGAGACGTCCAGGGCGATTAACATTGTTGAGTACGGCACTGCTTGCCGCACTTTCCGCCCCGCTGTATGCAGCGACCCTGACTGTGATGCAAAACGAAGCGCCGCGCAGTATGGATCCCGGCAACCAGACCGCGACCTTTACCGGCACGGTGCTCGACCCGATGTATGAAGGGCTACTGAAAATGTCGCCGGATCTGAAACCGGAGCCTGCACTGGCCACCTCCTGGAGCAGTGACGACAGCGGCCTCAAGTGGACCTTTAAACTGCGCGATGGTGTGACTTTCCATGACGGCACGCCGTTCAACGCCGATGCCGTGGTCGCCAACTTTGCCCGCCATCTGGATGCCAAACGTGGCCTGGCTGCCAGTGGCCGTCTGCGTACCTTCCTCGACAGCGTGACTAAGGTCGATGATTCCACCGTACTGTTTACGTTAAAAAAACCGTACCCGGCGTTTCTGAATTTACTGACCACTGGCGCATCGTTGATGGTCAGCCCGACAGCGGATAAGGCAGGAACCCTCGACAGCAAAGCCGTCGGTACCGGCCCTTATAAAATGGTGCAGTACAAAACCGGTGAGTTCGTGCTGGAAGAGAAATACCCGGGCTACTGGGGTAATAAAACCGCCGGGCCGGATGATTTGAAATGGACCTGGAGTGCCGAGCCATCCGTCATGAATATGGCCTTGCAGGCCGGTGAAGCAGACGTCATTAATCCGGTGCCGCCGCAGTTCGCCACACAGCTGAAAAACAATCCTAAGTTCCAGTTGCATGAAAGCCCAGGCTCTGCCGTGTTCTGGGTGGCGCTGAATACCGATCTCAAACCGCTTAACGACGTGCGCGTGCGTCAGGCGCTGAACTTTGCCACCGATCGTGCCGGGCTGGTGCGCGCCATCATGTCTGGCTTCGCCATTCCAGCTAATTCGCCACTGGCACCCGTGACTGCCGGTTATGACAAGACGCTCGACCCGTATCCGCTCAATCTTGAAAAAGCCAAAGCCCTGTTAAAAGAAGCCGGCGTGCCGGATGGTTTTACCATGTCGATTGCTCTGCAGGGGCAGGACGCGCGTATCGGCCAGGTGCTACAGAGCATGTGGGCGAAAATTGGCGTGAAGCTTGACGTGCGTCAGATGGAGAGTGGCGTATGGTCGAAAGCCGCCTTTGCCGACCAGGCGGGCAAAAAAGCCGATAATACCGGTGCTGTTCTGGCGTCGTGGTCATCCGGCGTTAACGGCGCGGACCTGCAACTTCGCCCGCTCTATTACAGCAAAAGCTTTGCGCCAGGGGGGGCCAACCTCGGCTTCTTCAATGATCCTAAGCTTGATGAGATGTTAGACAAAGCCGCGTCCACACAGGATGAAAATGCGCGTAATGCCATTTATGTCGAGGCGCAGAAAGAGATCAACCAGCAAGCCCCGCAGGTGTTGCTGTATTACCAGAATGATTTGTATGCCACGGGCAAAGATGTTTCCGGCGTGACCATGATCCCCGGCGGGCAGATTGTCGTGAAAGACGCAAAGAAGGGTTGATATGAAAGCTTATCTGGCAAAAAAACTCATCGCCTTTCCGGTCATCCTGATCGGGGTGTCGATGCTGATTTTTGGGTCGATCCGCGCGTTGCCGGGCGATCCGGCGCGCCTGATGGCCGGGCCGGAAGCCACGCAGGAAGCGGTGGACAATATGCGCGTTCGCCTGGGGCTGGACCAGCCCCTCGTGACGCAGTACGTGCATTTTGCTACCGACGTGTTACACGGCAATTTGGGTCTGTCGTTGCAGTCGCAGCAGCCGGTGACGCAGGAGATCGGCGAGCGTCTGCCGTTCACCCTCGCGCTGGCCGTACTGGCCTATTTCCTGGCGGTAGCGATTGGCGTTCCCGCCGGAATGATAGGTGCGGTCTACCGCAACCGTTGGCCAGATTACGGCGTGATGCTGCTGGCGATCGCCGGGGCATCTGTCGCCAACTTCTGGCTGGGGTTGATGGCGATGAACTACTTCTCGGTGTCGCTGGGCTGGCTGCCGCTGCTCGGGGCAACGTCGTGGAAAAGCTATATTTTGCCGTCGGTCACGCTGGCCGTATTGCCCATGGCAGTTATGGCGCGTATGACCCGTTCAAGCATGCTCGACGTGCTGTCGGAGGATTATATCCGCACCGCGCGTGCCAAGGGACTCTCGGCCGTCACCATTTATTGCAGCCATGCGTTTCGTAATGCGCTGATCCCGATTGTCACTATTGTGGCACTTAACTTCGGCAGCCTGATTGGCGGCGCGGTGGTGACCGAGTCGGTGTTCAACTGGCCGGGCATCGGGCGGCTGCTGGTCGATTCCGTACGTTACCGAGATTACCCCGTCATTCAGGGTGTCGCACTGGTGGCCGTGTGCGGTGTGGTGGTGATGAACCTGCTCGGAGAGCTGTTGATCGCCTTCCTGAATCCAAAAATAAGGTTCGATTAATGTCTGCCATCATCACACACCTGCCTCGTCGCAAGCCCCGCCCCCTGCGGTTCTTACGCTGGTTATGGCGTCATCCCGCTATCACGCTCGGCGGCCTGATTGTCAGCGCGATTGTTCTGATGGGTATCTTCGCCCCGCTGCTGACCCGCCATGATCCGTACGCCCAGGACCTGCTCGATACCCTGCTCGCCCCCTCAGCCGATCATCTGTTCGGTACCGATGACTATGGTCGCGATATTTTCGCCCGCGTCATTTATGGCGCACGTATTTCGATTATCGAAGTGGTACTGAGCGTCGGGCTGGCAATGATTGTTGGCATTCCGCTCGGCGTAATTGCCGGGATGGCGGGCCGCTACGTGGATATGATCATCATGTGGTTTATGGACATGCTGTTCGCGTTCCCGGGCATCGTGCTGGCTATTCTCGTCGTGAGTATTCTCGGCGGCGGATTAATCAATTTGCTGATTGCTATTTCGCTGTTTGCCATTCCGGTATACGCCCGTCTGAGCCGTAATCTGACGCTGGGAGTCAAGCAGATGGAATATGTGGAAGCGGCGCAGGCGCTGGGGCTCTCATCCTACCGGATCATTGTCCATTACATTCTGCGCAACGCCGTCGGCCCAATCATCGTGCAGTCCACGCTGACCGCCGGTACGGTGATCCTCGCTGCCGCCAGCCTGTCATTTCTTGGTTTAGGCGTGCAGCCTCCGATGCCTGAATGGGGTACCATGATGAGCGATGGCCGAAACTTCCTCGGCATAAATATTTATCTTTCGCTGTTCCCCGGTCTGGCAATTATGCTGACGGTGCTCGGATTCAATGTCCTGGGCGATGGATTACGCGATTTACTGGACACCCGCTCATGACCAAACCTTTTACCGCCGCGCCTGTTGATGCGGCGGTTTTTTGTGCCGATATCGGCGGTTCTTTTATTAAGCTTGGCGTTTCACGCCGTGCCGGTGACGTCGAAGAGTTCGGCAAAGTTCCTACGCCGACGGCCTCCTGGGCAGAGTTTGTCGCGGCTGTTCAGGGTTTACTCAACGAATTTGGGGGAGATTTCCCCGCTGATACGCCGCTGGCGATCTCCACCGCCGGGCTGGTTTCACCGCAAACCGGCGAACTGCTGGCAACCAATATTCCCGCATTTACCGGCCGCGCTCTGGCAGCCGATCTGAGCCGCGAATTACAGCGCCCGGTCACCGCCGCCAACGATGCTGACTGTTTTGCCTTAGCCGAAGCCTACGCCGGCAACGCGCAACATCAGCCAATCGTCGCTGGCATTATTCTCGGTACCGGCGTTGGGGGGGGGCTGGTGATTAACGGCCAGTTAGTACGCGGCCACGGTGGCGTCACCGGCGAATGGGGCCACGGCGCCATCACCCGCACCGAACTGACGCTCAACGGAAAAGTCTACCCCATTCCCCGCCTGCCCTGCGGCTGCGGCCAGCTGGGTTGTCTTGATATTCTGGGCGGCGCACGCGGGCTGGAACGTTTGCATCAGCATCTGAATCAGCAAGACCGCACCAGCCAACAAATCGTCGACGGATGGCAGAACGGCCAGCCAGATTCAGCCCTGACCGTCAGCGCCTGGCTGCAACTGGTAGCTGAACCGCTGGTGCTGCTGGTAAACATTCTGGGCCCTTCCAGAGTCGTCGTTGGCGGTGGCCTCGCCAATGCCACCGCGCTGATTGCCGCGCTGGATGCGCAGGTACGTCTCGGGCCGTTGCATAAATATACCGAACCGCTGGTGATCCCCGGTAAGTTTGCCGGGAACGGGGGAAATGGCGGAATGATAGGGGCATCGGTGCTCGGGCGTTTGGCCGTTTAAGCGAACGGTCTGGTCGCTTTAAATTCAAATTCAAATTCAACGTTAAGGTCGTGGGCCTGCTGCCCACACACGCCCAGAAAGGCCGTAGGCGCGGCCCTTCTGGACATCCCACGCCTTTTCATGAAGCTTCCGCAGCTTCGCTGGTCACAATGGCCGTGTTTCAGGGGCCACGGTTATAGCCGCAAAATGTCATCGCTCCGCGATGCCCGCCTGCGGGTTTGAGCCAACAATAAACCCGTTGTCTCGCCACCGACTTGCCGGTGACATTTTTGAACGCGGCCGGAGGCTTTTTCAAATTCAAATTCAAATTCAAATTCAAATTCAAATTCAAATTCAAATTCAAATTCAAATTCAAATTCAAAAAATTAAAACG